>Ga0070683_100000395_pt1 | contig 30161 bp, 26 predicted proteins | sample KBSC713LmetaG_FD_64662 | JGI IMG/M metagenome (GOLD analysis project Ga0070683, IMG submission 64662) | Corn rhizosphere microbial communities from Kellogg Biological Station, Michigan, USA - KBS C7.1-3L metaG | ecosystem: Host-associated > Plants > Roots > Rhizosphere ... | reverse complement strand
CGCCTTCGCTTACAGCTTCGGCGGGTCTCGCCGGATCCTACGGCGTAGGCGGACGCTACGCGAATACCCCACGCACTCGTTCAAGTGCACGAACCAGCACGTCGATCTCTTCACGCGTGTTGTAAATCGCCAGCGACGCACGGATGGTGGCGGTAATCCCGAAGCGGTCCATCACCGGCTGCGCGCAATGCTGGCCGGTTCTGACCGCTACGCCTTCGTTGTCGAGAATCGTTCCGGCGTCGTGCGGGTGGACACCCTCGAGCAGGAACGACAGCACGCCGGTCTTGTGCTTCGCCTCTCCAAAGATTCGCGCTCCGGGAATCTCGCGCACCCGTGTCGTCGCGTACGCCAGCACATCGTCTTCGTGGGCAAGCGCGGCCGCGCGATCGATCCCCATTAAATAGTCGACCGCGGCACCGAACCCCGCCACGCCGGCGATGTTCGGCGTGCCCGCTTCGAACTTATAGGGGACGACGTTGTAGCAGGTCTTCTCGAAGGTGACCGAAGCGATCATGTCGCCGCCACCCTGGTACGGGGGCATCGCCTCCAGCAAAGACTGGCGGCCGTAGAGCACGCCGACGCCGGTCGGGCCGAACATCTTATGGCTGGAGAACACGTAGAAGTCACAGTCGAGCGCCTGCACATCAACGGCGAGGTGCGGAATCGCCTGGGCTCCATCGATCAGAACCACGGCGCCGCGCGCGTGAGCCTGCTCGATGATCTCGCGGACCGGATTGATCGTCCCGAGCGCATTCGACACATGACCGATTGCCACGATCCGGGTCCGCGCCGAGAGCATCGATGCGTACTGATCGATATCCACTTCTCCGGCGTCATTGATCGGCACGACTCGCAACCGGGCACCGGTCTGTTCGCAGACGAGTTGCCACGGGACGATGTTGGAGTGGTGCTCGAGCCAGGAGAGGACGACTTCGTCGCCCGGTTTCAGCACCGAACGGCCGTAGCTCTGCGCGACCAGGTTGATGCCGTCGGTCGTTCCCTTGGTCAAAACGATCGTCTTCGGATCCGGCGCGTTGATGAACGTTGCCGCTTTCGCGCGCGCCCCCTCGTACAACGCCGTCGCCCGTTCGCTCAACAGGTGCGTTGCCCGATGAATATTCGCGTTCGCGTGGCGGTAGTACTCGTCCATCGCGTCGAGCACCGCCTGGGGCTTCTGGCTCGTATTGGCGCTGTCGAGATAGACGAGCGGCTTGCCATGCACGCGCTCGGCGAGGATCGGGAAATCGCGACGCACCTTCTGCACGTCGAACCCGATCCGGGCGTCGGTCGTGGCGGAAGGTGCTGAGGGTGTCATGCCGCGTCGATCTCCGCGAGGTCCTTGGCCAGCTGCGCATACAGCTCGCCTTCGAGCGCGAGCCGCAGCGGCTCGATCTTGACGCGATCGAGAATGTCGCCGGCAAACGCATGAATCAGCATGTCGCGGGCCTCGAAGTAGGTCAGGCCGCGTGTGCGGAGGTAGAAAATCGCGTCCTCGTCCAGCTGTCCGATCGCCGCGCCATGCGTGCACTTCACGTCGTCGGCAAAGATCTCGAGCTGCGGCTTCGTGTTGATCGATGCGTTGTCCGATAACAGCAGGGCACGGTTCGTCTGCTTCGCGTCGGTCTTCTGCGCGTCCTGGCGGACGACGATCTTGCCGTTGAACACCGCCCGCGCCTTGCCGCCGAGAATGCCCTTGTAGATCTCATGGCTCGGGCAGTGCGGCTTGGCGTGATCGATCGCCGTGTGATTATCGACGAGCCGATCGCCATCGGCGAGATACAGCCCATTGAGGGTGCACTCTGCTCCCTCGCCATCGAGCACGGCCGCGACATCGTTGCGGACGATCTGTCCGCCGAGCGAAAGCGAGTGCGAAGAGAAATTGGCGTTCCGACCGGCATGGACGTGCATGCTGGCGATGTGGAATGCGTCGACGCTCTCCTGCTGCACCTTGTAGTGATCGACAACCGCGGCTTCGCCGACGAACACCTCCGTGACCGCGTTGGTGAAGTATTTCGCGCCGCGCGGCCCGGCGTAGGTCTCGACAATCCGTGACTGGCTTCGATCGCCGGCAACCACCAGGACGCGGACGTTCGACATCATCGGTGCCGACGACTCAGGCCCGGTGGCGACGAAGAGGAGGTGAAGCGGGCGATCCAGCACGACGCCGTCGCGAATGTGGACGTAGGCACCATCGAGCGCCAGCGCGGTGTTGAGCGCAGAAAACGCCTTCGTGCCAAACTCCGCGAGTCGCCCCAGATAGCGCTCCACGACGTCGGCCTCATCGGTCACCGCCGTCGCCAGCGAGCCGACCCTGACCCCATGAGGGAGGCCCTGAAGATGGGATAGCTCGGGCGCAAATCTGCCGTTCACGACCACCACGCGGTAGGGCGCGTCGCTATAGAGGAAGCCGGTGAGGGCGCCCTCACTAATCGCGGGACCCGCTCCGTTGGCGGGCACGAACTCGGCATTCGCGATCGGGCTGATGTTGGTGAACCGCCATTCTTCGTCGCGAACCGTCGGGAAGCCGAGCGCCGTGAACCGTGCCGCGGCACGATCGCGAAGATCCTGCAGCCATCGCGGTCCACCCTGCGGCCTCGCCTCGAGAGCGGCACGCCACGGCATGAGCTTTTCGATCACCTGCGTCATCGCGTCTACGCCCCAACCGGCTGCGCGCCGGTCTCAATCCAGCCGTAGCCTCGCTTCTCGAGCTCGAACGCCAGTTCCTTTCCGCCCGATTTCACAATCCGCCCGCCGCTCAGCACGTGGACGAAGTCGGGAACGATGTAATCGAGCAGCCGCTGGTAATGGGTCACGACAATGATCGCGCGCTTCGGATCGCGCATCGCGTTCACGCCGCCTGCCACCAGCTTCAGCGCGTCGATGTCGAGGCCGGAGTCGGTCTCGTCGAGAATCGCGAGCCTCGGCTCCAGGAGCGCCATCTGGAAAATCTCGTTGCGCTTCTTCTCGCCGCCCGAGAACCCTTCGTTGACCGCGCGGCTGAGCATGCTCTGATCGATGTCGAGCAGCTTCGATTTCTCCCTGATCAGCTGCATGAACTCCATCGCGTCGAGTTCGGGCAGCCCCTCATGTTTCCGCTTGGCGTTGACGGCGGCCTTCAGGAAATACGCGTTGTTCACCCCCGCGATTTCGACCGGGTACTGGAACGCCATGAACACGCCCTCACGGGCGCGCTCGTCAGGATCCAGGTCGAGGAGATCCTTGCCGTCGTAGATCACGTCACCCCCGGTGACCTCGTATTCGGGATGTCCCGCGAGTGCACGCGCCAGAGTGCTCTTGCCCGATCCGTTTGGACCCATAATGGCGTGGACTTCACCGGCATTCACGTGCAGGTCGATCCCCTTGAGGATCTGTTTGCCTTCGGCCTTGACCTGGAGATTCTTGATGTTCAGCATCTGTTTTCTTTTTTTACTTTGTCGCGGGGCCCCACCCCCACGACCTGCCAGGCCTCGCTCATCGCTCGGCCCGCTGCTACTCACATCCGGGTGAAATTCGTGGCTAACCGACGGAGCCTTCCAAACTCACGCTCAACAGCTTTTGTGCTTCAACGGCGAATTCCATCGGCAGCTCGCGGAACACCTCTTTGCAGAAGCCGCTGACGATCATGTTCACCGCATCCTCGAGCGTCAGTCCGCGCTGACGGCAGTAGAAGATCTGGTCTTCACCAATCTTCGACGTCGACGCTTCGTGCTCGACGCGCGCGGAGGTGTTGCGGATCTCCAGGTACGGGAACGTGTGCGCGCCGCACTTGTCGCCAATGAGCAGCGAGTCGCACTGCGAGTAGTTGCGAGCGTTCTTCGCGTCCTTGCCGACGCGCACCTGGCCGCGATACGTGTTCTGGCCGTGGCCCGCCGAGATTCCCTTCGAGACGATCGTGCTCCGGGTGTTCTTCCCGAGATGGATCATCTTCGTGCCGGTATCGGCCTGCTGCCAGTTGTTCGTCGTCGCCACCGAGTAGAACTCACCGATTGAGTTGTCACCCTTCAGGATGCAGCTCGGATACTTCCACGTGATGGCCGAACCGGTCTCGACCTGCGTCCAGGTGATCTTGGATCCGCGACCCGAGCACATGCCGCGCTTGGTCACGAAGTTGTAAATCCCGCCCTTGCCTTCCTTGTCGCCGGGATACCAGTTCTGAATCGTCGAGTACTTGATCGTCGCATCGTCGTGCGCAATCAGCTCGACGACGGCGGCGTGAAGCTGGTTCTCGTCGCGCATCGGCGCGGTGCAGCCTTCGAGATAGCTAACGAAGGCGCCCTCGTCGGCGATGATCAGCGTGCGCTCGAACTGGCCCGTGTCTTTCGCGTTGATGCGGAAGTAGGTCGACAGCTCCATCGGGCAGCGAACGCCCTTGGGGATGTACACGAACGAGCCATCGCTAAAGACGGCGGAGTTCAGCGAGGCAAAGAAGTTGTCGGTATACGGAACGACCGAGCCGAGATACTTCTTCACCAGCTCCGGATGCTCGCGCACGGCCTCCGAGAACGACATGAAGATGATGCCCTGCTTCGCCAGCGTTTCCTTGAAGGTGGTCGCGACCGAGACGCTGTCGAACACCGCATCAACCGCGACGCCCGCAAGCTGCAGCTGCTCTTCGATCGGGATGCCGAGCTTGTTGAATGTCGCGCGCACCTCCGGATCGACCTCGTCGAGGCTGTTCAACGCCTTCTTCTTCTTGGGCGCCGAGTAGTAGACGATGTCCTGGTAGTTGATCGGATCGAACTTGACGTTCTGCCAGGTCGGCTCCTTCATCGTGAGCCACATCCGGTACGCCTTGAGACGCCACTCGAGCAGCCACTCCGGCTCGTTCTTCTTCTTCGAGATCAGGCGGACGACGTCCTCGTTGAGCCCCTTGGGAATCGTCTCGCTCTCGACCTCGGTGACGAAGCCGTACTTGTATTCGCGAGTTGCGAGTTCTTCGATGGTTTCGGTTGAAGTTGACATTTTCGCTTCTAACTAGCTCGATGCTGTGGCTGTTGCCGCAAGATGGTCCCCGGCGCCGCTAACCAGCGAGGCCCGAAGGGCCGAGCGACTCACACAGAAAAAGAAGTTCCACATCCGCAGGTGCTCTTCGCATTCGGGTTGTTGAAGATGAACCCGCGGCTGACGAGAGCGGTGTCGTAATCGAGCGTTGTTCCCTTGATGAACTGGTAGCTCTTGGGATCGACGAACACCTTCGAGCCGTCGGCCCCCTCGAACACGTGATCCCCTTCTCGCGGCGCAGCTTCCCACGCGAACGTGTAGCTCAAACCGGAGCACCCGCCGGCCTTGATCCCGATTCGAAGACCACCGTTGGGAATGCCATTACGGGCGGTCATCTTCTTGATTAGTGACGCCGCGTTTTCGCTGATTTGAAGCATCGGAGACCAGGGTCGGACGGATTGCGGACCTACTTTGTCCGCCATATCTACGACCAGAACAGTCCTATTTTATAGGTGTGGGAAGCCGGACGCAAGCTCGAGCTCAACCGAAGTGAACTCTTGAGATTCCGCGACCTTTCGCCTAAACTTCGTCGAACGTGAACATCTGGTCGATCGGCTTTTTTATCGTGGGACTCGCGATCGGGGTCCTGCTGGCTGGTCTGGTCTGGATGTTCGCCCGCTTCAATCTCCAGCGACGCGATAGCGAGCTCGCGGCTCGCGACTCCAGCCTCGGCCGCGCCCAGCAGGAACTCTCGGTAGCTCAACAGGATCGCGCCAGGCTTGAAGCCGAGCTCGGGGCTGAGCGGCGGGCGGCGGCGGAACGGGAAACCCTCCTGCGCGATTCCTTCGCGGCCCTCTCTCAGGACGCCCTCGAGCGCAACAATCGCGCCTTCCTCGATCTCGCGCAAACGAAACTCGGAGAGTTCCAGCAATCGGCAAAGGTCGACCTCGATGGCCGCCACAAAGCCATCGCCGACCTGGTGGCACCTCTGAAGGATTCACTGGCGCGAGTTGACGGCAAGCTCCAGGAGGTTGAAAAGGATCGGGCGGGATCGAGCGCCAAGCTCGACGAGCAGCTACGCACGCTGGCTCACACTCATCAGTCGCTGCAGGTTGAAACCAACAAGCTCGTCCGCGCGCTGCGCTCGCCGAACCAGCGCGGGCGCTGGGGTGAAGTCCAACTCAAGAACGTCGTCGAGCGATCGGGGATGGTCGCCTACTGTGACTACGCCGAGAAGGAATCGATCTCGAGCGACGGCCGGCGACTGACGCCGGACATGATCGTTCGCCTTCCGAACGGCGCCTGCATCGTGATCGACTCGAAGGTGCCAATCGACGCGTATCTGAACGCCGCGGACATTCAAGACGAATCCAAACGCGAGTCGCTGCTCAAAGAGCACGCGCGTCAGGTTCGCGACCACATCAGAACGCTGGGCGCGAAGAGCTACTGGTCGCGCTTTTCACCGACGCCCGAACTGGTCGTGATGTTCCTTCCAGGAGATCCGCTGCTCGGCACGGCGCTTCAAAACGATCCGTCGCTCTTCGAGTTTGCCGTGGATCAGCGCGTCATCCCCGCGTCGCCGTTGACCCTCGTCGCCCTCTTGCGCACCGTCGCAACGGCGTGGCAGCAGCAGCGGCTGACGGAGAATGCCGAAGAGATCCAGGCAATGGGCCGCGAGCTCTACGAACGGCTGACGACGATGGCCGACCATGTCGCGCAGGTGGGAACGGCGTTGAAGAGGGCGGGGTCGGCGTACGACGACTTCGTCGGATCGCTCGACGCGCGCGTCCTCGTATCGGCCCGCCGTTTCCGCGAGCTCGGCGTCAGTGCGCCGCGTGAGCTTCCCGAGATCGTGCCGCCGGTCCAGCTGGAGATCCGCGAACCGCGCGCGGCGGAGCTTCGCGTGCCGACGCAGGAGTCACTTCTGATCGAAGCGGAAATCGTTCCGCCTTCGCCCGAAGAACCGAGCGCGGGCTTCGGCGCGACGCCTTCGCTCGTGCGATCGAACGCGAGCTCCGGCGCGACAAGCGGGTAAACGCGGCTACTACTTAATACTCGACGTCAGCGTCACGCTGACGCTGACCTCAATCTCTCCTGCCACAATCGGCGGCGCCCCGGCCGAATCTGCCGTCATGCTTTGACGCGCCATCATCATCGGTCGTGGCTCGGGGCCCATGGCCCGATGCTCTTCGATTCGCAGAACCCGATCCACTTTCATTCCGGCGCCGGCTGCCGCCGAATCCGCCCGGCTGCGCGCGTCAGCGACAGCGCTGCGCAGGGCTTCGCGCTCAGGGGCGTTGCGATCCTTCAAATCGAACCTCACGCCGCTGACGTTGGTGGCGCCCGACGAGACCGCCGCATCGAGCACATCCCCGGCGCGCGCGATGTCGTCGACACGAACGTCAATCGAGTTCCTCGCCAACCAGCCGCGGAGAGTCTGCTTCCCATTCGCGAAGTCGAACTCCGGCTGGAGATCGTAGCCGGTCGTCCGAATCGCGTCGGCGGGAAGACCCAACGCCTTCAGTCGATCGAGAACCGTCTTCATCGCGTCCGCGTTGGCGCGCTGCGCGTCTTTCGGGGCCTTCGACCGTGATTCCGCGGCAATGGACACCCACAACCTGTCCGGCGCCATTTTCACCACCCCTTCGCCGGTCGTGATCACGACGGGTGGTTCGTTCTGGGATGCGGTCGGATTCTGGACTGCAAGCGCAAAGATGACCGGCACCAAGATGGTGGTCAGCATTGGTCCCTCGAATTCTGTTCCTGTTTGCTTTACTGCTCGCGGGGCCCCACCCCGCTCGCTCGGGCCGCAGGCGCGTTTCCCTTGTCCCTTCTACCTTTTCCCTTTTTCAGGTGAGGCGCAAGATCACGAAGCCGAGCACACGATTCTGAACCCGATCCCGTACGAATACGTATCGGGCGGCACCTTGTGCCGATAGCTGCACGAGAGCATGCGCGTGTCGGCCGACAGCCAGCTTCCGCCGCGGACGACACGGAGCGTTCCGTCGGGTGGCCCGGACGGTGCCTGAACAGGAGAGGTCGCGTAGTACGAAGGGCTGTGCCAGTCGGAGACCCACTCCCAGACGTTCCCTGACATGTCGAAGAGGCCGTAGCCGTTCGGTGAATAGCTTCGGCAACGCGTCGTGCCGCGGGCTCTACGGGACGATGAATCCTCCGTGAAGTTCGCCATGTCGCAATCGAGCGAGTCTCCCCACGGATAGCGTTTGCCTTCGACGCCCCCTCGGGCCGCTTTTTCCCACTCGGCTTCAGTCGGCAGCCTGACGATCTTTCCCGTCGCGTCGGACAGCCATGCGCAGTAGGCGATGGCATCCTCCCAGCGAACCAGCGTCACGGGGTGGTCGAGTAGCTCCTTCGGCGGGACGGAGTCGCGCCACAGGTACGACTGGCCGGTCGCGCGAAATACGCGCTCGCGCTCGGCGCCGCCGGCGGTGACGACAAGCGGAAGCTCGTAAATCGCCGGTGCGCGATGACCGGTCTCGTGCACGAAGCGCTCGTACTCGATCTGCATCACGGGGTGCACCGCTATCAGGAAGTCGTCGAGATGCACCCTGTGCGCGGGCCGTTCGTCTTCGTCGGCGTCGTCTGATCCCATCGTGAAGTCGCCCGACGGGACGAGCGCGAGTTCCGGCAGCAGATCAACAGGCATCAGAGGGAGGCGGATTTTCGCGTCCAAGAATAGCGCAGCTTGCTGGGCATGCAATCAGGTACTCAATTACACTTTCAGCGGCGATGAAACTCGAACCCTTCGCGCTCGAACGATGGCAGTCCCTCTGGGAAAACCGGGTAGCGTGGAACCTCTCCGAGAGCGGCGTGCACCCGCTTCGCGTCGAAGAGGTCGCGGTGAGCGACGAGGATCGGCAGGCGCTGCTCAGGCAGGAGCTCGGCTACACGCAGACCAACGGAACGCCGGAGCTGCGCGAGGCGATCGCATCGCTCTTCCCCGGGGCGTGTCCCGATCACATCGAAGTCACCAATGGCGGATCGGAGGCCAACTACGTCGCTCTGTGGCACCTCGTGGAGCGAGGCGACGAGGTGGTCATGATGACCCCGAATTACATGCAGGTTGGCGGCCTTGCCCGCGCGTTCGGCGCGACGGTGCGGCCGTGGCCGCTGGTCGAAAGGGAGATGCGATGGGCGCCGGACCTGGACGCCCTTGAAACGCTTGTCACACCGAAGACGCGCGCGATCCTCATCTGCAATCCCAACAATCCGACCGGAGCCCGTCTTACAGGACGCGAGCTTGACGGCATCGCCCGCATCGCCTCGCGCGCCGGCACGTGGGTTCTCTCCGACGAAATCTACCGCGGCGCTGAACTCGACGGAGCTGAAACCGCGTCGATGTGGGGACGATACGAACGTACGATCGTCACCGGAGGGCTCTCGAAGGCGTACGGGCTGCCTGGCCTCCGCCTCGGCTGGGTCGCCGGACCCATCGCGCTCGTCGAGGAGTTGTGGGGCGTGCACGATTACACATCGATCGCGCCAGGTGCCGTGAACGATCGGCTCGGGCGCATCGCGCTTTCGCGGCGGCCCCTTCTCCTCGCGCGTACTCGCGGCATCGTCGCATCGAACTATCCGCTGGTTCGGAAGTGGATTGAGAAACGCGCGGCCAAAATGTCGCACCTGGCACCGGAGGCTGGAGCCATCCTTTTCGTCCGCTACCACTATCAGATCAATTCGACTGCGCTGGTCGAACGGCTGCGAGCGGAAAAAAGCGTTCTTCTCGTTCCCGGCGATCACTTCGAGATGGACGGATACTTCCGGATCGGTTTCGGCGACCATCCGGGGCACGTCACCTCCGCCCTCGATCTCGTTGGCGAAGTATTGGATGAGATCGAGTGAGCGCTTCGATTCGAGCCGACCTCGCGCTCATCGGTTTCGGCAACGTCGCGCAGCGGTTTGTCGGACTGCTGGATGAGTACCGTGACCGATTGCCGGTCGAGCACGGCCTGGAGTGCCGAATCGTCGGCGCCGCGACGCGCCGAAAGGGAGTGCTGTACGACGAGCGGGGCCTCGATGCGGCACGGCTGAGCGGCACCTGGGCGACGTCATCATCGACGCCGGGCGCGCACGTCATCCGGAAGCTTCATGGTTCAGATGCGGACCTGCGCGTCGTAATCGAAACGACAACCCTCGACATCGCAGCCGGCCAACCGGCAATCGATCACGTGAGGGCCGGATTCGCGGCAGGCTGCCATGTGATCACGGCCAACAAGGGGCCGGTTGCATTCGCCTACGCCGCGCTCCGCGACGAAGCGCGAGCGGCGGGCGTTCAATTCCTCTTCGAAGGAGCGGTCATGGACGGCGTCCCGATCTTCAACCTGGTTCGGGAAACGCTGCCTGGCGCAACGGTGTCGGAGCTGCGAGGCGTTGTCAACAGCACGACCAATCACGTGTTGACGGCACTCGAGAACGGCGAAGCGTTTGACGCCGCGGTCGCGCGAATGCAGGCGGAGGGAATTGCCGAAGCCGATCCATCCCTCGATCTGGATGGATGGGATGCCGCCGCCAAGACGGCAGCTCTGGCCAACGTGCTGCTCGGCGCCAGCCTCACGCCGCACAGCGTCGAGCGCACCGGGATCACGCGGTCAGATGGCGACCGCGCGCGGCAGGCCCGAGCTCACGGACGACGGCTGAAACTCGTCGCGTCGGCGGTTCGGACGACGTCGGGTGTGCGGGCGGTCGTAGAGGCTCGCGAACTCCCCGCCACTGACCTGCTGGCCTCGCTCGACGGGAAGGCAAACGCGCTCGTGCTTCGGACGGACGTTCTCGGCGAAATCGCGATTTGCCAGTTGGAAGGAAGCCTGACGCACACGGCGTATGCGCTGCTGAGCGATCTGATCACGCTTCGGCGGCGCGAAGCGCCTCCTGCAGCGCCGGCTCGTCGAACCCTTTGATCGCGCGACCGTCGATGAACGTGACCGGAACGACTCGAAAGCCCATCGACGTCAGCTCTTCGTACGCTCCTTCGTCGTCTTCCACGTTCTTCACCGTGAATGGCCGCTGTTCGCGTGAAAGAAACTCCTTCACCCGGTCACAGCTCAGTCAATACGATCCGGTGTATACGATGATTTCCGCCGCCATGTCTCAATTCTATGTCGACTAACGCTGCGCCACTGTCGGGTCTGACCGTGCTTGACCTCACCCGCGTGCTTTCGGGCCCTTACTGCACGATGCTGCTTGCGGACATGGGCGCGAGGGTCATCAAGATCGAGCAGCCCGGACGTGGAGACGACACGCGAGGGTGGGGACCGCCATTCGTGAACGGCGAGAGCTCGTATTTCCTGAGCATCAATCGGAATAAGGAGAGCCTCACGCTCGATCTCAAGTCACCATCGGCGCAACGGATCATCGCTACGCTGCTCGAGCGCGCCGACGTTCTCGTCGAGAACTTCCGGCCAGGAACCATGGAACGGCTGGGACTGTCGTATGAAGGTCTGGCCGTCACGCATCCGCGCCTGGTGTATTGCTCGATCTCCGGGTTTGGTCAAACGGGTCCGCGGAGCTCTGAGCCCGGCTACGACGCGGTCATGCAGGGCGAGGCCGGCCTCATGAGCATCACCGGCGCCGCCGACGGTCCGCCTTACAGGCTCGGCGTCGCCATCGCCGACATCGTCAGCGGCATGTTCGCCGCCCAGGGTATCGCCTTTGCGCTGCTTGCGCGCGAACGCACTGGACGCGGGCAGCGCGTCGACATCGGCATGCTCGACGCAACCGCAGCGCTCTTGACCTACCAGGCGGGCATCTACTTCGCAACCGGGACGACACCGGGCCGACTGGGCAACCGTCATCCGACGATCGTGCCGTATGAGACCTTTGCCGCCTCCGACGGCGACTTCGTCGTCGCGGTCGGCAACGACGAACAGTGGCGGCGATTCTGCCGCATCATCGAGGCGAGCGACCTGGCCGGCGACGAGCGTTTCGCGACCAACCGCGCGCGGGTGACGAACTACGACGCGCTGCGGCCGCTGCTCGTCGAGCGGCTTCGCACGCGATCGCGCACCGCGTGGGTGGAGGTGCTGAAAGCTGCGGGGGTGCCGTGCGGCTCCGTGCGCACCATCTCGGAAGTTCTGGTCGATCAGCAGCTGGATGCGAGAGGCATGGTCGAGACCGTCGACCACGTGTCGGCCGGCGCGATTCGCGTTCTTGGGGTGCCGATCAAGCTGTCCGACACGCCCGGTGCCGTCCGCTCTGCTCCGCCCGCGCTCGGACAGCACACCGAGAGCATCCTGCGGGATGATTGCGGACTTTCTGCAGCGCAGATCGAGACGCTGCGAAGCGAGGCGGCGATCTAGCGGTTCGCGGCTCGCGGCTGCGACACACGTAGCGCGGAGCTTCAGCTCCGCGTCAGCGGCTGGAGCTGAAACACAACTATCTTTCCAGCAGCGCCGTCAGCTCTTCCAACAGAAAAGCCAGCACGTCCTCTTCGGTCACATCCGCGATCGGGGTGCCGTTCGCGAGGGCGCGATCGGTGGTGGACATCCTGCGGCCCCGGCCCCGTGTTGTACGACCGAGTACCACTGGAGGATCGGACGTGTCGTCGAGTGACAACTCGATGAAATCGTCCGGCGAACGATCGGATGCGAGGCGGATCGAAGCGGCTGGCGTAAACACCTTGAAGGAAAGTCCCTCCGCCTTGAGCGCGCCGGCGAGCTGATGAAATATCGGGGTGGCGCGCTGTTCGAGGAAGACCTGGTAGTCGCGAGCCGCGGTGTCGGTTCGCGCCCGGCGCTCTTCCGACACGCGTCGAGCCTTTTCGATCGCGGCGCGAAGCCGCCGGCGGATCTCGGAGACTTCCACGGTCAGGCTCGCCTCTCGACGCCTGAGACGTCGATCCCATCGCGCTCGAGCGCGGAAATCAACGCTCCCTGATCCGGGGCACTCGCGCAGGCCGCTGCGAGATCGACGATCCCGTCGCGAACCAGGGCGCCAAGAGCATCCACCATCGTACGCATTCCCAGGTTGCGTCCGCTTTCGATCGCGATTGGCAACTGCGAGATCGCACCATCGAGGATGACTCTTCGCACGGCGGGACTGCTGAGCAGCACTTCGCGCGCGGCGATGCGGCCACCCGCCAGCTTCGGCACGAGAATCTGTGCGACCACGGCGCGGACCGCGCCGGCAAGCGACGCCCTGACTTGCGGACGGCGATCGGCCGGCACGGCATCGATCAGGCGCTCGATCGCTCCGGGCGCCGTCGGCGCGGAAATGGATCCAAAGACAAGCCGCCCGGCGCGCGCCGCGTCGAGGGCGGCGACGAGGGCTTCCGGTGCGCGAAGGTCCTCAATCACGAGGACGTCGGGTCCTTCACGCAATGCGGCGCGAGCCGCCTTGGCAATCGCGTCGCCGTCTCCGCGGACCTCGCGCTGGCTGATAAACGACAGGCGCTTTTCATGCAGCCGCCGAATCTGCGACTCGATCGTGATGACGTGATCGTAGCGGGTGTGGTTGATGACCTCGACGAAGGATCCGAGCAGCGCAGATTTTCCGCTCGAGCGCGGCCCGGCGACGACAATCAGTCCGTCGGCTTCATCGCACAGCGATCGCAGCTGTTCGCCAATGCTCACGTCGTCGGCGGTGGCTGTCTCACGGGAGGGCAGGTGGAAGATCAGACCGGCGCCTGAATGATCGTGGAAGGCGACACAGCGCACACGGCCGACCTCGGGAATCGTGCAGGTCCACTCGGGCGTCGCATCCGCCATCAGCTCTCGCGGCGCAAACTGGAAGATGAAGCGTTCGACGTCGCCGGCCGCAACCGGAGCCTGCGTGCCCACGTGCGCGATCTCACCGGAGATTCGCATCATCGGTCGAGTGTCGACGACCGCGTAGACCATTGACGCGCCATGGTCCGCGGCCGCGCGCAGCAGCTCGACGAGCGACGCTTCGGTAGACGCGGCGGCAGACGTGGAGGGGGCGGTCTGAAGCTTCAACGACGGACGCGCGAGTGGGGTCACCACGGCGGTCGGAGGCACGTCGGCCTCCGGCGGTTTCTGATCGGCAACCGAAGACCGTGCTTCGGCCGCCATTTCGGCATCGGCTTCGGCGCTCAGAACCGCAAGCAGCTCGCTGCTGGTTGCGGCTTCGGCGTCGGCGATGCGCATGGCTTCGCGCTCAGCAGCCACGGCGGATTCCCTGGCGGCGTGCTCGGCCTCGACTCGGGCCAGTGCCGTCTCGCGGTCATCGAGCCGTTGCGCCTCTGCGGCGAGCGCCGCCTGCGCCTCGGCAAGCGTGCGCTGGTGTGCGATGGCGATCGCCGCTGCCTTCTCCGCAAGGAATCGTTCGGTATCGGCGGCCAGCGACGCTTCTCTTTCGGCGAGCGCCCGCTGAGACTCGGCGGCGAGGGCGCGTTCTCGTTCCGCGAGGGTCCGCTCCAGTTCCGAGATAAGCGCCGCTTCCTTCTGGGCAAGCGCGCGCTGAGACTCCGCGATCAACGCCGCCTCGCGTTCAGAGAGTGCGCGCTCCGTTTCGGCGGCCAGCGCCGCCTGCTTCTCAGCAAGCGTTCGCTCGGTCTCGAGGCCGACGGTACTCGCCTGCTCCGACAAGCGCCTTGCTTCCGCCGCGGCGGCCTCCTTCTCGGCGAACGCACGCTGGATCTCTGCGGCGAGCGTGTGTTCCTTCTCCGCTAGCCGTGCAGCCTCGGCAGCCAGGGTGGCTTCCTTCTGCGCGAGGGCGAGCCGAAGTGCCTCGACGTTCGCGATTTCACGTTCGGCGCGATCGCGTGCCTCGGCCGCGACCGCTGCAGCCTTCTCCGTCACGAGACGCTCTCTCTCGGCGAGCGCTGCTGCCTTATCAGCGAGCGTCCGCTCGGATTCGGCGGCGAGCGCCGCTTCCTTCGTGGCGAGAGCGCGTTGCGCTTCGATCAAGGCAGCCTGACGCTCGGCGTGTGCGCGTTCTGCTTCGGCCGCGATCAGCGCCTGCTTGTCGGCCAGCGCCCGATCCGCTTCGGACGCAAGCGCGGCCTGCTTGTCAGCCAGCGCACGCTCCGCCTCGGCCACCAGCGCAGCCTGCTTCTCGGCCAGCGCCCGCTCTGCCTCGGACGCCAGCGCAGCCTGCTCTTCTGCCTGCGCACGCTCCGCTTCGGCCACTAACGCAGCCCGCTTCTCGGCGAGCGCACGCTCCGCCTCGGACGCCAGCGCGGCCTGCCTCTCGACGAGCGCGCGTTCCATGGCGGTGGTGAGCTCGCGCTCGCGCGCGGCCATCGCCGCCTGAGATTCCTTCACCAACGCAGCCTGGCGCTCGGCAAGCGCGAATTCTGCCTGTGCCGAAAGCTCCGCCACCTTCGCCGCCAGTACGCGCTCTGTTTCGGCGCCGAGAGTCGCTTCCGCCGCGGCACGAGCCGTGTTGGTCTCGGCGATGAGCGCCTGCATCCGTTCGCCGAGCTGTGTTTCGGTCTGCTTCGCGACGGCTTCGGCGTGCGCCTCGGCGCGAGCGGCAGCCTGGCGTGCCGCCTGAACGGCCTCCGCCTGTGCCTTCAGCGCAGAGTCCTTCTCGGCCAGCAGCGCTTCGAGGTCGGCTCTTACCGCCGCCTCTCTGGCAACCAGCGCCCTCTGAAGATCCTCACGCAGGGACGCCTCGCGCACGGCAACAGCTGCGTCCGTTTCCGCGCGCAGCGCAGCTTCTTTCGCGACCAGCGCGGCTTGCGCCTCGGCAGCCAGAGCTCGCTGCTTTTCAGATAACGCCGCTTCTGCCTGGGCTGCGAGGACCGCCTGTTTTTCCGCCAACGATGCTGCCGCCTCGGACTCGATTGCCGCAAGGCGAGCGGCCAGCGCGGCGTCAGCTTCCGCCGACAGTGCTGCCTCCTTGCCCGCAACGGTGGCGTCGACCTGCCTGGCAAGAGCCGCCTGTCGTTCGGTCAGCGACGCTTCGGCCTCCGCCTCGATCTCCGCAAGCCGGGCAGCGAGCGCCGCATCAGCCGCTGCCGCCAGCTCGGCTTCCTTTGCTGCCAACCTTGCGGCGGCCTCTCGTTCGAGCGCGGCCAATCGCTCATCAAGGTCGCTTTCAGCGACGGCAACCGATAACGGCTCCGGAATGTCAACAGCAGGAGCAGGCTCGATCGGTCCGAGCTCGAGTTCGGACGCCGCCGTCGCCTCTTCCGATGAATACGAAGACTCGGCTGGTGAAATCGTCTCGATGATCTCGTCTGCGATCTCGTGTGCTCCGACAGCCCCTTCAAACGCGGCGTCGCTCTGCGCCGTCTCGTCGACGTCGGAAGCCGAGGTCGCGGGCGTTGCCCGCTTCCTCCTTACTTCGACCCAGACATCTTCTCCACCCCGCGCAGCCGTGACGATAAAGCGGCCGCCCGAATCCCCCGACACGTCGATTTCCTCTTCGATCGCTCCGAGATCGGTTAGCGACCTCCGCTGATCGTCGGAGAGCATCTGCGCGAGGATCGATGACATGGCGTCCCCGGACAGAGGACGAGAGGAAAGCTCCACCTGCCCCCAGGAGAGCGGCCCGCGCAACGCGCTGACGGTCGCCGAACCGAGGACCACGTACGGCTTTTCGCCGACGTGCATCACGAGGGCTTCGCCGTCGAGTCGGATGATTGCGTCGAGAAGAGAATCGAGAAGCGTCACGGCTAATCACTCCGAGGGGCTTCGCCGCTCGGACTCCCCCACACGCTCGCTTCGCTGCGCGAGCTCACACGGGGGCTCGTTCGCGTGTGTCGCGCTCTGGTTTGAAACCACTTGTAATCTTTCGGCATTCCCGCCGCGCTCGGTAGCCAGCCAAACGGGGAAACCACTAGTCTCCCACAACCGTCAACGCCGGGTATGTGAAGAGATTGGGCGGGTTTGTCAGATCCGACACGATCATGCGCGGCATGCACAAACGCGTGCGCGAGATTGCCAGAAAGTGCAATTCCGGCATCGGCTTCCCCCTTCTCGAGACCGGACTAAAGACCGTACTCGCGGATTTTGAGCAATCAAATCGTATAATCCGACTTGTCGAATGGTTCACTCTCAAACCGTCGAGAACTACCTCAAGGCCATCTTCCAGGCGCAGATCGCACTCGGCCAGCCAAACGCGCTGGTGCCAATGGGACAGCTGGCCGCGGCGCTCCACGTCGTCCCCGGTACGGCGACGACGATGGTGAAGGCGCTGTCGGACTCGGGGTTGGCCCATTACGAGCCGTATGCCGGCGTACGACTGACCCGCTCGGGCGAAAAGCTCGCGGCGCTCGTGCTTCGGCGTCATCGTCTGATCGAGCTGTTCCTCGTGAAGGTGATGGGCATGAGCTGGTCCGAGGTTCACGACGAAGCCGAGAATCTCGAACACGCCGTCTCCGACCGGCTGATCGACTTGATTGATCAGATGCTCGGCCGGCCGGAAGTCGATCCGCACGGCGATCCGATTCCTGATCCGAACGGAACCCTTCCGGTGAAGGAGTACGACACGTTGTTGACCTGCGCCATCGGCAGGCCAGTGACGATTGCGCGTGTGACCGACCAGGATCCGGCATTCCTGCAGTTCGCCGAGATGCACGAGTTGCGTCCGGGCGACATCGTGGAAGTCGAGGACCGCAGCGAGGAAGGCGACAGCGTTCACCTTCGCGGGCGAAACGAACGACACGTCACCATCGGCGCCCGAGCCGCCTCGAAGGTGCTGGTCCACACGCTGCGAGTGCTCGTGTTTTTTCTGCTGTCGTCGCACGCGTTGCTCGCGCAGACTTCGCAGCCGGCGCCTGAACCTTTCCGAATCACCGACAACTCGTTTCTCGTCGAAGAAGCCTTCAACCAGGAGCGCGGCATCTTCCAGAACATCTTCGGTGTGTCGCGGCTGCAGGGAGTATGGACGGCTACCTTTACGCAGGAGTGGCCGGCCCCGTCGGAGAGACATCAGTTGTCGTACACCGCCGCCGTCCTGAACAACGACGGCATCGGCGGCTTCGGTGATTCGTTGTTGAATTACCGGTACCAGGCGCTAACGGAAGGACCTGGCACACCTGCATTCTCGCCGCGTCTGAGCCTGATACTTCCCACGGGAAACTCAGACAAGGGCCTGGGCAACGGCTCGTTCGGGCTACAGATCAACCTGCCGTTCAGCAAGCAGACCGGGGACTGGTACTGGCACTGGAATGCCGGCCTGACCTGGCTCAATCGAGCGCATGCCGTCTTTCAGCGCGACGATCTCGTCATCAAGCAGGAACGCCAGCTCGCGTCGCCGTTTCTCGCCGGCAGCAGCGTCTATCGGCTGCGGCCGATGGTCAATCTGATGCTGGAGTCGGTGGTCACGTTCGACGAGGTGCTGGACGAAAACGGCACCGATCGCGCCACGACCTTCACGCTCTCGCCAGGTGTTCGGGGTGGCTGGGATATCGGCGACAAACAGATCGTCGTCGGCGCAGCCGTCCCCATCTCGTGGTCGGATACGTCGTCGACTGGCGTGTATCTGTACTTTTCGTACGAGCTGCCATTCAAAAAGAATTGACACGTACCGGGATCCGTCGCCCGGGATCCGGGATCCGGTCCGGGATCCGGAGTGAACGGGACAAAGGCGACTCGCCGACCGCGTCAGTTCCCGTCGTACGTCGCGAACGACGTCGGCGTTTCCCAGACACGAATGCTGACGATGTCGATTCCTTGCTCCCGGCCTTTGTCGAAGATCAGCCGGGCAATTCGTTCCACCGTGGGATTGCTCTCGAGGAGATACATCGGCTCGCCCAGCTCGCGCAGCGGCTTCACCAGCGGATCGTCCTCTCGCAGGATCATCTTGTGATCAAGCTCACGGTCGATCCAGCCTTTGACGATGCGCTTGATGTCTGAGAAGTCGGCGACCATGTTGCGCTTGTCGAGCCGATCAGTGCGCACGTCAACCTCGACGACGGCGTTGTGCCCATGCGGATGCTTGCAGACGCCGTCGTAGTCGAGCAGGCGATGGCCGTAGCAGAAGTCGATACGTTTGGTGACTAGGTACATCTTGAATCCTTGCTGGTGGACTACTGATTATGAATCACGCCGACGTCGAACAAGTGGCCGTTTTGTTTTCTGCCGGACTCGACAGCGCCGTGCTGCTGGCTCATGCTGCAGAGCGCTCGCCGACTTCGCAGATTCAGCCAATCTACGTCAGCGCCGGGCTTGCGTGGGAACACGAAGAGATGGCAATGGCGCGGCGGTTCCTCGCCGCTCAGGCATTCAGTTCGAGGCTGGCGGCGCTCGTCACGCTCTCGGTGGACATGCGTGACGTCTATCCAGCCACGCACTGGGCCATTCGTGGTGAGCCGCCAGCTTACGATACGCCAGACGAAGACGTGTATCTCGACGGACGGAACGTCATCCTGTTGTCGAAGGCGTCCGTGTTCATGGCCCGCGCGCGGATTCCGCGCATTCTCATCGGTCCGCTGTCGGGCAACCCGTTTCCCGATGCGACCCCCGCCTTTTTTGAATCGATGGCCGCCGCGCTTTCGATCGGTCTCGCCGCGCCGATCGCGATTGAAGCGCCGTTCGTGTCAATGAGCAAGGCCGACGTCATCCGGCTCGGACAATCTCTTGGCGTCCCATTCGAACTGACGCTTTCATGCATGCAGCCGGCGGGGGGACGACATTGTGGACGGTGCAGCAAGTGCCGCGAACGAATTGAAGCGTTTCAGGAGGTTGGGACCACGGATCCCCGCCTGACTTAGGATTATGCGGGGTTCTACGAGGTTCGTTCGCTCGTGCTCACAGTGGACGCAAGGTGATGGAGCCGTCCCCGGTTCTGACGCGGATTCTGCGGCCGCCGTCGCCGAGGCGGCCTCGGACCGTCCGCCGGCTGATTTCTCCGGCCCCGACCGTACTCACTTTCAGATCGTTTCGAATTCCTCCGTCGCCGGTATGAGCATCCAGTTCAGCGCCCAGGCTTTCGGGAAGATACAGCAGGACCGCGCCGTCACCGGTCGTGATTTCCCAGTCATCACTCATTTCGGTGCCGTCGAGCGCTCGATAGACGATGGATCCGTCGCCGGAGTGAAGACGGACGCTCGAAACGTTGCCGGAGACGTTCACCGCGCCGTCGCCCGTGTCGACGATCAGGCGCCCCCGCACGTCATCGGCGGCGACAGAACCGTCGCCGGTGGTGAGCGATACGTCCCCTTCGACTCCCGTCGCGCGAATGGTGCCGTCGCCCGTGTGCAAGTCGATCCGGCCGCTGACGTGCTGAACGCTGAGTGAACCGTCCCCGCTGCGGGCGGTCACGTCGCTTCGTCTGGGCAGCCACACGGTCAAGCGGGCCGATGGCGATTGACGGAGTCCGACCACGTGCATTGGCCCGGTCGGTTTCGGGACTTCAACGGTGATGGTGTCGCCGTCCTGCGATGACTGGATCTGAAGCTCGTTCACCGATTCGCGCGTCGGACCGCGCTTCTCGATCTCGACCATCACTTCCGGCTTTTCCCAGGATTGAATCTCGATAGTGCCGTCGAAAGTGGCGACGTGAACGGAGGATGGGCCCTTGACGCTGAATTGCTTCTGTTCCCTGACAATCTCACTCTGCGAATCGAGTGTCGCGACGCATCCCTGCACGACAGGGCAGGCGAAGACAAGAGTGCCGGCCAGGGCGAAGCGCCTCATAACAGGGGGATAGACGGAAAAAGGTTCTACAAGGTTCGACGGGGTTCTACAAGGTTCTGCTGGGTTCGTTCTTGGGTTCTGCTGGGTTCGTTCTCGGGGTGCTGCTGGGTTCTACACCGTCTACCAGATCTGTAAGGATCATGCAGGATCTCCCGGTAATGAACCAGCCGACTCGGTCAGTTGCCAGTGCAGCTTGCGACCTTCGAGCGGCAGCGGTCCCGCGCCATTTGCGCGGAACACCATGCGATCCGCGTCCCGCAAGAGCGATCGCAGCCGCAGCTCATCGGGAGCCCAGAACACAATCACGCCGGCCCCCTCCGCCGGTGGAAACTGACGATCGTCGATGTAGTCACGATCGAGCGTCACGATCGTACGGCCAAGCTGCCGCGCCAGCCGATAGTGCTCGATATCCCGCGCGCGGCGCAGTTCCTCGTGCTCGAGCACGAACAGGACATCCCACCGCAGCCGATGCCGCATGAACTCGACGATGCCGATCGGGATGTTGGCGTCGGCGTAGATCCGCGGCTCTTGCGACATCCGCGCCAGGTGCGGACTCAGCTCGCTCGAAAGGGTGCCCATCGCGGAATGCTGAATGCTGAATGCTGAATTAGCGATGCCGATCGATTTCCGCGGGTTCAGCATCGACCGCGGCAGAATCTTCCTGCTGTGCGGCCTTCGCCTGCCGAAGCAGATCGGCAACGAGCGCGTCGCGTTTGTGCACCAGTTCCTTGCGCACGCGGCGGCCGTTCGCTGATCCGACGACGTACTCGCAGAACAGCGGAAACGCGATCGTCGAATCGCAGTAGGCGACGACGGTGTCGGGAAGCACGCCGGGATTCACCTTGCCCCAGCTGACGGCTTCCGCCGGCGTCGCACCCGACAATCCGCCCCAGACGACCTGATCCGTCGTAATTTGAATGAAGTAATCGTTCCCGCCCTTGGGAATGCCGTAGACCTCCCACAGCGTCGGCTGTCCCTGGAGGTAGAAGTTCTTCGGCGATCCGCCGCCGAGGATTACGCAGCCGTTCTTCTTCCCGGCAAGAATGATCGCGCAGATCTCATTGACGTCGCGGTTCGGATCGATCATCAGCGTCGATCCGTTCATCAGCTCGTGATACGCGATGTTCATCCCGATTGAGCTGTCACCGGGCGACGACGTGTAGATGGGAACGCCGGCCTTCGCGGCGCAGGCGACGACGGAGTATTCGTCGCAACCGGGGTAGCGCTCGAGCAAATCGCGCCCGAGCTGGTAATGGAACTCGGAGGTCGCGATCGGTCCCGACATCCCGGAACGTACGAGGAAGTCGCGAATGTAGGAATCGGTTTCGAGGAGCACCGTCGCCGGGAAAAGAACGTCGTAAATCCGGATGATCCCCTGCTCATACAACTCGACATCGTCGAGGAACGGCGAGCCGCGGTGCAGCGTGAAGTTCAGCGCGTAATGAAGGTCGTGATACAGATTGGCGCCGGTGCTGATGATGAAATCGACGAGACCGCGCTCCATCAGCTCGATTGCGCAGCCGCCAAGGCCGGCGGGAGTCAGCGCGCCGGCGACGGTCAGGCCGATGGTCGTCTCGTGCTCGGGCGCCAGCATCTTCTCCGCGAAGATGTGGCAGGCCTCGGAGAGTCGGCCGGCATTGAACGCCTGAAACCCGCCGTCGATGAGCTGGCGGACGTCGGCGCTGCCGCGCGGTCGATAGTAGCGAATCGCCTTTCCTGTGAGGTAATGCTCTGCCTTGCTATGGCCCGGAGACCCGGGCGCTCGGTGGGGCACTGACGAACCTCCCGGCATCTACAGGTTCTACTGGGTTCTACGAGGTTCTACAGGGTTCTGCGGGGTTCGTTCTGAGTTCGTCGAACGAACCTCGTAGAACCCTGTAGAACCTCGCAGAACCTAGTAGAACCAGTCCTTAAGATAGCATCAGTGGGCAGGCGTAACGTCGGGGAATTCCCTTGACACCCGGAAGGTTCCGGGCGAAGGTAATCCGCTCCCCGCAACCGTCCTCGAGTTGACCATGAATGACATCAGTTCGGGTCCCGGTGTCGCACCGTGGATCGCGCTGGCACTCGTGTTGGCCGGCGCGGTTGTCGCGTTTTTCTGGTTCAAGGGACGTCCTCTGCCCGGACCGCACGTGTTCCGGGCGAGCCGGTTCAGCCGCGGCAACCTGTGGTTTCCGACGCAGGTGTCGGTCACTCCGACGAGCGTCGTCCACTTCACCCCGCAGTTTTTCGGCGGCCGGGAACAATCGATGCATCTGGCCCATGTCGCGTCGGTGCTGATCGACCGAAACTTATTCTTTGCGGACGTCATGATTGAGAGTTCGGGCGGCGCGAGCCCTGTGCGCTGCCACGGCCATCGAAAATCGGACGCGGTTGAGATGAAACGGCTGATCGAGCAGTTTCAATCCGAATACTACCGCGCCAGCAAGGGGACGCCGCCGGCCGCGGCTGCCGGGGATCGTCCGTCATGAGCGATATGGAGAACGTATCGGTATCCCGCCGAGTCGATCCGGCGGAAGTCGAAGCCCGGTTTCACGCGCTGGTGCAGTCGCCCCTTCGCGCGGGACTTCTGCGATTCCTGTGCGCGCGTCCCGACGAGTCCTTCGAGGTCGAGTCGCTGATGCAGACGTTCGGCCGCATGCGGCTCGACGTCGAGAACTGCATGCGCGAGTTGGTGACGTTTGGCGTCGCCGGCAAGATCGCCGGAGGCGGCACGCCTCGCTACGCCTTCGTCCAGCCGCCAAGCGACACGGTGCGCGATCTGCTCGACGAGTTCCTCGAGCGGCGCGCGACGGTGAGCCACGAAGATCGCTCGCCTGCGGTCCAGCGTTTCCGCGAGATGATCGGACGCGACGAAAAAATGCTGGTCGTGTTCGAGTGGATCCGCACCGCGGCGAAATCCGACATCTCGGTCCTGATTCTCGGACCGACGGGATCGGGCAAGGAAGTCGTCGCCCGGATGATCCACGAGTTGAGCCGACGCGGGACGAACAAGTTTCAGGGCGTGAACTGCGCCGCGCTTCCCGACACGTTATTCGAATCTGAGCTGTTCGGCTACGAAAAAGGCGCGTTCACCGGCGCCCACGATCGCAAGCCGGGCCGGCTCGAAATGGCCAACAACGGCACGCTGTTCCTCGACGAGATTGGCGATCTCGCGCTGGTCGGCCAGGCCAAGCTGTTGCGGGCGCTCGAAGAACGTCGCTTCGAGCGGCTTGGCGGCAACGAACCGATCGAAGTGAATTTCCGGTTGATCTCCGCGACCAATCGGCCACTCGATCAATTCGTTCGTGACTCGAGATTTCGCGAAGACCTCTACTACCGCGTCAACGCCTTCTCGATCCGGCTACCGTCGCTCCGCGAGCGCGGCAGCGACATCCCCGTTCTCGCCCAGCGCTTCCTGGCGCGCTACTGCGCGGCCAACGGCCTCCCGCTCGACGGCAAAACCTTCTCGAAGGAGGCCATGGATCTGCTGATGCAGTATCACTGGCCAGGAAACATCCGCGAGCTCGAGAGCACGGTCGCCCGGGCGGCGCTGTCGTCGCCAGGCCGCTCGATTCGCGGCAACGATGTCGAATTTCTGCACGCGGTCGAAGCGCCTCCCGACGCGACACGGCAGCGGCTGCCCTCGCTGGCCGACGCCGAGCGCGCGCACATCGTTCGGGTTCTCGAGGCGGTCAACTGGAACAAGAAACAGGCGGCCGGCGTGCTTGAAATCAGCCGCGGCACGCTGTATCGCAAGATCGTCGAGTATGGCCTCGAAGGCGACCAGCGCCCGGCCAAGTCGGTGGCCCGTGACGCAAACTGAAACGCGCCGTGGCCAAAGCGGTTCCAGAAAACCATGGTACCGATCACGACTTTGTATTCCGGGTTACGAAACCGTCGCATCGATCACGGTTCTGCGCTGTACGTACCCTAACAATACGCTCCGCCGGATCGCGTAAGTACTAGATGGCGAAGTAAAATACTCATTCACTGGAAGGCTCCGCGTTCAGGCAGCAAGTTTGCACATTCGGGAACGCGTTCGATCTCTTTTCACCCCGGGCCCTTCGAAATGGTCAAGCGCTCCCTCATCTTGATCGGGCTCCTGGTCCTGACCGGGGTGCCCGCGCTGGCACAGGCCGGCGGAGCATCCGGCGCCAAGCTGGACACGCCGCTTCGTGCCCGCGCCCAGAGTGGACGCGGATCGTCTCGCGTCATCATCGAGACCACCGACGCCAACGCAACCGATCGCGTGATTCGGTCGCTCAAGGGGATTCCCGGCCGGCGGCTCCGTCTGCTCGGAAGCCAGGTCGCGCTCATACCGAACGCCGCGCTCGAGGCACTCGCGAGCCGGCCAGGGGTGACCGGTGTCCGACTCGACCGTCCCGTCCAGGGAACGATGGAGCGAACCGCCGCGACGATCGGTGCAAAGTGGGTCCGCGAAAACCTTGGATTCGACGGGTCGGGAATCGGCGTGGCGATCATTGACTCGGGCGTCACCGCCTGGCACGACGACCTCGGCAGCGATCGCGTTACGCACTTTGCGGACTTCGTCGACTTTCAATCGCAGCCTTACGACGACTACGGCCATGGGACCCACGTTGCTGGAATCCTCGCGGGCAGCGGCTACGATTCCAACGGCGCGCGGCGCGGCATTGCGCCGGCGGCAAACCTCGTCGTCCTCAAGGTGCTCGACGGCGAAGGCTTCGGCTACATCAGCAACGTGATCGCGGCGCTCGACTACGCCGTCGAACATCGTCTCCAGTACAACATTCGGGTCATCAACCTGTCGGTCGCCGCCGGTGTGTACGAGTCCTACAACACGGATCCCTTGACGCTCGCGGCAAAGCGAGCGGTCGAAGCCGGGGTCGTCGTCGTCACCGCGGCCGGCAATCTTGGACGCAACGCGCAAGGGCTTCCCCAGTACGGTGGCATCACCGCACCCGGCAATGCGCCATGGGTGTTGACCGTCGGCGCGTCCAGCCACAACGGCACAATCAGTCGCGCCGATGATACGGTCGCGCCCTTCAGCTCTCGAGGGCCGAGCTTCATCGACTACAGCGCGAAACCCGACGTGGTCGCACCCGGTGTCGGCATCGAGTCGCTTGCCGATCCGTCCAGTCTCCTGTTCGCGACGCACCCTGCCGCGCGGCTATGGGGAACGGTTGACACGGCAACACAGCCGTACCTCAGCCTCACCGGCACGAGCATGGCTGCACCCGTCGTGAGCGGCACGATCGCATTGATGCTGCAGGCGAACCCGGCGCTGACGCCAAATCTGGTCAAGGCGATCCTGCAATACACGGCCGAGCACAAGACGCGCTACAACGAGATGACGCAGGGCGCCGGCTTCCTGAACGCGCGCGGGGCGGTGCAGATGGCGAAATCGCTTGCCGCATCCACGCCCGGCGCGGAGGCGCCGTCGATTTCGGATCCCACACCGTGGAACAAGCACATCAACTGGGGTAATCATCGCATCGGCGGAGGAGTGCTGAAGCCCGATGCGAACGCATGGCGGCTCGATGTGACCTGGGGCGCGTCGAACACCGCCGACGGCAACAACATCGTCTGGGGCAGCGTGTGCAAGCGCGCCGATGACTGCGGCAGCATCATCCGCGGATCGATCGACGACGAAGACAACATCGTGTGGGGCACGAGCTGTTCAGACGCGAAGTGCAGCGACGTGGTCTGGGGGCCCAGCACGGAAGACAACATCGTGTGGGGAACCGCATGCTCCGGGAATGACTGCGCGGCCACCGTCTGGGGGCTCGACTGCGATCAGCAGACGTGCGGCAGCGTCGTGTGGGGCACCTCTACCGACGAAGACAACATCGTCTGGGGCACGAGCACTGACGCGATCGAGGACGACGTCGTCTGGACCTTGTCCCTCGTGCCTTGTGCCTTTTCCCTTGTCTCTTGTCCGTTGTCCCCTGACACGAATCAATGAAGTCCCTGCCGCTTCCCGCACGGCTGTTCGTCTGCGGTGTCATCGGCGTGGGCGCAGCCCTGCTCGGGTATTTCTTTCCGTTCAGGACATTCCAGCAGCCGACGCTCTTCCTGCTCCTGCTGACGCTGTCGTCGCTGACGTCGGTATTCAAGGTCAACCTGCCGCTCGCACGAAGCGGCTCGACGATGTCGGTCTCGTACGCCGTTGATTTTGCGTCTCTGTTGTTGCTGGGACCGAACGAGACGATGCTCGTGGCCGCGGCCAGCGCGTGGAGCCAGTGCTCGTTCCGAATCAAGGAACGCAATCCGCTCTATCGAACGCTCTTCAGCATGGGGTGTTTGATCATTACCGTGCAGGCGGCGGGGGCCATCTACGGTTACCTGGGTGGAAAGCCAATCGGCACCGATCTCACGCACTTCAATTTCTGGAGCTCCTCGAAGCCGCTCGTTGGTGCGGCCAGTTCGTACTTCCTGGTCAACACCGCGATGGTCGCGACAGCAATCGCTCTCTCGACCCGTCAGAACGTCCTGAAAATCTGGAACGAGAATTTTCTCTGGAGCGCGCCGAGTTATTTCGTCGGCGCCGGGGTTGCCGCGGCTTCGCTGACGATTCTCGCCTTGCTGTCGGTCTGGTGGGTGCTGCCGCTGGCGGTGGCGCCGCTCTACGTCACCTATCACGGTTACAAGGTCTATCTGGGCCGGATTGAGGACGAGCAGCGGCACGTCCGCGAGATGGCGGATCTGCACCTCGCCACGATTGAAGCGCTGGCGCTCGCGATTGATGCGAAGGATCAGACGTCGCAGTCGCACATCCGCCGCGTGCAGTTGTATGCGGCGGCGCTGGCCCGCGCGCTCGGCATGTCGGAGAACGACATCCAGGGAGTGAAGACGGCGGCGCTGCTGCACGACATCGGCAAGCTGGCCGTACCCGAGCACATCCTATCGAAGCCGGGGCCGCTGACGCCGGAAGAGTTCCAGAAGATACGGGCGCATCCAAAGGTCGGCGCCGACATCATCAGCGCGGTGCCGTTCCCGTATCCGGTGTCGCCGTTGATCCTGAGCCACCACGAGCGATGGGACGGCAAAGGCTATCCCGCCGGGCTCAAGGGCGAGGAAATTCCCCTGGGCGCTCGCATCCTGTCGGTCGTCGACTATTTCGACGCGCTCATGGCAGAGCGGCCGTACCACAAGGCGATGGGGTACGACGCCGCGATCGGACTCCTGCAGCAGGAAGCGGGCAAAGGCCTCGATCCGAGAGTTGTGGAGAAGTTCATCGAGCTGCTTCCCGCGCTGCAGCGTGAAGCGACGACGCTCGAGCAGGCCATGCCGCGCACGACGGCGCCGGAAGAGCAGCTGCATACCGTCGGCCGGCCGGCCACGGGGCTGACGCCCGAGCCGGCGAAGAAGAACGTGTTCGACGACATCGCGCTGGCGCATCGCGAGATCTACGCGCTGTATGAAATCGCGCAGGCGATGGGAACGAGCCTCGGCGTATCGGACACGATGGCGCTGATTTCGGCCAAGCTCAGCAACCTGGTGCCGTTCTCGTGCGCGGCGCTGTTCCTCTACGACGAGGACACGGAGACGCTGCGCTGCCGCTTCGCGACCGGGGTGGACGCCGAGATCATCCAGAAGATCAGCGTGCACACCGGCGAGGGGCTGACCGGCTGGGTGGCGCGCAATCGCCGCGCGCTGGTGAACGCGCGCCCGAGCGCCGATCTCGAAGCGGCCGGGCTCGCCGATGTCCAGACCAACCTTCAGTCGGCGCTGGTCTGCCCGCTGCTCTTCAGCGAACGGTTCATCGGCACCTTGTCGGTCTATCACGTCGAAGCGACTTACTATCGCGACGATCACCGCCGATTGCTCGATCGCGTATCCGAACAGGCCGCGGCCGTCATCAACAACTCGATGCTGTTCGAACAGACCAAGGAAGATTCATTGACCGACCCGTTGACGGGCCTGCCCAACACCCGTTTCCTCTTCATGCACCTGACGCGCGAGCTTGCGCGCGCCGAACGGCTGAAGCAGGAAGTGTCGCTGCTCGTCATGGACCTGGACGACTTCAAGAGCATCAACGACAGCCACGGCCATCACGTCGGCGATCGTGCGCTGTGCGAAGTGGCTCGCGTGCTTCGCACCGCGATCCGCCCGTACGACATCTGCGTGAGGTACGCGGGCGACGAGTTCATCGTCGTGCTGTCGGGCTGCGACGCGGAGGAAGCGCAGACCAAGCGCGCCGAGCTGCAACAGAGCATCGACGACGTGTATTTCGAAGCCCGCCCGGGGAAACGCGTGGAACTCGGAATCAGCGTCGGCGCCGCGGTGTTCCCGCAGGATGGCGAATCGTACGAGGCGCTTCTGGCGACCGCAGACAGCCGGATGTATCAGGACAAGTCCCGGCGCAAGCGCCCCGGCGGACGGGACACGACGCGATCCGAGTCAGCGCCCCAGTTCCCGGAACTGACGGACCTCGAGATCCAGAAGGCCGCTTCAGGAATTCTCTAGATTCCTACCAGTCTTCGAGCCGTATCCGTGTGCAATCAATTCCCAGTTGTTGAAGCATCGGCGGAACGTCCGACACCATCGCCGCCGGGCCGCAGACGAAGCACAGCGTTGCCGGATCCTCGACGAGAGGCGCAAGCTGCGCGGCGACGATGCGGCCACGGGCGCCGCGCCAGCGATTGGGAATTTCGCGAGTGGCGGTCGTCGACAGGTGCAGCTGTCCCTGGCGCTCCATTCGGCGAAGTTCGGTGAGATAGGCAAAATCGGCCGGCGTCCGGGCGCTGTACAGCAGCGCGATGGAGCCAGACCTCCCTGTGAGGACTGCGTGCCGGATCATTGATCTCAACGGCGCTATACCGGTACCTCCGGCGATGAAGAGGAACCGCTGCTCCAGTGGATCGTCTGGAAAGACGAAAGAACCCGAGGGCCCGCGGACCGATAACGAGCATCCTTTTCGCAGCGGCTCGAAACGATCACCCCAGCGCCCATGCGAGTCCAGCTTGATGAGGAACTGAATCGTGGAGTCCGCCGACGTTTCTTCCGGTGCGGACGCAATCGAGTACGGAACGCGCGTAGTCACTTCGGATGGGGCGAGAGAGGCGACCTGGCCGGCGCGATAGGAAAAGGGAGCGCCGTCCAGGCCGACTGAGACGATGACCGAGGATGGTGTTGCTTTGCGGACGCTGCTGACGCGAAGCGTGAGATCACGCACGGGGCGATCTTAATCCCGGCCGCGCGGGATCGACGAGCGGCGTGAACGCTACTCGATCTGCAGCGATGACTTCACGTCCGAGACGCCACGGATGGTGCGCGCCACCGCGAGCGCCTTGCTCTCGTCGTCCTTGTTCTTCACCCTGCCGCTCAGCGTCACGACCCCGTGGGACGTCTGAACGTCGATCCTGGTGGGGTCCATTCCCTTTTCGTTGAGCAACGCCGTTTTCACCCGGGTCGTGATCGTCGCATCGTCTACCGGCCCGTTGGCCGGCGCGCGAGTGGTGGCAGCTCCACCGCAAGCCATGCTTCCGAGCGGAGCGGCGAGTGCGAGGGCGAGCATTACCGAAGCCATTCTTTTCATCGTGCTAATGCCTCCGATGATCGTCTATGCAATGCAAGATCCGGACAGAATGCTGAGTCTGCATTAAAAGCCCTTCAGCATTCAGCATTCAGCATTCAGCATTTCACGATCCCCCTACATTCCCATCGCATGGAATCCGGCATCGACCAGCA
>Ga0070683_100000393_pt1 | contig 30174 bp, 25 predicted proteins | sample KBSC713LmetaG_FD_64662 | JGI IMG/M metagenome (GOLD analysis project Ga0070683, IMG submission 64662) | Corn rhizosphere microbial communities from Kellogg Biological Station, Michigan, USA - KBS C7.1-3L metaG | ecosystem: Host-associated > Plants > Roots > Rhizosphere ... | reverse complement strand
GCCGTACTTGCCCTTGAACACGCCGGGGATGCTCTTCTGCTTCTCCGGCCCGCGCACGACGCCGAAGTCGAGCAGCTTCACGACGCCGTGGTACGTGACAAAGATGTTGCGCGGACTGACGTCGCGGTGGACGAGACCGATCGGCTTGCCGTGCCCGTCACGCGCCTCGTGCGCGTAGTGCAGACCCTGCGCCGCCTGCTGCGTGAGCGCGGCGGCGATCTCGACCGGCATCCGACCGTCCTGGCAGCCCGCGATGATCGCCGACAGATCCTCGCCGGGCAGGTACTCCATACTGATGAAGTAGTTGCCGTCGACCTCGCCGAGCTCGTAGGTCGCGACGATGTTCGGGTGCTCGAGGCGCGCCGCGATCCGCGCTTCATTCAGAAACATCTCGCGCAACTGTTTGCTATCAGCCAAATGCGGCTGAATGCGCTTCAGCGCGACGATCTTCACGAAGCCCTGGATCCCGCGGCGCTCGGCGATGTAGAGGCGGCCCATTCCGCCCTGCCCCAGCAGCCCGAGCAGCTGGTAGCGGCCGAAGGTTTCGCCGACGCGCGCGGAGCCGTGCTCCGAGTCCGCGGTATGTCGTCGCTCGATCACGCGCAGACTCTCTCGTCACTATGTGCCCGTTGGTTTAGAGCAAAACACGCTCGCGTTTTGCGCCTTTCGCTTTGGCGCAACGATGCGCAATCAGCGCAAATGTTGGCGCAAACGATCATTTGCGTCAGACCTCCGATCTCGCGCTCTACGAAACGTCACTGCGGATACAGATCGCGCCAGGACCCGTGAGAGCGCATACCGATCCTGAAGCGATCGTTCTTCGACGGGCCCGATCGCTCAAGACGGCGACGCTTCCGTCGAGAAACCCCGTCGCGTGCTTCGCGACACCTTGAATCGAATCAAGCAACGCGGCCGGGTCAATGCTGACGATCGGGCGACCGCACGAGCTCAGGCGGTCGACGCGCTCGACCGTGGCGAGCTCGAGGCGGGGCGCCGCGCATTACTGCAATCCCTGAATTACGAAAACGACAGTTGCGAAATCATGATCGATGTTGCGGCCGAGCTCGCGTTCGCGGGCTTCGTGGCCGATGCCGAGCACGTGCTGCGGCGAACCATCGACCGCTTTCCCCGCCGCGTCGAGGCCACCGTCGAGCTCGCGCGCCTATTTCTGGCGTCCGGCAACGACGAGAAGGCCATGCGTCTCTCGACGCAGGCCCTTCGCGAACATCCTAGAAACGGTGACCTGCATGCGTTAGCCGCCTGCGCCAACGAACAGCTCGGCCTTTTTGACGACGCCGCCAGCCACTGGGCCGCGATCCTCGCCGCCGATCCCAACAACACGTATGCGAACAAGCGCCTCGCCGCGCTGCTCGAGCGGAACGGCGACGTTGCCGGCGCGATCGACTGCCTGAGGCGGGTCGTCGATGTGACGAGCGGTCAGGATCTCGACGCGGTCACAAGCCTTGGGATCGCGCTGTCCGCCGACGGGCAGCACACGGAGGCGCTCGGATTGCTCGCGCGCGTCGCGAAGGGCCAGCCCGAGGACGGGGCGGCCCAGGCCGACTTCGCGAACGCGCTGCTCGCCGCCGACCGGATCGAGGACGCGATCACCGGCTTCTCGGAGGCGCTGCGGCTGAACCCGAGCTCGGCGCAGGCGTACTGCGGCCTCGGGCTCGCCTATCAGAGGATCCAGCGCTGGCACGAGGCGGCCGAGGCGTTCCGGACGACGGAGCAGCTGGCGCCCGACCAGGCGGTCGGCCCGTACAACCTCGGGCTCGCGCTCGCGGCGCTCGGCGAGCGCGACGAAGCGCGCAGCGCGCTGCTGCGCGCGGCCGCGCTGGAGCCAGACGACGCCGGCATTCGCGAGGCGCTGCAAGGGCTGCTCGTGCCGCCCGCGCCCGAGCCATCCGCCGCACCCGAGCCCGCGGTGCCCGCGCCGCGCTTCGGCGGCGACATCAAGACCTTCGCGCTGCCCGAGGTGCTCGAGTTCCTGCGCCTCCAGAACAAGACCGGATCGCTCGTGGTCTCATCCCGTCGTGGCGCCGCGATCGTCCGGCTCGTGCGCGGCCAGGTCACCAGCGCGTCAGCGCCCGGCATCAGTCGCCTGGGCGAGAGGCTCGTCGCCCGCGGAATCATCAGCGCCGACGCGCTCGAGCGCGCGCTCGAGCAGCAGCGATCCGATGACGGTGAAAGCGCCGAGGCGCTCGGCACATTGCTGATGCGCGAGCGCCCCGCCACCCGCGAGGCGCTGACCAAAGCGGTGTTTCAGCAGGTGATCGATGCACTGGGCGAGATGCTGACCTGGAACGAGGGCGCGTTTTCATTTCATCCGGGGAGCGACCGAGGGCGGCCGGCGATCGCCTTCGACCTCCAGAACGTGGTGCTGGAGGTCCTGAGGATCGCCGATGAGCGCAACGCCAACAGATCGTCCACCTGAGGAGGGTAGATGAACGTAGAGAGAGAGTCCCCCCAATCCCCCCGGCACCGACGTCGTGTCGCCATCGGGCGCGCCATGTCGATGGTGGCGCCGATCGCCGCGCTGGCGCCTTTGTTCGCCGCCGCGCCGGCCCTCGCGCAGGAAGAACGGTCGCAGGCGCCTTCGCTGCCGGACTCGGGCGGCGACGAAGCCCCCGCTGCGGCGGCGCCCGATCGCCTGCAGATGCTGGAAGAGCGGATGAACGAGCTGAACCTGCAGCTGCGCCAGTCGGAAGAGCTGCGCCAGAAGAGCATCTCGCCGCTCTCCTGGAACGGCTACGTCGACTTCGGCTTCTTCGTGCCGCTGGGCAACGGCGGCGCCGGCTGGGTGCGCGACACCGGGCCCATGCGCCAGTTCCCGCAGTACGCGAACTACTCGTGGACGTTCCTGGGCGACATCCTGTCGACCGCTGTCAACACGCGCGGTGAGGTCGCCGACCTCGGCGACGCGCCGGACGCGCCGCGCTTCGACAGCATCAACTCGGACGGCGCCTACGGGTTCATCTTGAACGAGATCAACCTGCGGCCGCGCTTCCAGCTGTCGGAACGGGCGATCCTGCGCGCGAGCGTCAACTTCGTCCCGCGCACCGGATCGGACTTCGCGCTGGGCGACTTCGTCGACGCGGACCTGGGCGAGCTCGAGTACCTGGTCACGCCCGACGGCAAGACGTCGGTCTTCGTCGGCAAGACGATGCCGGTCTTCGGCATCGAGTACAAGCAGCGCAAGTCCGACCAGCGCTACGGCATCACGCCCTCGCTGATCGCGCGCTACACGACCGGATCGCAGCTGGGCCTGAAGGTGCGCAGCAAGCTGGCCGACGACTGGCTGATCCTCGCCGCGTCGGTGACGAACAACTCGTCGACGATCGAGATGTTCCACTTCTACAGCGAGATCGACAAGAACGACTCGAAGTTCCTGAACGGCCGCGCCGCGGTCAGCATCCCGGTCGGCCGCCTCTATCGCGCCGACGATCGCCTGGAGCTCGGCGTGTCGGGCGAGTACGGCGGGCAGGATCGCGCCAACGACAACGCGGGCAAGATGTGGCTCGCCGGCCTGGACCTGCAGTACCTCGGCGTCAACTTCGCGATCCGCGGCCAGCTGATCGAGGGCCGCTCGCCCGGCCACCCCGACGCCGCGGACGGCGTGTGGGGCCTGCACCTGAACCCGTCGGGCTACCTCGAGCTGGAATGGCAGCTGCTCGCGCAGTTCGGCATCTACGCGCGCATCGAGAACCGCGACGCGATCGTCACGCTGGGCAGCGAGCGCATCTACGTCACCAAGGAGTGGCGCGTGACGGCCGGCGTCCACGTCGTCGTGAACTCGCACATCGTCGTGAAGGGCGAGTACCTCCACAACGACGAGTACGGCGGCATCAACGAGTTCGACAACGACGTCGCGACCAGCTCGCTCGTCCTGTTCTTCTGATCAACGCAACGGCAGAAACAAAGAGTCCGGAGGAAAATATGCGTTTCAACCAGATCATCTCGGCTCTCGCGCTCGCTTGCGTGATCTCGGCCTGCACCAGGGACGACGACTTCAACGACACGGAATGGGAGCAGATCAAGGCGCTCCAGCCGCTGAAGGGCGGCCCGCCGCCCAACCTGTACAACAACCGCGGACAGGACGAGGATCTGGCCAAGTTCGGTCAGATGCTCTTCTTCGACAAGGACGTGGCCGAAGGGATCACGGTGGCGGGCCCGTCGGGCAACGTCGGCGAGATCCGGAAGGTCGCCTGCGTCAACTGCCACGACGCGCAGTACTTCCACGACACGCATCTCACCTCGCCGGGCGCGCTCGCCAATAACGGGCTTGTCCCGGGTCTGTCGCACGGCCGCAACTACCTCGCGACCAACACCGGCATGATGGTGAACATCGCCTGGAACAACTGGACGCTCTGGGCGGGGACCTTCGACAGTCCCATGGAGCACGGCACGACGGTCTGGGGCACGTCGGCGACGGTGCTCGCGCAGGCGCACTTCGTGTACACGAAGTACAAGGCCGAGTACAACGCGGCCTTTCCCCTGACGCCACTCGACGAGCGGTTGATGGATAACACCGTCTTCGCGGCGACGGGCGGCCCGGTGGGCATCGGCGCGGCGCCCGGCACGTTCGAGGCGCTGCCCATGGACGCGCAGGTCGCGATCGCCCAGTTCCGCGCCAACATGGGTCGGGCCTTCGACACCTACCCGCGCATGTTGCTCACGCCGGACTCGCCGTTCCAGCAGTACGTCCAGGGTGACCGTTCGGCGCTGACGGCGGCCCAGAAGCGCGGCCTCAAGCTGTTCATCGGCAAGGCTGCCTGCACCGACTGCCACAACGGCCCGACGCTGTCCGACGGCGCGTTCCACAACATCGGCGCGCCGAACATCTCGATCCTGCCCGGCAACATGGCGAATCAGGCCCCCAACCGCGGGCGCGCGACCGCGGTGGCGGGTCAGGTCGCGAAGCTGGTCGCGCTGGACGCGAACCCGGACAGCCTGATCATCTTCAACGGCGCGAGCAAGTGGAGCGACGACCAGGTGACGGGCCGCGACCGCCTGGAAGTGTTGCGCCAGCAGGACAAGGACCACTGCATCTGCCGCAGGGTCGACGGCATCGCCGACGTCGCCGCGTGCGGGAAGATCATCCCCGGCAGCAGCGCGGCGTACATGCAGGTCGCGCTGAAGGACGAATCCAGCCTCGACTGCCTCGTGATGGACGCTGAAGGCGTGTGCACCTGCCGCAAGACGGACGGCATCGCGCTGACCGCCATCACGAACTGCACGGACATCGCCATCGCGACCCCGATCCAGACCGCGCTCCGTCGCGAGGAGACCGTCGCCTGCTTGAAGTACGACGACACGCTGGAAGGCATGTTCCGTACGCCCTCGCTGCTGAACGTCGGCGACACGGCGCCGTACTTTCACAGCGGGGCGGTCCAGACGCTGGAGGACGTGATCTGGCACTACAACCAGGGCGGTGGCGCCGAGGGCACGTTCGCCGGCACCAAGTCGCCGCAGCTGCGGCCGCTGCGCCTCAGCGACGCCGAGGTGCACGACCTCGCCGAGTTCCTCCGCAGCTTGAGCGGCAAGACCCCGGCGCAGCAGGCCGAGGAAGCGCGCGCCAACGCCGCCGATCCGACGATGGTCTGGGACTGGTCGAAGAACACGTCCAAGCCGCCGCTCACGGGCCTGGGCGGCGCGGGCGGCGCGACGGGCGCCGGCGGGATGGGTGGACGCGGCGGGTCGACCGGCGCCGGTGGTTCGATCGGCGGCGGTGCGGGCGGCGCGACGGGCGGTGGCGGCAGCACCGGCGCGGGCGGCAGCGGTGGCGCGACGGGCGCGGGCGGCAGCGGTGGGATGGCGGGGTCGACGGCGGGCGCTGGTTCGTAAGAGCGCTCACGCCTCGCACGCGTATCGTACCTTCACGCCTGCGTTTTCCGTTTTTTTCACCCGGGCGACCCGTCAAGGTCGCCCGGGTTTCCGACGATTTGTGGTACCCGACCTGGAGGCTATTTGCTTAAGGTCAAGCGACTCGTCGGTACTACCCTCATCGCTGCAGCCGTCGCGATCGGACTGATCACGTTCCGATCGGCGATCGGCGCGCGCGCGCGCGCGGAGGCACGGGTTCGCGAGGACGCGGACCGCGACGCCGCCGAACGGCAGACCGCGCTGCGCGCGATCGAGCGCAAAGCGCAGGTGGCAGCCGAGGTTCCCGCGCTGAACGCGGCGCTCGCCGCGCACGTCGACAGCGCGACGATCGTCGACCTGCTGGACAGCGAGGAGTGGTGGCAGCCGTTCCGGGCGGACTACACGCTGGTGCGGCTGATCGTCTACGACACCGTGCTCGCGAGCCGCGGCATCGCCGGCGCGCCGAGCGTCGAGGCCGACGTGGTGAAGGCGGCCCGCCGCCAGCAGGTCGCGGCCGCGGCGGTGACGCTCGACGGGCAGCCGTATTTGCTGGGCGCGGCCCGCCTGCCGGAAGCGCCCGACGGTGAGCCGGTCCTGGTCCTCGGCCGCGTGGCGAAGCCGCTGGCCGCCGGCCCGGTCGTACAGGCGCCGCCGCTGGAGCAGACGCTTCGCCTGCCCTGGGGCGGGGCCGGCGCGATCGCGCTGGCCGGCTTCGGGCTGCTGTTCTCGCGCCGGGCCCGGAAAGGCGTCGCGGGCGCGGTCACGGAGACAGCGCCGCCGATGCTCGAGGAGATCCCGCACGAGACCACGCTGAAGTTCGGCGAGCCGCGCAACGACGTGCATCCCGAGGTGGGCCACGCGGGTCCGCCCAACGCGCCGACGGTCGTGATCGTCGCGCCCGTGAACGAGCCGTCGCTGATGTTCGGCCGCTACCGCCTGGTCGAACGCCTGAGCGAGGGCGGCATGTCCGAGCTGTTCATCGCGAAGGCCGCCGGTGTCGAAGGCTTCTCGCGGTCGTTCGTGCTCAAGCGCCTGCGTCCCGAGCTGGCGCGCGACAAGGACGCCGTCGCGCAGTTCATCGACGAGGCCCGCCTGCAGGCGGACCTGGTTCATTCGAACATCGTGCCCGTCTTCGACTTCGGCGTCGTCGGCGGCGAGTACTTCATGACCCAGGAGTTCATCGCGGGCCGCGATCTCGGGCGCCTGATGGATCGCCACCGCTCCATCGGGCGCGCCGGGCTGCCGTCGCCGATCGCCTACTTCGCCGCGCACGAGACGCTGCAGGCGCTCGCCTATGCGCACACGCGGCGCGCCGCCGACGGCACGCCGCTGGGCATCGTTCACCGCGACATCGCCACCGGCAACGTCATCATGTCGCTCGCCGGCGAGGTGAAGCTGTCGGACTTCGGCATCGTGAAGTCCAACGACCGCGTCAGCCGGACGCAGATCGGCGTCGTCAAGGGCAACACCAACTTCATGTCGCCCGAGCAGGCGCGCGGACAGACCGTCGACGCGCGCAGCGATCTCTTCTCGCTGGGGTTGGTCCTCTACTACTGCCTGTCGGGCGAGATGCTGTACGCCGGGAACAACGACCTGGAGATCCTCCACCACGCCGCAGGCGGCCTCTTGCTCGAGGACTTCGCCCGCATCCGGCGGCTCCCCGATCCGGCGCCGCAGATCCTGGAAAGGGCGCTGGCGCTGGACCCGAACCACCGCTACCAGTCAGCCGCGGAGTTCGCCGACGAGGTCGCCATCCACATGGGCGGCGGTCGGACAGGCGCCGCCCAGCTGATGCGCGAGCTGTTCGGACGCGATTTTCAGACCGCTTCGGAACCGCTCCCGGCCGCGACGGCGGTCGGGTACACTGCCGGGCCGTGATCGACACCCGCCTCCTGCGCGAAAAGCCCGAAGAAGTCCGCACCGCCTACCAGCGCCTCGGCGCCGCGGTCGACCTGGACGTGGTCATCGCCGCCGACACGCGCGTCCGCGATCTCAAGAACGAATCGCAGACGCTGCAGGCCGAGCAGAACCGGCTGTCGAAGGCGATCGGACAGGCGGCCGCCGGCGAGGCGCGCGAGAAGGCGAAGGCCGAGAGCACCGCGCTGAAGGAGAAGATCGAAAAGTTCAACGGCGAGCTGGCCGGCGCCGAGGCGGCGCTGGAGACGCTGCTGCTCGAGCTGCCAAACCTGCCCCACCCGTCGGTGCCGGTCGGCAAGGACGAGAGCGAGAATGTCGTGCTGCGCGAGGAAGGAAAGAAGCGCAGCTACGACTTCGCGCTGAAGCCGCACTGGGATCTCGGGACCGCGCTGGACATCATCGACTTCGAGCGCGGCGTGAAGATCTCCGGCACGCGCTTCTACGTGTTGAAGGGCTGGGGGGCGCGGCTGCAGCGGGCGCTCATCTCGTTGATGCTCGACCTCCACACGCGCAAGCACGGCTACGTCGAGATCTACCCGCCGTACATGGTCCGCCGCGAGTGCCTGGTCGGGACGGGCAACCTGCCGAAGTTCGGCGACAACCTTTATCGCGACGCGGTCGAGGACTTCTGGTTCATCCCGACCGCCGAGGTACCGGTCACCAACCTTTATCGCGACGAGATCGTCGACGGCGCGCGCCTGCCCATCAAGCACGTCGCGTTCACCGCTTGCTTCCGCCGCGAGCAGATGGCGGCCGGCCGCGACACGCGCGGCATCAAGCGCGGCCACCAGTTCGACAAGGTCGAGCTCGTGAAATTCGTCCGACCCGAGACGTCAATGGAGGAGCTCACCGCGCTGCTCGGCGACGCCGAGGACGTCCTCAAGGCGCTGGAGCTGCCGTACCGGGTCGTCCAGATGTGCACCGGCGACCTCTCATTTTCGGCGATGGCGAAGCAGGATCTGGAGCTTTGGGCGCCGGGCTGCAACGAGTGGCTGGAGGTCAGCTCCTGCTCCAACTTCGGCGACTTCCAGGCCCGCCGCGCGCGCATCCGGTTCAAGGATTCTGGCGCAAAAGAGAAAGCGCGTTTCGTGCACACGCTCAACGGTTCGGGGCTCGCCCTGCCGCGCACGCTGATCGGCGTCCTCGAGACGTACCAGCGCTCCGACGGAAAAATCGATGTTCCGGCGGCGCTGCGTCCCTACCTGGACGGCGCGGAAATTCTCGGCTAGCGACCGGCCGACCAGCGTGAAGAACCGTAAACAACCCTAAGCTACCGTAACCTTTGACTTCCGCCCGGGACTCCGCTTACAGTACCGGTCAACCGGGCGCTATGACCAAGGCCGACCTCATAGACCTGATCGCCGAGCGGACGAAGATGCCCCACGGCCGGGCCGAGCTTCTGATCTGCCAGATGTTCGACGCGATGGTCGATGCCCTGCGCAAGGGCGAGGGGATCGAGATCCGCGGCTTCGGCAGCTTCTCGATCCGCGCGTACAAGGAGTACCAGGGCCGCAACCCGCGCACGGGCGAAGCGGTCCACGTCCGGCCCAAGCGCCTCGCTTTCTTCAAGGTTGGCAAGGAGCTGCGCGAGCGCGTGAACACCGGCCGCAGCGGCAAGCGGTCTGTCCCGGAATCCACGCCCACGCCGACCAGCGCCGCCAGCGGCAGCTAGGGCGAGGGCGTCTGCCTAGACCACCCGCCAGGTCGTCCCGCTGGCGCCGTCCATCAGCTCGATCCCCTGCGTGCGCAGCTCCTGACGGACCTCGTCGGCGCGGGCGAAGTTCTTGGCGGCGCGCGCCTCGGCCCGCTCCCGGATCCTCGCCTCGACGGCGGCCTGGTCGATGCCCCGCCGCGCGCACTGCCGATCGCGCCGCGCCAGCAGGAACGCCGCCGGGTCGCGCTGAAAAATCCCCAGGGTTTCACCGCACTTGAGCAGGTCGCGGCGCAGGCGGGCCAGCGTCCGGCGGCGCACGTCCTTCGGTGCCGCCTTCGGATCCTCGAGCAGCCGGTTGGCCAGCACGAACGCCTCGTAGAGCTGGCCAATCGCGGCCGCGGTGTTGAAGTCGTCGTCCATAGCTTCCCGGAAAACCGACAACGTCTTCTCGGCCTCGGGCAGGACCGGCCCCGCGTCGTCGCTCGCCGGTGCGTCTGCCAGCTTCGCGAGCGTTCCGTAAAAATACGCGAGCTTGTCCTCCGCCTCGTCGAGCTCTGGATAGACCGGCCGATCCCTGTCGTCGCGCCCCAGCGTGAACCCGACCGCGCTGCGGTAGTGGACGCCGAGGAACAGCAGGCGCAGCGCCTCGAGGTCGTGGGTCTGCGCGACCTTGCGGATGGTGACGATGTTGCCGAGCGACTTCGACATCTTCTCCCCGCCCAGCGTGAGCAGGCCGGAGTGCATCCAGTGGCGCGCGAAGTTGCCGACGCCGAACGCGCCCTCGGACTGGGCGATCTCGTTCTCGTGGTGCGGGAAGATCAGGTCGGAGCCGCCGCCGTGGATGTCGAACGGCTCGCCGAGATAGCGGTGCGCCATCGCGGAGCACTCGATGTGCCACCCTGGCCGCCCCGGCCCCCACGGGCTGTCCCACTGCGGCTCGCCCGGCTTCGCGCCCTTCCACAGCGCGAAGTCCAGCGGGCTGTGTTTCTGCTCGCCGACCTCGATGCGCGCGCCCGCCTTCAGGTCGTCGATGCTCTGGCCTGAGAGCTGGCCGTAGGTCGGGAACTTCGGGACGGCGTAATAGACGTCGCCGCCGACCGCGTACGCGAGGCCTTTCTCTTCCAGCCGGCGGATGATCTCGATGACCTCGGCGATGTGCTCGGTCGCGCGCGGTTCGAGGTCCGGGTTCACGAGGCCCAGCGCCTCGAAGTCGACGTTCATCTCGGCGGTGTACTTGCGCGCGACGTCGTCGGCCGACGTGCCCTCTTCCTTCGCCTTGTTGATGATCTTGTCGTCGACGTCAGTGATGTTGCGGACGAAGCGCAGCTCGAATCCGCTCGCGCGCAGGTGGCGCGTGATCACGTCCCAGGCGACCTCTTTGCGGGCGTGCCCGATGTGGCAAAGGTCGTAGACCGTCGTGCCGCAGGCGTAGAGGCTGACCTTGCCGGGAACGAGCGGCTCGAACGGGACCTTCTTGCCCGTGCGGGTATCGTGAATTCGCAGCGTCATTCGATCATCGGTTGCGGACGAGCGCGACGATGTTGAACACGCCGAACACCATCAGCACAAGCGCGATGAGGATGCTGTTGAAATGGTCACGCGGGCGGTCGCCCTCGACGAGCAGGTAGGCGTCGCCCGGGATCACGACGGGCGCCGGCGTGTGAACAGCGGCGATCTCGACGGCGGCGAGCCGGCGTTCGGGCGCGCCGGCCGCGCGCACGACCAGCGCGCCGTTCTCGACGGCCAGCTCGCCGGCGTGGGCGGTGACCGTCTCGCGCGCGTCGCGGATCTCGACGGTGCGATCGATGTCGCCCAGCTCGTCGAGCGCCGCCTGCCGGCGCGACGCCGGGAAGCGCACGACGAACGTCCAGCGCGACGGCGGCTCGGGCGCGCTGGCGAGGAGAGTCGAGGCGCCCGCGCTGGGCGGCGCCGGCGCCTTCACCAGCCCCTTGGCCACCGTCACCTCGCCGCCGCGGGAGGTGATCGCGGCGCGCGCGGCGTCCTCGGTCGCGAAGCGGGCGCGTGGCAAACCCAGCTGGACCTCGTCGGGCCGCAAGACCTCGATCGCCAGCGCGTCGTCGCCGGCCAGCGACGCCTTGTCGCCGCCCCGATCGACGATCGACAGCGGCGCGCCCGGCGCGCGTTCGGCCAGCGCCTTCAGCGTGGCGTCGGGCGCGAAGTAGTGGGTGGCGGTGACGTGCTTGGCGAAGTAGCCGCGGATCGCGTCGGCGTAGGGCAGGTCGTCGACGCGGATCAGGCGGCCCTGGAACACGTCCGCCTCGGCGCGCTCGGCGGGCAGCGGGTTCTCCGTGCGGTGCACGAACAGGCGATCGCCCGTCCCCATCACGCGGAAGAGCTGGCTGAACACCCACGACCCCTTCGTATCCAGCTCGAGCGCGCTCTCGCGATCGGGCGTCCCCGACAGGCGAACGTAGCGGTTCTCCAGGCCGGCGGTCGCCCGGGCGTTGGTGAAAACCTGCGCGGCCGCGCCCAGCTCGAGCGGCGCGCCGGGCGACAGCGCGTAGCGCAGGTCGCGCCAGCCGTAGAACACGAGGAAGAACGCGAGCAGCGCGCCAGCCAGCGTGATCAGCGGATGCCGCGATCGGCGCCGCTTGATGTGCGCGAATTCGTCGACGGAGCCTGCCGAGTTGCGAGCGACGGCGCCCGCCGGGGCTTTGGTCTGGGCCGGATCGGTCATGTCTTCGCGGCGCGCGGAGCCTAGCACAGACTTGCTCTCTCCCCGCCTTTCCGCTATGTGGCGGACATGCTGTCGCGCCCCGGCGTCATGCTCGGCCTTGCGATTGCTGTGCTGTCGGTGGCCGGCGCCGGCTGCCGGCACAAGGCGAAGACGCCCCAGGACGCGTTCAACCGGCTCACGGCCGCGGTGACCGCGAACGACGGGGGGGCGCTTTTCGACGCGCTGGACCAGGAGACGCGCTGGAACTGGATGTCGATCCAGAAGTTCCACCGCGAGGCGTACGACATCGTCCTGTCCAACTACCCGGAGGGTGAGGTCCGGGAGCGCGAGACGCGGCGCTTCGAGCACGCGGCGACGGCGCCGTCCGCCCGCGACCTGTTCGCGATGGACGCGGCGCCGACCATCCTCCCGATGCTGCGGCCGCTGGTTCTTCCAGGGACGCCGATCGAGAACGGGCCGACGGAGGACGCGGCGGCGGCGGTCCTGGCGTCGGGGATGCGCGTCGAGCTGAAGCGCAGCTCGAACGGGGATTGGGGTTACGCGGGCCTGGCCAAGCGCGCCGAGGAAGACAAGAACCGCGCGTACCACGATCTGGAAGTGGTCCGCGCGAGCGCGGCCGACTTCGAACGGGCGGCCGCGCGCGCCGGCAAGTGACCGGCACATGAGCCGCAAGCCCGCGGAGAAGCCCGAGCAGGAACAGCTGTCGCTGACGCTGCCGGCGAAGAAGGCGGAGGGGCCCGTCGCACCGCCGCCGGAGCCCGCCGCGCTGCCGCCGCCCCCCGCGGAGGTCGCGCCGCCACCCGCTCCCGCGCCGCCGCGGATCTACCTCGTCAGCGAGCTGCTCAAGGCGGCGCGGGTGACGCTGGAGAGTCGCTTCACGGACGTCCGCGTCGAGGGGGAGGTGTCGGGGCTGAAGCGGTCGGGCAACGGCCACCTCTACTTCACGCTGAAGGACGCGGACGCGCAGCTGGACTGCGTGATGTACGCGCGCGAAGCAGGCCGGCTCAAGTTCACGGTGGAGGAAGGCATGGCGGTCCGGTGCCGGGGCCGCCTCACGATCTACGAGGCGCGCGGGCGCTTCCAGATGACGGTCGACAAGATCGAGCCGACCGGCGCCGGCGCGCTCGCGCTCGCCTTCGAGCAGCTGAAGCAACGCCTCGGGGCCGAGGGTCTGTTCGATGCCGCGCGCAAGCGGCCGCTGCCCTTCCTGCCCCGCCGGATCGGCGTCGTCACGTCGCCGCAGGGCGCCGTCATCCGCGACATCGTCCGCATCGCGCACCGGCGCTACCCGATCCCGATCTTGCTCGCGCCGACGCAGGTGCAGGGCGAAGGCGCGGCGCTGGGCATCGCGGCCGGTATCCGCAAGCTGGAGGCGATCGCCGACGTCGACGTCATCATCGTCGCGCGCGGCGGTGGTTCGCTCGAGGACCTGTGGGCGTTCAACGAGGAGCCGGTCGCGCGCGCGATCTACGCCTGCCGCGTCCCGGTCATCTCGGCGGTCGGGCACGAGACGGACTTCACGATCGCCGACTTCGTCGCCGACGTGCGCGCGCCGACGCCGTCGGCCGCCGCTGAGCGCGCCCTCCCGATCCGCGACGATTTGACGGCGGAGCTGGCCCTCCTGCGCCGCCGCGGCGGGCGCGCGCTGGCCGAGACCGCGCGCCGCGCGCGCCACGAGCTGGAACGCGCCCGCGCGCGCCTCGGCGATCCGCGCCGCCTGCTCGACGAGCGGCGCCAGCGTCTGGACGAGCACATCGAGCGCAGCCGTCGCGTGCTGGCGCGCAAGCTGGCGGCGGCGCGCGCGGATCTGCGCGGCGTCGAGGGGCGCCTGCACCGCGCCCACCCGCACCGCCGCATCGCCGAGCAGCGCCACGCGCTGGCGGCCATGCGCCACCGGCTGGAGGTGGCGATGCAGCCGGCGCTGGTGAAGCGGCGCCACACGATCGAGGCGGCGTGCGGCAAGCTGGAGGCGCTGTCGCCGATGCGCGTGCTGGAGCGCGGGTTCAGCCTCACCCAGCGCGCCGACGGGCACGTCGTGACCAGCGCCGCCGACGTGGCTCCGGGCGAGCGCATCACCGTCCGCGTGAGCGACGGCGGCATCGACGCGACGGTCGAAGGGACGCGCAAGAAATGATCCGCGCCGCCGTGCTCGGGTCGGACGTGAGCAAGAGCCGGTCACCGGCGATCCACAACGCCGCCTTCCGGGCGATGGGCGTCGACGGGCAGTACGGCGCGATCTCCGTCGAGCCGCAGAAGTTCGACGCGCTCGTCGGCGACCTTCGCGCGCAGGGCTACCGCTACCTGAACGTCACCATCCCGCACAAGGCGGCGGCGTTCGCGATCGCCGGCGCGCACGGTCCCGAGGCGCGCGTGTCCGGCGCGGTGAACACGCTGCTCTTCGAGCCGGGCGGCGCCATCCGCGGTGAGAACACCGACGGCGCGGGCCTGCTCGCCGCGCTCGGCGACCTGGGCGTCACCGCGTCGGGCGCCACCGTCGTGATGGCCGGCGCCGGTGGCGCGGCCGCGGGCGCCGTGGAGGCCCTCACGCGCACGGGCGCCCAGGTGCGGTTGCTCGCCCGCCGCGCCGAGATCGCCGACCAGCTGCGCGCGCGCCTCGAACCCGCGCAGCGCGATCGTGTCACCGTGATGCCCTGGACGGGCGACGGCCTGGTGCGCGCGCTCGCCGGCGCGACGGTGCTGGTGTCGGCGGTCCCCGCCGTCGCGTGGGCGGACGCGTCGACCGCGAGCGGCATCGAAACGCTCGCCGGCGCGGCCGTGCTCGAAATGGCCTACGGCGGCGAGACGCCGCTCGCCGTGGCCGCGCGCGCCCGCGGCGCCGCGTACGCCGACGGCCTCGGCATGCTCGTTCATCAAGCGGCACACGCGATCGCCCTGGCGCTTGGCAAGCCCCCACCCCTCGCGCCATTGTTCGAGGCGGCGAGGTCGTCGCCGTGACCGCGGACCAGCCTCCGAACCCGTACGCCGCCCCGACCGCAGCCCTCTCCGACGGCACGCCGGCCGCCACGACGACGGCGCCGCGCGGCCGCAAGCCCTCTCGTCTCGTCGCCGTGATCGTCACGCTGTTCGCCCACCCGCTGTCGGGCGCGGGCTTCTATCTCCTGGGCCGCCGGCGGCAGTTCATCGCCTGGACGATCGCCGGCGTCGCCGCCTTGCTGCTGCTGATCGGCGCCGTGTGGGGCCCCGCACCGAAGCTGGTCCCCATCGCGGTGGCGGCGGTGATCGCGGTCCTCATCCTGTCCCTGATCGCGACGGCGATCGCGAAGCCGGGCCCCACCCCCGTGAAGCGCGCCGTCCTTTGGGCCATCCTCCTGATCGTCGGTGCGCGCCTCGGCAGCGTGGCGGTCAGGCACTGGGTCGTCGAGGCGTTCCAGATCCCGTCGGGCGCGATGATGCAGACGCTGCTCGTCGGCGACCACATCTTCATCAAGAAGAGCCATTCCCGCATCGCGCGTGGCGATGTGATCGTGTTCGAGTTCCCGCTGGACCGCAGCACCGACTACGTCAAGCGCGCGGTCGCGATCGGCGGCGACACGATCGAGGTCCGCGAGGGTGTTCCCTGGATCAACGGCGCCGCGCTCGACCACCAGCCGATCGCCGAGCCCTGTGTCTACGACGATTCGGGGCCGCCCGAGGACCGAGGCGCGCGCACGTGCACGCTGGTGCGCGAGACCAACGCCGGCCACACGTACACGATCATGCTCATGCCCGACGCGCCCGCGCAGGACCATCCCCGCACCACCATCCCGCCCGGCCACGTCTTCGTGATGGGCGACAACCGCGACAACAGCTACGACTCGCGCAAGTGGGGCACGGTCCCCGCCGACGCGGTCAAGGGCGTGGCGACGGTGACCTGGTGGTCGAAGGCCCCGAACGGGGCGATGCGCTGGTCACGCGTCGGCCACGGCATCGAGTAGCTGCGACCCGCGCGCCGCCCGCAGCGCGTTGCGCGCGAACTCGTCGGCCGTGACCGCCACCGACGACACGGCGACCGCGTCCTTGTGCTCGTTGACGTAGGCGGACAGATCGGCCGACTCGGCCCGCATCACGATCGCCATGTCGGGCCGCTGCGCGCGCCCGAGCAGCGCGATGTGCAGGTTCGTCGAGTCCGCGTCGGTCAGCGCGACCAGCGCCGCCGCCCGCTTGATGCCCGCCAGCTCCAGCATCTCCGCCTTCGTGGCGTCCGCGATGATCACGCGATACCCGGCGGCGCGCAGCATCTCGATGTGCGGACGATCCTCGTCGCGCTCGATGACGACGATGCGCCGGCCGGACGCCGCGAGCTGCTCGGCGACGCCGATCGCCATGTGACCGCCGCCCGCGATGACGACGTGGTCCTTCCAGCGCACCGCGAACCGTCCCTTCAGCGCGTGCTGGCGCTGGGTCATCACCCAGCTGGTGAAGAACGCGAACAGCACCGCCATGAACGCCGCGCCCACCAGCATGAGGACCATGCCCACCAGCTTCGCGCTGTCGGGCGCGTTGTGCAGCGTGATGTCGCCGTATCCGACCGTCATGATCGTCGTCCAGACGAAGTAGAAGGCATCGAGCACGCGCAGCCCCAGCACCTTCGTGAAGAAGATCGTTCCCGTCGCGATCACACCCGACAGCGTCAGCGCCGCGCCCAGCAGCACGCGGTCCAGCCGCTTCCGCGCCGGCGTGCGCATCCGCTTGCGCCGCCGCACGCCGCGCGCCGCGACCTCCGGGTGCACGGCCGCCTCGCCCAGCGCGCGCAACGTCTCGCGCGCCAGCACGGGCGCCGCGACGCTGGACATGCTCAGGATGACCGCCCGCCGCAGCGTCGAGCGGACGAAGGCCGCCAGCTCCGGATCGAACAGCCGGATCACCAGCGGCAAGCCCGGCCGCAAGCGCCGCGTCGTCACCGCCATGTCGACGTTCCCGGCGTCGTCCTCGGACGCGATCACCAGCCCCGTCGCGTCCTCCAGCGCCGCGGCCGTCAGCGCCGCCGGATCCTCGCTCAGCCGACCGACGATCGCGCCCGTCGCGCGCACCTTCTCCTCGATCGCGGCCGCGAGCCGGTTCGTCCCCGCGATCAGGATCCGCGCGCCGCTCAACACGCGTGCGCCACCATCACCAGTAGTAGTGGACGTACTTCTTGATCCGCTTCTCGTAGATGGCGTGCACCGCCGCCATCGTTTGATCGGACAGGGCCGGCAGATCGCCCGCGTCGCAGTTGTCGTCCACCTGGTCCGGGCGCTTGGCGCCCGGGATGGCGCAGGTGATCGCCTCGTGCATCAAGATCCAGCGCAGCGCGAACGTCGCCATCTTCGTTTCCTTGGGGACGAGCTTGCGCAGGTCCTCGACGGCCGCCAGCCCGGCCTCGTACGGGACGCCCGAGAACGTCTCGCCCTTGTCCCACTGCTCGCCGTCGCGGTTGTAGCTGCGGTGGTCGTCCTCGGCGAACTTGCTCGCGCGCGTCATCTTCCCCGCGAGCATCCCCGACGACAGCGGCAGCCGGGCCAGCACGCCGACCTTGCGCCGCCGCGCCTCGGCCAGGAACAGATCGCGCGGCCGCTGGCGGAAGATGTTGTAGACGATCTGCACCGACTGCACGCCCGGGTAGTCGAGCGCCTTCAACGCCTCCTCGACGCGCTCGACGCTGACGCCGTAGAAGCGGATCTTGCCGGCCTTCACGAGGTCGTCGAACAGCTCGAACACCTCGGGGCGATAGTAGGCGTCCGTCGGGGGACAGTGGATCTGCAGCAGGTCGATCGCGTCGGTGCTCAGGTTCTTCAGGCTGCGCTCGACGAACGACGTGATGTTCTTCTTGCTGTAGCCCTCGACCGTCTGCTTGGGCAGTCGCCGCCCGGCCTTGGTCGTGATGTAGAAGGGCTCCTTGCGCTCCTTGCGCAGCCGCGCGAGCAGCCGTTCGCTGCGCCCGTCGCCGTACACGTCAGCTGTGTCGAAGAAGTTGACCCCACGGTCGAGCGCGCGGTGCAGCGCGGCCATTGAATCGTCGTCCTTGACGGACCCGAAGGTCCCGCCGATCGCCCAGGCGCCAAAGCTGACCGTCGATATCTTCCAATCCGTGCGTCCGAGCGTTCGAAATTCCATTTCGCGCGCCAAGCTAGCACGTCGGGAGGGCCGGCTAAAATCGGGGCGAAAACCCTTCGACTTACGCCGATCTGCGTCGCTGGTACCGTTTTCACACGAATCTCGTCGACGGGCCTTGCCCGGCCCGGCACACATACGGCGACAATGCTGTCCATGCCCCGAACCTCGAGCGACCCGACCACCGTCCGCCACCCGCTGCGCGCGGCCGCAGCCCTTCTGGCGACGGCCCTGAGCGCGTGCGTGGGCGCCGGCTCTGTCGACAACCCGGGCACCGGAAGCGCAGGGAGCGGGAGCGGCACCAGCGGGGCGACGGGAACGGGCGGAACCGGGACGCCAGCCGGAACCGGCGGTCAGGGCACCGCGGGGAGCTCGAGCGGCGCGGCCGGCACGGGACAATCGGGCGGCGACGGCGGCTCGTCAGCGACGGGGACGGGCGGCGGTGCGGGCTCGACCGCCACCGGAACCGCGGGCTCCGCTGCGGGACGCGGTGGCAGCGCGGGCGGCGCGACGGGCACGGGCGGCGCGGCCGGACGCGGCGGCACCACCGGCGCGGCGGGACGCGGCGGCGCCACCGGCGCGGCCGGACGCGGCGGCACCACCGGCGCGGCGGGCGCGTCGGGGACCGGCGGCACCGGCACGACGCCGATCGGCCCCGGTCTCACGGATCTCACCGGCTTCACGACCGTCAGCTGCACGATCACACCGACGGTCACGATCGCCAGCGGCGTCGGGATGGTCGGCGTCGCGACGTTCACGACCACGCTCGCCGGTGCGGAGCGCGCCGTGATCCAGTTCGGCAAGACGTCGACGTACACGCTCGAAGCGCCGGTCAACTGGGCGGACGCGACGCACCGGACGCTGCTGCTCGGGATGCCCGGGAACACGACCGTTCACTACCGCATCGTCGTCATCCAGGGCACCAACGCGTGCGTGAGCGCGGACGCGACGTACATGACCGGAACCGTCAGCGGCGCGCCCGCGAACCTGACGCCGACCAAGGGAACCAGCACGGTCGCGCCGGCGCCGGGGTTCATCGTCGCGGAGAACGGCACCTTCGCGTACATCATCAACAACCAGGGCGAGGTCGTCTGGGCCCACAAGTTCCCGGTCAGCCTGAGCCGCGCGCTGATGTCGTTCGACGGCAATTACATGTACGGGCGCGACGTCGGCCCGTTCAACGCCGCGAGCGGCGGCAACGTGTACCGGGTGGCGATGGACGGCAGTGGCGAGATGAAGCTGACGCTGTCCGGCGGCACGCACCACGATCTGACGGTGACGCCGACGGGCATCGCCTATCCCGCGAAGCAGGCGGCGGGCGCGTGCGACTGCATCTACGTCGCCGGTCCGGACGGCTCCGGTTCGAAGGTGCTCGTGGACCTGGACGTCGTGTTCAGCAAGTTCGCGCTGGGACCGGGCGCGCAGGCGTCCGAGAAATGCCACGTCAACGCGATCCGCTACTACAAGGACACGGATACGTTCTCGGTGTCCGATCGCGAGAAGGACGCCATCGCCTTCATCTCCAGCAAGGGCGAGGTCCTGGGCTCGATCGGCGCGACGCCGACGGGTACGACGCCGAACCACGCCAAGGCGGAGGGCGCCGATTCGACGACCTCGTCGGTGTGGCGCGTGCAGCACGGCCACGACCAGTACGAGCCCAACAAGATCCTGCTCTGGTCGAACGGCTCGTTCTCGGGCGGAACGTCGAAGATCCTCCACTACACGATCAGCGGATCGACCGCGAAGCTCGACTGGCAGTACACAGGCACCGGCAATTCGCCGACGTTGAGCGACGCGCAGCACCTGCCCAACGGCAATTTCATGGCGACCAACAGCCAGAGCGGCGCGGTGCACGAGATCGATCCCAGCCAGAAGCTGATTCAGTCCTTCAGCAACCTTTCGAAGGGCTACAGCAGCCACCGCCCGACGCTGTACGGGCCGCCGCCCGGCCGCTGACGTTCAGACCGGAACGTTCTGGCAGGTTCCCGGCGTGCCGTAGCAGGCGCCGTTGACGCAAGCGGCGGAGCACTCCGCGTTCGTCGTGCAGGTCTGACGGAGGCAATGAGCGGTGGTGTCGCACGTGAAATCTGTCGGACAGCTCTGATCGCCCGCGGTACAGGGCTTCGCTTTGCAGCGGCCGTCGGTGTCGCAGATCTGGCCGGCCGCGCAGCTCGACGCCGAGCAGGTCGCCTGGCAGATCTTCACGGCGCCGCAGTAACACTGCTGCGGCGGCGCCGTCTCGCAGATCATCGTGCCGCCGTCCGCCCTGCAATCGCCGTCCGTCGTGCAGGTGAACGTCGCCTGTCGGCAGGCCCCGCAGCCGAGAAACTGCCCCGGCGCCTGACACGTCAGCACGGTCGGACCACCCAGGCGGCAGTCGTCGAACTTCCAGCACGGATCGCCCATCATCGAGCGCCGCGCATCCGCCGCATCCGCGCCCGCGTCGACCCCGGAGACACCGGCGCTTCCACCGCCACGGCCCGACGCCCCGCTCGCACCTCCGCCACCCGCGCCCGCACCGCCTCGGCCGCCTGTCCCCGCACCGCCGCCCGTCGCGCCGGAGCCGGCACCGCCGCCGGCTCCGCCTGTACCCGCGGCGGCCGCGCCACCGCCGGCTGCACCGCCCGCGCCAGCCGTCCCCGTCACGCCGCCCCGGCCGCCGTTCCCCGCGACGCCCCCGCTCCCACTGGCGCCGCCCGTCCCCGTTCCCGTCCCACCGCTCGACGTGCAGGCGCCGACCACGCAGGTTGCCAGCAGCGACACGAAGAGCGGACGCCGGTACATCCCGACGCGCGTCAAACCAGCCTCGCCAGCGCCGCCTCGACCTGTCCCACGTAGCCGCTCCCGAACAGGTTCACGTGAACCATCAGCGGGTATAGCTGGTACAGCGCGACCCGCTCGCGGTAGCCGTCGGCCAGCGGAAACGCCTCCTTGTAGGCGGCGAAGACGCGCGGGCCGAAGCCGCCGAACAGCTTCATCATCGCGAGGTCGATCTCGCGGTGACCACCGTAGACGGCGGGATCGATCAGGCAAGGCTCTCCCCGATCGTCCGCGATCATGTTGCCGCCCCACAGGTCGCCGTGCAGGCGCGCCGGCGGCTCGTGCGGACCGCACAGCGCGTCCAGCTGCGCGAACAGCCGCTCGAAGTCGCGCCGCATGCGCACCGTCGCCAGGCCGGCGTCCACCGCCGCCTTCAACTGCGCGCCGAGGCGCCGCACCCTGTAGAACTCGGGCCATGTGACGGCGAAGGTGTTCTTCTGAGGCAGGCGGCCGATGTAGTTGTCGTGGTCGAGCCCGAACGCGGGCGCGCCGTGGCGATGCAGCGCCGCCAGCCCCTGGCCCAGCCGGTCGTCGAAGTCGGACGCGCGGTGCGCAGGGCGGATCAGCTCCAGCGCGAGGAACGGCGTCAGCTCGTTGGCGCCCGACGCGGCCAACACGCCTGGAACGCGCAGCGACTTCGCCTCCGCGAGCCAGGCGAGCCCGTGCGCCTCCGCCACGAACATGTCGTTCGGCGCGCGTACGTTGGATTTCACGAACACCTCGCGCCCGTCGGCCAGACGGACCTCGTAGGCGTCGTTGATGTCGCCGCCCGACAGTGGGCGCGCGCCCATGACGCGCGACCCGAGCGCCGAACCCAGCGAAGCTTCCAGACGCCCGTCCATCTCGCCGCCCCCGCCCCGCCGCCTACGCCCCGTGCGCCTGGCGCAAATGTTCGAGCAGGCCGCGGCAGGCCCGCTCGCAGATCTCGAAGACCTCCTCGAAGCCGCGCGCGCCGCCGTAGTACGGGTCGGGCACGTCGGCGTCGGGCGGCGCGCTGGCGTCGAACGACCGCAACAAGCGAACCTTCGCCTTATCCGCCGGTCCGGGCGCCATGCGCAGCAGGTCGTCGCGATTCGAACGATCCATAGCCAGGACGTGGTCGTAGCGGGCGAAGTCGTCGGCGGTGAACTGCTGCGCCGCGCCCGACAGCGGGATGCCGCGCGCCGCCCCCACCGCCTGTGCCCGCCGGTCCGGCGGATCGCCGACGTGCCAGTCGCCGGTGCCGGCGCTGTCGACCTTGATCCGGTCGCTCATGCCCTCCTGGTCGACCAGATGGCGCATCACCGCCTCGGCCGTCGGCGAGCGGCAGATATTACCCAGGCATACGAAGCAGACGCGGACCACGACGGCAGGTCCTACCACGACCGCGCGTGGTCGCGGCAGCCGTCAGGAGCGCGTGCCGCCCGAGCCGTGGTCGGGCGGCGGCTCGCCGCGATCGGTGGTCGCGTCCTGCTGTTCGTTACCTTGACCCTGCTGGCCCTGCTCCTGCCCAGCGCCCGCCTCGGTGCCCTCGCCGGCCGCGCTCTCGTGCGCGCTCGCGCCGTTGCGCTCCGCTTCGGCATCGGCCAGCGCCTCGGGATCGACTGCGCCTTCCTCTTCCTCCGCCAGCGCGGCCTCGACTTCGGAAGGCGGCCCGAGATGACGCCGCCGCCGGCGACGCCGCTTGGCCTCGCGCGGGCCGTCCTTGTCGTCGCGCCCGGCGCCTGCGACCTCGGACTTCTCGATCGGCGCCTTGTCGTGCGGTGACCGGATCTCGAAGTCCTCGACGTGGAACGAACCGCGCGCCTTGACGACGATCCGCTTCTGGAGGCGCTTCTCCATCTCCTCGAGGAACGGCCGATCGGTCGACGCCAACACCTGCGCGACGTCGGGGTGAACCTCGACGAGCACGGTGTCGCCCTCGACGAGGTCGCCCTGCCGGCGCAGCTCGCGCAGCAGCTCGTAGGTGACCGTGCGGCGGGACTTCGTGTAGCCCTTGCCCTCGCAGGCGGTGCACGGCTCGGTGAGCGTGTGCAGCAGCGACTCGCGCGTGCGCTTGCGCGTCATCTCGATGAGGCCCAGCTCGGAGATGCGCGTGACCGCCGCCTTCGACCGGTCCCGGCGCAGGTGCTCGTTGAACGCGCGGGTGACCTTCTCCCGGTTGTGCGGCCGGTCCATGTCGATGAAGTCGACGACGATCATGCCGCCGATCGACCGGATGCGAAGCTGCTCCGCGACCTCCTGCGCCGCCTCCATGTTGGTCTTGGTGATCGTGTCTTCCAGGCTCTTCTTGCCGACGAAGCGCCCGGTGTTGACGTCGACCGCCGTCAGGGCCTCCATCTCGTCGACGATCAGGTAGCCGCCCGACTTCAGCCAGACCTTGCGCTCCAGCGCCCGGTCGATCTCGATCTCGATGCCGAAGCCGTCGAAGATCGGATCGTTGCCGTCGTACATCTCGATGTGCCCGGCGAAGTCGGGCATGAACGCGGCGATGAACTTCTTGACCCGGTCGTACTCTGCCCGGGAATCGATGATCAGCTTCTCGACGTCGGTGGTGAACAGGTCCCGCACCGTCCGCAGCAGCAGGTCGAGGTCGTTGTAGATCAGCGACGGGCAACGCCCGGTCGCCGCGCGCTGGACGACGTTGTTCCAGAGCTTGATCAGGAACTCCATGTCGCTCTTGAGCTCGCGCTCCGACACGTTCTCCGCGACCGTCCGCACGATGAAGCCCGAACCGGCGGGCCGCATCGACTCGACGATCTCGCGCAAGCGGCGACGCTCCTTGTCGGAGGCGATGCGGCGCGAGATGCCGATGTGATCGACGGTCGGCATGAACACCAGGTGGCGCCCCGGCAGTGAGATGTACCGCGTCGTCCGCGCGCCCTTGGTGCTGATGGGCTCCTTGGTCACCTGGACGATGACCTCTTGCCCTTCTTTCAGCAGGTCCTCGATGCGCGCGCCGCCGCCGGCGCGCGCCGCGTCGGCCGCGTCTTCGTCCTCGTCGTCGGCGGGTCGGCTCGATTCGCCCGAGAACAGACGCTTCAGATCGTCGGGCGTGCCGCGCACATCCGAGACGTGCAGGTACGCGCTCTTCTCGAGGCCGATGTTGACGAACGCCGCCTGCATCCCGGGCAGCACGCGCTCGACGCGGCCCTTGTAGATGTTGCCGGCGATGCCACGCTCGCGCTTCCGCTCGATGTAGAGCTCGCCCAGATATCCATCCTGGACGAGCGCAACCCGGGTCTCAGGACCGTCGGCGTTGATGACGAGAAGGCTATTGTGCGGCATCCGGAACGGAAGCTAGCTGCCGGGGACTAGCCCCGGGCCGTGGGGGCACATGCTGACGCAAATGTCAGGGTTCATCGCAGAACTTCAATGGTTCGAGACGCGGTCGTAACACGGAACTACCGCCAAATCAACGAGATCGCCCCATCGAAGTATTCCGGCATACCCCTTGCTCCAATCGCCGACGGAAGCGCCGGACAGAGTTTCGACTCGGTTCGCGCTCCCCTCCTCCCCATAGATTCACGGTTCCGGGGTTTACCAGTTAGCTCGGCCCGGGCCGCTTACTTACTCCTCTTAGCCCTTAATCCTCCCCTTCCTTAGCTTTTCGATTCCGCTTCGCTTCCCGACTCGCTTTCGAATCTCTCCCCTCCTTCCGGTTTGATTCCTGACGGCCCCGCCCGAGTCTTCGAGCGGGGCCGTCTCCTTTTTGACGGCCGTCTGGCGCGTCAGCGGAGCCGTCAGCGGAGGTAGAGGGTGTAGACGTAGAGCCAGGCAGAGACGAACAGCAGCGCGTCGATGCGGTCGAGCATGCCGCCGTGGCCCGGGATCAGCTTGCCCGAGTCCTTCACGCCGAAGGCGCGCTTGATCATCGACTCGACCAGGTCGCCGATCGGGCCGATGACGCCGGCGGGCAGCGCCGCCACGAGGCAGTCCTTGATCGTCAGCCAGGGAACGAAGAGCGCCCGTGCAGCCAGCATGATGAGCAGCCCGGCCAGCATGCCGCCGACGGCGCCCTCGACTGTCTTCGCGGGCGAGACGGTCGGATAGAGCTTGTGGCGTCCCAGGCCCCGGCCCGCGAAATACGCGCCCGTGTCGTTGCCGAACGTCAGCGCGATCGCCAGCATCACCCAGGCGCGCCCGTGTGGCGCGTCGCGCTGCAGGATCGCCATCGGCGCGCACAGCAGCCCCAGGTAGAAGACGCCGAACGCCGCCATCCCCAGGCGCGCCCCGGCGGCCGGGATCTCGCCCGGATCGAACAGCACCAGCGCCGCCGTCCCCACGAACGCGGCCAGCATCCAGACGACCGCGAAGGTCGGCAGCGCATAGAGTCCCGCGGCCAGACCGACGCCCAGCACGATGACGCCGATGCGCAACCGCCGGTCGGCGCCCGCCAGGGTGATGGCGCCGTACTCACGCAGCCCGATCGCCGCGACGACCAGCATCAACGCACCGAAGCCCCACGGTTCGGACCAGAGGATCAGCGCGCCGATCACCGGCAACGCCACGACGGCCGAGATCAGGCGCTGCGCGAGGTTGGGGAGCGCCACGGGCGCCAGCCTATCCGGCGCTTCGAATCTGCTCGCGCGTGCGCCCGAAGCGGCGCTCGCGGCCCCGGTACGACTCCAGCGCTTCGTAGAGGTCGGCCTTCCCGAACGCCGGCCAGAAGGTGTCGGTGAAGTACAGCTCGGCGTAGGCCGCCTCCCAGAGCAGGAAGTTCGACAGCCGTTCCTCGCCCGAGGTGCGCACCAGCAGATCCAGCTGGGGCATTCCGCCCGTCTGCAGCGCGGCGGCGAAGCGCTCTTCGTTCACCTGGTCCAGCGCGACCTTGCCGCTCGCGACGTCCTCGCAGAGAGCGCGCGCGGCAGCGACGATGGATTCGCGACCGCCGTACGACAGCGCCAGGCACAACGTCATCGACTGGTTCCCCGCCGAATCGTGGATCAGGGCGTCCAGCGGGTCCTTGACGAACCCGGGCAGCCGGTCGACGTCGCCGATCGCGATCAGGCGGATGTCGTTGTCCATGATCTCGCCGCGCTCTTCGATGACGTAGTCGCGCAGCAGCTGCATGAGGGTCGCGACCTCGTCGGGCGGCCGCTGCCAGTTCTGGGCGGAGAACGCATAGAGCGTCAGCGCGCGCAGGCCGATCTCGCGGGCGGCGCGCACGACCTCGCGCACGGCCTTGGCACCTTGCCGGTGGCCTTCGACGCGCGGCAAGCCGTGCTCCTGCGCCCAGCGGCCGTTGCCATCCATGATGATGGCGACGTGACGGGGCAACTTGGATAATTCGATCGGCATCCGCCGCGATTCGGCTACCACAACCACGCTGAATTGTCGATGAGCGCGGCCCGTTTGTCGAGCGCCTGTTTTCCGACTAACCTTCCCTGGATCATGAAGAGCGCAGAGGACGTGGAGTCGTATCTGCTGCGGATGGGCGTCGCGTACGAGACGATCAAACCGGGCATCTGGCTGGTGAAGATCGACGGCTCCTCCCTGGTGGTGTCAATAGCCGGCCCGGTGGTCGCGTTTCGGCTGAAAATCATGGACCTGCCGCGCGGCGGTCGTGAAGAGCTCTACCGAACCTTGCTGGCGCTGAACACCACCGACATGGTGCACGGCGCGTTCGGGCTCGAGGGGGACACCGTCGTCGTCATTCACGCCCTCGAGCTCGAGAACCTCGACCTCAATGAGTTCCAGGCAGTCATCGATGACATGTCGATGGCGGTCGCCAAGCACCACACCCATCTCGCTCGCTTCGTCCCTGCAGCGGCCAACGCAGCATCGTAGATCGTCAAGGACAACATCATGGGAATCTTCTCCAGGCTCGGAACGCTCATCAAATCGAACCTCAACGATCTCATCAGCAAGGCGGAAGACCCGCAGAAGATGCTGAACCAGATCGTGCTGGAGATGCAGAACCAGCTGGTCGAGGCGAAGAAGCAGGTCGCGACGTCGATCGCCGACGAGAAACGGCTGAAGAAGCAGTGGGACGAACAGATCGAGCTCTCGAAGGAATGGGAGCGCAAGGCGATGCTCGCGGTGCGCAGCGGCGACGACGCCCTCGCGAAGGAGGCGCTCACGCGCAAGTCCGAGCACGACCACCAGCAAGCGGAGTTCGGCAAGCAGTGGCAGTTGCAGAAGGACGCGGTCGACAAGCTGAAGGATCAGCTCCGTACGCTGAACGACAAGATCGAAGAGGCGAAGCGGAAGAAGAACATCCTCATCGCGCGTCAAAAGCGCGCCGAGGCGCAGAAGGCAATCCAGGACACGATGCGCGGCCTGTCAGACAACAGCGCGTTCGACACGTTCGAACGGATGCACCAGAAGGTCGAGCAGATCGAGGCCGAGTCGGAAGCGTCGACGGAGCTCGGCGGCGAGCTCACCGGTGACACGCTGCAGGCGAAGTTCAAGAAGCTGGAAGGATCGAGCGGATCCGATATGGCGCTGGCCGAGCTGAAGGCGAAGATGGGACTCGGTCCCGCGCCCGAGCAACCGGCGTTGCCGGAGGTCAAAACCGACGGAGGAAAGTCGTAAGCTCGCCCGCGATATAGAAGGAGGCGAAGGAGCGCTCCCCGTCGCTGACGACGCAAACATTGCAGTCGGCGAAGGAACGCTGTTATACGGGAGACCTTACGGCCTCCAAAAGGAACCAACACACCGATGGCACAACATCAAAACCACACCACGGCCCGATTCAACGGCGTGAAGGTCTTCTCTGCGACGATGGCGCAGGAGCGGGAGAACTTGGGGGAGAAGGTCACGTCGTGGATCAAGGAACACCAGAACTGCCAGATCGTCGACACGATCGTCACGCAGTCTTCGGACGAGGCGTTCCACTGCCTCGCGATCACAGTTTTCTGGTGGGAAGACAAATAGCGTCAGCCTAGCGATCGTCGCCGGTGGACCGGGGGGACCACCGAACGGGAGACGATCAGCCGGCGAGCAGCAGGACGCCGGTGAACATGTGAATGCGCGGGCGCCCGAAGGTCGGGGCTATCTCGAACGAGCTTTCGATTCCGGCGAGCGACAGCGCGCCAAATCGACGGCGAATGAGCTCGGGATCTAGCCCCGGCTGCCCATAAAGCGCGCTGCCCCGCCCTGCACAGTTGAAATAGAAGCCGAACTTGGGCGTGTCGGCGCCGCGCGCTTCGGCCTGCTCGTCGAGCATCGCCTTCATGTCGTCGCGCGCGCCGATCGCGTCGCGCAACGTGAAGCAGATCGTTTGGCCGGCGCGCACCGGCTCGGCGACAGCGAGCGCGGCGCGATCACCGTCCGCGACGGCGAACGGACGCACGACGTAGTTCGAGCGGCCGGCCGAGCCGAGCTCGCCGATGCCGGCGAGCAGGTGCGGCGTCATCTGACGCAGGCCCGGGTGGCGCGGATCCGACAGCGTGCGATCCAGCGCCTCGACCGCCGGACGCCCGTCGATCTCGAGGATCAGGTTTCCCTCGGCGGCCGTGATTGTCAGCGGATCGCCGAGCGCCTGACAGCCCTGGGTCATCCCGAGGCTCGGGTGCAGCTGCCGGGGCAGCACCAGCGCGACCGCCGAATCCGCGTGCGCCGAGTCTTCCCAGAAGACACGACAGCCGGCCTCGCCGCCCGAGGCGCCCGCGCCGGTGATCAAAAGGCCAGGCGCGGCGTCGGCGATCCCGGCGACGAAGTCGGCAGCGTCCAGCTCGGCCGGATCGACCAGCACGGCCAGCGCCGCGCCGTCGACGTCACCGCCGAGCAGATCGCGCGCGCGCTGCCCCAGCTTCGCGCCCGCGACGCGCGGGTCGCCGCGCACGCCCGGAAGAAACAGCGGCGTCGGCAGCGGCGGCTCGCCGCCCAGCACCTGCACCGCGACGGCGTTCGCGTTCTCGACCTCTTCGGCGCCGGTCAGCACGCCGGTGGCCGAGCAGCCGATGATCGCAGCGCCCGGCAGCGTGCGGCGCACGGCCGAGAGCACGCCCGCGTACTCGTCGTCGTCGTGCTTGATGCCGGCGAACACGATCGCGACGTCAGCCGAGCGCGCGCCCGCGGCGGCCAGCGCGCGGTGCGCGGCGAGACCCGCCGCTGTGAACCCGTCCAGATGGACGGCCACTCCAACACCGGCCGAGGTCATTGCCCCCTCTTACCGTGGCCCGAGAAAAACGCCAACCCGCTTTTCAGCATGAGATGGCGACCGTCGCTGAGCTGTCGCATTTCCATCCGGTATACTGACCGCGATCCCGAAATCACTCGGGGGCGAAACGGTTTCGACGGGGGTTTGCAAAGTTCAGGTCGCGTGTCGAGGCGCCCGAGGCCTCGTAAAAACGGGCAAAAAAAGAAAAGCGAACGACAACGCGTTCGCTCTCGCCGCCTAAACAGCGGACGGGACCACGAACCGGGGAGCCGCCCGCGGCCCCGGCAAGTGGCCATTTAGCGGGCTAGCGGCCGTGCAGGCGCCTGCGGGCGCGGCCGCGAAACTTCGGAGGCTAAGCGCGAGGACGCCCCGCCGGTGGGCCAACCTCGCGACGAAAACCAAATCGCCGGATACACACGTAGCGACTTGAATGGCGCGCTTCCGGACCCGGGTTCGACTCCCGGCGCCTCCACCTAAAGTTCCAAGTAGTTAAGTACCAAAACGGCCCTTGTCGCCCACCTGTCGCCCAGCGTTCGGCGCGGGTGCGGCGCTGCTGCCGAGGCCATCGAGCAGCTTCACCGCGTGCCGGGGCACGTCGGGACTGAGATGCGCGTAGCGCATCGTCATCTCGATCGTGGCGTGCCCGAGCAGCTCCTGCACCACCTTCATCGCCGCCCCACGCATCACGAGGTGCGAAGCGAACGTGTGCCGAAGAACGTGCCAGCCGATCTGACGGAGCCCTGCCTTGCGGCAGGCGCGCCAGAGCGGATGCTTGACCTCGTTCTTCTTCCACATCCGCCCCGCGGCGTCGCAGAACACGAGCGGCCCCCGAAGGTGCCGCTCGGCCTTGAGCGCCGCGATCGCCTCGTCCCCGAGTGGGATGTCCCTCCCCTTCCCGCTCTTCGGCTCGGTCACGAAGCCACGCGTGACCGAGCGCCTCACGCGAAGCAGCCCCGTGACGAGATCGATGTCCTCTCGTCTGAGCGCGAGCAGCTCGCCCTGCCTGAGCCCCGCCTTGAGCGCGAGGACGATCATGCAGGACCA
>Ga0070683_100000392_pt1 | contig 30186 bp, 21 predicted proteins | sample KBSC713LmetaG_FD_64662 | JGI IMG/M metagenome (GOLD analysis project Ga0070683, IMG submission 64662) | Corn rhizosphere microbial communities from Kellogg Biological Station, Michigan, USA - KBS C7.1-3L metaG | ecosystem: Host-associated > Plants > Roots > Rhizosphere ... | reverse complement strand
GTTCGGCGCGCCGGTCCAGGACAGGGTGTCCGGGATCGTGAAGTCGCCGTTCGCGGCGAACGACGTGTTCGCCATCGCCCAGGTGGTCCACTTGTCCAGCAACGCCTTGGCCTTGGCGTCACCGGTCGCGTAGTAGTACTCCGCGACCCGCTCGACCGACCACGCCTGGAAGCCGAACCACTGGTTCGACGGCGGGTCGTGGTACACCGGCTGGACGTCGTACGCCAGGCCGTAGAACGTCGGCGTGCCGGTCGGCGGCGCCGAGTAGTTGCCGTTCCAGCTGTTCGTCGCGCCACCGGCGAACGCGCCCTCGGACGACTGCAGCCACTGGTAGAACTCGAGCTGGCGGCCGAGGCTGGTCTGCCAGTCGGCCTTGGCCGTCGGTGACTGCGGGGTCAGCGCCGACACGTTGGACAGCGCCCACGCCGCGAGCGGGTTCTGGTAGCCCTGGTGGTTGTGGCTCGAACCGATCCGCCACGACCACTGGCCGCCCAGGTCGCCGCCCCACGCGAAGTACCAGGACAGCAGGTAGTTCGCCGAGTCCTTGCCGGTGCCGGCCGCGCACGAGGTCGAGGTGCAGCCCGGCTTCTTGAAGTACTTGTCGTACATCGAGTAGCGAAGGTAGTCACCCATCTTCGCGGCCTTCGCCACGGTCGCCGCGACGTCGGCCTGCTTGCCCTGCGCGGTCGCCCACGTCAGCGCCCAATACGCGGCCTCGACGGCGCGCGCGTCGGCATCGGGAGCGTCGGTGTAGCGCCACTGCTTGGCCGGCGTGCCGTCGATGAACAGCGGCAGGTAGCCGCCGTTCGCGCCGGCACCGTACTGGAACGTCTCGCAGGACGGGTGGGCCACGGTCTCCCACACCGACTCCTGCGGGCCGCGCTGGTAGGTGTTGATGTACGACACCTTCGAGCCGGCGACCGGCGTGCACGAGCTGTAGCCGTAGACGTTGTCCACGTCCTCCAGCCAGTGCATGGAGTACATGTCGGTGTTGCCGTACGTGGAGGTGAGCTCCGAGTACAGCGGATCGGCGCCGACCTTCACGCTCGAGTCGAGGTGGCCACCAACGGTCGGGTACTGGCTGGGCTGCGGGGCCTCGGCCGCGTAGTCGGCCGGGTCGCTCGGGTTGTAGTTGTTGGTGGTCTGGTTCGCGTGCGTCGGGATGATGTACTTCTCCATCGTCGCCCACGCCTTGTTGAACGGGGCCCAGTCGCCCTGTACGCGGCCGTACTGCGCCTCGAGCCAGATCCAGAAGCTGAACGCCTCGGACGTGGTCTCGTGGCCCCAGTCGGGCGCCTCGACGACCAGCGTCTCGATCGCGTGGTAGGGCACGCCCTCGGTCGAGAAGTACCCGTTGCTGTGGATCTTGTTGTACTGCGCGAGGAAGCGCTGCACGTATACGCCGCCGGCCACGTCGTCGTCGCTCTCGATGGCGTTGACGGTGGCCGAGTTCTGCCCGGTCGCGCTGAACGTCAGCGTGGCCGTGCCGTTGGTGCTGTCCGCGTCCTGGGCGTCGGCGACGGTGACCGTCTGCGCCGTGTTCCAGTTGGCGGTGGTGAAGGTCAGCGACGTCGGTGACGCGGTGATGTCCGCGTCACCGGTCTTGGCGACCGCGACGGTCACGCTGGCCGACGGTTGCTGGCTCAGCTTGACCGACACCGGCGTGCTGCTGCCCTCGGGCACCGTGACGGTGGACGGGGTGGCCTGGATGCTCGGCCCGGCGACCGGGTCGACGAAGACCGGCACCGCGGTCGACGTCGTCGAGGCGCCCTTGCTGTCGTAGGCCTTCGCCTGCAGGCTGTAGGCCGCCGTCTGGGCCGGGACGCCGGTCCAGTTGAACGAGTACGGCGCGGTCGTGTCCGTCCCGAGCAGCAGGCCGTCGTGGTAGAACTCGACCTTGCTGATCGAGTCCCCGCTGTCCGGGTCGCTCGCCGTGGCGTTCATGGTGATCGACGCCGGCGCGGTGAAGCGGGTGTTGGCCGTCGGGCTGGTCAGGCTGACCGTCGGCGCCCGGTTGGCCCCGGTGCACGGGGTGCCGTTGAGCGAGAAGCTCGTGGGGTTCGGGTTGCTTCCGCTGTACGAGGCGTTGAAGCCGGGATTGACCGTGCCGTTGGCCGGCAGGTTGCCGTTCCAGGCCGCGTTGCGGATGGTCGCGTTGGCGCCGGACTGGGTGAAGTCGCCGTTCCAGCTCTGCTGGATCTGCTGGTTGCCCGGCCATGTCCAGGTCAGGTTCCAGCTCGTCAGCGGGTCGCCCAGGTTGGTGATGACGATGTTGCCGGTGAAGCCGGTCGGCCACTGGCTGGGCACGGTGTAGGTCACGCTGCAGGCGGTCGCGGCGTGGGCGGGCAGGGCGGGCAGCGTCGCGAGTGCTGTGGCGGCGAGCGCGCCGACCACAACCTTCGCGATCGTGCGTTTCGTGGGTCTCACGATGGGTGTCTCCTCGCGAAAATTTCACTGGGGATTCAGGTCGCGGCTGATCTGGCGGGGCACGTCATGCGTGCTGCATACCGCCTGTGCTGCGCCGGCTCCCTGACGCGAGGTGGCGACGAGTCTCGCATGGGAGCGCTCCCGGAGCAACCCTTGGTCTCGCCCTGGTACGGCGCTATGGTCCGTTCATCGCCATCGATGGACCGGAATCGGCCGGCTTGCGAGGAGGTGAGGCCTCTCCTGTGCTTTCGGCTCTCACGCGAATGCGCTGGAGCGGGGTGGCCGGCCCGTGCACAGGCCGGCCGCCGCGCTTCGCGAAGGAAAAAACCAGCTAGCTCGGCGACACCGACGGCGCCACGCCGCCTTGCAAGGCGCTGCCCTGGATGAACTGATCCCAGGACTGCTGCCAGGCAGTGAATCCGTTGCCGATGTTCAGCGTCTTCTCGGTGCCCCGCACGACGACCGGGTCGCCGACCTTCGTCCAGTTGTAGATCCAGGCGCCGTTGTCCAGGGACACGTTGACGCAGCCGTGCGACACGTTGCGCTTGCCCTGGTCCTTGACCGACCACGGGGCGGCGTGGATGAACTGGCCGTCCCACGTGAGCCGCTCGGCCCACTGGATGTCGGTGCGGTAGCCGTCCGGCGAGTTGACCGGGGTGCCGTAGGTGGATGAGTCGAACACGGTCTTGTCCAGCCGCTCCATGATCACCATGTTGCCGGAGAACGACGGCTTGGCCGGCCGGCCCAGGCTGACCGGGAACGTCTTGACGACCTTGCCGTCCTGCTTGGCGGTCAGCATCTTGGACGCGTTGTCGACGTCGATCTCCCGGCGGACCGTGTCGATCGTGGCCTTGGTGTCGATGTCGACCGCGCCGTAACGCCCGTCACCGATCGGCAGGCCGCCCAGGCCCAGCCGCACGGTCAGCTTGGTGCCCGGCTGCCAGTAGTCCTTGGGCCGGTATTCGGCCTGGATGTTGCTGTCCCAGTGCCAGGCGCCGGTCTGCGGCGGGTCGCTGGTCACGAACATCCGGCGCTCGACGACCGCGCGGTTGGCCTTGGCCACCCCGCCGTTCTTGAACTCCACGACGACCGGCATGGCCTGCCCGTAGGTGGCGTTGTCGCCCATGTAGAGGTGCGTCTCCATGCGGTTGCCGGGGCGCGCCATCGTGGTGAACTTGGTGGTGCTCGTGCCGGTCTTGCCGGCCTTGTCCTTCGCGGTCACCGACGCGGTGTAGGACGTCGAGTACTTCAGCGGGTCGGCCGGCACCCACGACGACTTGTCGGTGCGGAAGTCGCCGTCGACCGCCTTGCCGTCGGCGCCGGTCAGCTTGACGTCGGTCAGCGACCCGGCGTTGTCCTTCAGGGCGATCTCGGCGGACACCGGCACGTCGGTGGCGTTCTCGGCCGGCGTGACGGTGAAGGCCGCCGTCGCCGTCCCCGGCGAGTGCCAGGCTCCGCCGCTGTCGGACTTCCCGCTGGTGCAGGCGGAAAGCACCAGAACGAAGGCGACCATCAGGAGCGCTGTCTTCTTCATCGCCCTCCATCATGCCCCCGCCCGGGCGCCGCCTAACGGGAACCGGCCCGTTCGGGGTGTAGGGGTGGTCCGCTGATTGCACAGTGTGACCGGACCGGCGAAGGCTCGTGCTTGGCGATCTTCCCGGGGATCCCGATGACCGCGATCACCGCCCCGACGACCAGCAGCCCCGCGGAGATCAGCATGGCGTTGCGGAACGTGGGCGCCAGCGCGGCCGGATCGGTCAGCCGGCCGGTGCCCAGCCCGGCCGCTAGCGGCAGCACGGCGACGGCGAGCAGGCTGGCGGCGCGGGCGACCGCGTTGTTGACCCCGCTGGCGATGCCGGCGTGCCGGTCCTCGACCGAGCCGAGCGCGGTGGCGGTGAGCGGCGCCACGGTCACCGCCAGCCCGAGTCCCTGCAGGATGACCGGCGGCAGGACGTCGCGCAGGTAGGAGGCGTGCGGCCCGATGCGCGAGAGCCACAGCAGCGCGACCGCGATGATCAGCGGCCCGGCCGTCATCGGGATGCGCGGGCCGATCCGCTCGGCCAGCGCGCCCATCCGGGCCGAGAGCAGCAGCATGATCACGGTGATCGGGAGGAGCGCCAGCCCGGCGATCAGCGGCTCGAAGCCGCTCACCACCTGCAGCTGCAGCACGAGCAGGAACATGACCCCGCCGAGTGCCGCGTAGACGGCGAACGTGACCAGGTTGTCGGCGGTGAACGCCCGCGACCGGAAGATCGACAGTGGCAGCATCGGGTGCGTTGAGCGGCGCTCCTGCAGCACGAAGCCGGCGAGGCAGGCGACGCCGATGAGCAACGTGCCGTAGACGACCGGGTCGCCCGGGCCACGGGCGCTCCAGGCGGTGAAGCCGTAGGTGAGGCCGGCGAGGCCGAGCGCGCACAGCAGGACCCCGGCGACGTCCAGCTTGGGCGGCATCTGCGTGTCGCGCGACTCGGGGACGTGCCGCCCGGCGACCGCGACGACGAGGACGGCCAGCGGCACGTTGATCAGGAACACGAGCCGCCAGCTGGCGGCCTGCACGAGCCAGCCGCCGAGGAACGGCCCGACGGCGCCGGCGATGCCGCCCAGCCCCGACCAGGCGCCGATCGCCCGGGACCGGTCCTCGGGCACGAACGACGCCTGGATGATGGCGAGGGCCCCGGGGGTCAGCAGGGCGCCGCCGATGCCCTGCAGGATCCGGGCGGCGATCAGCGTCTCGATGTCCGGCGCCAGCCCACACAGCAGCGAGGCTCCGGCAAACCAGACGACACCGACCAGAAACGTCCGGCGCCGCCCGAACCGGTCGCCAAGCGAGCCGCCGAGCAGGATCAGCGCCGCGAGGCTCAGCGTGTAGCCGTTGATCGTCCACTGCAGGCTGGCCGCGTCGGCGTGCAGGTCGTCGCCGATGTGCGGGAGGGCGATGTTGACCACGGTGGCGTCGATGAAGGCGATGCCGGTGCCGAGCACGGTCGCGAAGAGCACCCAGCGGCCGGCCGCCTCCCCGTATCGCACCACCGGGCAATCGTATGGCACCAACAGGGGATTCCCGGCTTGCGCGGGTCGGGCACGCTTCGGAGGACAGGCGTCAACGCTTTGGAGGCTTCATCATGTCGTACGGCTACCCGGCCCCCCAGGGCTACAACGCCTACGCCGGCTACGGCACGCCCTACCCGGTCCGCCGCTCGGCGCCGGCCTCGATCCATACCGTGGCGATCATCCAGTACATCGGCGGCCTGCTCGCCCTCGCGCTGGCGGCGCTGCTGGCGCTGGTCGCGTTCGGTGGCGCGTCGCGCTACAGCGAGGACATCAACCGCTACGGCGACCTGAGCCGCACCGGCATCACGACGATCGCGACCCTGTTCGGGGTGATGGCGGGGTTCGCCGCGCTCGTCGGGATCATCGCGATCTGGCTGGGCCGGAAGCTCCAGGTCGGGCGCAACTGGGCGCGCATCATCCTGATCATCCTCAACGTGCTGAGCCTGGCCGGCACCGCCTACAACGTGGTCATGGACCGGACCGTCGACATCACGATCGGCGGCGTGATCCTGCCGCTGCTGTGCCTGATCCTGCTGAACACGCGGGCGGCCCGCTCATGGTGCCACTACCGCACATACTGATCGGGTGGATCTCGGCCCACTCCTGATCGATCAGCTGACCTTCTACTGGGACACGCACCTCTGGCCGCGCCTGGGCGGGCTCACCGACGAGGAGTACCTCTGGGAGCCGGTGCCCGGCTGCTGGAGCCTCCGGCCGGCGCGGCACGGCGGCTTCCGCCTCGAGGGCCGCCGGCCCGAGCCGTCGCCGCCGCCGGTGACCACGATCGCCTGGCGGATGATGCATGTGGCGGTCGGCTGCTTCCACATAAGGCACGCGGCGTTCTTCGACCCCTCGGCACCGCCCGACGCCGACATGTTCGACCGGCGGCTCCGGCCGTCGTCGTTGCCGGGGACCGCGAAGGAGGGGCTGGCGTTCTTCGCCGAGTCCTACCAGCGGTGGCACGACGCGATCGCCGCGCTCGACGAGGACGGGCTGGCGCGGCCGCTCGGACCTCGGGGCAGTTACTTTTCGCAGGACCCGATGGCCGCGCTGATCGTGCACGTCAACCGCGAGGTCATGCACCACGGCGGCGAAATCGGACTGCTGCGCGATCTCTACGCGCGCGGCGGCTCGCCGGCGTAGAACGCCGCGGTCGCCGTCGTGCCGGATCCATCGGACTTCAGCATGAAGTCGTCGCTCAGGTGGAACGCCAGCCATAGGCCGCGCCCGCCAAGCGCGTCCACCGCGGGCCGGCCGTAGTCGTCAGACGGCGGCGTCGGCAGGCCTGGGCCGGTGTCGCTGATCTCGCAGACGATCGAGCCGTCGTCCCGCCACATCCGCACCCGGCCGGTGCCGCCGCCGTGGCGCACGGCGTTGCCGGCCAGCTCGTGCGCGACCAGCACGAGCTCGGGGATGCGGGCAGCCGGCAGGCCTAGCCGGTCGGCGTGCGCCGCCACCGCCGACCGCAGCGACACCAGGCCGTCGAGGTCGAAGGCCTGGTCGAGCGAGACCCGCAGGTCGTTCTCACTGCTCGACATCACGCACCGAGATTTGCAACTGTGGCAGCTCGTCGGCGCCGATCGCGGCCAGCACCTTGCCGACCAGCGGCTGGCAGGTCACCAGCATCCGCTTGCCGTCGGTCAGGCCGGCCGCCGCCTGGATGATGGCCGCCCCCACCGCCCCGTCGATGAATCGCAGCTGGCGCAGGTTGACGTGGATGACCGGGTCGAGGCCGAGCGCCTCGGTCAGGGCCCGGGCCAGCACCGGCAGGTGCCGGAAGTCCAGCTCGCCGGCGATCCGGATGCCGGGCGGCGCGTACTGCCGGCAGATCCGCAGCATCGCGTCGTCGTGGTAGGTGATCGCGGCGACCGCCTGGCCGTGCGCGGCCGTCACGCTGGCCAGGGTCACCGTGTCGAAGCGCTCCCGGTCGTACTGGCACACCGCCAGCGCGCTCGACGTGGTCAGCAGCCGGGCCATCTGGTTCTCGAAGGCGATCAGCTGCTCGACGCCGGCCGCCGGGCGCAGCGCCCAGCACATGTCGGCGGTCAGCCGCAGCCCCGCATAGCCGTCGCCGTGTGCGGTCCGCAGCTCCGACTCGATCAGCCCCAGCATCCGGTCCGCCCCGAACGCGCCGCCGGCCAGGAAGTGCTCGCCGCTGCCGGCGACCACCAGCTGTCCACTCGCGACAGACGCGTCGACCGGCAGCCCCCGCTCGGCCAGCTCGACGGAGAACGCCGTCGGGGTGCTCGACTCGACGTAGCACAGCACGCGCTGGCTCGCCGCGAGGCCGTCGCGGACGAACGCGGCCACGATGTCCAGCCGTTCGTCCGCGTCGGAGAACGTCAGGCAGGCGTGGTCGCCCGGTCGCAACCCGTCAACGCTCGCCGGCTCTGCCAACGTGTCCCCCCTCGCCACGCGAAGTTTCCCAGCCGAACCATACGACGAGTGACGGTCGCGCGCTCGTCAACCCACCCGGAGAGCGACGCGCTGCGCCATGAAGCGTCTGGACCTCGGGCCGCGCTTGCGCGGCCTGACCGGATGACCCGCGGCTGCGCGACCAAGGATGCACCGAGGGAAGTTTTGCGATCGGGTATGGCGGCGCGAGCGGGAAACCCTTATGGTGATGCAGAGACCGGCGTCTTCCCCCGTGGATGCCGGTCTCGCCATTTGCGGGCATCGGTGTGTCTTGGCGAGCGCAACGGCTGACCCGCCGGTAACCTCGGCGCCCGATGAACCTCCTCCCGCTGCGCTTCCGGCTTCCCCGCGCCGCCCGCCGACTCTTCGGCTGGCCGTCCCTGCGCCCCGGCCAGTACAGGCCCATGCGCGCCCTCATGAAGGGTCGCGACGTGCTCGTCGTGCTGCCCACCGGGGGCGGCAAATCGGCCGTCTACCAGCTCCCCGGCGCGCTGCGCGCGGGCCCGGCGCTGGTCGTCTCCCCGCTGCTGGCGCTGCAGGAAGATCAGCTGGCCGGGCTCAACGCCCGAGAAGATCAAACCCTTTCCGCGGTACGGGTCAGCAGCGCGCAAACCCCGAAGCAGCAGCGGGCCGCCCTCGACGCGATCCGCGACGGCCACGCCAAGTTCTTGTTCATCACCCCCGAGCAACTGGCCAACCCGGAGCGGATGGCCGAGGTCAAGGCGCTCAAGCCGGGGCTGGTCGCGGTTGACGAGGCACACTGCGTCTCCGCCTGGGGCTACGACTTCCGGCCCGACTATTTGCAGCTCGGGCACCTGATCGACGAGTTGACCGACGGCTGCGGACGCCCGCCGATCGCCGCGCTCACCGCGACCGCGTCGCCGCCGGTGCGCGCCGACATCGCCGAGGCGCTGCGGCTGCGCGACCCGCTTGTCGAGGTCACCGGGCTGGACCGGCCCAACCTGCGACTGGCCGCCGTGCACTGCGTCACCGACGAGCAGCGGTGGACCCGGCTGCTCGCCCGGCTGAGGCAGGAGACTCGTGAGGGAAATCTGCCCGGCATCGTCTACGCGCCGACCCGGGCGGCCGCCGAGCAGCTCGCCGCGCGGCTCACCGAGGCCGGCGTGCCGGCCACCGCGTTTCACGCCGGGCTCTCCACCGGCGAGCGCACCCGCCGGTACGACGACTTCATGGCCGACCGGATCACGGTCATGGTCGCCACCAGCGCGTTCGGCATGGGCGTCGACAAGCCCGGTATCCGCTTCGTGCACCACGTGGCGCTGCCCGACTCGCCGGACAGCTACCTGCAGGAGATCGGCCGGGCCGGGCGCGACGGGCGCCCGGCCAGTACCGTGCTGTTCTTCCGGCCGGAGGACGTGGCGCTGCAGCGGTACTTCGCGTCCGGCAACCCGCAGCAGCACGAGCTCGTCCAGCTGGCCGCGGCGCTGCGCGAAGGGCCGACCACGAAGACCGCGCTCACCCAGCGCACCGGCCTGCCCGCCCGCCGCCTCACCCAGCTGCTCGGCCTGCTCGAACGGGTCGGCGCGGTGACCGTCGGGGCGGCCAGCTTGCTGACCGTGCCGGCCTACGCGCCCAGCCCGGCGCGGGCGGCGGCGGACGCACTGGTCCAGTTCGACCGCTACCAGACGCGGCGCCGTTCGCAGATCGACATGATGCGCCAGTTCGCCGAGAGCGGACGCTGCCGGGGCCGGGCGCTGCTCGCGTACTTCGGCGAGGAGGTCACCAACGACTGCGGGCACTGCGACAACTGCGCGCCCGGTCCGGCGGGCTCACCCGGTACCCGGGAAGCCAGAAAGACCCCGGCGGCGCGCAAGGGCGGCGACGAGCCGTTCCCGGTCGCGAGCGCCGTCCGGCACAGCGAATGGGGCGCGGGCACGGTGATGTCGTATGAGCACGACCGGATGATCGTGCTGTTCGAGGAGGTCGGCTACAAGACCTTGTCGGTCCCGATCGTGCGGAAAGGCAATCTGCTGGAAGCCGTGTAGGCCGGATAAGTTGGGCGGCATGGCGAATCCCGCGATCCTCACCGTCGACGACGATCCGGCCGTCTCCCGGGCCGTCGCTCGCGATCTCCGGCAGCGCTACGGCGAGCAGTATCGGGTGGTTCGCGCCGATTCGGGGGCGGATGCGCTTGACGCGCTCAAGGAGCTCAAGCTGCGGGGCGAGCAGGTTGCGCTGCTGCTCGCCGACTACCGCATGCCGAACATGAACGGCATCCAGTTTCTCGAGGCGGCGATGGACCTCTTCCCCCTCGCCCGGCGGATCCTGCTCACCGCCTACGCCGACACCGACGCCGCGATCGAGGCGATCAATGTCGTCGATCTCGACCACTACCTGCTCAAGCCCTGGCACCCGCCGGAGGAGAAGCTCTATCCGGTCGTCGACTCGCTGCTCGAGGCGTGGCGGGCGACCCCCGACCGGCCGATCACCGAGACCAAGGTCATCGGCCACCGCTACTCGGCACCGTCGTTCGCCATCCGCGACTTCCTGGCCCGCAACATGGTGCCGTACCGCTGGTTCGCGGCCGACGAGCCGGACGGCCGGCGGCTGCTCAACGCGGCCGGGCTGAGCGAGGACGACGTGCCGGTGGTGATCACCCCGGAGGGCAAACCGCTGGTCTGCCCGACCGAGGCGCAGGTCGCCCAGCACGTCGGGCTGTCGACCGCGCCGGCCGCGGACTTCTACGACCTGGTCGTGATCGGCGGCGGCCCGGCCGGGCTGGGGGCGGCCGTCTACGGGGCGTCGGAGGGCTTGCGGACCGTCCTCATCGAGATGCGCGCGACCGGCGGCCAGGCCGGGCAGAGCAGCCGGATCGAAAACTACCTCGGCTTCCCGGACGGGGTGTCCGGCGCCCAGCTGACCGACCGGGCCTACCGGCAGGCGGTCAAGTTCGGCGCCGAGCTGATCACGACCCGCGAGGTGACCGGGCTCAGCGTCCGCGGCTCGACCCGGGTCGTCGACTTCGACGACGGCACGTCGATCGCGGCCCACAGCGTGATCCTGGCCACCGGCGTCTCCTACCGCCTGCTCGAGGCGCCCGGCCTCGCCGACTTCGCCAACACCGGCGTCTTCTACGGCTCGGCGTCCACCGAGGCGCCCAGTTGCGCAGGTCAGGACGTCTACGTGGTGGGCGGGGCAAACTCGGCCGGGCAGGCCGCCATGTACTTCTCCCGCTATGCGGAACGGGTGCACCTGTGCATCCGGGCCGGCGACCTCGACCGGTCCATGTCGCGCTATCTCATCGAGCAGGTCAGCGCAGTACCGTCGATAGCGGTACACCCGTACACCGAGGTGGTCGAGGGGCACGGCGACAGCCGGCTTGAGGGGCTCACCCTCCGGGACGTGCGCACGGGAGCGACGGACACGGTGAAGGCGTCCTGGCTGTTCATCTTCATCGGCGCCGAGCCACGCACCGACTGGCTCGACGGCGTGGTCGTGCGCGACGACCGTGGCTTCGTGCTCACCGGCACCGACCTTGTCGCCGGCGGCACCCGGCCGGCGGGCTGGGTGCTCCAGCGCGACCCGTTCCACCTCGAGACCAGCGTCCCCGGCGTGTTCGCCGCCGGTGACGTGCGGGCCGACTCGGTGAAGCGGGTGGCGTCGGCGGTCGGCGAAGGCGCGATGGCGGTGTCTCTGGTGCACCGTTACTTGGAGGGACGATGAGCACCTACGAGCGGATGTCTCCCGATCAGCTTCGGGACCTGTTCCTCTTCGAGTCGCTGAGCGACGAGCAGCTCGACTTCCTGGCCGAGCGCGGTGACGTCGTGCCGATCCCGGCCGGCGAGTGGATCTGCCGCGAGGGCGAGCCGGCCAAGTGCTTCTACGTGCTGCTGTCCGGGGTCATGACGATGAACCGCCGCATCCACGGCGACGACATCGAGACGACCCGGACCGAGCAGCGCGGCTCGTACGGCGGGGCGACCCAGGCCTACATGAACCTCAAGATCGCCCAGGTCTACAACCACAGCCTGAAGGCGATCACCGACGTCGAGGTCTACGCGCTGCCGGCCGAGGAGTTCGCCGGGGCGATGCGCCGCTGGTTCCCGATGGCGATGCACATGCTCGAGGGCCTGTTCATCGGCATGCGGGCCACCGCGACGCTGGTTGGCGAGCGGGAGCGGCTCCTCGCCCTCGGGGCGCTCTCGGCCGGGCTGACCCACGAGCTCAACAACCCGGCGGCCGCCGCCGTGCGCGCCACCTCGGTGCTGCGCGACCGGGTCGCCGGCATGCGGCACAAGCTGGCGCTGATCGCCGACGGCCGGCTGGACGGCCGTCAGCTGGCCCGCCTGGTCGAGCTGCAGGAGGCGGCCGTCAAGCGGGCCGCGAGCGCGCCCAAGGACCGCAGCGCGATGCAGATCACCGACGCCGAGGACGAGCTCGGCGACTGGCTCGACGGGCACGGCCTCGTCGCCCCCTGGGACGTCGCGGCCACGCTGGTCGCCGGCGGCATCGACGTCGAGTGGATGCACGAGGTGAAGAACGCGGTCGACCGGGCCGACTTCGAGGCGGCCGTGCGCTGGATCACCTACACGGTCGAGACCGAGCTGCTCATGGGCGAGATCGAGGACGCGACCAGCCGGGTCTCCTCGCTGGTCGGCGCGGCCAAGCAGTATTCGCAGCTGGACCGCGCTCCGCACCAGGTCGTCGACGTGCACTCGCTGCTGCACGCGACGCTGGTCATCCTCAAGAGCAAGATCCCGCCCGGCGTCCAGGTGGTCAAGCACTGGGACAAGTCGCTGCCGCCGATCCCGGCCTACGCGGCCGAGCTCAACCAGGTGTGGACCAACCTCATCGACAATGCGCTCAGCGCGATGGACGGCCACGGCACGCTGACCATCACGACCGTCCGCGACGGCGAGATGGTCTGCGTGGAGATCGCCGACACCGGCCCCGGCATCCCCCCGGAGGTGCGGCCGCGCATCTTCGAGCCGTTCTTCACGACCAAGCCGGTGGGCGAGGGGACCGGGCTGGGCCTGGACATCTCTTACCGCATCGTGGTCAACAAGCACCACGGCGACATCCGTGTGGTGACCGAGCCGGGCAACACCAGGTTCCGCGTGCTGCTCCCCGTGGAGTGATTTATTAGTCGGCATTCGAAACCTCGCCGAGCTAGCGTCGGACAGGTGACTGAATCGGGATCGACCCTGCCGGTGGCGCCAGTCCCACCGGCGCATCTGCCCCGGACCGTCGGCGAGCTGCGCGCCGCCGGATACACGTACAAGACCGTCAAACAGGAACTCCGCGACAACCTGCTGGAGCGCATGCGCTCCGGAGAGCCCCGCTTCCCGGGCATCGTCGGCTACGAGGACACCGTCCTGCCCGAGGTCGAGCGGGCCATCCTGGCCGGCCACGACATGGTGCTGCTGGGCGAGCGCGGCCAGGGCAAGACCCGCGTGATCCGCTCGCTCGCCGCGCTCCTGGACGAGTGGACCCCGGTCATCGCCGGCTCGGAGCTCAACGAGCACCCGTTCCACCCGATCACCCCGGCCTCCCAGCGGGCCGCGCTCGAGGACGGCGACCGCCTGCGGGTCGCCTGGCTGCACCGCTCGATGCGCTACGGCGAGAAGCTGGCCACCCCGGACACCAGCGTCGGCGATCTCATCGGTGACGTCGACCCGATCCGGGTGGCCGAGGGTCGCACGCTCGGCGACCCGGAGACCATCCACTTCGGCTTGGTCCCGCGCACCAACCGCGGCATCTTCGCCGTCAACGAGCTGCCCGACCTCGCCGAGCGCATCCAGGTCTCCCTGCTCAACGTCCTGGAGGAGCGCGACATCCAGGTGCGCGGCTACCAGCTGCGCATGCCCTTGGACCTGCTGCTCCTGGCCAGTGCCAACCCCGAGGACTACACCAACCGCGGGCGCATCATCACCCCGCTCAAGGACCGCTTCGGCGCCGAGATCCGCACGCACTACCCGCTCGAGCTGGACCTCGAGATCGACCTCGTCCGCCAGGAGGCCTTCCTGGTCGCCGAGGTGCCCGAACACGTGGTCGAGGTGCTCGCCCGCTTCACCCGCGCGGTCCGCGAGTCGCCGGCCGTCGACGCCCGCTCCGGTGTGTCGGCCCGGTTCGGGATCGCGGCGGCCGAGACCGTGGCCGCCTCGGCGCTGCGCCGGGCCGGGCTGCTCGGCGAGGCGCACCCGGTGGCCCGCATCGGTGACACCGTCTCGGTGACCAGCACGTTGCGCGGCAAGGTCGAGTTCGACTCCGGCGAGGAGGGCCGGGAGATCGAGATCCTCAGTCACCTGCTGCGCACGGCCACCGCCGACACGTTCCGCACCCGGCTGGCCGGGCTCGACCTCTCCGGCTTCACCGAGCTGGTCGCCGAGGGCCAGCTCATCGAGACCGGCGAGCTGGTCGCGGCCGACGAGGTGCTGCGCCAGGTCGGCACCGTGCCGGGCCTGGCCAAGGTGCTCGAGCGGCTCGGGCTCGGCGACGCGCCGACGCGGGGCGAAGCGGCCGCCGGGGTCGAGTTCGCCCTCGAGGGCCTGCACCTGACCAGGCGGCTGTCCAAGGACCTCACCGCGGACGGCCGCACGGTCTACGGCGGCTGAGCCGATGCCGACCAACCGTTACCGATACGGCGCGTGGCGCGGCGGGCCCGACCCGCTCGCCCCGCCCTACGACGTGCGCGCCGCCGTCGACCAGATCGGCGAGGAGGTGCTGGCCGGCGGCAGCCTGCGCGAGGCGCTGCGCAACCTGCTCCGGCGCGGGCCGGACGGCAGCCGCGGGCTGGACGACCTGACCGCCCGCGCTCGCCGGTTGCGCCGGGAGGCCCTGCGCCGCGGCAACCTCGACGGCGCGGTGACCCGTGCGCAGGCACTCCTCGACCAGGCGATCGCCGCCGAGCGGGACGAGCTGGCCCGGCACGACACCGACGAGGCCCGCTTCGCCGAGGCGACGCTCGACAACCTGCCCCGGTCGACGGCGCGGGCGGTCGAGGAGCTACGCGAGTACAACTGGGCGAGCGACGAGGCCCGGCGGGCCTATCAGCAGATCCTCGAGAACCTCCGGCGTGAGGTGCTTGAGCAGCGCTTCTCCGGCCTGCGCGACGCACTGCGGGGGGCCGACCCGGCAGTCGATCCGGAGGCCAACGCCCGGCTGCGCGAGATGCTGCAGGACCTCAACGCGCTGCTGTCCAAGCACGCCCGCGGCGAGAACACCGACGACGCGTTCGCCGGGTTCATGCAGCGCCATGGCGAGTTCTTCCCGGAGCACCCGCAAAACGTCGACGAGCTCATCGACGCGCTCGCGCGGCGGGCGGCGGCCGGCGAGCGGCTGATGCGCTCGCTCACCCCGCAGCAGCGCGAGGAGCTGGCCGGGCTGATGCAGCGCGCGCTCGGCGACGCCCAGCTGGCCGGCGAGATGGCCGCGCTCACCGACAACCTGCGGGCGCTGCGGCCGGACCTGCCGTGGAACCGGCGCGAGCGGGTCCGCGGCGAGGGCGAGCTCGGCTACGGCGAGGCGGCCGGCGCACTGCAGGAGCTGGGCGAGCTCGATGACCTGCTCGACCAGCTCGGGCAGGAGCATCCGGGGGCGACCCTGGACGACCTCGACGTGGAGGCGGTCGAGCGGCAGCTGGGCCGGCGGGCGGCCGACGACGTGCGGCGCCTGCAGGAGCTCGAGCGGCAGCTGCGCCGGCAGGGCTGGGTGACCCGCGGGGACGAGGGGCTGACCCTGAGCCCGAAGGCGCTGCGGCGGCTCGGCGGCACGGCGCTGCGGCACATGTTCGCCGACCTCGAGTCGGGCCGGCGGGGCCAGCACGACCTGCGCGACGCCGGCGCGGCCGGCGAGCTGACCGGCGCGTCGCGGCGCTGGGAGTTCGGTGACGACCAGCCGATCGACGTCGTCCGCACGGTGACCAATGCGGTGCGGCGGCAGGCCGCCTCGGGAGTGGCGACGCTGGGGGCACTGCCGGTGCGGCTCGACGTCGAGGACTTCGAGATCGCCGAGACCGAGCGGCGCGTGTCGGCGGCCGTCGCGCTCTGTGTCGACCTGTCCTTCTCCATGCTCGCCGACGGCCGGTGGGGGCCGATGAAGCAGGCCGCGCTCGGCCTGTCGCACCTGGTCGCCACCCGGTTCCCGCAGGACGCGCTGCAGATCATCGGGTTCGGCCGCTACGCGATGACGCTCTCGCAGGAGGAACTGGCCGCCGTCGAGCCGGACATGATCCAGGGTACGAACCTGCAGCACGCGCTCCAGCTGGCCGGGCGGCACCTGCGCCGGCACGCGGAGTCGGAGCCGGTCATCCTCATCGTCACCGACGGCGAGCCGACCGCCCACCTCCTCGACGACGGTGAGGCCTACTTCTCCTGGCCGCCGCTGCGGGAGACGATCGTGGCCACCGTGCAGGAGGTCGACACGCTCACCAAGTACGGCGCGACGATGAACATCTTCATGCTCGGCGAGGATCCCGGCCTGCGGCGCTTCGTCGACGCGGTCGCCCGGCGCAACGGCGGACGGGTGTTCACTCCTGAGGCGCATGACCTCGGCCGCTACGTCGTCAGCGACTACCTCCGGGCCCGCCGCGGGCGGCGAGCGCGTCGGTAAATTGTCCGACCACGCGCGTGTCTGGATCTCCTGAAGAGTACGTTGGGTTTTGATACGCACTGGGATCGAAATGGGAGACGTCGTGAGCAGCGACATTTCGACCGAGACCGACGCCGTGCCACCCGAGCACGAGCCGCGACACGAGCCTCGCCATGCGGCGACCGGCACAGCTGCCGCGCACGCTTCGACGGACGACGCGCCCGGCCGGCACGAGGCACCGGCCGCCGCCGAGCCGGTCGAGGAGCTTCTCTCGCACCGGCAGGTCATCGCGATCCTGTCCGGGCTGATGTGCGCGATGTTCCTGGCCGCGCTCGATCAGACCATCGTCGCCACGGCGATGCGGACGATCGCCGACGACCTGAGCGGGTTCTCGATCCAGGCGTGGGCGACGACGGCGTTCCTGATCACCTCGACGATCGCCACGCCGCTCTACGGCAAGCTCTCGGACATGTACGGGCGCAAGCCCTTCATCCTGTTCGCGGTCGGCATCTTCATCGCCGGCTCGGCCCTGTGCGGGCTGGCCCAGAACATGTATGAGCTGGCCGCCTTCCGGGCCGTGCAGGGCATCGGCGCCGGTGGTCTGTTCTCCCTCGCACTGGCCATCATCGGCGACATCGTGCCGCCCCGCGAGCGGGCCAAATACCAGGGCTACTTCCTGGCCGTGTTCGGCACGTCGAGCGTGCTCGGCCCGGTGCTCGGCGGCTTCTTCGCCGGCGCGCACGAGATCTTCGGCGTCGCCGGCTGGCGGTGGATCTTCTACATCAACGTGCCGATCGCCCTCGTCGCCTTCATCGTCATCGTCCGGGTGCTGCACATCCCGCACCACCGGCACGAGCACCGCATCGACTGGCCGGGTGCGCTTGCCCTCGTCATCTGCCTGGTGCCGCTGCTGACCGTGGCCGAGCAGGGGCGCGAGTGGGGCTGGGGCTCGACCCGGTCGCTCGCCTGCTACGTGATCGGCGCGGCCGGCCTGGTGCTCTTCCTGGTGGCCGAGTGGCGCTACAAGGACGAGGCGCTCATCCCGCTGCGGCTCTTCCGCGGACGCACCTTCGCCGTCGCGTCGGGCAGCAGCTTCATCCTCGGCATGGCCATGTTCGGCGGGCTGCTGACGCTCCCGCTGTATCTGCAGATCGTCAAGGGCGCGACGCCGACCGAGGCGGGCCTGATGACCCTGCCGCTGGTGCTCGGCATCATGACCGGCTCGATCATCTCCGGTCAGGCCATCGCGCGCACCGGCAAGTACCGGATCTTCCCGATCGTCGGCAGCCTGCTGATGCTCGCCTCGCTGCTGCTGTTCTCCCGGATCGGGGCCGACACCCCGCTCTACCGGGTGATGCTCATCATGGCGCTGATGGGGCTCGGCCTCGGTGGCAACATGCAGCCGGTGATCACGGCCGCGCAGAACGCGGCGTCGGCCCGGGAGATCGGCGTGGCGACCTCGTCGGTCACGTTCTTCCGGTCGATGGGCGGCACGCTGGGCGCCGCGGTCTTCCTGTCGATTCTGTTCAGCGTCCTGGCCGACAAGATCAAGGACGCGTTCGTCGCGGCGCAGGCAACGTCCGACTTCCAGCAGGCGGCCCGCCAGCATCCGGATCAGATCCAGGCGATCCAGCACGCCGCCACCGGCGGGAGCGCCTCGGCGTTCAACGACACGTCGTTCATCAACAAGCTGGCCGACGCGCTGTCACACCCGTTCAAGGTGGGCTTCTCCGAGGCGATGGACACCGTGTTCCTGACCGGCGCCGGGATCATGCTGCTCGGCCTGATCGTGATCCTGTTCCTGCCGGAGCTGCCGCTGCGCTCGATGTCGGCGGCTCAGCAGCGGGCCCAGGAAGCGGCCGACGCGGCCGCCGCGCCGCCGGTGCACTGACACATGCCAAAGCCCCGCCCAATGGGCGGGGCTTCGAGCAGTCGTCCTACTCCACGCCGACCAGGTCGACGACGAACACGAGCGTCTCACCGGGCGCGATGACCCCACCGGCCCCACGGTCGCCGTAGGCCAGATGCGGCGGGATCGTCAGCCGACGCCGTCCGCCGACCTTCATCCCGGCCACGCCCCGGTCCCAGCCGGAGATGACCTGCCCGCCCCCGACCGGGAAGCTGAACGGCTCACCCCGGTTCCACGACGCGTCGAATTCCCGCCCGGTCGCGTGCGACACGCCCACGTAATGCACGACCGCGTGCTGTCCGGGGCGCACCTCGGGACCGTCGCCGACCGCCAGGTCCTCGATGACCAGGTCGGCCGGTGCTGGGCCGTCCGGCTGGCCGACGACGGGCTTCTCCAGAGCCATGCGACTCCTCCTGCACTGCGTTGGGGTATTTCCAAACCCCATCCTCGCAGCCGCGCACCGCTCAGGTCGGACCGGCCCACGTCAAGGTGGCCACCGGTCGCGCAATCTGGTTACCCATCGCAATATCCCCCTCTGAACCGCCGCCCTCTGACTGGTTCACTGTCAAGAATGAGGCGCCGGGGAGCCGCTCAGATACCCGCCAGGCTTGGACTTTTGGGCCGGAGCTTCCGCCGATCGGCCAGTCCTTCCAGATCGGGGGAAATCACACCGATGGCATTGAACTTCCTCGCCGTTCAGTGCGTCATGACCCGCACGGATGCGGCTTTCGCGAGCCGGTGCCGGCCGCCCGGGGCGAGCGCGCCGACCAGGATCGTCGCCGTGACCGCGCCGATCGCGAGCAGCGACGAGCCGGCACTGGCCACCGCACCAATGGCCGGTGCGGTGACGAGCAGGGGCAGCACGCGCACCGCGACGGCGCTGCCGGTCGCCCGGATCGCCGCCGTCCAGGCCAGCGCGGTGGTGACCGTACCCTCGCCGGACTCGCCGGCCACGCGGGCGTCCATGCCGCCCTCGAACGCGGTCAGCCCGACGCCGGACATGAACTGCGCGAGGCACAGCCCGGCCACGTGCCATGGCGCGGCGATCCAGCCGAAGAGCATGACGATGCCCCACATCGGCCAGGCGAGCGTGGCCGGCAGCCGGAGCCGCGCGACTGCCTCGACGGCCATCGACGAGAGCAGGCAGCCGGCGCTGAACGAGACCGCCGCGTAGGCGACCGCGTTCTGGCCGTGCAACTCCGTGGCGAGCGCGACGTTGAGCAGCGTCGGCCCGTACGCGAGGAGCCCGATCGTCGCACCGCCGGCCAGGACGCCGAGCGGAACCGGCAACCGGCTCCGGCTCGCGGCACTCGAGGTGACCCGAGCCTTTCGGGCACAAACGATCGTGGGGAGCAGGCTCGCGCCGTACACGATGATGATGATGGACGTCTGGATCGGTAGCAGCGCGACAAGGCCGGCCCCGATCGCCTCGACGGCCAGGATCGACATGGCATAGCGGGTCATGGCGCCGGCGGAGCCCGAGCCTGCGGATGCGCAGCTCGGCGCGCTTCTGCCGGCACTCGCCCGCGGGCGCGCGTCGATCGCGGCCACCTCGGCGCGCATGGCCGCGAATCCAGCGAACGCGCAGACGTACATGCCGACGACGCCGGCCGCGACGATCGGCGCCGCCCAGCCGGCGAGGAGGCCGCCGAGCGTCAGGATGCGCAGGACGGCCTCGATCGACGCGGCGCCGGTCAGCAGGCGGCGCCCGGAGAGCCGGCGGGCGAGCCCGGTGGTGACCGGCGCCGACAGGACGATGCCGATGAGCATCGCCGCGTTGAACAGCGCGGCCGCTTCCAGACCGCCGCGCTCGACGGCGAGGAGGTTGAACAGCGTCCAGCCGAGGGACAGGCCGAACGAGTCGACGAGGCCGGCCGTGACCAGTTGCCGCAGCCGCACCGCTAGCGGTCCTCGCCGCGAATGGCGGGGACCCCGCCGACGAAGACCGGGGTGGGCGGCGGGAAGCCGTTGAAGCTCGACGCGTAGCTCAGCGTGTAGGCGCCGGTCGAGCCGATGTAGAGCTTGTCACCGACGTCGATGGTCGAGGGCAGGGCGACGCCGAAGAACATCGTGTCGGAGCTGTCGCAGCTCGGGCCGGTGACGGTGAACGGCTGGTGAGGCACGTGCGCGTGGTCGGCGCGTGAGCTCCACAGCGGGAACCGCCACTGGTTGACCGTCTGCTGCGTCTCCATGAGGCCGTTGTAGGCGCCCACGTCGAGGTACACCCAGTTCTCCCCGGCGCGCACCTCGCGACCCAGCACGCTGGTCACCATCACCGCGCTCTCGGCGACCAGGTGACGGCCCGGCTCGGCGACGAGCGTGCCCGGCCGGTACGGCAGGAGCTCGTCGAGCCCTTGGTAGATGGCCTCGGCCACGTTGGCCAGGGACGGCACCCGCTCGACGTAGCGGGCCGGGAAGCCGCCGCCGAGATCGAGCATCTCCAGCCGGATGCCGTCCTCGAGGAGCGCCGCCATCAGCCGGCCGGCCGCCGCGATCGCCTGCCGCCACGCGGTGGTCGTGCCGCACTGCGAGCCGACGTGAAACGTCACCCCGTACGGCCGGAGGCCGAGCTCGCGAGCCAGCTGCAGCAGCGCCCGGGCCTCGTGCGCCTCGGCGCCGAACTTCCGCGACAGCGGGAAGATGCTCGTGCTGTCGTCGACGCGCAGCCGGATGTAGACGGCGCTGCCCGGCGCGTACTGGGCGAGCTTGTGCAGCTCGCCCTCCGAGTCGAAGCTGAAGCGCCACAGGCCGGCCTTGTAGGCCTCGGCGATGTGCTGCGGCGGCTTGATCGGGTTGCTGTAGAGCACCTCGGCCGGGTCGATCCCGATGTCCTGCAGCATGCGCAGTTCACCGAGGGACGCGACCTCGAAGCCCGAGCCGTACGCGGCGAGCGTGCGCAGCACCTCCTCGGAGGAGTTGCACTTCATCGCGTAGTGCACCTGGACGCCGGGCAGGTTGCTCGTGAACCGCTCGTATCGGCCGGCGACCATGTCCAGATCGCAGGCGAGGAACGGGGTCGGCACGTCGAACTCGGCGAGCGCTCGAGGGTGCAGCGCCGCCGGCCAGTGTGCGGGGATCTCCAGGCGTGCTTGGTGGTCGACAACGATGGCCATCAGTCACTCCTGTTAGACGGTCGCCGGTTCACGGGTGGTGATCAGTTCGGCGGCCTCGGCGGCCGGCAGCGGGCGCGAGAAGTAGTAGCCCTGGCCGCGCGAGCAGCCCATGCGGCGAAGCGCCAGGAACTGGCTGTCGTTCTCGATGCCTTCGGCCACTGTCGACATGCCGAGGCTCTGGCCGAGCTGGACGATCGTGCCGGCCAGCACCGCGTCCTCGGAGGGCAGCCCGATCCGTTCGACGAACGAACGGTCGATCTTCAGCGTGTCGACGGGGAAACGGCGCAGGTACGCCAGCGACGAGTACCCGGTGCCGAAGTCGTCGATCGCCAGCCGGACGCCGAGGCTCTTCAGCCGCACCAGGAGCGCGAGATTCTCCTCGGTGTCGTTCATCAGCACGCTCTCGGTCATCTCGAGGCAGAGGCGATCCGGGGAGAGCCCGCTGTCGGCCAGCACCATCGCGACGAACGCCGGCAGGTCCTCGGACTGGTCGAACTGGGCGCCGGAGACGTTGACGCTCATCATCAGCGGGCGCGCCGGGTCGTTGGCGTCCCAGGCCGCCGCCTGCCGGCAGGCCTCGAGCATCACGAGCTGGCCGAGCGGGCGGATGAGGCCGGTGGCCTCGGCGACCGGGATGAACTCGCTCGGCGAGACCAGCCCGCGGACCGGATGCCGCCAGCGCACGAGCGCCTCGAAGCCGACGACGGTGCCGGACTCCAGGTCGACCGTCGGCTGGTAGTGCAGCTCCAGCTCGTCGGTGTCCAGGGCGTGGCGGAGGTCGGCCTCGAGCTGCAGCCGCTCGACCAGGCCGGTGTGCATGGTCGGGTCGTACTGCGCGAAGCCGCCGTCGCCGGCCGCCTTGGCGCGGTACATGGCCAGGTCGGCGTTGCGCATGAGCTGGTCGGCGTCGCCGGCGTCGGGGCCGGCGGTGGCGATGCCGATGCTCGCCCGGACCAGGATTTCGTTGCTCTCGATGAGGAGCGGGTCCTCGAGGCTGGCCACGATCCGCTCGGCCAGTTCGACGGTGGCGTCGTTCTCGATGAGCACGGCGAACTCGTCGCCGCCGAAGCGGGCGACCGTGTCCTCGGGGCGGACCGCGGCGCGCAGCCGCTCGGCCACCTTGATCAGCAGCTGGTCGCCGGCCGCGTGGCCGAGGCTGTCGTTGACCTCCTTGAAGCCGTCGAGGTCCAGGAACAGCACCGACACCGGCATCTCGGCGGCCGTCCGGCGCAGCAGCGCCTGCTCGACCCGGTCCTTGAACAGCGCCCGGTTGGCGAGCTTGGTGAGCGAGTCGTGGAACGCCTCGTGGATCAGCTGGTCCTCGAGCTCCTTGCGTTCGCTGACGTCGCGCATGTTGATGACGAAGCCGAGGACACTCGGGTTGTCCAGCAGGTTCGTGATCGTCATCTCGGCCTGGGCGAGGTGCCCGTCGTTGTGGCGCACGGTGAGGTCGAGCAGGCGGATGCCGTACGGCTCGCCGCGGAGGTCCTGCACCGTCTCCAGCACGACCGCGAAGTTGTCCGCGTCGAGCACGGTGGTGAGCGGCCGCCCGGTGAGGTCGGCGGCGCCGTAGCCGAACACCCGGCCGACCGACTCGCTCTGGTACTGCACGACCGCCTCGGCGTCGATGACCGTGACGACGTCCGAGCTGTGCTGGACCAGCGCCTGGAAGCGCTGCTCGCTTTCGCGCAGCTCGGTCGTGCGCTCGGCGACCCGCGCCTCGAGGTGGCGGGTCAGCGAGCGGTTCTCGACGAGCGTCAGCAGTTGCCGGCCGACGATGAGCAGGATGATGGCCGACCGGTTCCACGAGACGAACTCGTCGACGCGTCCGGTCTTGACCACCTCGACGACCGTGGTGAACAGCGCGCCGACGACGGCGATGTAGGGCATCAGCACGCCGAGCGGCCGGGTGTCGGCCGCCGCGGGGGTCGGTCGCAGTGCCGCGGCCGGCCGGTAGGCGGCCAGCATGATCAGCAGGAACCCGACGAACCAGCCGAGGTCGAGCACCGCCCCGGACGAGTACGTCTTGACGATGGTCGTGTAGGCGAATCCACTGTCCGAGATGCTGAACGTGATCAGGCCGGTGCCGACGAGCGCGAGGGGGATCGGCATCGCGCCGTTCTGCCGGGACCGGGCGACCATGAACATCACCATCGTCACGAGGACGACGTCGCCCATCGGGTACCAGAGGCTGATGAACAGCGCGAGCGCGCTGTCCGCGCCCGCGTCGATCAGCGGTCCGAGAACGACCACCCAGCTGACCAGCCCGAGGGAGCTGGCGATCATGAGCCCGTCGAGGACGGTCCGGGCCCGGTTCGCCATGGTCTGGGGACCGACCGGGACGAGCAGGAGACCGACCGAGATCAGCGGGGCCATGCCGAAGTAGCCGATGTCGGCGAGTGAGGGGAAGGGGACTTCCTCGCCGACGAACGACTCCAGGTACAGCCAGGCCACCTGGCCCATGCCCCACGACAGGGTCGCGAGGCCGAAGAGCAGCCAGGTCCCGCGCAGCCGCCCGGTGACCCGGGTGGCCCGGTGCAGGCAGGCGACCGCGGCGGACAGCGCCGCGGCGGCCAGCGCGAAGTTGGACGCGGTCTGGGTGGCCCACGGCCCGCCCAGCCCGGTGCCGAGCCAGACGGCCAGGGCCACGGTGACCGCGGCCACGATGAGACACAGGCGTGTGAAGCCTCGATCGACGGCGAGCCGTCGCAGCGCTGAACTGCTTACCATCGCCCTGTCCCCTCGTTCGATGACGGAGGCACCAATCGACCGGCGGGCGGGGAGCTGAGTCTTTCTTTTCGCGGCTCACCGACTGGCACCGGGGCCGCAACGGTTCTACGTTGTGCGCCATGACTGCCTCATCGGAACCACCGGTGCCACCCGGCCCCGCCGGCCCCACGCAGACGCCCGACCAGACGGGCGACCTGGTCGAGCTGGCCCGTCCGCAGGTGACCGTGGCCCGCTACGCCGACTACGCCTCGGCCCAGCGCGCGGTCGACTTCCTCTCCGACAACGACTTCCCCGTGGAGCGCACGGCGATCATCGGTACCAACCTGCGCCTCGTCGAGACCGTCCTCGGCCGGCTGACGATCGGCCGGGCCGCGATGGCCGGGGCTGCGAGCGGCGCCTGGTTCGGGCTGTTCATCGGCTTCCTCTTCACGCTGTTCAGCAGCTCGGCCTGGTGGGCCGTGCTCATCAGCGCGATCATCATCGGCGCCGTCTGGGGCGCGGTGTTCGGCGCGATCGCCCATGCCCTGACCGGCGGCCGGCGCGACTTCACGTCGCGGAGCACGCTGCAGGCGGGGGAGTACGCCGTTTCGGTCGACGCCGAGGTGGCCGACGAGGCCCGGGCGCTGGTGACGCGGCTCACGTGGCGGGAGAGCGGCGCGAGTTGATCCGATCACGGTTGAAATTCGGCGTGGTCGGGTATGACGTGGATGTTCGGGCATCCCCCTCGACCCGCCTGGAGTCACCAATGTTGATCTTAGGAGTGATCCTGCTTTTGCTCGGGATCTTCCTGCACATCGGAATCCTGACCACGATCGGCGTGATCCTGCTGGTCATCGGCGCGATCTTGTTCATCCTCGGCGCGGTCGGCCGTCCGGTCGCCGGTCGACGACACTATTGGTAGCTATTGGGGGCGGCCGGTTCCGGCCGCCCCTTTTTTGGCGCCTCTGGCGAAGCCGCCAGCTGTTTCGAGAAGTTGATGCATGCCAGAGCATCATGATGTCCCCACACGCATCAACTTCTGCGCTGAAACGTGCCTCTAACCGGCCGCGGCCGGGGGCCTGGCCGTTGGCACCTGCGGCTACTGGGGGCGCAGGCGCAAGCTCTGCATGCCGCCGTCCACCGCCAGATCGATTCCTGTCGTCGCGGCTGAATTCGGGCTCGCCAGGTAGGCGATCGCGTGCGCGACCTCGTCGGCCGACACCAGCCGGCCGGTCGGCTGCCTGGCCTCCAGCGCCGCCAGTTCCACCCCGGGGTCGGCCGCCTGGTCGAGCAGTCGACGCACCCATGGCGTGTCGGCTGTCCCGGGGTTCACGCACGTCACCCGGATGCCTTCGCGCACGTGGTCGGCCGCCATCGCGCGGGTCAACGACAGCACCGCGCCCTTGACGGCGCTGTACAGCGCCCGCTGCGGCAGGCCGGCCGTCGCCGCGATCGAGCACGTGTTCACGACCGCGGCGTGCGACGACGACCGCAGGTATGGCAGTGCCGCGCGCGTCACCCGTACCATGCCGACCACGTTGACGTCGAAGACCCGATGCCACTCGTCGTCGGGATTGTCGGCCACCGTGCCGATCGCCCCGATGCCGGCGTTGTTCACCACGATGTCCAGCCCGCCGAAGCGCTCCGCCGCGCCCGTCACCGCGGCCCGGACGGCCGCGTCATCCGAGACATCGGCGACGAAGCCGACCAGCGGTGCCGGCAGGTCATCGATCCGCAGGTCGAGGCAGGCCACCGACGCACCCTGCGAGGCCAGCAACGTCGCCGTGGCGAGGCCGATCCCGGACGCGCCCCCCGTGACGAGGGCCCGGAGACCGGCGAACGCCGTCACGCCGATCCCAGTTCCTGCCGCTGCCGGCCGAGCCCGTCGATCTCCAGCTCGACCACGTCGCCGGCCCGCAGGTAGGGCTTGGGTTCCGGCTGGCCCATCGCGACCCCGGCCGGGGTGCCGGTGTTGATGAGGTCACCCGGATACAGCGTCATGAACTGGCTGACGTAACGCACCAGCTCGTACACGCCGAAAATCATGTCCTTGGTGTTGCCGTTCTGCTTGAGGTCCCCGTTGACCCACAGGCGAAGGCCGAGCGACTGCGGGTCGGGCACCTCGTCGGCGGTCAGCACCCACGGGCCGAGCGGGTTGAACGTCTCGCAGTTCTTGCCCTTGTCCCACTGGCCGCCCCGTTCGAGCTGGAATTCGCGCTCGCTCACGTCGTGCGACAGCACGTAGCCGCCGATGCACTCGCGAGCTTCGTCCACAGTGGACAAGTAGCGGGCCGGGCGGCCAATGACGACGCCGAGCTCGACCTCCCAGTCGGTCTTGACGCTGCCGCGCGGGACCAGAATGTGGTCGTCCGGACCGACCACGGTGTCCGGCGCCTTCATGAAGACGATCGGCTCGGCTGGGATCGGTGCGCCGGTCTCGGCGGCGTGGTCCCGATAGTTCAATCCGATGCACACGATTTTTCCGGGTACCAGCGGAGCACCGATCCGCGGCGACGAGTCCAGGATCGGTGGCAGCCCGGCCACGTCGATGGCGGACGGGTCGGTGAGCGGGTCGGGCTGCCCGGAAACGTCGTGCAGGCGACCGTCCGCGGCCAGGACGGCCGCCCGTTCGGAGCCGACCGGCCCTACTCTCAAGAGCTTCACCCGCCCGATCCTGCCAGAATGGACGCCGGTGGGGAAAAATCGACTCTCGGCAAGCTCCCAGCGAAATTCCAGTTTCGAGTAAGGGCGAGGCGGCAGTTTAGTAGACATGCATGAGCAGGACAGCGGGTGGCGGCGAGAATACGCCGAGCAGCAGGGTCAGCAGCCGGTCAACGCGGGGGCACCCGTGTCGGGAGGCGCCGCGTCCCACGGCAATGCCAACGGGTCGACGGCGGCCTCAACGACGGCATCGCTGCCGACCAGCGGCTATCAGCCCGCGTCGTCCTACCAGCAGCCGCACTTCAGCTACTCACACACCGACCCGAACGGGCCGACCGGCCAGTGGCCGGCCTACCCGGCGGCGGCCGTCCCGCCACCGCCGCCGGCCTACCCGGTCGAGACCCAGCGCGGCTCGGGCGGCAGCGGCGGCCGGATCGCCCTCATTGCGGTCGGCGCCCTCGCCCTCGCGCTGGTCTCCGGGACGATCGGCGGCGTCGTGGTCCGGGCGGCCGACGGCAACGGCAAGGCCCCGACGCAGGTCGTCACCCGTCAGGCCGCCCCGCAGGTCGACCGGTCCTCGGTCGCCGACGTCGCCGAGACCGTCCTGCCCAGCGTCGTGGATATCACCACGCAGGAGGGCGAAGGCTCGGGCGTGGTCATGTCGGCCGACGGCTACATCGTCACCAACAACCACGTGGTCGAAGGCGCCGCCGGTAACACGGTCAACGTCACGTTCAACAGCGGCAAGACGGCCAAGGCGACGATCGTCGGCACCGACCCGGCCGGCGACATCGCGGTCATCAAGGCCCAGGGCGTGACCGGCCTGACCGCGGCCAAGTTCGGCGACAGCGACTCGATGCGCGTCGGCGACACCGTCCTCGCCATCGGTAGCCCGCTCGGCCTGCAGGGATCGGTCAGCGAGGGCATCATCAGCGCCCTGCACCGCACCATCCAGGAGGGCGCCGAGCAGGGCAGCGGCAACACCGGCCACTCGATCAGCGACGCGCTGCAGACCGACGCCGCGATCAACCCGGGCAACTCCGGCGGCGCCCTGGTCAACCTGGCCGGCGAGGTCGTCGGCATCAACACGGCAATCGCGTCGACCGGTCAGCAGTCCGGCAACATCGGCGTCGGGTTCGCGATCTCCAGCAACAAGGTCAAGTCCGCAGCGGAGCAGTTGCAGAAGGGCCAGAAGGTCACCCACCCGTACCTCGGCGTGCAGCTGACCGACGGCGACAACGGCGGCGCTCTCATCGCCGACGTGGTGCCCGGCGGCCCGGCCGACAAGGCCGGCCTGCAGAAGGGCGACGTCGTCACCAAGGCCAACGGCCAGGCCATCGGCGACGCGACGGGCCTGATCAACGCGGTACAGGCCGGCAAGACCGGCGATCAGCTGCAGCTCACGGTCAACCGGAACGGCAGCGTGGACACGGTCACCGTGACCCTCGGCGACACTCCCTAGAAACTGCCCAGGTCTCCGAGGATTCCCAGCCGCTGCGTCGCGCGGGTCAGGGCGACATACAGGTCGCTCAGCCCGCGCGGCGACTCGTCCACGATCCGCTGCGGGTCGACGACCAGCACCGAGTCGAACTCGAGGCCCTTGGCCTGCCGGACCGTCAGCATCACCACCCGCCGCTGCAGGTCGGGGAGCGACCCGACGGCCAGGTCGGGAACCGACGGACGGATCGCCCGGCTCAGCTCGTGCAGCCGGGCCGCCGGCACGATGATGGCCACCTTGTCCTCGGGCGGCTCGTCGCCCAGCGCGTCGAGCAGGCAGCCGAGCACGTCGTCGGTGGCGCGCCGCCAGGGACGGTGGCCGGACTCCCGGACCGAGCGGGGCGGCCGCAGCTTCGGGTCGATCTGCGCCAGTACGCCGGAAGCGACGTCCATGATCTCGGCCGGCGTCCGGTAGTTGACGTTGAGCTCGGCGAGCCGCCACCGGTGGGCCACGTATGGCCCGAGGACCTGCTGCCAGGACGACGCCCCGCCGAGGTCACCGGTCTGTGCGACGTCGCCGACGATGGTCATCGAGCGGCTGGGGGACCGGCGCATGAGCAGCCGCCAGGCCATCGGCGAGAGCTCCTGGGCCTCGTCGACGATGATGTGGCCGAAGGCCCACTTGCGGTCGGCGGCCGCCCGGTCGGCCGCGGTGAGCAGCTCCCGCTCCTCGTGCCGCTCGGCCAGCCGGTCGGCCTGGAGCAGGTCGGTGACCGACAGCACCTCGGGGTCGAGCTCATCCTCGACGTCGATGGACTGCGAGCCGCGGGCGATCTCGAGCGCGCCCTCCGCGTATTCGATCTCCTCCTGCCGGCGCCGGTCGGCCAGCAGCTCCAGGGTCCGCTCGTCCTCGCCGAGCAGCTCGGCGACCTCGTCGAGCAGCGGGACGTCGGCCGGGCTCCAGCCGGTCCACCGCTCGCGCAGGAGCAGCGCCCGCTCGTCGTCGGACAGGCCCGGCGCGGCGCTGCGGAGCCGCTCGAGCGACGCCAGCAGGTCGCGGAGCACCTGCTGGGGCGTCAGCACCGGCCACAGCCGGTCGAGAGCCTCCCGCAGCTCGTCGCTCTCGCGCAGCTCCCGCCGGATCTCGGCGAGGTCGGTCTCCTCGAGCAGCTGCGGGTCGCCGGGCGCGTCGTCGCCGCCGAGCGGGTCGTCGGCAAACGGGTCGAAGCCGATCCGGTCGGCCAGCTGCCAGGACAGCGCGTGGATGACCTCGGTGTCGAACATCTCCCGGGCGAGGTTGTGCAAGCGCCCGGACTTGCGGGTGATCGCCCGCGCGTCCTCGACGATCTCCCGGGTCAGCCACAGCGTGTCGCTGTCGATCGGCACGCCGACCGGCTCCTCGGGCACCAGCTGCCGGTCGCGCACGGCGTTGGCCAGGATCTCGGTCATGACCAGGCGGCCCTTGACCTCGGCGACCGCGTCCGGTTCGGGGTGTCGCGCCCGGACCCCGGGGAAGAGGTCGCCGAGCGTCCACAGCACCACGCCGGTCTCGGCCAGCGACGGCAGGACCTGCGACACGTAGCGCAGGAATGTCGGGTTCGGCCCGACGATGAGCACCGCGCGGGTCGAGAGCTGCTGCCGGTAGGTGTAGAGCAGGTAGGCCGCCCGGTGCAGCGCGACCGCGGTCTTGCCGGTGCCCGGTCCACCTTGGACGACCAGCACGCCGGACGGGTCGGAGCGGATGATGCGGTCCTGTTCGGCTTGGATGGTGGCGACGATGTCCTGCATCCGCCCGGTTCTGGTGGCGGTGAGCGCGCCGAGCAGGGCTGACTCGCCGGTCAGTTCGTCATGGGTGAGCCCGGCTGCGCGGGCCGCGGCCACGTCGAGCACCTCGTCGTCGAGGCTGACCACGGT
>Ga0070683_100000391_pt1 | contig 30318 bp, 28 predicted proteins | sample KBSC713LmetaG_FD_64662 | JGI IMG/M metagenome (GOLD analysis project Ga0070683, IMG submission 64662) | Corn rhizosphere microbial communities from Kellogg Biological Station, Michigan, USA - KBS C7.1-3L metaG | ecosystem: Host-associated > Plants > Roots > Rhizosphere ... | reverse complement strand
CCCGACACATCGACGTCGCGGCTGGACGAGCCCCCACCGAACAATCCGTGATCCGCGAACGCGACCGCATCCACACCAGGTAATCGGCCGACGCGGTCCACGAAGTCGCGCCGCAACTGAGCCAGGCGCGCCCCGACATACGGCGATCGCGCCGTCCGCACGCGCACGGCGACAACGTGATCGCGATCCGCTCCAAGGTCACCATGCAGGAGTTGTTGCATGCTGCGTACGAGCAAGGCGCCGCCGATGAGCAGCAGCATCGACAACGCGATTTGCGCCACGACGAGCGCACGCCCGAACGGAATCCGGCCGACGCGTGCCGCGCCCATCAGGTTGCGTCCGTGCGCGCGCAACGAGGCCGCGAGATCGACGCGCGTCGCGCGGAATGCAGGCAACAGGCCGAACAGCAGCACACACGCGAGCGTCATCGTCGCCGTGAAGGCGAGCACGCGCGCATCGGGCGTCGGGTCAATGGCGATCGGGCTCGATGCACTCACGGTCGCGAGCAACACGCGGGTGCCCCATGTCGCCGCGAACAGCCCGAGCACGCCCGACACGATCGCGAGCAGAGTGCCCTCGACGAGCATCTGCTCAATCAATCGCCCGCGGCCGGCGCCGAGCGCCATGCGGACCGTCATCTCGCGGTTGCGTGCAACGGTGCGCGCGAGCATCAGGCTCGAGACGTTCGCGCAGACGACGAGAATGACCAGGCCGACTGCCGCGAGCAGCACCCAGAGCGCCTTGCCGTATTCAGCCCGCCGTTCCGAGAAACCGCGCGCCCCCGACACGACTTGAATGGGAGTTGCCTTGAGGTCGTCCTCGAACCGCGACAGCTCGAGGCCGGAAAGCTGTGCGCGAATCGCGTTCGCCTCGATCGCGCTGACCTCCTGACGGGCCTGCTCGAGCGTGACGCCCGGCTTCAGCCGACCCATCATCACCACCCACGACCACTGGCGATCGTCGATCATCTTCTGACGTGGACGGATCGCCGGCTCCATCATCATCGGCAGCCAGAAGTCGACGGGTTCGCCAACGATGTCGCCGCCGAATCCAGGCGGTGTCACGCCAACGATCGTGACCGCGACGTCGTTGACGCGCATCACGGTGCCGATCGCGGCGCGCGAGCCGGAGAAGTGGCGCTGCCAATAGTCATATGTGATGACGGCGACGGGATCTTCCGCCGGCGTTTGATCTTCCTGGGCGGTAAAGGTGCGGCCGGCGTACGCGGAGACTCCGAGGACGGCGAAGAAATTGCCCGTCACGAAGCGAGCGTGCGGGTGTTCGACTGTTGCATCATTCCCCGCGCCGATGTTCACGTCGAGGTCGCCCGTTTGCCCGTTCGCGTACATGTCGGTGAACACGGTGTTGCGTGCGCGCACGTCGCGATAGAGCGGGAACGACCCTTCGTAGGTGACCGGGGGGCCGTGCCAATTCAAGTCCACCGCGCCGGGATCGCTCACGATCACGAGTTGCTCGGGATGCGATACCGGAAGCGGGCGCAGCAGGAGCGCGTCGACGAGCGTGAAAATCGCCGTATTCGCGCCGATGCCGAGTGCGAGCGTGGCAATGACCGTGAGGGTGAAGGCGGGCCGGCTCCGGAGCGATCGCATCGCATAGCGCAGATCGCGCACAACGGACTCGATGCGCGCGGTCCCGCGCGTATCGCGGCTCGCTTCTTTCGTCTGCTCGACGCCGCCGAACTCGAGGCGCGCACGGCGCAGCGCCGCCTCATGCGACATGCCGTGCTGCTCGTACTTCTCGGCCTCGTGCTCGATGTGGAAGCTGAGCTCGTCGTCCAGTTCCTGCTCGACGGAGGCGCGAGAGAACACTGCGCGCAAGCGATACCGGAGGTCGCTCAACGCTTCAGAGAGCATGGTGTCCTCCGGTCCTTACGACATTCCCAATACCAGCGCGACCGCGATCGTTCGGCTCGAGTGAGCGCGCCTGGGGAATCAGGCGGTCGAGTGTGCCTTGCGGCAGGTCGAGTCGGGCGTCAGTCATCGTTCCGCTTCCGCTTCTACAGGTCGGCGGAACGATGCAACCATTCTTGTAGAAGCGCAAGGGGTCAAACTGCATCGCTGGTCGGCCAGCGAAGAAGTGGCTCGATGCCAAGGTGGATGGGCGGGTCGTGACGCCACGCGGTGCTCCACACTGGCTCACGCGCGAGCCACGTGCGGCACAGCCCGCTATCAGTCCTCGGACTGGCCCGCTCGCTTCGCGCCAGTTGTCCGCGCCGCGGGCGCGGCGCGACGTTGCGCCTCCGGAACCTTCAGGCGACGCTCGAGGAGCCGACTGAGCACCGCGACGTCGCTGATGTCGGCGGCGCGCGACGCGTACACGAGTGTGACGCGGCCGCGCCGAGCGCGCCGAACCAGGTCATCGAGCACGGCCTGCGCGGCCGGTGCCTTCAACTCTTTCGCATAGCGCTTGCGGAACTCCGGCCACTTGGCGGGATCGTGCTCGTACCACTCCCGCAGCGCGCGCGACGGCGCGACGTCCTTCGCCCACGCGTCCAGGTGCGCGTCGGCCTTCGACACACCGCGCGGCCAGATGCGGTCGATGAGCACGCGGTAGCCGTCCGATGGCGTGTAGGACTCGTACGCTCGCTTGGTCGTAATCATCAATTTGCTCCTCCAGGGCCGAGACGGAAGCCCACCCCGCGGATAGTCTCCAACAGCGGCTCGCCGGCCGCTCGCGCCAGCTTTCGGCGCAGGTTTCCGACGTGGACATCCACCACGTTGCTCCCGGGATCGAAGTGCATGTCCCACACCTTCTCCAGCAGCGCCGTGCGGCGGACGATTTCCCCGGGGTGGAGCATGAAGTGCTCGATGAGCTGGAACTCCTTCGCCGTAAGGTCCAGGCGCTGCTCGCTGACCGTCACGACGTGGTGCAGGCGATCCAACACGATCGGGCCAAAGCGCAGCACCTCGAGTCGCTCTGCACCGCCGCGCCGGTAGAGGGCGCGGATTCGGGCCAGGAGCTCGTCGAACTTGAATGGCTTGGCGAGGTAGTCGTCAGCGCCGGCGTCGAGTCCGCGCACCACATCCTCGACCGCGTCGCGGGAGGTCAACATCAGGATTGGCGTGCTCCGCCCTTCTCTCCGGAGCTCGGCGGCAACCTGAAATCCGCTTTTCTTCGGCAGCAGGACATCGAGCAGGATGATGTCGTAATCGTTGACGTGGGCCAGCATGGTGGCCTCGTCGCCATCGCGGGCCACGTCCACGACGTTGCCTTCCTCCCTCAGTCCGTGGTCGATGAATCCGGCCACCTTGGAGTCATCTTCGACCACCAGGATTTTCATGGGTGTGAATATGGGGATGAATCTTGGAGACTTGTCTGAACCAGGTCGAAATACAGGATGAAAATGTCTTCAGGATGGCGTCGCGGGGAGTTCGAGGATGAAGCACCCCCCCTTCCCGGCCACCGATACTGCACGAAGCTCGCCGCCGAGCAGTCGCGCGAGTCGCCGGGAGAGGGGCAGACCCAGGCCGAGTCCGCGACTTTCTTCGTCAGCCTTGGTCACGTAAATGTCGAAGATCCGCTCGACCTCGCTCGGCGGCACCCCCGGGCCCCCGTCCTCGACCCGATACGCGATACGTCCGTCGTGCGACGTGATGCTCAGCTGCACGACGCTTCGCTCGGGAGCGTACTTGATGGCGTTGCCGAGGAGGTTGACCAGGATCTGCTCGACCCGGCTGGCGTCGGTTGCACAGTTGGGCACCTTGGAGCTCGACGCCAGCTCCAGGGTGATTCCCTTGAGATCCGCGGCAGGCGTTACGCGAAGCAGCGCGCGCTTGGCCATGAATGAGGGCTCGACTGCCCTGATGATGGGCTTGAGACGGTCCTCGTCCAGACGGCTCAGATCCAGCAGGTCGTTGATCAGGTGGATTGCATGCTGCGCCGAATCCAGGACCTCGAAGGCGGCGCGCGGGACCGTCGCCGGATCCCGCTTCCGCACCAGCATTTCCGACCAGCCGTACACCGCCGCGAGCGCGTTTCTGAGCTCGTGGTTCACCATTGCGAAGAACCGCTCTCGCGCCCGGTGCAGCTGCTGCACTTCGTCGAGCAGTCGGGCACTTTCTTCATGGTGCCGCGCGTTCTCGACCGCCGCGGCCGCCTTGGCCGCGAGCAGGATCGCGATGTCCTCGTCCTCCTCGGTAAACTGCTCGCCGCCGATCTTCTCGGTGACGTAGAGGTTCCCGAAGACGCCTCGCCGTCCGACGATCGGAACGCCGAGAAACGAATGCATCGGCGGGTGGTGCGGCGGAAAGCCGTAAGAGTCGGGGTGTGCGGTCAGATCCGGCAGCCGAATTGGCTTGGCCGCCCGGATGACCAGACCAAGGATGCCGTGCCCGCTCGGTGGCGCTCCAATCCGGCGCTCGAGCTCCGGGTCGATCCCGTACGTGGTGAAGCTCTCCAGGGTTTTCCCGTCCGGCCCGATCACTCCGATCGCGGCGTAGCGAGCGTTGATTACCTCTGCGGCCACCTGCACGACGCGCTCGAGGACGGCGGCGAGAGATGCATCAGTGATGAGCGCCGCGGTTGCGACTTCGAATTTCCTGAGACGTTCCTGCATCGACGGACGCTGGACGGTGGGTGCGCCGGGCATGTCGCAAGATACCTCCGGCCACGGCACAGCGGGGTGGGTGACGCCGCGCTTAGGCAAAGCTTCCTCTCCCTTTCATGCTCTCTTCACAATCGATGGGGAATCTTTCTCGTGCGGAGCTGGAAGCAGGACCCGGTGCCAAAGGGCAGCCACGCTGAATCGCAAATGGCTGTAGTCGCCCTCTGCACGTCGCCAGACTCGCGCACATGGTGTGACGCTCACACAGAAACCCGAAATCCAAAGGGAGATTCCCCATGAAACGTCTCGCACTCGCCGCCCTCGCCGGTGTATTCGGCGCCGGCCTGTTCATCGCTTCGCCCCACAGCGCGCTGGCCCAGCGTACCTCGCCGCCCGGTGGCGCATATCAGCAGGTGAGCAAGCTCGTTCCACTTCCCGATTTTCTGCCGGGACTCGGAACCCTGTACGTCGACCCTGCCACACTCCCCGCCGGGCCGTTTCTCGCCTATGACCACCAGGGGCACCTCGTGAGCTCGATCTACATGATCCCGCTCAAGGACATGAACGCCCAGAAGGCGTTTACCGGCCTGAAAATCGGGAAGGGCGAGCCGGTGGATCACGTCGACATCGTGTACAACGCCGGACACCCGGGTGTAGCCGAGCCGCACTACCACATCATCGTCTGGTACATCTCCGCGGCCAAAGCGGCGGCGCTGAAGTAGACCGCGCCCCTCACCCATCTCGAGGACAGATGCACATGAAATACGCATGGCTGGCGCTTGCCGCGGCTACCATCGGCGTCGTGCCGGCACAGGCACAGACCAACTGGCCGACGTACGGCGGAAGTGACTGGAACCAACGATGGTCCACGCTCTCGCAGATCAATGTCCGCAACGTGAAGGACCTCGTGCCCAGAATCATTTTTCAGACGGGCACCGGAAAGCTCGGCTCGCTCGAGACCACGCCCATCGTGGTGGACGGCAGAATGTACGTGACGACGCCATACAGCGAGGCGATCATTGCGTACGATCTGCGGACCAGGAAGCAGCTGTGGAGACAGGAGCCGAAGATCGGCCCCGTCATTACGTGCTGTGGGCCGGTCAATCGCGGCGTCGCCATTGCCGACGGCACCGTGTTCGTCGGGACGCTCGACGCTCGGCTGCTCGCCTTCGATGCGATCACGGGCGACCCGAAGTGGGAGGTGCAGGACGCTGATCCATCGCTCAGCTACAGCATTACAATGGCGCCGCTGGTGGTAGGCCAGAACGTCATCGTCGGTGTGTCCGGTGGCGAGTACGGCATCCGCGGTCACCTCACCGCATACAACATCGCCACGGGCAAGCAGGTGTGGCGCTGGTATTCCATCCCGGCTCCGGGTGAAGACCCTGTAGCGACCAACGGGTGGTGGGGAACCTGGGCGACCAAGGCGGAAAACGCCGACCTCCACCGCGACATCGCGAAAGAGAAGGCTGACAGCGCCAAATACCCCGATGCCTGGCAGCGCGGCGGCGGCGGTGTCTGGACGACGCCCGCGTACGACAAGGCGTCCAACACCATTTTCGCCACGGTAGGCAATCCCTCGCCGGATCTCGATGGCACTGCGCGCCCCGGCGACAACCTCTTCACGGACGCCATGGTCGCGATCGATGCGGCCACCGGAAAAACCAAGTGGTACTACCAAACCGTTCCCCATGACGTCTGGGACCTCGATGCCACCTCGCCATCGGTGGTGACGATGCTGGGTGGCAGGAAGGTCGTCTTGCACGCCGGCAAGACCGGCTGGCTGTACGTGGTCGACGCAGCCACCGGGAAGCTGGTGCGCAAGAGCCAGAACTTCGTACCGCAGGAAAACATGTTCGCGCTGCCCATTGCCGAAGGAACGCGGATGCTGCCCGGTGCCAACGGAGGCTCCGAGTGGTCGCCGATCTCGGTGGATCCCCAGCTCGCCTATGCGTTCGTGGCGGGACTCCACCAACCGATGAACTACAAGACGCACCCCGCACCGTGGGAGAAGGGACGACTGTGGCTCGGCTCTGCATTCGTCGGCATCGCTGGAGAACCGCAGTATGGTTTGTTCTCGGCGGTGGACCTGAAGACAGGCAAGATCGCGTGGCAGAACAAGGTCGATCAGCCGATGATGGGCGGATCGCTCGCGACCGCCGGCGGTCTGGTCTTCACCGGCGAGGGCAACGGCAACTTCAACGCCTTCGACGTGAAGACAGGCAAGCTGTTGTGGCAGTTCCACGCCGGCGCCGGATGCAACGCCGCACCCATGACCTTCGAGATGGACGGCGAGCAGTTCATCGCTGTCGCATGCGGGGGCAACTTCCAACTCAGCTACCCCCTCGGTGATGCCGTGATGATTTTCGGCCTGCCGAAGCCGTGGGCGGCACGATGAAGAAACTTGTCGCGATCGTGGCTCTCGCTCTGGTCGCGCCAGCGCTCGCGAGCGCCCAGCGGCAGCCGGTGGATTCCAACTGGCTGTCGGTGGACGCGGGCGCGAAGACAGTACGGTTCCAGTTGATCGCGGGACTCACGGGCGTCAATGGCGCGCTGAATTTTAATGGGTTTGCCGACGGTGGTCTTACCCTCGTGATTCCCGCAGGCTGGGCCGTTGAGATGGACTTCGTCAATCACGACGGCATGCTGCCGCACAGCGCCATAGTGGTCGCCGCCACACTTCCGATGCAGGCGGCACCGTCCGACCCGGCCATACCCCGGGCGTTCACAGTCAGGCTGAGTGAGGGACTGCCACCGCTCGGGAAAGATACCATGCGTTTCACCGCCGATCCTCCAGGCGATTACTTCATCGTGTGTGGTGTGCCCGGGCACGCGGCCGCGGGCATGTGGATCCGGCTTCAGATCAGCAGCACGGCGACGGCGCCGACGATGTCCGCCACGCCAGCACCGCGCTGAACACGGATTGGCTATGACGACTCGACGTGCATTCATGCAGACTGCGGGCGCACTCCTCACCGGCCTGGCGCTGCCGCCTCGGTGGCGTGCGTCGGCCCCGTGGAACACGGTGATGGAGATAGGAATGAGGAGCGACCCGACGGGGAGCAAGGTCTGGTTCGATCCCATAGGCGTGCTCGTCGAGCCCGGGACGACGATTCGCTGGGTGGTCAAGGAAAACGTCCATACCACCACCGCCTATCACCCCAAGAACGACCACCACCCGCTGCGCATTCCAGACAAGGCGCAGCCCTGGGATTCGGGATACCTGGTGAATCCAGGGAATCACTTCGAGGTCACGCTCACGGTGCCCGGTGTCTACGACTTCTACTGCATGCCGCATGAGGCCGCGGGGATGGTCGGGCGGATCATCGTGGGGAAGCCGCTCGGGCCCGGCGCCGAGCCGTTCGACTACTGGGCTGGCCGCCCCGGCACCGAGAGTTGGCGCCACGTACCGGAGGCCGCGCGCAAGGCCTTCCCGAGCGTCGCGCGCATCCTCGCCGAGCATGTCGTCCATGCGGCCCAGGTGCAACCGTGAGCCGATGCCGGTTCCGACGGCACATCACGGTGGGCAGTGCCAGCACCGAGGAGCGCATATGTTCGCCGCGAGTGCGGCAAGGAGAATACAGGTGATCAGTCCTGATATCCATGGTATCCCCGCAGCTCCTGCAGTCGCCGAGCAGCAAGTGACGGTCCCCTCCAGGTCGGCACGCGAGCCGCTCTACCCCGAAGCGACTCGGCAAATCGCCGAACAACGAAGCCGCCTGGCTCCCGGACCGGCTGATGCCTTCCGCGCGTTCAGCCAGAGCGTGTTTGCTCAGGGCGCGCTTCCCACCAGGACGAAGCAGTTGATCGCCGTGGCAGTCGCACACGTGACGCAGTGCCCGTACTGCATCCGGAGCCATACCCGCGCCGCACTGCGGCAGGGAGCGACAGGAGAGGAGATCATGGAGGCGATCTGGGTCGCCGCGGAAATGCGTGCCGGCGGCGCCTACGCGCACTCAGCGCTGGCGCTGGATACGATCGCGCACGAGCCGGAGCACCATGCAACCCACACGGGCGCGATCGCCGGCGCGGGATCACTTGGCAGCGAGGCCAAGGCGAGGAGTACGGGATGAGCACCAAGGTCGCCATCAACGGCCTGGGACGCATCGGCCGCGCGATCCTGAAGCTGGTCACCGATGAGCAATCGCTCGAGCTGGTCGCGGTCAACGACCTGGTCGATGCCGAGAACCTCGCCTACCTGCTTCGCTTCGACACGGTCTACGGGCGCTACTCGAAATCGGTAACGGTTAATAAGGGCGACCTGATCGTCGCCGGACGCCGCGTGCGGACGCTGATGAGCCGCGATCCATCGGACCTTCCCTGGAAGGAGCTGGGAGTCGAACTCGTGTTTGAATGCACGGGGGCGCTGACGCGTCGTCAGGATCTCGAGAAGCACATTCGTGCAGGCGCGCGGATCGTCCTCCTGTCGGCGCCGTCGAAGGGCGGAGAGGTGGAGACCGTCGTCCATGGCGCGAACGCGCCCAGTGGCGTGCCCGTGATCATCTCCTGCGCGAGCTGCACAACGAACTGTATCACGCCCATCGTCGAAGTCATGGGCCGGCGCGTCGGGATCGCGAAAGCGGTGATGACGACCGTGCACGCGTATACCGCGTCGCAAGCGCTCGTCGATGGACCGAACAAGCGCTTCCGCCGTGGCCGGGCCGCGGCCGCGAACCTCGTTCCCGCCACGACGGGTGCCGCGCTCGCGACGACGCGTGCGCTACCGGAGTACGCTGACCTCTTCGATGGAATCGCGATCCGGGCCCCGGTTCCCGTCGGGTCGATCGCGGACATCACCTTCGTCACCCTGCGCAAGACCACCGCCGGCGAGGTGAATGACATTCTCACGAGCGAGGCCGGCACAAAGCGCTACGCCGGGGTGCTCGGCGTGTCGCCGGACCCGCTCGTTTCGTCGGATATCATCGGCGATCCTCGGGCTTCGATCGTCGACCTCGACCTCACGCGGGTCGTCGACGGGGATCTGGTCAAGGTGATGAGCTGGTACGACAACGAATGGGGCTACGCCAATCAGATGCTTCGCGAGGCCGTGTCGGTGACCAGACGCGTCGGCGCGCCGAGCGCATGACCGCTCCCGATGCCGAACAGGAGGGCTCCAAACCTCGGAAGGTCGAGTGACCACGCCACCGCCGAGCGCAGTGGATCAGCGCACGCCTCCGTCGGCCGGAGCGAGTTCGGGTGCCGCTGGGCGCCAGGCATCGCGCAAGGCGCGGCCCGAATTCTGGGGCACGGTCCCGCTGGTGCTCGTCGGTCTGGCGCTGCTCGGCTCCGTGGCGATCCCAGCGCGCCAGACGTGGCGAATCACGACGCTGCTCCGCGAAACCACCCGGGTGCTCGCGCCGGCACGGCTGCTTGTTGAGCAGCTCCAGACCGGACTCGCGACTGAACTCGTCGCGCTGCAGAGCTACGCACTGTCCGGCGACAGCGCGCGGCTTGCACGCTACCGCACGGCGGCCGCCGACGATGAGCGACGGCTCGTCGCCCTCGAGGGTCTGGCCACGCGCTTTGACACCGCATCGGCGGATCACGCACACATTATCCGGAGTCGAATCGACAGCTGGCGCCGGCTCAACGATGCGCTGATGGCGCAGGGTGGATCGCGTGCCGGGTTCGCCGCGGCGCTGCAGGCCGGACGGGCGCAGTACGACTCATCCCTGCATGCGATCGTCGTCCTGTCGTCGGACATCGCCGCCGAGGCGGTCGCGCGCGACAACCAGGTGCGCGCGCTCGAGCATTTGAGCATCGTCTCCAATGCCGTGCTGGTGCTCGCGGCGCTCGTCGCCATGAGCGGCGTGGCCATCCTCACGCTCCGGGAGCGCCAACTCACCGCCACGCTCCGCCGCCGCGTCGCTGAGGAAGCCGCGCTTCGGGAGGCCGCGGAGGTGCTCTCCGAGGCATATACCGTCGATGAGGTGACGCAGCGAATTGCGGAGTCGGCGCTCGCGACGGTGGCAGGGCGTGGCGCGTTCGTGGAGCTCATCGGAGCCCGGCCCGGCGAGTCGCCGGACGTGGTCGTGCGCGCGGTGGCCGGGAGCGGGGTGCCCCCGCTCCAGGCCGTGTGCCCATTCGCCGGCTCGTACACGGAGCGGGCAGTGACGAGCGGCGCACCAATGCTCATCGAAGATCTGTCATGTCCCGAGCAGTCGGGCGCCATCCGGACCATGCCGAATGCTGGCGGGTCGGCGATTGTCGTGCCGCTCGGCTCTGACACGACGCCAATGGGCGCCCTCTTCGTCATGAGCGCCGCGCCCGGCCATTTTCGCCCCGACGACGTAACGCGTGCCGGAATTTTCGGCCATCTCGCCGCGCTTACCTATGAGAAGGTCCGGCTGCTGGAGGAGGCGCACGACCGGCGCCGAGCGCTGGAGCGCGTGATCCAGAGCCGCTCGCGACTGATGCGCGGGTTCAGTCACGACGTGAAGAATCCGATCGGCGCCGCGGACGGTTTCGCGGAGCTGATGAGCATCGGAGTCTATGGCGAGCTCACCACCAAGCAGCAGGCGAGCATCGACCGCATGCGCCGGAACATGCACAGCGCGCTCGCGCTGATCGACGATTTGCACGAGCTGGCGCGGGGCGAGACCGGGAACCTGGCGCTGGTACACGAGCCGGTGGATCTCGCGGCGGTCGCTCGCGCCCTCAGCGAGGAGTACCACGCCGCAGCGCAAGGGCGTGGATTGTCCCTCTCGGTGGAGGCTGAGCGCGAGAGCATGGTCGTCGAGACCGACCGGGCGCGCGTGCGGCAGATCGCCTCCAACCTGCTCTCCAATGCGATCAAGTACACTGCGCACGGCTCGGTCACGGTGCGCGTACGTCATCAGGCTGGCCCTCCCGGTGATGCTCGCGGCTGGGCCGTCCTGGAGGTCGCCGATAGTGGCGCTGGCATTCCCTCGGACAAGCAGGACTACATCTTCGAGGAGTTCAGCCGGCTCGGCGCCGGCGACACGGCAGGTGCCGGGCTTGGCCTGGCAATCAGCAAGATGCTCGCGCGGGAACTGGGCGGACGAATCTCCATCGCGAGTGAGGTCGGACGCGGCTCGACCTTCACGCTGTGGCTCCCGCTGCGAAGGGCAGAATGATTGGCGTGATGCGTGCCGCTCCAGGGTTCGTGAAATGGACGCATCCACGCGAAGTGCGGGTTCGAATCTCCAATACTACACCGTGAGGGTTGCCATGATGATTCACGTCCTCGAGGCGCTCGCGATTGCGGGCGTCGCATGCGCGTCCGTTGCTTCCGCCGGAGCGCAGGCGGCACAGGCCAACAACCATACGGGCACGACGTATGTTGCCCATCTGCGCGCGCTCAACAGCCGTGTGACCGGGATGAAAACGACCGGCGAGGCACGCTTCACCATCGCCGGCGACAGTCTCACGATCGATGTCACCATGCAGCACGTGCCGCCGGACATCGCACACCTGCAACACTTCCACGGCTTCCCGAATGGGAAGAACGCGACCTGCGCCACCGCCGCTGCCGATGTGAATCACGATGGCATCGTCGATCTGATCGAGACGGAACCGTACTCAGGAACGACAATGGTGCCGTTCACCGATGACCCGGTCAGCATGGAGATCGTGACCGATACCTATCCCAAGGCCTCGGCCAGTGGCTCGTACCATTACGTGAAGACTGTGTCGCTCAAGGCGCTCGAGGTCGCGTTCTCCACGAAGTACCCGGGACAGAAGCTGAATTTCACCAGTCGCGTGGTATACATCCACGGGGTGCCGTCGAGCACGAAGCTCCCCGCCTCGGTGGCATCGCTCGGGACGATTCCTGCCCAGGTGACCATCCCGATCGCTTGCGGCAAGATCGAGAAGCGCGCCAGGTGACGAGGCTGTGATCGGTGCGGTATGCACCGCGCACCATGAGCAGCGGCGCTGCGAATGCGCGTCAGCCAAAGGGAATGGACGCGCGCGCCAACTCGCCGCGCGCTTCCAGCCGGGCGAGCAGCAGGTGATAGTAGAGCATGCCCTGCTGCGGATGGAGCGCGGCAAGAACGCTCGCGACGTCGAGCGGCACCTGGCCCGCCACAAGCGCCAGGTTCCGCGCAATGCTCGTGTCGTTCATCGGGAAAACATCCAGCCGCCCGAGTCCGCGCAGCAGGATCACCGTCGCCGTCCACGGGCCGATCCCTTTGAGCTGGCGGAGCAGTGCGGCCGCCTCGGGACTCGCGCGTTCCTCCAGCATCGCTTCGTCCAGCGTGCCCGATGCGAGCGCTTCGCCCGCACGCCGGAGCGTCGCGATCTTACCGGCACTCAGTCCGGTGGCACGCAGGACGTCGTCTTTCGCGTGCAATACCCGCTCAGCGCTCGGGAAGACGTACAGCGGCGTGCCCTCGCTCTCGAGCGATATCCCAAGGGCCATGATCAGGCGACGGGCGATGGCGCTCGCCGCGTGGAGGCTCACCTGCTGGAACACGATCGCGTTGACGAACGCCTCCCAGAGCGTGGGATAGCGAGGCGGCTTCACGCCGCGCGCGCGGAGCGCCAATGGGCCGAGCCATGGCATACCCGCCGCAGCGCGGCTGAAATGCGCGAGGTCGCGATCGACGCCGAGCGTGCAGCGCACGAGGGCGAGCACCCGTGCATGCTCGCCGTTATCGCGCGCGTCGCTTGCGATCGTGACCGCGAGCGCATCAGGTCGCGATTGGGTCGCGCGCACGATCACCAGTCCGTGCGCCCCGTCGAGCGCGCGAACATATTCTCCATCGGGCGTAAGCATGTCAACGACGTTCGTCGACAGGCGCCTGAGCGCGCTCACCGTGAGGTCGAGCCGAAACGGCGCGACGACGGACAACGCGTGCCGCGACCGGGACGGCATCAGCTCACTGTCTGGCGGCACGGGCGCACATCCCGCGACTGCACCATGGTAGCACCAGCCTTCGAGAGGAGAACATCGTCATGGCGACGCGGCGCTTCAGGCGCGGTGATCACGTCAGTTGGAACTCGGAAGCGGGCCGCGTCTCGGGCCACATTACGAGAGTGGTCACATCCGAGATCGAGTTCAAGGGCTACACCGTGCATGCGAGCCCGGAGGAGCCGCAGTACGAGATCAAGAGCGACACCACCGATCACATTGCCATGCACAAAGGCTCGGCGCTCACGAAGCTCCGCACGTGAGCACCGGGCGATGTGCCGCTCACCAGCGATCGGTGTCACGCGCCTCACGCCGCCGGCGCACGCGCTGGCAGGAGTGGCCGCGGACGTTCCGCCCGAAACAACGGAACGGCGACGCCAGCCGCGGCCAGGGCCGCGAGGCCAAATACGATGAGTGCCGCGACGAAGCCCCACTTCAGCACAGCCTGGAAGAGCAAGCTCCCGAGTCCGAACCCGGTAAACAGCGTGAACGCCATGAGCCCCGTGGCCTGGCCGCGATTCCCGGGCAGATCGGTGACAATGCCGGCGAGGAGCGGTTGTGTCAGATCGTAGCCCAGTGAGAGGGCCACAATGGCGGCTTGTGCGATGAGCAGCGTAAGCGGCGCGGCCAGGAGCAGTGCGCACGCGCCGGTGAGTGCGACGCCGGCGGGAATGATCCAGTAGCGCCCGTGAAGATCGGCCAGACGCCCGATGGTCGGTCCGAACAACAATCCGGGGATGCCGTACCCCAGCAGTGCGAGGCCAATGCCTACCTCGCCAAGTCCGAAGCGCTGACGCAGGTACACACCCAGCCACGTGTACACTCCCGACTGGACGACCGCGTTGATCAGCACGTAGAAGTAAGTGCGGCGCCCCCGAGGGAGAGCGAGCAGCGAACCATAGGCGCGAATGATGGCGGCCAACTGTGGGATGGCTCGCCCGGGCAATCTCGGAATTGCGCCCAAGGCAACCGCGGCAATGCTCAGGACGGCGGCGAGCACTGCGACAGCGAGGAACAGGCCCTGCCATCCGACCACTGGTTCCATGAGCGCGCCCACGGTGGCGCCAGCTGCGGTGCCGCCGGCGATCGCGCCGAACAGCCACCCCAGTGCGCGGCCACGCTTCTGAAACGCCACGACATCACCGATGAGCGTGAGGCCGATCGGTACCACGCCACTCGCCCCGATTCCCGTGACGAGCCGCCACCCCACGAATGCCGTGACTGTCGTCGCCGATACGGTGGCGGCCGTGAAGACAATAAACAGCGTCAGCGACCCGAGGATGACCGCACGCCGTCCAAAGCGGTCTGACAGCGGGCCCCACACCAGCGTCGCCATCCCATACGGGAGCAGGTAGGCAGGCACTGCAAGACCGACCCAGCCGACGTCGCTGTGGAAGACCTCGGCGAGGCGCGGGATGAGCGGCGCGACCATGAACGCCTGAGCGAGTACCAGAAAGGCAACCGTACAGAGGATGGGCAGCATCCACCGCGAGGACGCCGCCGGTGACGGTTGGTGCCACGGTTGTGACAGCGCCATCACGCGTTCGTGCGGTGTCGCATGTAATGCCGCGCCACACGAGCCCGATTACCACACACGGTAGCCGAACACCACCGCCGGCGCGGATGGCGGGCGAGGAACTGCAGCACACAGTCCGGGTGTTCGCATGTGCGCACGAGTGTCGCATCCGGACCAGTCAGGATGCTGACGGCATCCAGGGCCAGGGCGCGCAGCAGCGTGTCGCGACGCGAGCCGGCGGCCCGGCGCTCTGCCCGCGGACCCCTGGCCGTCCAGGCCAGCCGCGTCGCCGGCGCCGACGCCGAAAGCGCCGCGTTGACCACCTTCATTGCCCCCGCCGGCGGCCGTGCACGGACACGGCGAGCACGCAGCAGCGCGGCGATCGCGTCGCGCAACGCTCGCACTGCGCGCAGATCCGCCGCCGTGACGACTCCCGACCACGACAACCGGCCCGACTCGGCGGCCAGCCATGTGGTGAGCGCGGACGGCGTATCGAGCAGGTCCACATCCGCGCCGCCGTGACGAATGCGGGTGTTCACCAGATCGAGCGAGACCGGCTCGCCGAGGAGCGGGAAATGCAGCGCTGCCATCATGCATCGAATACTAATTAGTCGTTACATTAGTCATAGGGGACCGGTGACAACGGACGCCAAATGGGCTCAAGAGGGAGAGGTTATCGGTATGACCAGACGAAAGAGTGCAGATCGCGCAGCGCATCCGGACGCGGGTGGCGCGGAGCATGGCGTGCTCCATCGGACGGTGACGGTAGACGGACTCGAGATCTTCTACCGGGAGGCGGGGCCGGCCGATGCCCCGACACTCGTGTTGTTGCACGGCTTCCCGTCAGCCTCGCATCAGTACGCGCGCCTGATGGATCGGCTGTCTGACCAGTTCCATCTGCTGGCGCCGGACTATCCAGGCTTCGGGTACAGCAGTGCTCCCGCCTCCAGCACGGCCGGCGGGACATTCGACTACACGTTCGACCATCTCGCTGACGTCACGGAACGTTTCCTGACGACGCTCGGTGTGAACCGGTTCTTCGTGTATGTGTTCGACTTCGGCGCCCCGGTCGGCTTCCGCATCGCGACGCGGCACCCCGACTGGATCCTCGGCGTGATCGCGCAGAACGGCAACGCATACGAAGCCGGACTGGGCCCCCACATGCAGCCGGCTGTGAAATTCTGGAGTGACCGCGCCGGGATGGAGGACACGATTCGCGGAGCACTCACCGTGCACGCCACGCGCGCGCAGCACCTTGATGGTGCGGCCAATCCGGAACTGGTCAGCCCGGACAGTTGGACGCTGGATCAATACTGGATGGACATCCCGGGGCGAGCGCAGGCCATGCTCGACCTGTTGTTCGACTACCAATCCAACGTCGCCCTCTACCCGGCATGGCAGCGATGGCTGCGCGAGTATCAGCCACCGCTGCTGCTCCCATGGGGCCGCAACGACAAGTTCTTTCCCGAGGCGGGGGCGCGAGCGTACCTGAAGGACGTCCCCGGCGCCCAGTTGCACCTCCTCGATGGAGGGCACTTCGTGCTGGACGAATACGTGGACACCGTCGCGGGATTGATCCGCGAGTTCATCGCACGCCGTCCGGCACACTGACGGCGTGTTACGGTCGACCCGGGCGATTGGGTCGCATGTTCTGCTTTTCGGCTCGATTGGTGTCCCCCCGCACCGGTGCTGCGGCGCCGGGATGGCTGCGCGCATCGTTGGCGCTGTCGAGGTCCGGGCGTGTATTGCGAAGCGTGGCGTATGAGAGATCGATCGGCTTGTCGTAGATGAGGCTGCCCGGCGCTCGCGACGTGACAAGTGATTGAACAACGCTGCCGCTGGCGACGCTCAAATTGGCGGCCGCCCGCTGCTGCGCCTTGCGCTGGCGATCCTGCTCGCTCTGCCTGCAGGCGGCGAGCACGATGAGCACCGCCAGAATCCATCGCGGTCTGATCATCCCGGTCATCGGTCCCTCCGGTCATCCGATGGTGCACCATCCGCGAGCCACGCCGAATAGCCATCTGCCTCCGAGGCGAGGCGCCATTGCTGCCACACGAAGAGCGCCATCGCGCGCATTGCGCCATCACTCTCACCCTCGGCGAGGCAGCGGGCCATCAACCACTGTTCGAAGTCGCTCGCGTCTGGCGACTCACGCACCGCCGCTTCAAGCAACTCGCGCTCTATCGCCATGCCGATCGCGTCCGGGGTCGTGTTGCGCGCACGCCGGCGGCGGCGCCCCTCGCTCCCGTCGAGCGCCCCGAGCAATCCCCGGCAGAGTTGCGACGGTGTGAGCGTCACGCGACCACCTCGACCACGAGCGCCCATGCGGGGCGCGAAGGCCGCGCGTAGCCGCGTTCCTGCGCGGCCAGGTCCAGGGGCACGGTGGCCAGATCCTGCACGGCCAGGCTGCGCGGCGATAGCGCGCGGAGCGTCGTCACGGCCTTGAGGTAGCCATGACAGTGCTCGCACGTTTCGACGCGCCGATACTGCTCCGCACCTTCAGGCAGCAGCGAGCCGAGTCGATGATGATCGAGCTCACCACAGAATCCGCAGCGCAGAATCGGCAGCAGCCAGTCGGCGCCGCAACACCCACACCGCAGCCGGCGCTCGTGCTCAATGCCCCGCATTTCCACCAGGGACGGCCAGGCGCCGCAGACCGGACAGTAGCCACGCTGCCATTCACGTAATGCACTCGCGCTGGCTGCTCGCGCGGCGGCGTGCAGCACCGGCATCGCGGCCATCTGCCCGACCACGGCCAGCGCATCGGAGGACACGCCAATCTGTTCGGCCATGCCCGTGATGGCGCGGTCGTCGCGGACCATCGCCGCGCGGATCGTCTCGCCCGGATCGAGCTCGCCGGCTGCGGGAATTCCCGCCGCACGGGCAAGGCGCTGCGTGAGCTTTCCCGCGCGGCGGGCATCGAGTCGCACTATGGCACCGTGCAGCAGCGGCGCCTCCGCCGGCCGCTCGACCGGCGAGGGTACGACCACAGCCCAGGCCGCGTCGCTCGCCGCATCGAGCGCGATCTCCAGCAGCTCGAGCCACGGCTGCCAACCGGGATCTACCGGCGCGTCTGTCGCGGCGCCGGGAAGTCCCCCGGGAGTCCCGATCGGGGAAGAGGTCCTGGGCATTCTGCCTTGGGCAAGAGACAGGGAGTCCTCGCATACATGCGCGAACCACCGTGCAGGTGAACTGCCGCGCGACGGTTGCCGACGTCAGCGCCGGCACCGTCACCGCGCACCCGCGCTGCTTCCGGACTGGTGCACGCCGCGAGCAACGCGGCGAGGCTGACCATCACCAGCGTGGAGCGCATCAGCGGATCACCTGCGTGCCGACCACGTGAATTCCCTCTGACGACAGCAGCACGACCACGCGCAGCAGAAATCCGCCGACGAGGACGAGCGCCGCCGAAAGCGCGACATTGCGCACCGCGCGGCCACGATGGATCAGCAACGGAATCAGGATGCCGAGCACGATCACCCCGAGGATGAGCAGCACACCCCATCCATTGAGCAGCGCGTGGATCGCGCCGCCCAGCGAGACGAGAAAGATGATGATCGCGAGGAGCTCCAGGATGAGCGCGATACGATCGAGGCCGAGCAACCACGCGACGGTCCCGGGTCCCTCGACCCGGCGCCAACGCGCGAGCAGCAGGAGCGCCGCCACCGAAGTCGAGATGGCGGAGAGCAGAAAGACCAACCCGAGCCACGAGGAATCGGCCCAGATCGGCCGGTTCGTGACGGCGAGCAGCACGCCAGTGTAGCCGGCGAGGAAGAGTCCCGTAATGATCCCACCGATCGCGACGATGAAGGCAATCAGGGTATCCGCAAGAAAGCGGAATGGGCGCCAGCGTGATGGGTCATCTTCGGAGAGCGAGCCCAGCGCGGCCAGCAGAGCGAAGAAGCTGAAGATCATGAGCCCCCACACCCCGACCGACATGGGAGACCATCCCTTGAACATGAGCCGGCCTGTGTTGTTCTGCACAACCATGTGCCAGAAGCGGACGGGCACACCGAGATCGACGGTGAGCAGGATCGCGCTGATCACCGCGCCGACGAGGGCGACGTAGCTCGCGAGCCGCGCGAATGGCCGATCCTCACTCCGGCCGAAGAGCCGGACGAGCCCCGCCAGGAGCAGCGCGCCGCCCGAGATCCCGCCAATGAAGAAGTACAGGATGATGAGCCACCGGAAATGCGGCGGCGCGGTAAAGAAAGTGCTTGGCAAGTCGGATTGCATGCTTACTCACCCTCATGCGAGTTGGTGCGCGTCACGTCCTGCATGCGCCGAGCGCGCAGCGTAACGGCACCAATCACCGCCATCGCGACCGCGCCGATCGTCGACCAGAGCGACCCGCGAAACAGGTTCCGTGTCGGCATCTTCGGGTCGCGCGGCAAGCCGTACACCTCGGGCTCATCGACGAGCAGGAAGAACGCGTTGAGTCCGCCAAGCGGTCCCTTTGGATCGGCACCGTAGAGATAGGCGCCCTTCTCCCCCTGCTCGCGAAGCTGGACCACACGGTCTGCGGCACGCTGGCGGAGCTCGGAGATGGGTCCGAACTGGATCGAGTCCGTGGGGCACGCCTTCGAGCATGCCGGCTCGAGACCAACACTGATCCGGTCGTAGCAGAGCGTACACTTCTGTGCCGTGCCCGACACATGATTGAGATCGATCACCCCGAACGGACAGGCACTGATGCAGTCGCGGCAGCCGTTGCACGTATCGGACTGAATGACGACGGTGTCAAACTCCGTGCGGATGATCGCGCCCGTGGGGCACACCTCGAGACAGGGGGCCTGCACGCAGTGCTTGCACACATCGCTCATCATGAGCCAGCGCCCCTCGTACGGCTGTGGAAACTGCTCGATGAACTTGACGTGCCGCCACGTGTCGCCGCTCAGGCGCAGCGTGTTGTCGTAACTCTGCCCGCTCATCTCGAGGTGCGCGCCGCCATCGCCGCGCGCCGGGAGCTGGTTCCACTCCTTGCATGCGACCTCGCACGCCTTGCAGCCGATGCAGACGGTGGTATCGGTGAAGAAACCCATTGGCTCGGTGTGACCGCCGCTGGCGGATACCGGGACGGATGGCTGCGTAATCCGCGCCGGCGAAGCCGGGTTCTGCGTGAGGATTGGCAGCGCACGTGTACCCATCATGCCTTCTCCACATTGCAGACGAATGCCTTGCCTTCATGAATCGACACGTTGGGGTCGCCGATCCATGCCGTCAGGTCGTTGGTCACAGCGCCCACCGAGAGACCCTGCCACCCCCAGTGCCAGGGCATGCCGACGTGATGCACCTTCTTGCCGCCGATGGTCATGGCCCCGATCCGATTCGTCACCAAGGCCCGCGCCCGGATCGTGTGGCGCGGGCTCGTGATTGTCACGAAGTCGAGATTCGCGATCCCGCGCTCCTGGGCAAGGTCGCGGCCGATCTCGATGAAGAGCTCGGGCTGCAGCTCGGCCAGATGCGGGAGCCAGCGGCTCATCGCGCCCGACAGGTAGTGCTCGGTCAAGCGGTACGTCGTGATGACGCACGGGTAGCGCGGATCGCCCACGGACGCGATCTGATTGTACGACTTGCCGCGGGCCCACCACTTGAACATCGGGCTCGACTGCTGCTTGTAGATCAGATTGTGCACCGGCGACTCCGCCGGCTCGTAGTGTACGGGGAGCGGCCCATCCACAAGTCCCGACGGTACGAAGAGCCACCCCTTGCCGTCGGGCTTCATGATGAAGGGCTCCGCACCGCTGTGCGCGTCAAGCCCAATGCCGTCCGGCTTCGCCCGCGCCGTCGGCGGCTTCGTGAGCGCAAAGTCCGGCACGTCGTAACCGACCCATCTTCCCTGCGGCTGTGCCTTGCCCGTCGTCGGATCGGGCGGGTTCTGCACGGCGGGATCCCACCACACCCAGCGTTTGCGCTCGCTCCACGGCTTGCCCGCGGGATCGGCCGAAGCGCGATTGTACAGGACGCGCCGGTTGGCCGGCCACGCCCATCCCCAATTGAGTTCGGCGCCCGGCGTACCCGGCGGATCCGGCTCGCGCCGCGCGGACAGGTTGCGGCTCCACGCGGGAAAGACGCCGCAGTAGATCCAGCTCGCGCACGTGGTCGAGCCATCATCCTTCAACTCGCCAAATCCGCTGAGCTGCTGCGTGGGATCAGCGGTCTGGAAGCCGTTGATCTCGCGCAGGAGCTTGCGCGCGTCCGCCTCGCCCGTCGCGTTCGGTGCTTCGCCTGACGTGAAGTCCGGCTCGTAATCCCAGACGAGATTCTTCCACCCTTCATCGCGCGGCAGCGTGCTGTTCGCGTACTTCGCCTTGATTCGCCTGCCGAGCTGGTAGTAGAACCACGTATCGGTGCGACAGTCACCCGGCGGGTCGACGGCCTTGAAGTGCCATTGCAGCATCCGCTGCGTGTTCGTGTAACTCCCCTCGTACTCACCGATCTGAGTTGCCGGGAAAAAGAAGACCTCGGTCTTGATGTCTTCGACCTTCACGGTGCCGTCCTCGATTTCCGGTGCGTTCTTCCACTGCATGGCTGTTTCGGTGAGCCAGTTGTCCTTCACCACCAACCAATCGAGCTTGCGCATGGCGGCCCGCTGCGCCGAGCCGTTGAGTGACGTCGCCGGGTTCTGCCCCACACAGAGCATCCCTTTGACCTTCCCCTCGGCCATTGCTGCCATCACCGCCATGTGGGAGAAGTCGCCGAAGATCTTTGGATGCCAGGCGTAGCCCCAGTCGTTCTCCGGCCGCGCCGCATCGCCGTACATCGACTTGAGGTACGACACCATGAACTTCGGCAAATTGGCCCAGTAGCCGGTGGGGACTGTCTCCGTGGCGATGTAGTCGTGCAGCGTATCGTGCTTCTTGAGCGCCGACGGCGCGCTCATGTAGCCGTGTATCGAGTGGTACAGCGTCGGCACATCGGTCGAACCCTGGATTGCCGCATGACCGCGGAGCGCCATGATGCCACCGCCGGGGCGGCCCATGTTGCCGAGCAGGAGTTGCAGCAGCGCGCAGCAGCTTATCATCTGCACGCCGTCGGTATGCTGCGTCCAGGCCACCGCGTAGGCGAAGCTCGTCGTGCGATCGGCGCCGGAATTCTGCAGGATCGTTTCTGCGACGTGCAGGAACTTGGTGCGCGGGCATCCTGTCACCTGCTCCACGAGCTCCGGCGTGTAGCGCGCGAAGTGGCGCTTGAGGATCTGAAGCACACAGTGCGGATCCTGCATGGACGGATCCGTCCGCGGCGTGGGCTTGAGGAGCGCATGAACGAGAAGGTCCCACTTGGCGGGACTGGCCGTCGTTCCGGCGTCCATGGGGATGCCCGGTGCGGTGCCCCTCTTCGGCGTCGCCGCCTGCGGCCCCTGGTGCTGCTTCGTCTCGCCGGCGCGCGCCGTGTACGCGGTCTGCTCTCCTGCCGTCTGCACGGCGGTGCCCGCGTATTGCCAGGATGCCGGATCGTAGTCCCCGACGAGGCCGCTGTAGGGCCAGTCTGTGTCCTCCGCGTGCGTCATGAGCCCCGAGAAGACGCCGTCGAGATCCTCGGTGTCCCGGTATTCGGGCGAGACGATGGTCGACGCGTTCGTGTACGTCGACACGAAGCTCTGGAAGAACGGATCCCTGCCCCATCGATCGCTGGCCAGCACGTAGTTGATGAGCCCGCCGAGGAACGCGATGTCGCTGCCTGCGCGGATGGGCGCATGGACGTCGCAGTTGGCGCTCGTGCGCGTGAAGCGCGGATCAACGTGGATGAGCTTCGCGCCGTTCAGCCGCGCGCGCAGCGGCCACCGAAAGGCGACCGGATGGCACTCCGCCATGTTGGAGCCCATGATGACCACGCAGTCCGACTGCAACATGTCGCGCGGATACATGGTGGCCGCGCCGCGACCGAGCCGTGCCCCCAGACCGGGGACGCTGGAGCTATGTCATATCCTGGCCTGGTTTTCGATCGCGATGATGCCGAAGCCGCGGCAGAATTTCTGCGTGATGTGGTTGAACTCGTTGTCGAGCGTTGCACCGCCCAGATGGAAGATCGCGGGCGTCGCATTGACGAGCTTGCCATTCGGCAGCCGCTCAATGAACGTCTCGTCACGCGTCGTGCTCACCAGTTCGGCCACGCGGTTCATCGCCCACTCGAGGTCGACCACGTCCCAATCGCGCGCACCCGGCTTGCGATGCAGCACGCTGGTGGGGCGATTGACATTCTTGTGCAGTTGATAGGTCGCCGCGCCCTTGGGGCAGAGCGTCCCCTCGTTGTGAGGGCTGCGCGGATCACCCTCGATATTGATGATCTCGCCCTCTTTCACGTGGATCAGGGTACCGCATCCGACCGAGCAGAAGGGGCAGATGCTTGGCACCGCCTTGCTGCCCTTGATCCGCAGCGCTTGTGCCTGGGCGCGCGCCGGCGCGAGGGCGAGGCCGAGGCCGGCGATGCCGCCGAGCGCTGTGCCCGCGCCGGCCCCAGCGGCGTAGCGAAGGAAGTTGCGACGGGATATCTCCATGGTCAGAACCGATTCCTGGGTAGCCCGAAGACGAAGAACGCGTCCCCAAGCCGATAGCCGAGGGAGAGGTGACTGGGACGGGAACGGCAAATGGCTGGTTGATCCGCCATGGATGGAATCGGCGCAGAAACTCGTGCCGTTGCGAGCACGGTGCGACTGACCGCCGCGATGGCGACCGCGAGCCGGACCACCTGGCGCAGGCGGACATCGTCGTTCAGCAACGCTGTCGAGCGGCGTAGACGCCCTTCCGAGACGCTCGCACTGCCAGGCGATCGCATCGAGATCCCTCGGCGAGAGACGACCGGACACTATAGGTGTCAGTTACTGGAGTAGTCAATAATGCGTTTCGGGAAACCTCTTCCCCACGATGCGCGACGCTGGCAGGTGCGGTGCATCCGCCACCGCTCCAATCCTGCTGATCAACCGGCATCCCGATCGAGGATGGCGGACCGGGAGCAGAGTATGGATAGGCGTTTATGGCTTGCGTGCTCGCGGTGCGGTTCGCGAGAGTACGAGCAGACACTTGACGCGTGAGGACACATGCCGACCGTCGATGCGAAGCAGAGCCCGTTCTATGCCTGGCTCGATCGGCCCACGATTCGGAATCTGGTGCGTGGAGCGCGATCGCTGACGCCAGGCGAGCGACTGGTCCTGATCAAGGGGCTCATCCCGGGTCTGGTCGAAGACATGGGTGACGAGGCGGTCCACACCTTTCTCGAAGAGCTCGGCACCAAGGTCCAGCGATACGCGGAAGCTGTGGCGAACCCGGGGCATGGGGGCGCCACCCGGCGCACACCGAGCGAACGATTGGGCGGGCCGGTGCCGGGACGGGAAGCGCACCAACACTTGCCGGGCACGCGCAACCCGCGCCGCGCGGGAGGCCGTATGCTCGAGCGACAGTGGGAAGCCGCCGCGTGGGAGGAGATGCGGGATCGCTGGCACGCGTAGCCGAGCGCATTCGTTAGCCGACTGATTCTCCTCGCTCAACGATGGGCCGCGACCGGCACCGGATGCAGTTGCAGGAACGCAGTCGTGGCGCGGCGAGCGCGTGCGGTACTGTCGCGCAGACTCGGCCGGTCGGCGACGCCGAGCAGCAGCCCGATCATCAGGTCACCCCACAGTAATGCGCCGAACTGCTCGGCAAGTTCGTTCGCACGGCCGGCCAGGAGTCCGGAGGACCGGGCTCGAGTCATGATCTGACGCAGCGCGGCACGCGTCGCCTCGCGCCCAATGGAATCGAGGGCCCGCGCGACCTCCGGCGCACCGACCGCTTCGGCAATCGCCAGTCGGAAGACCGCGAGTACCGCGGGATCGGTTACCTCATGGACCAGCTGCGTCCCGAACGACACCAGAACCTCCGCAAGCATCTCGCGATCCTGCGGCGCCGGCAGATCGGCAGGGAGCTGCAATCGACTGGCGCGCGTGCTCACGCAGGCCGCCAGCATCTCCTGCTTGTTCCCCACCACGGCGTAAAGGTCGCGCTTGGACACGCGCGCGCGGCTCGCGATCTCCAGCATGCTGGTCGCCGCATAGCCGTGCTTCATGAACGATGCGAACGCCGCATCCAGAATGCGCGCCCGTACGCCTGGCATGTCGTGCTCGTCGTGTGATTCAGTCGATCCAGTGGCTGTCGTCATGATCTGATCCCCCCTTGACAAATGGTACCATACGGTACCATGTTGCGCAACAGTTGGTACGACTTGGTACCACGCACCGGAGCTGAACTCTCAACCCGTGGATATGCACATGTCGTCGAAACTCTTTTTCTTCGCCAGTATCGCATTCAGCCTCATCGCCTGGGCGATCGTCACGTCGCGATACATCTGGCCGCGGCTTCGGCTGCTGCAAGGACGTCTGGCGTTGCGCCCGATTCTCATCCTTCACAGTTTCCGCTTCCTGGGCCTGGCCTTCCTCATTCCCGGCGTCGTATCGCCGGATCTGCCGCCGGCCTTTGCGCATGCCGCCGCCTATGGCGATATCGTCACGGCCACGCTCGCATTGCTGTCGCTGGTGGCGCCCGCAGGAGAGCTGGGCACGGGCATCGTCTGGATCTTCAATCTCTGGGGCTCGGCAGACCTGCTCAACGCGTTCTACCAGGCCGGTCGGGCCGGGCTCCTGCCGGGGCAGTTGGGAGCCACATACTTCATTCCGACGCTCTTCGTACCGCTGCTGCTGATCACCCACGGAGTCGCCTTTCGTCTCCTTTGGCGGAAAGAGAGCGCGCTCCGTCGTTAGCCGAGACCAAAGGCTCCCGTCGTTCGAAGCTCAATTCGCGCGCAGCGCGACGGCCGGTTCAATGCGCGCCGCCCGGATCGCCGGGATCAGGCACGCGCTGATTCCGACAACGGCCATGATGAGCGCCACGATGCTGAGCGTGACCGGATCGTGCGGCGGCACGCCGAACAACAGGCCCTGCATGAGCCGCGTCAGCGACAATGCGCCGGCGACGCCAACCGCGAGCCCAATGATTACGAGTCGCCCGCCTTCCGAGAGCACCATGCGCTGAATCCTGCCGCTGTCCGCACCGAGGCTCATCCGGACACCGATCTCGTTGGTGCGGGCGCTCACCGAGAACGCCAGCACACCCGCGATCCCCACCGCCGCGACGATCATGGCAAGAATGCCGAACGATGACACGAGCATCGCGTTCAGGCGCCTCGGCGCCACACTTTCATCACGGATCTGGTTCACGGTCAGCACCTTCTCGATGGGTTGCTCCGGGGCCGCCTGTCGCACGACGCGAGTCGCTGCCGCGGCGAGCGATGACGGATTCAACCTGGTGCGTATCACGAAGCCGCCCGAGGGAAAATCGCCCTGCGCGAAGGGAATGAAGGTGGCCGGAATCGGCGTTGCATCGAGCCCGCCGTCCTTCGTGTCCCCCACCACGCCCACCACGGTGCGCCAGTCGCCCGACACGCCGATGAACTTCAGCACTGCGCCGGTCCACGCCACGCGCTGGCCAATGGGATCCTGATTCGGAAAGAGTTGATCGGCGAGCGTCTTGTTCAGGATCACGACACGCGAGCTCCCCGCGCGATCGGTGGACGTGAATGCGCGTCCCTGCAGCAGCGGAATTCCCGCGGCGCTGAAGTAGTCGGGACTCGCCGTGCGATATTCGGAGTGCGGCTGCGCCTGTCCCGGCGCGACCGGGTGGCCATCGGCCGTGATGTCGAGCGTGATGCCCGATGCGCGGAGGGGCATGGTGGATCCGATGCCCACCGCTGAAACGCCGGGCAGCGCCGCGAGCTGGCTTTGCATCTGCTCGTACTGCGCGATTGCCGCCGCGGGACTCGCACTGTTGAAGTCCTTCGGCACTTCCATTGTCAGCACGTTCTCCGTGTCGATGCCGGAGTCCACGTGCGAGAGGCGCTGCATCGTTCTCGTCAGCAGTCCGGCGCCCGTAAGCAGCATCACCGACACGGCGATCTGCGCAATGACGAGCGTCTGCTGCAGCCGCTGCCGGCGGACGGTGCCGGTCGTGCGCCGGCCGCCGGCGGCCAGCGAGGCACCGAGCGTTCGCTCGCTCGCGAGCCCGGGTGCGAACGAGAGCAGCACCGCGACGACGACGGCGAGCAGGAGGCTGAATCCAAGCACGACGCCATCGATGTGTATCTCGCTCGCGCGCGGGCTGTAGCGCGCCGCAAAGGTGGTGAGCATGCGCAGACCGCCGAACGCGATCAGCAGGCCGAGGACGCTGCCGGCGACAGCCAGCACGAGGTTCTCCGCCAGCAGGAGCCGGCGCAATCGCGAGGCGCCTGCTCCAAGCGCGGCGCGAACGACCAGCTCCTGCTCCCGGCGCACCCCCCGCATGAGCGTCAGGTTGGCGACATTCGCGCACGCGATGATCAACACGAACGCGGCGGCGCCCATCAGGAGCAGCATCGTGAGGCGCGCCCGCTGGCCGAGTATCTCGTGGAACGGCGTCAGCGTCACCTGAAAGCCCGAGCCGGCATCGTAGGCTTCGGGATGGTCGGCGTGCGCGCGCGCCGTGATCGCCGCGACTTCCGCGCGCGCCTGGGCGACGCTCGCGCCTGGCGCGAGGCGAGCGATCATCGCGGTCATGCGATGCGTGCGTCCCGTCACCATCATCGCGCTCAGGTGGTGCTCGCTGTTCACCATGTTCATGAGGGCGTCGATGTGTGCCGGGTAGAAGGGTGCCGGCTGCAGCACGCCCACCACGGTGACGGCGTGGCCACCCGCGTGCACCGTCCGACCGACGACCGCGGGATCGCCGCCAAACCGTTTCTGCCAGTAGTCGTACGTCAGCATCATGACCGGCGCCGCGGACCTGCCGTCGTCGCCCTCCGTGAAGCTCCGGCCCAGCACGGGCGAGAGCCCCATCACGGAGAAGTAATTGCCCGTCACGAGCCCCACGTCCATGCGCACCGCGTCGTTCTCGCCCACGAGCGTGAACGTGATGGGCGAATACTCGGCGATGCCCGCGAGCGTGTGTGATCCGGACCGGAAGTCCTCGATCTCGGGGACGGAGAAGCCGATGTCATCGCCGCCGGGGCCGCGGATGGACTGCCTCAGGTACATCAGGCGGTCGCCGTCGCGGTTCGGCAGTGGCTTGAGCATGACACCGCGCACCACGCTGAAGATCGCGGTGGTGGCGCCTATGCCGAGTCCGAGCGTGACCACCACGGCGAGCGCGAAGCCGCGGGCGCGCAACACACTTCGGACGGCGTATCGCAGGTTGGCGATGAGCATGGAGAGTCCCTGGACGATGGGCTGTCGAGCGGCCCGCAGTCCGGGCCGGCAGCAAATCTATGCTGTACCCACACGACGAGCGACAGGCGTCAGAATCGACAGGACCGCAGCTCTTGGCCGAGACCGGGCGGGTGTGCCATGCCCATCGTCAAGCTCGCGAGGCGCCGCTCCTCACGATTGCCGGACTGGAAATCACGGCTGAACGCGGATGATCGTCTTCCCCGTCCGTCGCCCGGTCGGGTTGAAGGCGGCAACGGCATCATCGAGGCTCGAAACGGTGCCGATGTTCGTCCGCAGTCGCCCATCCCGTACCCGCTGGACGATCTCGGCCAATTGAGCACGATCCGCCTCGACGACGAAGTCCACCGCCAGCCCGTCGGCCGGCCGCGCCTCGGGAGGCCCGACGATGGACACCAGCGTTCCCCCCGCTCGGATCAGGGCCGCGGACTGCTTCCCGATGTCGCCGCCTATCACGTCGAACACCAGGTCGACGCCACCGACATCTTCCAGGGCGTCGTTCCCCAGGTCGACGAACTCCTTCGCGCCGAAGTCGAGAGCCGCCTGATGGTCGGCGGCGCGTCCGGTGCCGATGACGTAGGCGCCGGCCTCTCGCGCGAGCTGGGCCACCATCGATCCTACTGCGCCGGCCGCGCCGTGCACGAGGACGCTCTGCCCCGCCCTGAGCCGGCCGTGATCGAACAGGCCCTGCCACGCAGTCAGCCCCGAGATCGGCAGGCTCGCCCCCACCGTGAAGTCCACGTCGCCAGGTAACGGCGCGAGGTTGCGTGCTTCGATGGCCACCCGCTCCGCCAGCGTGCCGTCGCGATACCAGTCCGCGAGACCGAACACCCGCTGTCCCACCGACAGCCCCGTCGTGCCGTACCCGATGGCGGTGACCACTCCCGCCAGTTCGTGCCCGGGGATCGACGGCGTCCGCTCACGGTCGATGCGATCGGTCCAGGTCGACGGCCACGTCAGTTCGGTGGGGACGAATCCCGACGCATGGACCTGCACGACGACATCGTTTATCGCCGCCTGCGGATCGGGACGCTCCACGAGCTTCATCCCGGCGGTTCCCGCCGCCTGCTCCGTCACCACGATCGCCCTCATTGCCAACCTCCTCTGTTCGATTCCTCACCTGCACGGCGGCCTGTCCGCGACACGTCCGGTGGCCGACGTAGCCAGACGGGCCTACGCCACCATGCCGATCGTCATCGCGCATATCGCGCTGACGCCAGCTCGATCAGCCTGGCGATAAGCGCGTCGTATGACATGCCGTCAGCGGCGGCGGCACGAGCGAACTCGCCCGCCTCCTCGAGGTAGCAATTGGGATTGACCTCGATCACGTACACTTCGCCTGACGCAGTCACGCGCATGTCGACGCGTGCATAGTCGCGGAGGCGGAGCGCGCGGAAGGCGTCGAGCGCCGTCTTCCGCAATTGCTCATCGAGCTCGGGAGCCAGATCCTTCGACACGAAAGTGCGCGTGCCCGCGTACTCGGCACCCTCTCCGCCACCTTGTTCGCCCCACTTGGCGGCCCAACTCGCGATCCTCGGCCGGTCCGTCGGGAAGTCTGTGAAGTCCATCTCCAGCGGTGGCAGTGCGCGCGCGTCGGCATTGCCGATCACGCCGACGTAAAACTCACGTCCGTCGATGAACTGCTCGACGAGAGGCGGTTGATGAAAGCGGCCCTGCACCTCTCCCATCTGCTCGAGCAGCTCCTGCACGTTGTTGACGACGGAGGCGTGGGTGATCCCGATCGACGCATCCTCCTGCGGCGGCTTGACGATCAACGGAAACGTGAGATCGCCCGCCCACTCGACGTCGCCGCGATGTACGGTCGCGAATTGCGGGGATCGTACGCCATGAAACGACAGCACCTTTTTGCTCAGCGCCTTGTCGCCGGCGAGCATGAGTCCCGCCGGACTCGACCCAGTGTAGCGGAGATCCAGAAGGTTGAGAAGCGCGGCGACGTTCGACTCGAGAGCGCTCTTGCCGTCGAACGCCTCGGCCAGGTTCACGACGAGCTCCGGCTCCGCTCCCCGCAGCGCCGTGGCCAGCGCGACGACATCGGGGAGCACCACCTGAAACGCGGCTTCGTGGCCCGCACGCTCCAGTGCACCCGCGATCTGCGCCAGCACGGGATCAGCCGGCGG
>Ga0070683_100000390_pt1 | contig 30344 bp, 26 predicted proteins | sample KBSC713LmetaG_FD_64662 | JGI IMG/M metagenome (GOLD analysis project Ga0070683, IMG submission 64662) | Corn rhizosphere microbial communities from Kellogg Biological Station, Michigan, USA - KBS C7.1-3L metaG | ecosystem: Host-associated > Plants > Roots > Rhizosphere ... | reverse complement strand
GCGCGCGCGCGGAAACAGCACGCCGCCCTCGACGATCACGTGCCCGAGCGCGGCGCGGTGGCCGCCGGAAACCTGGATGTCGTGGTTCACATCCGCGACGCCGTTCGGCCATCCGTAGCCGGTCCCCACGAGCGCGCCGATCGTGAAGCGCGCCGTGCGCGACGGCGCCACGTCCAACGTCTCCACGTCGGCCGCCCGTGCGCGGGTGCCCGAGGTCAACGCCAGCGCGACGCCGGCGAGCACCCCGATCGGGCGCGCGTTCATCATCGGGTTTGTGCGAACGCCGCCGCGACGGCGCGACCGGCGGCGGTGGGATCAGGCGCGCCGTCGATCGCCGCGATGATCGCGGCCGCCGACGCGCCGGCGCGCGCGACCATCGGCACGGCGTCCAGCGCGATGCCGCCGATCGCGACGACCGGAACCGCGACCGCGCGGCAGATCTCCGCCAGCGCCTCCAGGCCGACCGTCGGATCCGGGTTGGCCTTGCTGCGCGTGCCGAACACGGGCCCGAAGCCGATGTAGTCGGCGCCGGCCGCCGCGGCCGCCACCGCCTGCGCCCGATTGTGCGTCGAGAAACCGATCAGAAGGTCGGGCCGACCCGCGGCCGCGCGCACGCGTTGCGCGTCGGCCAGCGGCAGATCGTCCTGGCCCAGGTGCACGACGTCGGCGCCCACCGCCAGCGCGACGTCGAGGCGATCGTTCACGCAGAACGGAATCCCCGCCGCCCGGCAAAGCGCGAGCAATCGACGCCCGGCGGCCTCGATCGCCCGCGCGCTGGCGGCCTTGGCGCGCAATTGCAGGCAGCACGGGCCTGCCGCCAGCATCGCCCTCGCGCGCGAATCGATCGCCCCCGCGTCGGTCAGCTGGTCAGAGGTCGCATCGAGGATCGCGTAGTAGCCCCGCATCAGTGGCCGGCATTTTAACCAGACCGCCGGGCAAGCCCGTGTTCCGATATTCCGGATATGGTCGTAAACAACAATGTAAACAACAAACTGCGAGGTACTGCAATTTGTCCGTTACTGTCCGCCTCGGCGTCGCGTAGAGCGCGTTTTCGAGTTGTCCCGTTGTTGCGTGAGCGCGCCGCCGGCGGCGGGCGCGCAGCCCTCCGCCAGGCCGTGAACCTGGAGAGGAGATCCCTATGCAGACGCAGACAGGACATAAGCGATGGACGGCGTTCGCCGCCGCGGCGGTGGCCGCGGGCGCGATCGGGTGCGGTGACCTGACGACAGACACAGCGCCGGGCAGTTCAGGCGAACCGTCGACGGTGGAGACGAAGCAAGGCGCGGTCACCGCTGCGCCCTCACGCGCGCTGGATCCGCGCACGCGCTTCTTCACGCCGGCGCCGAACCCAGGCGCGGTCCAGCAGGTCGTCGATCTCGCGAAGGCGCGCAAGCTGCTCGACGCCGCCCGTGTCACCGCGCTGGCGGCGACGCCGCACGCGGTCTGGTTCACGGACGGAACGCCCGCCGAGGTGAAGGCGGCCGTGCGCAAGACGGTCAAGGCCGCAGCGCTGCTGCATACGGTCCCCGTGCTGGTCGCGTACAACGCCCCGTTCCGCGACTGCGCGCAGTACTCGGCGGGCGGCGCGGTCGACACCGCCGCCTACAAGGCGTGGATCGACGGCTTCGCCGCCGGGATCGGCAACGACCAGGTCGTCGTCATCCTCGAGCCCGACGGCCTGGGCATCATCCCGTTCAACACGACGATCTTTGGCTCCAAGGAATGGTGCAAGCCGGGCATCAGCGACGCGAACGGCAACCCGATCCTCGATGAGAACGGCGAGCCCGTTCCGCAGCCCGGCGCCAACCCCGCCGAGCGCTACGCGCAGATCAACTACGCCATCGACGCGATCGAGGCGAAGGCGCCGAGCGCGGCTGTCTATCTCGACGGGACGCACAGCTCCTGGCTGGGTGTCAGCGAGGCGGCCTACCGGCTGGTCCAGGCGGGCGTCCAGCGCGCGCAGGGCTTCTTCGTGAACGCCTCGAACTACCAGACGAGCCACGACAACGTCCTGTTCGGAACCTGGGTGTCGGACTGCATCACCACGGCGACGGGCGGCGGCGCGTCCTGGGCCGCCGGCCACTTCGACTGGTGCCCGGGCCAGTACGACCCGGCGACCCACTACTCGACCGTGAACTTCAGCGACGCGTTCGCGGGCGGCGTGAACGCGAACTTCGCGGGCATGCTGGGCGGGCACCCGGCGACGACGCACTTCGTGATCGACACCAGCCGCAACGGCCGCGGGCCGCTCGACGCCACGCCGTTCGGCGCGGCGCCGTACAACCAGGCGGCGGGCGTGGTGGGCGCGCTGAACGCGGGCAACTGGTGCAACCCGCCGGGCACCGGCCTGGGTGCGCGCCCGACCGCGAACACGGGCGTGCCGCTGCAGGACGCGAACCTGTGGATCAAGGTGCCGGGCGAGTCCGACGGGTCGTGCGACAGCGCCCTCGGCGCGCGCGCGTGGGACTTCACCGCGTACAACCCGTGGGGCGTCGCGACCGCCGACCAGAACCACTTCGACCCGCTCTGGGGGATGGTCGACCCGGCGGCGGGCGCGTGGTTCACGCAGCAGGCGCTCGAGCTGGCGCAGAACGCGACGCCGCCGCTGTTCTGAGCCGCGGTCACAGCAGCACCCGACCCTCGGCCGCGCTCGCTGCGGCGGCCGGGGGCGCGCTACACTAGGGCGCTTTGCCCACCCCGTTCCGCCTGTCCTCCGACCTGAAACCGATGGGCGATCAGCCGCGCGCCATCGACGAGCTGGTCGCGGGCATCGGCCGCGGCGATCCCGCGCAGGTGCTGCTGGGCATCACCGGCAGCGGCAAGACCTTCACGATGGCCCAGGTCGTCCAGAAGATTCAACGGCCGACGCTGGTCATCGCGCACAACAAGACGCTGGCGCACCAGCTGTGGATGGAGTTCAAGACGTTGTTCCCCGACAACGCCATCCACTACTTCGTCAGCTACTACGACTACTACCAGCCGGAGGCGTACGTCCCGTCGACGGACACGTACATCGAGAAGGATTCGCTGATCAACGAAGAGATCGACCGGATGCGCCACGCGGCGACGTACGCCCTGCTCACCCGGCGCGATTCGCTGATCGTGGCGTCGGTGTCGTGCATCTACGGCATCGGCGCGGCCGAGGCGTACCTGGGCATGAAGCTGGACCTGGCGAAGGGCGTCGAGGTGCGGCGCGACGCGGTGCTGCGCCGCCTGGTCGAGATCCAGTACGAGCGCAACGACGTCGACTTCGCGCGCGGCACGTTCCGGGTGCGCGGCGACACCGTCGAGATCTTCCCGGCCTACGAGCGGGAGAAGGCGATCCGCATCGAATGGTTCGGCGACGAGATCGAGATGATCTCCGAGGTCGACCCGCTGCGCGGCAAGGTGCTGCGCAAGATCGACGAGGTATCGATCTTCCCGGGTTCACACTACGTGACGCCGGCGGACCGGCTGACGCGCGCGATGACGGGCATCAAGGACGAGCTGCGCGGCCGCCTCTCCGAGCTGAAGGCCGGCAACAAGCTGGTCGAGGAGCAGCGCCTCTCGCAGCGCACGCTGTACGACCTGGAGATGCTCGAGCAGATGGGGCGCTGCAAAGGGATCGAGAACTACTCGCGCCACCTGTCGGGGCGCGCGCCCGGCGAGCCGCCGCCGACGCTGCTGGATTACTTCCCGAAGGACTACCTGCTGTTCGTCGACGAGTCGCACCAGACGATTCCGCAGATCGCCGCCATGTTCAAAGGCGATCGGTCGCGCAAGGAGACGCTGGTCGAGTTCGGCTTCCGGCTGCCGTCGGCGATGGACAACCGGCCGCTGCGCTTCGACGAGTGGGAGGTGCGCGCCGGCCAGAAGATCTTCGTGTCGGCGACGCCCGCCGAGTACGAGCTGCAGAGCGGGGAAGGCGTGGTCGTCGAGCAGATCATCCGGCCGACGGGCCTGCTGGATCCCGAGATCGAGGTGCGGCCGGTCGGCAGCCAGGTCGACGACCTGCTCGGCGAGATTCGCGAGCGGGTCAAGATCGGCGACCGCGTGCTCGTCACGACGTTGACCAAGCGCATGGCCGAGGACCTGACCGAGTACTACAGCGAGCTGGGCGTGCGCGTCCGTTATCTGCACTCGGACATCGACACGCTGGAGCGGATCGAGATCCTGCGCGATCTCCGCCTGGGCGAGTACGACGTGCTGGTCGGCATCAACCTGCTGCGCGAGGGCCTGGACCTGCCCGAGGTGTCGCTGGTGGCGATCCTGGACGCCGACAAGGAAGGCTTCCTGCGCGCCGAGCGGTCGCTGATCCAGACCATCGGGCGCGCGGCCCGCAACGTGCGCGGCAAGGTGATCATGTACGCCGACCGCGAGACGGATTCGATGAAGAAGGCGATCGGCGAGACGCAGCGGCGGCGGGCGGCGCAGGAGGAGTACAACCGCATCCACGGCATCACGCCGAGGACGATCGAGAAGGCGATTCACGAGCTGGCGGGCAGCGCGCAGGACGACTATGTCGACGTCAGCCGGCCCGCCAAGAAGGCGAAGGAGGCCGACATTCCCCTGGAGGAGCTGCCGCAGATCATCTCGGCGATGCGGCGGGAGATGTTCGATCTCTCCGAGAACCTGGAGTTCGAGAAGGCGGCGTCGCTCCGCGATCGAATCAAGGAGTTAGAAGAGATCCGCCTGTCGATGGGTAGCCGCTAGCGCGGACCCCTCACCCTAACCCTCTCCCCGCTGCCGCGGGGCGAGGGGACCTGATCGTTCGGTGTCGAGGCGGCGCCGGCCGAAAAGTCACCCTCTCCCGCTTGCGGGAGAGGGTCGGGGTGAGGACACGCCTCGCGCGGTCAGGACCGTTTGCGATACAGCAGGCGCCAGACGCGCACGCCTTCGGTCTCGCACTGGCGTTCGCGGCGTGACTTGGCGTCGTAGGGGCTCTCGCGCAGGAACGTCCACGCGCCCGCGACGTTGGTGAAGCCTTCTCCCGATTCGCCCTCCAGCGCGGCCATCGCGTCCAGCGCGAGCGCGAAGATGTCCGTTTGCACGAACAGCTCGCCGCCGGCGGCGAGCGCGCGCCCGATCTCCGTCATCAAGCCCGGGCCGATGACGCGCCGCTTGTGCTGGCGGCTCTTGAACCAAGGGTCGGGAAAGTTGAGGAAAAACCGTCGCACGCTCGCGTCGGCAAACAGCCGGCCCATGTCGACCGACATGTTCGCGAACACGCTGCGCACGTTGGCGGGCCCGCCCGCGGCGCAGGCAACGTTCACCGCCTCGACCAGCTCGCGCCGGATCTCGACCCCGACGAACGCCGTCGCCGCGTCGGTGCGGGCGCGGTCGATCAGAAAGTGCGCCTCCGCCGCCCCGAGCTCGACCTCGAGGGCCTGACCGGGCGGCGCCTCGACGCGCGGGACGTCGGCGATGTCGAGCAGGTCGGACTTCAGCGGGTTGACGTGCTGGCGGATGCGCACCCGGTCAGCCTCCGTTGGCGATGCGCGAGCTCTCGGCGTCCAGCTGGCCGACGACCGCCGCCGGCACCGCCGCCGCGTGCGCGCCGGCCAGCGCCGCGTCGATGACGTCAGTGGGAATCCGGATCGCGCTCGCCATCACCTGCGTCGCCACTTCGTAGGTGCGCAACAGCGCGACCAGCTTGCGGATCACGTCGTTCCCGTCGACGCCGCCGGTCCGTCCCACCGGCGCCGACACGAACGCCGCCCCTGCGCGCGCCGCCGCGAGCGCCTCCTCGGGCGTCGCGCACGTCCCGACCGCGGCCCGGATGCCCTCGGCCACGCACGCGCGCACGGCCTGGATGCCCGCGGGCGTTCCGGGCAGCACGGCGACGACATTGCCCGCGACCGCCGTCCACTCGCGCGCCTCGCGCAGCATGCCGTCGTGGTCAGCGGCGGCGACCGTCACGCAGACCGGGCCGTTCGCGACGCCGCCGATCGCGCCGAGCAGCTCTCGCGGCGTCCCGCCCGTGCGCCGGGCCGCGTCGGCCAGGAGCGCTGCGCTGGCGGTGACGCCAGCGGTCGCCTTGGCGGCGACGCACCTGCCGATCTCCGTCGGATCGACGCTGTCCACGAAGAGCTTCACGGCGGCCGAAAAAGCTATCACGGCCCTCGGCGGGCCGTCACGCTGTCACCCTAGAGGGTGATCTTGCCCTTGCGGTCCAGGTGGTTGACGTACAGCTGCTGCACGATGCCGAACAGGTAGCTCGTGAGCATGTACACCGCGAGCCCCGAGGGCAGGAACAGCGAGAAGCCGGTGAACATGATCGGCATCATCACCGACATCATCGCCTGCTGCTGCGGGTCCGTGCCCGCGGGCGACATCTTCATCTGGCCGTACATCACGCCGCCCATCAACAACGGGGTGATGTAATACGGGTCCTTGGCGGTCAGGTCGTGGATGTGGGCGATGAAGGGCGCGCGGTACAGCTCGACGGCGTAGTTCAGCGTCGAGTAGAGCGCAATCCAGATCGGCATCTGAATCACGCCGGGCAGGCAGCCGCTGAACGGCGATACGCCATGCGCCTTGTAGAGGTTCATCGTCTCGACCGACTGGCGCTGCCGATCGTTCTCGTACTTCTTCCGGATCAGCGCCATCTTCGGCTGCAGCTTCTGCATTTTCTTGCCGGAGACCAGCTGCTTCTGGTTGAAGTAGAAGAGCAACCCGCGGATGAACAGCGTCAGCAGGACGATCGCCAGGCCCCAGTTGTGGACGAAGCTGTGGAAGAACTTCAGCAGCCACAGGATCGGCCGGGCCAGCATCCCGAGCGTGACGTCGACGGCCTTCTCGAGGTGAATGTCCGCGGCGACTGCGGCCGGCGGCGCGCCCGGCACGGCCGCCGGCGGCTGCACCGCCTCGAGCTCCTCGCTGACCTTCGGGCCCGCGAACAGCACGAACGGGTAGACGACCTCTCCCTTGGCGGCGACCACCCGCTCGGGAAAGCGCAGCGTCACCAGGCCGGCGTCGGTACCGGTCACGCGTGACCCGCAGGTGCGGCTGGGCTCCTGCGACGGGACGGCCGCGAGCAAGAAGAACTTCTCGTCGGTGCCGATCCACGAGATGTTCCCTTCGCCGCTGATCGGCTTCTTCCCGAGCTCCTCGATCTGCTTGCGGATGAGATCGTCGTTCGCGAAGCAGAGTGTCGTCGACACGTTGGCCGACACGGCGGAGAGAAAGCCGCCCCCACGCTTCTCGGGGTCCTGCCGGCCACCGATCGACAGGATCATCGCCCCGCTGCCAACGCTGGCGTCGCCGTGGTTGGCGATCACGACGTCCAGCTGCAGCCGGTAGCGCGCCTTGTCGACGCGATAGCGCTTCTCGATGTGAACATTCCCGACGTCGGCCGCGAACGTCACGGCGTCGGGCGAAGGCTGGCTCACCTCCCATGCCCCATCGGGGGGCGTCGGGATCCCCTGCTCGAACGCGATCCGATAGGGCGCGTCGGCGGCGTCGGTCGCGCGCACCACGTCGTGGCCGCTGGTCCCGTCCTTTGGATTGTCGAGGAACTGCCGCTGGCGCAGCTTCGCGTGCACCAGGGTGCCGCCCTGGCTGGAGAAGACGTAGTTCGCGTCGGCCGTCCCGATCTCGATCAACCGTTCGGGACGGTTCGTGACGGGCGCGGTGCCGCCGCCCGCGGGCGCGTTCGCGTTCGGGAACAGCGCCGGCGGCGGCGTGCCCGGCGCGGGCGGAGGCGTGGGCTGGGTGGTGGTCGGCGCGGGGGCCGGCGGTGGCGCTGATTTCTGCGGAGGGAACAGCGTCGTCCACAGCAGGATGACGCCGACACACAGGCCGATCGCGATGACGAGACGCTTTTCCATTTAGGCGGACCCCTTGAGATGCCGTTCGGGCACCGGATCGAAGCCGGCCCGGCAGAGTGGATGGCAGCGCAGCAGACGGCGCGCCGCCAGCCAGACGCCGCGCCCCGTGCCGTGCGTCCTGATCGCCTCCTCGGCGTAGGCGGAGCACGTAGGCTCGAACCGACACGACGGTCCGAACAGCGCGTGGTGGATCGGCGACAGCAGCACGCGGTACACGCGCACCAGGAACAGGAACACCCAGCTCATCGCCTCATCACCTCCCGGTGACCTACCTCGGACCCAGACGTCGCGCCAGGGTGGCCAGCTCGCGGCAGATTCCCGCCTGGTCCGCGTCGGCCGCCGATGGCCGCGCCACGACGACGAAGTCGACCGTGCCGGGAAACGCCGACCGGCCGCGCCGGTAGCACTCGCGGATCCAGCGCTTGACCCGGTTGCGCACCACCGCGCCGCCGACCTTCCGGCTGACGGTGACGCCCATGCGGCCGCTGCCCGCGAGGGCGAACACCAGCAGGTTCGCCCCGCCGACACGGCGTCCCCGATTCTGGATCGCAAGGTACTCCGAACGGAGGCGCACACGCGCCGCCCGCGGGAGGCGCTCGCGTCGCCGCTCGGCAGAACCAGCGGAGCCAGCGGCCGTCAAGGCGCTACTTCTTGGCTACGGACACCGTGAGCTGGCGGCGCCCTTTGCGCCGGCGGCGGCGAAGCACTTCGCGGCCGGCGGCCGTCCGCATGCGCTTGCGAAATCCATGCGTGCGTTTGCGGCTCTTGCGATGGGGCTGAAACGTCCTCTTCGACACGGCTACCTCCGAGACATCACGATGCTTCCCGTCCGCAGGATGCGTGGCGGGAAAAGCGCACCTCCATAGCATCGGGCCCTTACAGTGTCAACGCACGCCCGGAGAAGGTAATCACCGCTGCAGGAAATTCGATCGGCCTTTTTCCGACGGAGATTGCGCGCGCACGTTCCGAGATGTCCACGCTCACCGTCGAGAGAATTTCGATCTCGCCCGCTGCGTGCGCGCCAGAGCCCATGCCATGCGGCTTTCCGACATCGAATACGGGAAATGCGCATGAAATCCGCCGCGAGCTTGTCGGCATCTCTGCCATGAGTCGAAAACGCACGCGACTCCGCTTGCTTACGCGCGATGTGCAATTTGCGGGTTCACCCCATGCATCTCTTCCGTTACGAACCGGAAAAAATTATCTGACCGATTTTCGCGAGCTTGCGAGGCGTTCGCCCCCTGCGCGCTTCCGGCCGCTGCGGCGGTTTGATAGAGAACCTGCACCGCGCGCAACCCGCTGCGCGCGGCATTCGCGACGAGACGAACAGGAACCGAAAACTGGGGTTCAACCTTTCGTCGCTGGGGAGATGGCGGTTGCCTATTGCTGTGGACAAACAGGGGGAAGTCGCGTGATCGCGCCGGAAATCACTGAGCAATTTTGCGCACAACTGCTGTGGACAGGTGAGTCGGATGTTTGAGCTGTGGACGGAGGCGGTCCGCTCGATCGAGCCGATGGTGAAGCCCGCCCACCGGGATCTGTGGCTGCGGCCCATCGAATGCGTGGGCATCGACGACGGGCGCATTCGCCTGCGGGCGCCGAACCGCTATCACAAGGAATGGTTCGAGGATAACTTCCTCCCCTCGATCCTGAAGGACCTGGAGGCGCGCGCGCAGCGGCCGTTCACGGTCGACTTCGAGGTCGTGGAGGAAGACGCTATCGCGGCGGGGCACGTGCCGATGTCCGGCGCGCGGCATTCGGTCAGCATCGTGCCGCCCGCGGCGCCAGCGCCCGAGCTGGTTTCCCGCTACACGTTCGATAAGTTCGTCGTCGGCCCGACCAACCAGTTCGCCCACGCGGCGGCCCGGATGGTCGCGGAGGCGCCGGCCTCGCGCTGGAACCCGCTCTTCATCTACGGCGGCGTCGGCCTGGGCAAGACGCACCTCCTGCAGGCGATCGGTCACGAGATCCACCGCCAGCACCCGGAGTGGGCCGTCGCCTTCATCACCTGCGAGAAGTTCGTGACCGACTTCATCGGTTCGATCCGGCGATCGTCGGGCAACTCGATGGAGGACTTCCGGGCGCGCTACCGGACGGCGCCGGACGTCCTGCTCATCGATGACATCCAGTTCCTGTCCAACAAGGACAGCTCGCAGGACGAGTTCTTCCACACTTTCAACGCGCTTCATTACGCGCACAAGCAGATCGTGCTCACGTCGGACAAGCTGCCGGCCGAGCTGCCGGGCGTCGAGGACCGTCTGCGGAGCCGGTTCACCTGGGGCCTCATCGCCGAGGTCGAGACGCCCGATCTGGAGACGCGCGTCGCGATCCTCAAGCGCAAGGCCGAGGCAGAGAAGGTCAGCCTGCCCGACGAGGTCGCGCTGTACCTGGCCGCGCACATCAAGACCAACGTACGCGAGCTGGAGGGCGCGCTGCTGCGCCTGGCGGCGCGCGCCTCGTTCCACGGCCAGGAGATCTCGATAGACCTCGCGCGCGACGCGCTGGCGAAGCTGCTGGCCAACGCGCCCACGGGGCTGACAATCGAGGCCATCCAGCGCGAGGTCGCCGGCTACTTCGACGTCAAGCTGCACGACCTCAAGGGCCCGAAGCGCCACCGCGCCATCGCTCACCCGCGCATGGTCGCGATGTACCTGGCGCGCAAGCTGACCAACATGAGCTACCCGGAGATCGGCGGACGGTTCGGCGGCAAGGACCACTCGACCGTCATCAGCGCCGTCCGGAAGATCGAGCGGCTGTGCACCGAGGATCCGACCGTGCGCAGCGTGGTCGGCACCCTCGAAGGTCGCCTGCGCCAGCCGTAAGGCGCGCGCTCAAAACCTGTTGATGGGTCTGTGGATGGAGCGGGGAGGAGGACGATCCGGCAGTTGTCCACGATCGGCAGCGCACCCAGTCCGCCATTCACCCACAGGCAGTCAGCGCCAATCTCCGACGGAGACACGCGTCTCTCCACATCTCCACAGCCCCTACTACATCTGCTTTTAGATCTCTTAAATAAAAGCTAGAAGAGACCTGCAAACAGCCCACACGCCCCCAGGAAGAAGCCTCGATAAGGAGAGCCGGGATGGAGTTCAAGATTCGCAAAGACGAGTTCCTGCGCGGGTTGTATCTCGCGCAAGGTATCGCCGACCGGAAGAGCACGCTCCCGATCCTGGCCAACGTCCTCCTCCGCACCGAGGGCAAGGACAAGCTGCTGTGCGGGGCGACGGACCTGAACGTGACGACGATGGTGTCGCTGTCAGCGAAGGTCGAGAAAGAGGGCGGTCTGACGGTCGCGGCCCGCCAGCTGTACGAGATCGTGAAGGGGTTGCCCGACGATGAGGTCCGCGTTCGCCGGACCGACCAGAACTGGGCGGAGATCAAGGCGGGCAAGGTCGAGTTCAAGGTGGTCGGGATGTCCGACCGCGATTACCCGAAGCTGCCGGCCATCCAGGAGGCGCAGACGTCGAACGTCGATTCGGCCGTGCTGCGCGACATGATCGCGAAGACGATCTTCTCGGTGTCGCTGGACGAGACGCGCCAGCACCTGGCGGGCGTGCTGTTCGAGTCGGACGGGGCGACCGCCCGCATGGTGTCCACCGACGGCCATCGGCTGTCGAAGGTGTCGCGGCCGCTGGCGGGTGGGCCGAAGCTGGCGACGGGCGTGTTGATCCCCCGTAAGGGCATCGTCGAGCTGCGGCGCGCGATCGAGACGCGTGAGACGCCGTCGGCGATCGGTGTTCACGACGGCAACTTCGTGCTGAAGGCTGACGACGTCGGCATCTCGGTCAAGCTGATCGACGGGCAGTTCCCGCCCTACGACCAGGTCATCCCGAAGGACAACGAGCGCGCCTTCGTGGTGTCGCGGCTGGCGCTACTGGACGCGCTCAAGCGCGTGGCGCTGATGTCGTCGGACAAGACGTTCGGCGTGCGACTCGCGCTGGACAAGGGCAAGGTCCGCATCGAGAGCGACAACCCCGACCTGGGCGCCGCGAAGGAAGAGATCGACGTCGCGTACAAGGGGACGCCGGTGCAGATCGGCTTCAACGCACGCTACTTCATGGACCTGCTGACGGAGATCGAGACGCCCGAGGTGCGCGTCGAGCTGTCCGGCGAGCTGGACCCGGCCGTGGTGCGGCCTGCCGACGGCGGCGACTACGTCTGCGTCGTCATGCCGATGCGGCTATAGACATGGGGACCCTGGGAGGGTCCCAACCTCCCCGCGATGGGCGCCCGCGAGCAAAGCTCGCCTTCACGCGACGCCATCCACTCGGGCTAGCCCGTGCGCATTCGTGAGCTGAGGGCCGAGGGCTGGCGGAACCTGGAGCCGTTGCTGCTGGTGCCGGGTGATCGGCTGTCGGTGCTTCATGGCGACAACGGTCAGGGGAAGACCAACGTCATCGAGGCCGCCTACTACCTGGCGGTCCTGCGGTCGTTCCGGACGTCGCACGCCGAAGACCTGATACGTCGAGGCGGCGGCGCGACGGGCTTCGCGCGGTTGCGTGCCGAGATTGTCCACCGCGGACTGGAACGCCGGTTCGAGATCGAGCTGCGGGCGACGGGCGGGCGGGTCACGCGCATCGCGCGGCTCGATGGGAAGGTCGTGCGCGGCACCGCGGCGGCGCTGGGCGCCGTCAGCGTCGTTCTGTTCGTGCCCGAGGATCTGCTGCTGCCCCGCGCGGCGCCGTCCAGCCGGCGGCGGTTCCTGGACCTGGCGATCTTCAACATCGAGCGCGGCTTCTACGACGAGGCGAGCGCGTTCCAGAAGGTGCTGAAGAACCGGAACGCGCTGCTCAAGCGCGGCCCGGCCGACCCGATGCTGCTCGACACCTACGACGAGGAGCTGGCGCGTACGGGCGCGCGCGTGGTGATGCGGCGGCGCGCTCTGGTGGGCGCGCTGCTGCCGCTGTTCCGCGACCACTTCCGCGCCCTGCACAGCGAGCTGCCCGTGTCGCTCGCATACGTCAGCGATCCCGCCGTCGCGCAGGCGGACGGCGAGGACGAGGTGCGCGCGCGCCTGCACGCGGGCCTTTCGGCACGCCGCGGCCTCGACGAACGGCGGCGCTTCACCGGGTTCGGGCCGCACACGGATGACCTGGAGATCGGCCTGGCGGGCGCGCCGGCGCGCAGCCACGCGTCTCAGGGCCAGCTGCGGTCGCTGGTGCTCGCGCTGAAGCTGGCCGAGCTGTCGAACGTCGAGGCACGCCTCGGCGATCCGCCCGTGCTGTTGCTCGACGACGTCCCGAGCGAGCTGGATCCGGTTCGGCGTGCGCTGCTCTTCGACGTCATCGGGCGCCTCGACTGTCAGACGCTGATATCGGTGACCGAACGGGAAATCGTCCCCGTGCAGCCGGCGCGCCGCGATTTTCATGTGCGCGGCGGAAACGTCGCGGTCGAGAATCCGTGATAAGCTGCCTGGACAGTTCGCGTAAATGCTGTTATATTATTGAAACTGTTCAGGTTTGTAGCCGGCGGGCTCACCTGGACGCGCTGAACGATTTGCCCGCTTTCCTGTGCGATTGATCTATCGAAAATGACGACGACCGACGTCCCGAACGGCACGTACAACGAGGAGAGCATCCAGGTCCTCAAGGGCCTCGAGGCGGTGCGCAAGCGCCCGGGCATGTACATCGGCGACACGGACGACGGCACCGGCCTGCACCACATGGTGTACGAGGTCGTCGACAACTCGGTCGACGAGGCGCTGGCGGGCTTCTGCGATCGCATCGACGTGGTGATCCACTTCGACGGTTCGGTGTCGGTCGATGACAACGGCCGCGGCATCCCGGTGGGCGAGCACCCGACGGAGAAGCGCCCGACAGCGGAGATCGTCATGACCGTCCTGCACGCAGGCGGCAAGTTCAATCACTCGAACTACAAAGTTTCGGGTGGTTTGCACGGCGTCGGCGTCTCCGTCGTGAACGCGCTCTCCGAGTGGCTGAAGCTGGAGATCAAGCGCGACGGGAAGACCTACTACCAGGAGTACCGGCGCGGCGACCCGGCGACGGGTCTCGACGCGATTGGCGAATCGCAGAAGACCGGCACCAAGATCACCTTCAAGCCCGATCCGGAGATCTTCAAAGGGACGGAGTTTTCCTTCGAGATCCTCACGCAGCGGCTCAAAGAGCTGTCGTACCTGAACCGCGGCCTGACGATTTCGATTCGCGACGAGCGCGCCGACAAGTCGCACGAGTTCAACTTCGAGGGTGGCATCTCGCAGTTCGTCGCCGACCTCAATACCTCGAAGACGATCGTGCACGACAAGCCGATCCCGGTGCTCGGCGAGGTCGACGGGACGCAGGTCGACATCGCGTTGCAGTGGAACGACTCCTACCAGGACGCGATCTACTGCTTCACGAACAACATCAAGAACAAGGACGGCGGCACGCACCTGACCGGGTTCCGCGCGGCGCTGACCCGCACCGTGAACGCCTACGCGCAGGCGGCGGGGTTGCTCAAGGATCTGAAGAACGGCCTCGGCGGCGACGACATCAGCGAGGGCCTGACCGCGATCGTTTCGATCAAGCACCCCGATCCAAAGTTCAGCAACCAGCCGAAGGACAAGCTGGTGTCATCGGAGGTGAAGGGGATCGTCGAGCGCATCGTGAACGAGAAGCTCGGGCGCTATCTCGAGGAGCACCCGCGCGAGTCCAAGCAGATCATCGAGAAGGCGGTCCTGGCGGCGCGCGCGCGCGACGCGGCCCGCAAGGCGCGCGAGATGGTGCAGCGCAAGGGCGCGCTCGATTCGTCGTCGCTGCCCGGCAAGCTGGCCGACTGCCAGGAGCGCGACCCGGCGCTGTCCGAGCTGTACATCGTCGAGGGCGACAGCGCAGGCGGGTCAGCGAAGCAGGGCCGCAGCCGCAAGGACCAGGCGATCCTGCCGCTGCGCGGGAAGATCCTGAACGTCGAGAAGGCGCGGCTCGAGAAGATGCTGTCGTCGCAAGAGATCGTCACCCTGATCACCGCGCTGGGCTGCGGCGTCGAGCAGGAGAAGGACGTCGCGAAGATCCGCTACCACCGGATCATCATCATGACGGACGCCGACGTCGACGGGAGCCACATCCGGACGCTGCTGCTGACCTTCTTCTACCGGCACTTCCGCGAGGTCGTCGAGCTCGGCTACCTGTACATCGCGCAGCCGCCTCTTTACCGCGTGAAGAAGGGCAAGAAGGAGCTGTACCTCAAGAACGAGGGCGCGCTGGAGGACTACCTGCTCGAGAGCGCGGCCGAGAATCTGAAGCTGCGCTCGGCGAGCAACGGCAAGGACGGGATCGCGGGCGAGGAGCTGCGGCGCTACGCGCGCCAGGCCGCGAAGTACAAGCGCTTGTTGCAGGTGATGGACCGCAAGGTCGACGCGCGCATCATCGACGGCATCGTGAAGTCGGTGCGCCTGACCAAGGAAGATCTGCGCGACCAGATGAAGCTCGCGCGCGCCCCGCAGAGCCTGCAGAAATTCTTCGATCGGTTCGCGCCCGAGCTGTCGGACACGACGTTCAAGATCGTTCCGGACAGCGAGCACGGCGGCTTCAAGATCGTCGCGCCGGTCAAGGGCGGCGGCGTCCGTCGCGCGACGACCGTCGACTTCGAGCTGATGAACTCGCCCGAGTTCGTCGACCTGCAGACGCTGTCCACCGAGCTGGCGCCGCTGGGCGACGCGCCCTACGTCCTCGAGCACGGCACCGAGCAGGTGGAGTTCAACCGCATCGAGGAGCTGGGAGAGCGCGTTCACGAGATCGGCAAGAAGGGCCTCGCGATCCAACGCTACAAGGGTCTGGGCGAGATGAACCCCGAGCAGCTCTGGCAAACGACGATGGACCCGGCCCGGCGCACACTGCTGCAGGTCCGCATCGAGGACGCCTACGAAGCCGACAGCCTGTTCTCGACGCTGATGGGCGACCTCGTGGAGCCGCGCCGCGCGTTCATCGAGACGAACGCCCTGAACGTCCGCAACCTCGACGTCTGAAGCCCGTCGGTCGCCGGATGCGCCGCCGCCGGGCGACGCCCGGCGGAAGCGGAAGGTCGCGTCGCGATACTTCGTTCGCGACATCTGCGTCGGTCAGATGCGGATGTTCTGCACGACCGCCATCTGCATGTCGTGAAGTGCCTTCATCATGTTCGTCATCAGGTTGTTCATCTCCGAGATGGCGTTCATGCGCTGCTGGATCGCCATCATCGCCGTCTGATCCTTGGCGAGCTCGGGCGAGATCCGGCCGTGGATGACCGCGTCCCGGATAGCGCTGTCGCTCATGCTGTTCATCTGCGCCATCGACGAGATCGTCTGCCCCACGTCGGCCGCCGACGGCGATGCGGCGGGCGCTGACGAAGCGGCCGGCGGCGAGGTCGCGGGCGCTGCCGGCGTCGAAGTCGCGGAGGCCGCGGGCGTGCTGCTCGTTGCGGGCGTCGACGCCGAGGACGTCGTTGGCGCCGCCGGCGGCGGCGTGCGCGGCTCGCCTCTCCACCCCGAGCTCTCGGTCGTTGTGCGTGGCGGCTCACCCCTCCACTCCGAGCTCTCGGTCGCCCTGCGTGGCTCGCCCCACCCCGAGCTCTCGGTCGTCGTGCGTGTGGTCGTCGTGGTGGTCGTGGTCGCCGACTTGTCTGTATTCGAGCTTCGCGCCGCGACGCGGGCCATTCCGGCCTCGTCCATATTGCTCCATGTAGTTTTCGTTCCGGTCGTGGCCTTCGCTGACGCGTCCGCCACGGCGTCCTCGACAGCCTTGACGGCGTTCCCGATCGACTCCGTGGCCCAGGAGCTCTGCTTTTCGGTCGTTTTCGTCTCGGTGGACGCCGGCGGCGAATCGGGCTTCTTCCCGAACATCGCGAGGATCTGGTTGAAGAGCTCGGTGAGCTTGCCGAGGTCGAGCGGCTTCGCCGTCGCGGGCGGCGGCGACGGCTCCATCGCCGCGTTGGTCGGCACCGGCGCTCCGCGCGCCGTTCCGCCATTCGTCTGCTGCGCTTGTTGCTGTTGCGACTTCGCCGCCTGCGGCAAGTCCTTGAGCCCGTCCATCGCGAGCTGCGCGGCGCCGAACACGTTGCCGGTCTTCAGGTCGAAGATCGCGCCAGCGGCGTCGCCGACGACGGCCATGTTCTTGGGGAGGACGCTGTTCACCGCCTGCTTCACGAGGTTGCCGGCGTCGAACATTTTCGTGATCGAAGTGAGTCCACCGAGATCGAATCCCATGACGTTCTCCTTACGCAGCCGCGGTTGAAGCGTTGTTGTCGTCGCCCTTGTCGTTCTCTTCGCGCGCGATCTCCTCGCGGAGCTCGCTGCGCATCAGGAGCAGCTTCGGCTCGTTGGGCTCGTATACGAGGCCCTTCTCGACGAGCTCGATGGCTTCGCGCGCGCGCCCGAGCTTGCGCAGCGTCGCCGCGTACAGCGAGTACGACCACCAGTACTTATGGTCGGCAGCGACCAGGCCGCGGCACAGCACTTCGACCTCCTGGTAGCGACCGGCCTGATACAGGTGGTAGGCCGTCGCCATCACCGCGTCCAGCGCCTCCTCGGGGATCCCGAAGATCGAGCGCATGGTGTTCTCTTCGAGGAACTTGCGGACGTTTGTCGACAGGTGCGGGGACAGATGCGGTTCGGACAGCGCGGTCATTGATGGCCTCCTTTTCAACGCGTCCCTTCCGGGACGAGGAGGCTTCGGCCGCCGCCGCGGCGAGTTGCGCGCGGATCAACGCGCAGAACAAAAAAAACCCCGGTGGGCTCGCGCCGACCGGGGTTAAAACTTTCTCGGATGAAGCGAAGGACTACGCGGAGAAGATGCGGTCGAGCTTCTCTTCGATCTTCACTTCCTTCGACTTCGTCGCGACCGCGATCTCCTTGATCAGGAGCGTGCGGGCGGTGTCCAGCATCTTGCGCTCGCCGAACGACAGTTCCTTGTCGCCCTTCAACCGCTGGAGGTCACGGAGGACCTCGGCGATCTCGAAGACCGACCCGGTCTTGATCTTCTCCATGTACTCGCGATAGCGGCGGTTCCAGGTCTGCCCCTCGACGGCAACCTCGCGGCTCTTCAGAATCGCGAATACCTCATCCACCTCATCCGCACGGATCAGCTCTCGCAGCCCGACCGCGCCCGCATTGCGCGTCGGAATCATTATCTTCATCCCATTCTCGAGAATCTTCAGGATGTAGAAGGTCTGCTTGTTGCCCGAGATCTCACGCGTCTCGATACCGACAATTTGCGCCACACCGTGAGCCGGATAGACGGCCAAGTCACCCACTCTGAACGTCGGCTCCATGACTAAGATGACTCCTTCTGGTTGAGGGCGGTTTTCAAGGCACGCGAACTCTATCACGCGCGGGCTCCGGAATCAACGCATCCGGGGCCTTCGCGCGCGCTTGCTCGAGCGGTGTTTTCGACCGTGATTTGCTTGGGTTGCGCCGCGAAATTGACGCAGTTCAGGTTACCGCGCGGCGCAGAATTTCCAGAATGGCGGCGGCCCCGAAGCCCGTTCCGCCCTTCCCGATGTGCCCGTACTCCTTGCCTGCGCTCGATGGCCCGGCGATGTCGACGTGCGCCCAGGGGACGCCGCGCACGAACTCCTGCAGGAACAATCCCGCGGTGAGCGCGCCGCCCCAGCGTTCGCCTGTGTTCTTGAAGTCGGCGACGTCGGACTTCAGTTGCTCGACGAGGCGTGGCGGCAGCGGCAACCGCCACATCTCTTCGCCCGCGCGCTGACCGGCCTCCAGCACCTCGCTTGCGAGCGCGTCGTTGTTGCTCATGACGCCCGCGGTGTGCGGCCCGAGCGCGACCATGCACGCGCCGGTCAGCGTCGCGAAGTCGAGCATCGCGTCCGGTTGGAACCGCAGCCCGAAGCTGAGTGCGTCGGCCAGAGTTAGCCGACCTTCGGCGTCGGTGTTGTTGATCTCCACCGTCTTGCCGTCGAGCGATCGGATGACGTCGCCGAGCTTGTACGCGTTCCCGGACGGCATGTTTTCGGTGCACGCCGCGAGCGCGTGCACCTCGACGGGCAACTTTTCTTCGCCGACCGCCGCCGCTGCCGCGAGGACCGCCGCCGCGCCCGCCATGTCCGTCTTCATGTCGAGCATGCCTTCGTTGGTCTTCAGCGACAGCCCGCCCGAATCGAAGGTGACGCCCTTGCCGACGATGACGAGGCGGCGGCGCGCGCCGGGCGGCGTCCACGCGAGATGAATGAAGCGCGGCTCCTGCGTGCTCCCCTGCGCGACGGCGAGGTAAAGGCCCATCCCCAGCGTCGCGCAGCGGGCGCGATCAAAGACCTCGACGCTGAGCCCAGCGTCGCGTGCCCACGCGGACGCGGTGTCGGCGAGCGCCGTCGGCGTGAGCGTACCGGCCGGCTCGTTGACGAGATCGCGGGCGCGCGAGACGGCGCGCGCTGTCGAGCGCGCCCGGGCGAACGCGCGTTCGCTGTCGGCGACGTCGGACGGCGGGCGCACGATGAACGTCGTCATCGCGGGTCGCCGGCTGCGCTCGTCCGTCAGATATTTGTCGAAGCGGTAGCTGCCGAGTAGCGCGCCTTCGGCGACGACCTCGCAGGCACGCGCGTCGCCGTCGGCGGCAGCGGGCGGGGACCAGGCGAAGGCGACGCGTGCCGCGCCGACGGTCGCCGCTATCCGCGCCGCGCAACCGGCCGCGACGCGGAGCGACTGCGTCCCGCGATCGCCGGCCGCACCCAGCCCGACGAGCGCGATGCGCTGCGCCCGCACGTCGCGCACGTGGACGATCAGCGTCTGGGCGGGCTTTGCACGGAAGCGCTCCTCGCCCGCCGCCCGTTTCAGGACGCCGCCGACGCGGGCGTCGGTGCGGTCGAGGAGGTCGCTCCGCTCGAGCTCGCTGTCACCGACGGCGAGCACGAGCAGATCGGCGTCGATGTCGGCGGGTTCGGTGTTCGTGGCGATGAGGTCGAGCATGGGCCGGGTAGGAATGGATGCACGCGAGACTGCGGCAGCGGCCACAGTAAAGTCGCCTCCGCGGCAACACAAGACGCGGCGGCGTGTTGACGGCGACGGCCGCCAACAGTAGCGTACGCGTCCATGGCGAAGGCGCACTCGTCACAGAAATCCGGTCGCAAGGCCGGAAAGGCCGCGAAGCTGAAGACGGTCAAGTCGAGTGCTGCGCGGGCGCGGCGGGCCAAGCCCGCGCGGCCGGTGAAGGCGCGCAAGGCGGCTCCGAAAGAGACGAAGCTGCGCAAGCCGGTCGCTCCCGTCGTCGTCGAGATTCCGGAAGTTCCGCCCCCCCTGCCTGCGCCCATCGCAAGCTTCACGTTCTGACCCTGGTGACGAGCATGGAAAACCCTGGTATTACGGCCGAGAAGCGCGAGGAAGCAGCTAAAACTCTTAGGGAAATTCTGGATCGCATGGGCATCGAGGCCGAGGTTAGTGCCTTCGATGACGGCGATCGGATCATCCTGGACGCGCACGGCGCGGAGTCGGGCCTGATTATCGGAAAGAAGGGCGCGACGCTGGACGCGCTGCAATACGTTATCAATCGCATCATCAGCAAGAAGCCAAACGATGGGCCGGGCGTGATCGTCGACGCTGAGGGCTACCGCGGCCGCCGCGAGGACTCGCTGGCCGATCTGGCGCGCCGGCTGGCTGACAAGGCGATCAAGAGCGGACGGCCGGTTCCGGTCGAGCCGATGAGCCCGCACGACCGACGCATCGTGCACGTCACGCTGGCAGAGCACCCGGAGGTCACGACGGAGTCCGAAGGCGAAGGCGTCTTCCGGCGGGTCGTGATCTTCCCGAAGAAGTCGGCGAGCGGCCCGGACATTTAGCGCGCCGGGCGCGGTCAGCTCGCGCCGAGCAGGACGGTGATCGCGTCGTCGCCGAGCGCGCTCAGCAGCGCATCGGCGACGCGGTCGTCGTCGTCCCGAACGTCGGGGGGAAGGTACGGCAGGATCCCGAGTGGCGCGAGGCCGGTGACCGCCTGGATCATCTCGGCGTTCCCGTTTTCGTGCGGGCCCTCCTCGGGCGTCGTTCGGTTCAAGAGGTAGCCGGCAACGCGGAGGCGGCGGCGGGAAGCTTCGGCGAGGGTCAGCGCCGTGTGATTGATGGTGCCGAGGGCGGTGCGGCCGACGACCAGGAGGGGCAGGCCGAGGCGCGCCGCCAGGTCAGCGCCTGTCTCGCCGCCGGCGTACGGGACCAGGAGGCCGCCGGCGCCCTCGACCACGAGGAGGTCGCCCCGGCGGCCCAACGTGTACGCCCGGTCGGCGAGCGCTATCAGAGCGATGCGCGTGCCGGCTGCCGCGGCCGCCAGGGCAGGCGCGGCGGGAAGCGGCAGGGCGTGCATGCAGACCTCGTCGGAAGTTGCCGGCGGCTTGGCTGCCCGCCACAGTCGCCGGGCGTCGGCGGGTTCAGGATCGCAGCCCGTCTCGACGGGCTTGAACGGGATGGGGGTGAGGCCCCGGCGGAGCGCGAGGCGCAGGAGGCCGGCGGCGACCAGGGTCTTGCCGACGCCGGTGTCCGTCCCGGTCACGAAGAGACCGCGGGGCGGGCTCACGTCAGGACCTCGTCCAGGGCGGCGAGCAGCCGGTCGAGATCGGCGGGTTCGTGGGCAGACGACAGGGTGATCCGCAGGCGGGACGATCCGGGCGCAACGGTGGGTGGGCGGATGGCCGGGATGAAGAGGCCGCGCGTGTTCAGAGCCGCCGAGACCGCCAGTGCCCGGGACTCGGCTCCGAGAATCAGGGGGAGGATCGGTCCAGGGGGGATCGCGCTGATAAGGCCTCGGCCGACCAGCGCCTCGCCGAGGTACCGCCGGTGGTCGCTGAGGAGGGCGCGCCGCTGCTCGCCCTCGGGACCGGTGATCAGGCGGAGGCCGGCCTCGGCGGCGGCGGCGACCGGAGGCGGTAGGGCTGTGGTGAAGATGAAGGTACGGGCGCGGTTCACGAGCAGCTCCCGCAATGGGGCCGCCCCGGCGGCGAAGCCACCGGCCGCACCGACGGCCTTGCCCAGCGTACCGATGAGGACGTCGGGAATGATCCCGGCCGAGGCGCAGAGGCCGCGGCCACCCGGTCCCAGGACGGCGAAGGCGTGCGCCTCGTCCACGACCAGGATGCTGTCGGTGGCCGCGGCGGCTTCGGCCAGGGCGGTCAGGGGGGCGGCGTCGCCGTCCATGCTGAAGAGAGACTCGGTCACGAGGAGCCGGCGGCGGTAGCGGTGGCCGGCCGTCAGGAGGCGGCGGGCGGCTCGGGCATCGCCGTGCCGGTAGATGGCGACCCGGGCCCGCGACAGGCGGCACCCATCGACAAGGCTGGCGTGGTTGAGGGCGTCGGAGACGACGAGGTCTTCCCGTCCAGCGAGGGCGGTGAGGACGCCGATGTTCGTCTGGTAGCCGCTCGGGAAGACCAGGACGGAGGGCCGCTGGACGAACGCGGCGAGCGCCGACTCGAGGGACCGGTGGGCCGGGAGGTCGCCCGCCACCAGCCGGGAGGCCGATGCGCCGAAGCCTTCGCGGGCGGCAGCGTCTGCGGCCGCGGCTGTGAGGGCAGGGTGGGAAGCAAGGCCGAGATAATCGTTCGAGCAGAACGAGAGCATGGAGCGGTCGCGCAGACGGGGGTGGACCCGCGAGAGACCCTCTGCCTCGGGGCAGGCGCGCCGCCGGTCCAGCTCAGCGAGTGCGTCCAGCTCGGCCTCGAGCATTGCGGCGAAGGAGCGCATCGTCACCAGCCTCCCGCGACTGGATGTTTCACGTGGAACAGTTTCACGTGGTGACCTCGACCAGGGCCCGCCGGCCACCGAAGTAGATGTCCCGGTTCGTCAGCTCAGGCAGGGCGTTGGCGGTGGCGAGCGCGAACACCCGCCCTCCGCGCCGTACCAGACGGCCCCCGAGAGGCAGCCACTTCTCCGGCGCCAGCGTCGCGCGGGAGATCGCAACGTCGAAGGCGGCCGCCGGGTCCGCGGCGATCGCCGCCGCAATCGATTCGCCGCGCTCACCGCGCACCGACACCCGATCGCCTATCCCGAGCTCGCGGATCGCCGTGCGGAGGAACGCCGCCTTCTTCGCGATCGGCTCGACCAGCTGGACCGTGAGCTGCGCGCGAAGCAGCGCGAGCGGAATCGCGGGGAGGCCGCCCCCGCTACCGACGTCCACGAGACGCGCCGGCTGGTCGAGCTTGCGGGCGAGCGCGAACGCGTCGGGGAAATGCTCCTCGATCAGCACGGCGACCGATCGCGCTGCGGTCAGGTTGATGCGCGCGTTCCAGCGAAGCAGCGACTCGGCGTAAGCAGCGAGCGACGCGACCTGCTTTTCGTCGCAGGAGGAGTTCCACGCCGCAGCCAGCGCGCGCACCAGCTCGTGCGTGCGTCGGTCGGCTGGTGCCTCTGTCGCGAACATCGCGTCGCACGTATTATCACGCGGGCGTGGGACGGGCGTCGCTCTTGCAAACTAACAACACCATTTTGGTAGTCGAAAACCTTCTATACTCACGGACCTTGGAATGCAGCCGCAGCAGATAGAGGGTCAACGCGCGCAGACGATCCTGGTTGTCGACGGGGACGAATCGACGCGTCGAATTCTCGATCTCAGCTTGCGGCACGCCGGCTTCGCGGTGCGCGTCGCGAGCAACGCCGAGGAGGGCGGCAAGCGCCTCGCCGACCGTCCCGATCTGATCATCCTCGCCGCCGACGATCCCGACGGCCTCGACTTCTGCAGACGCGCCAAGCAGGGCGACTCGCTGGCGCCGGCCGTCGTGCTGATGCTGGATTCGAACGTCGAGAGCAAGCGCCGCGGCCTCGAGGCCGGCGCCGACGATTTCGTCGCCCGACCGATCTACGTGCAGGAGGTCGTCGCGCGATCGCGCGCGTTGCTGCAGCGTCGCGACCGCGAGAGGCTGGAACATTCTGCTCACGAGAACGAGCGCTTCCTCAGCACGATCGAGGACGTTCCGCTCGTCGACCTGCTGCGCGCGATCGCCGCCAACCAGAAGTCGGGCGTCGCCGTCGTGATGGGCGGCGAGAACGCGCGCGGCGAGATCTATTTCCGCCAGGGACGGGTCGTCGACGGCGAGGTCGGCCGCCTGTCGGGCCGCGACGCGATCTTCCGTCTGTTCTGCTGGTCGTCGGGAACGCTCGCCGTCGAGTGGAAGAGCATCCGTCGCAAGGACACGATCGAGATGGCGACGCACGACCTCCTGATGGAGGCCCTGCGCCGCGTGGACGAGTGGCGGCGGTTGCTCGCCGGCGTGCCTCCGCTGGACACGATCTTCGAGGTCGACTACCGGCTGCTCGCGGAGCGCCTGGCCGACATCCCCGACGAGGTGAACCGCATCCTGCGCTTGTTCGACAGCGTGCGGACGTTCGTCCAGGTCGTCGACGACTGCGGCCTGCCCGACCTGGACGCGATCGCCGCGATCGGAAAGCTTTACCGCGAGCGGATCATCCACGACATCCGCAATCCCGTCGACGAGGACGAGAGTGTCGGCGCCGACATGGCCGGCTGGCTGTCCGACGCGGCCGGTCCGTTCCGGTCGCCCGCGCGCCAGGAACGCGATCTCTTCGGCGCCGGGCCGGATCCCGGTGTGGGCGTGCACGCCCGCCGCACGGCGCCGATCGATCCGCTGGGCGACGGCGCGCGCGAGGCGCTGGACGACGACATGCGCGTTCGCTTCACCGATCGCCTGCAGGCCGAAGGCGCGGTGGAAGCCGCCGCCGAATCCAGGGCGAGCGCCGACACTGCGCAGGCCACCGCGGGCCTTGCCGAGGCGGCGGCTGCTGACGCGACCGAGGCGAGCGCGCCGGCCGCCACAAGCAACGCGCAGGGGATTCCCGAGGTGCCACTGGAGGCCCTGATCGATTCCGCGCCCGCCGGGGACGGTGAGCGTCCGACCACGCTGCCCGGTATGGGCGTCGAGAAGGAGCACGCGTCGCGCGCCGCGAGCACGATGGCCGCCGCCGAGAACGCGGCAGACACCGCGGCGTTGCCGGAAAAGCCGTCGACCGAGACGACGCTGCAGGAGAGCCCGCCGCCACCGCCGGTCGTCGTCGCGCCGCTGTCGCCCCTGGAACGCCCGTACGGATGGACCAGCGAGGGCGGCCAGCCGCGGAGCGCGTCTGGAGAGATCCTCGTTCAGAAGCTTGCGCCCACGCGCCAGTCGCACATCGATGTGCCGCGCGTGCACGTCCGCGAGGACTCGGCGAAGGCGTACGTCCGCAAGACGACGGTCACGCCGCCGGGCAGCGCCCGCGCGCTGGACGAGCCGCCGCCGCTCACGCTGTCGGTGCCCGAAGCGAGCCGCAAGGCGGACGGTAAGCCCGGCGCGATCGCCAAGGCCGAGCCCGCCGCGCCGCCGCTCGTGGCCGCGAAGCCGATCGCGCGCAAGAAGATCAAGATCGACGACGGGCGCGACGAGGCATTCTCGAAGGCCGACGCGGAAGACGAGCTGGGCGTGTCGTCACGCGGGCGCAAGGTGCTCGCGGTCGCCGGCCTCGGAATCTTGGTCTCCGTCGGCGCGATCGTCGCCATCTGGAAGGCGCACAAGCCGTCGTTCGAAGACGGCGACGAGGCGAAGGCGCAGGTCACGGCGCCCGCGCCGCAGCGGCCTGCGCCCGCGCCGATCATCGCCCAGTTGCCGGGCACGCCCGCCTCGACGACGGCGGCCAAGCCGCCCGTCGACGCGATCGGCGTCGGGGCGCGCAAGCCGGCGGCGCCGATCGGGACGGCGCGCGAGGAATCGGACGAGCGCGCGGCGGATCCGCGCATGGCGCGCGAGCGCGTGAGTGAAGCGCGCCCGCTGCTGTCGGTCTGCCGCATGGCCTTCGAGCAGAACCGCATGAAGGACGCGGAAGGGGCGTGCACCGCGGCGCGCGACGCCAACCCGGAGTCGGCGGAGGCGCACGGCCTGCTCGCGCACACGCTGTTCAACCGCAACAAGCGGCGCGAGGCACTGTCGTCCGCGGAGCGCGCCGTGAAGCTGAACCCGAAGCTGGCCGACGCGTATGTGATCATCGGCGGCGTTCGCCAGGACGACGGCGACGTCGAAGAAGCGCGCCGCGCTTACCAGCGCTACCTCGAGCTCGAGCCGAAGGGCTCGTACGCGTCGGACCTGCGCGCGATCATCACGCGCATGCCGGCGAAGCTGTGATCGGCTGACCGTGCTGGTTCTGGGCGTCGAGACCTCGTGCGATGAGACCGCCGCGTCGGTCGTCGAGGACGGCCGCATCGTGCGCGCGAACGTCGTCTCGTCGCAGATCGCGACGCACGCGCAGTACGGAGGCGTCGTGCCGGAGGTCGCCTCGCGCCAGCACGTCGCGACCATCATCCCGGTGCTGGAGCGCGCGATCGCCGACGCGGGCATCCGCTTCGCCGACCTCGACGCGATCGCGGTGACCGCGGGGCCGGGGCTGGTGGGGGCGCTGCTGGTGGGCGTCGAGACTGCGAAGGCGCTCGCGTTCGCGGTGGGCAAGCCGCTCGTCGCCGTGAACCATCTGGCGGGACATCTCGCCGCCGCGTTCCTCGACAACCCGCCCGCGCCGCACACGCCGCCTTCGTATCCGCACCTCGCGCTGCTCGTGTCGGGCGGGCACACGGCGCTGATCCGCATCGATGCGCCCGGCCAGACACGGCTGCTCGGGTCGACGCGCGACGACGCCTCGGGTGAGGCGTTCGACAAGGTCGGCAAGATGCTCGGACTCGGGTATCCAGGCGGCGTGGCGATCGACAAGCGCGCCGCGACCGGCAACCCGCAGGCGGTGACGCTGCCGCGGGCGCTGCCCGGGCGCGACGATCTCGACTTCAGCTTCTCGGGCCTCAAGACGGCGGTCGCGTCGCTGCTCGCGCGGCGGGCGTTGCCCCAGGACCAGGAGATGAACGATTTCTGTGCGAGCTTTCAGGCGGCCGTCGTCGACGTGCTCGTGCGAAAGTCGCGGCGCGCGCTGGCGCTGCAGGGGCTGTCGGCGCTGGTCGTGTGCGGCGGCGTTGCCGCGAACCGCGGCCTGCGCGCCGCGCTCGCCGTCGCGGCCGCCGAGGATGGCTTCGCGCTGCACATCCCGCCGCCGAAATACTGCACCGACAACGCCGCGATGATCGCCGCCGCCGGAACGCAGCTGTTCCAGCGGGGCGCGCGCGCGGGCCTCGACCTTTCGGTGGATCCCGGGTTGCCGCTCTGACCTCGGAGAAGGCGACGACGACGCGAGACTCGCGAGAGTCGAACGATCCGCGCCGCGTTCTCGCGCGGCACGGCCTGGCCGCGAAGAAATCGTGGGGCCAGAACTTCTTGCACGATCGCGCCGTGCTGGCGCGGATCGTCGCGGCGGCGGGCGCGGGCGCCGATGACGTCGTCGTCGAGATCGGCGCAGGCCTCGGAACGCTGACCACGGCGCTCGCGCGCGCGCAGCCGGCACCGCGGCGGTTGCTCGCGGTCGAGCGCGATCCCGACATGCAAGCTGTCCTCGCCGCCGAGCTGGGCGGCGATCCGCACGTCGAGGTGGTCGCGGCCGATGCGCTCACCTTCGACTACGCCGCCGCGGCGCAGGCGGCCGGCCGACCGCTGATCGTCGTCGGAAATTTGCCGTATCAGATCTCGAGCGCGCTCGTCATCGCGCTGGTCGAGGCGGGCGCGCGTGGCGCGGTCGCGCGCGCGGTGGTGATGGTCCAGCGCGAGATGGCGCAGCGGATCGTCGCGCCGCCCGGCAGCCGCACGTACGGCCGGCTCACCGTCGCCGTCGCTCAACACGCGGACGCGCGCATCCTGTTCCACGTGCGCCCAGGGTCGTTTCACCCCGCGCCGGCGGTGACATCGTCGATCGTCAGGCTGACGCCGCGGCCGGCGCCCCTCGCGCCCGTGCGGGATGCCGCGCTCTTCGAAGCGGTCGTGAAGCAGGCGTTCGCGACCCGGCGAAAGATGTTGCGCGGGGCGCTGGGCGCGCAGTTCGGCGAGGCCGCCGTGACCGCCGCGTTCGCTGCGAGCGGCATCCCGGGGACGAAGCGCGCGGAACAGCTGTCGGTCGAGGACTTCGCGCGCCTCGCCAACGCGCTTGCCGAAGCGGGCCCGGCGCGGTAGGCGACAGCGCGCGATGCCGGAGCTGCCCGAAGTCGAGACCATCGTGCGCGGCCTGGCGCCCCGCGTGCGCGGCCGGCGCATCGAGTCGGTCTGGTGGAGCGGCCAGGCGTTGCACCTCCGGCGCAAGGTCGACCTGCGTGGGCTGCGCGCGGTCGCGGTCGGCCGCGCGATCGCCGACGTCCGTCGGGTCGGCAAGTTCATCCTCGTCGCGGTCGACGGCAAGACCGACACGGGCGTCGTCATCCACCTGGGCATGACCGGGCGGCTGCGCGTCGAGCCCGCGGCCGCCGCGCGCGTCCGCCACACGCACGTCGCGTTCCGGCTGGCGGGCGGCGACGAGCTGCGCTTCGCCGACGCGCGCCGGTTCGGCTGGGTCGAACCGGGTCGGCCGTTCGCCGCGTCGCCGGCCCTGGCGCGCGTGGGGCCCGATCCGCTGACGGCGCTGGACGTGCCCGCGCTGGAGGCGGCGCTCGCCGCTTCGCGGGCGCCGATCAAAGCGTTCCTGATGGATCAGCGGCGCGTCGCCGGGCTCGGTAACATCTACGTCGCCGAGGCTTTGCACCGTGCCGGTATTCACCCGGCGTCGCCGGCCCGTCGCGTGCGCGGGCGTGCGGCCGAGCTGCTCGCCGCAATCCGCGCCGTGCTGGAAGGCGGTATCTCGCGGCGCGGGACGACGCTGCGCGACTACGTGGACGCCGACGGGCGCAGCGGCGAGAACGCGCCTGCGCTGCTGGTCTACGGACGCGAGGGCGAGCCCTGCCGGCGGTGCGGCGCGCGCATCAAGCGGCGCGTCGACGCGGGCCGCGCCACATTCTTCTGCCCGGGCTGCCAGCGTCGCTGATCGCCGCCGCAGCGACGTCGCCGCGCTTCTGGGGTACAATGCCCGGTCGCCTATGCCGCTTAGATTGCGTGTCATTCCGCCGTCTTCGCGTCAATCTGACGCCGCCGGCGCCCCGGCAGAGCGCGCGGTCGAGTTCGACGACGGCGTCGGCCAGATCCGGATCGGGCGGCGTCCCGACCTGGAGCTGTCACTGCCGTTCGCGCCGTTGTCGGGCGTGCATGCCCGGCTGGTCCGCGCGAGCGACAGCACGGCCAAGACCGACCACTGGCTGCTCGAGGATCTGGGCAGCACGAACGGGACATTCGTCGGCGGCGAGCGGCTGAAGCCCGGGGTCAAGCACTCCGTCGTCGCGGGCACGCAGATCAAGCTCGCCGAGGTCAGCGTGATCTTCGAAGGTGCGGTCCGCACCAAGGGCGACGGCGGCGTTCACGGAGAGGCGGCGAACAGGGACAGCGCCAAGACCGTCATCAGGGAGCCTTCGAACAAGGTCACCGGCCCCGTTCAGACCGTCCAGAACGTCCAGGCGGTTCCCCGTGAAGGGTCGAACAAGGTTACGAGCAAGACGGTCAGCGAGGTCTCCAGCAAGGGCAGCGGGCCGATGCAGGGTGGCGGGCACGTACAGGGCGGCGGGCATGTACAGGGCGAAGGGTCGAACAAGGTCACGAGCAAGACGGTGAGCGAGGTCTCGAGCAAGTCCGCGAGCAAGCCTTCGGTCAACGATCCGACCCAGACGTATGTCCGCCGCCAGTTCACGGACGTCTTCGCGGCCGGGCCGTCGGTGGCGCAGGTCCCGTACCTGACCGCCGTGGGCGGTATCGACGGCGCCGCGCCGGTGTTCCGGCTGGAGCAGCGCGATCACGAATACATGTTCGGGCGCACGCGCCGCTGCGAGTTCCGCGTCGACGTGCACGAGGTCTCGCGCGAGCACGCGTCGTTCTCCCGCCGCGCCGACGGGATCTACGTCAAGGATCTGGGGTCGGTGAACGGCGTGCTGGTCAACAACACGCGGGTGAAGGAGTACCGCCTCTATGAGGGCGATCTGATCCAGATCGGACACGTCAAGCTGCGGCTGTTCGATCCGACCGAGCCGGGGCCGCGTGAAGCCGAGCGGCACACCGGCACCAGCCCCTTGTCCCGCAGCACGCCGTCGCGCAGCGTCCCGTCGCACAGCGTTTCGCCGGCCAGCGCATCGCCGGCCAGCGCTGCGCCAGCCAGCGCATCGCCGCACCACGCGCCATCGGTCGGGGCGCCGTACGACGGACACGCGCACGTCGAGCCGCCATCGCGCGCGTACGAGCCGCCGCCCGCGCCCGTCGAGGCATCCGCGGCGCTCCGCTCCCAGTTGCACCCGGCGATCGCCGGACAGCTGGCCGCCGAAGGGGGCGGCTACCGTCAACGCCGGCCGTCGGTGCGCGTACGGATCCAGGAGAGCTGGGAGGCGTCGAGCGGCTTTCGCTACACGATCGTGATCGTGGCGGCCTCGGTCCTCGCCGTCTGCGCGGTCATCATCGGATTCAGGCTCGCCGGCTGACACGCCTCGGGCGCCGCGGCCGGCACGGCGGCCAGCCGCTCCGCGACGTCAGCCGCGCTGCCCGGCCGATCCTCCGGCCGCACCGCGAGCATCGCCCCCAGCAGATCGTCCAGCGCGGGGGGGACGCCGGACACGAGCGCGGACGGCGCGATCGCCTCGCGCGGAAGCAGACGCCCGACGTCGT
>Ga0070683_100000386_pt1 | contig 30508 bp, 27 predicted proteins | sample KBSC713LmetaG_FD_64662 | JGI IMG/M metagenome (GOLD analysis project Ga0070683, IMG submission 64662) | Corn rhizosphere microbial communities from Kellogg Biological Station, Michigan, USA - KBS C7.1-3L metaG | ecosystem: Host-associated > Plants > Roots > Rhizosphere ... | reverse complement strand
CGATCAGCCGGGACGCGTACCAGCTCGTGATCTGCGACGAGGCGCACACGGCGCTCGGCGAGAAGACGTCGGCGGCGATCCGCTCGATGCCGGAGCCGATCTACATCGGCATGACGGCGACGGAGGAGCTGATCGCGAAGCAGGTCTCGGACGTCTTCCCCGCCTCGGTGGACGACCTGCCCCTGCAGGACGCCGCGCGCCGCGGGTTGATCGCACCGCTGCGCTGCCTGCGCGTCCCGCCGGTGGCGGCGATCAACTCGGTGCCGATCGTCGGCGGCGACTTCGACCAGGAGATCCTCGCCAAGACGCTCGACCACCAGGCGCTGAACCAGGCCGCCGCGTCGCTCTACCGCGACCGCTTCGACAACACGCCGGGGATCGTCTACGCGGCCGGCGTCGACCACGCGTACAACCTCGCGCAGGAGTTCCGCGCGGCGGGGATCAAGGCGGAGGCGGTCTCGGGCCGCACACCGCCGGTGAAGCTCGCCGAGACGCTGGCGGCGTACGAGCGCGGCGAGATCAACGTCCTGATCAACGCGCAGCTGCTCGCCGAGGGGTGGAACTCGCCGCGCGCCACCGTGTGCATGCACCTCGCGCCGACCGCGTCGAAGCGCGTGTACCAGCAGCGGATCGGCCGCATCATGCGCATCCACCCGCGCAAGGAGGCGGGGATCGTCGTCGACTTCGTTCCGAAGGGAGCGACGCACAACGAGCGGGTCGTGTCGTTGCACTCCCTGCTCGACGCGGACTTCTACCGCGAGGGCGCGCGCGTCACGCCGGCACCGCGTCGCCGCTCGCAGCGCCGCGCGCGTCGCCGGCTGACGCCCGCGCCGTGGCTCGTGCCGGTGACGCCGGACGTACGCCGCCGCATCTCCGTGATCCAGCGCGAGTGGCAGCGCGTCGACCCACGCTTCCTGGACGACGACGAGCAGAGGTACTGGGCGACGATCGCCGGGCGGCAGATCCGTTTCGACGAGCGCGCGTCCTTCGTGCAGAAGCTGACCGAGGGGCGCGCGTCGAAGGGCGCGCTCGAGACCTTCCTCTCCACGGCGGCGGCGGAGAACCCGAACCGCCGGCTGCGGATGATGGCGCTGCAGGACCGCGTGTCCATGCGTGTGGAGCGCGCCGACTTCGACGACCTCGTCACGCTCGTGACCCAGGCGCCGACGTGGGAGAAGGAGCGGCAGCAGGGGATCCGCGTGCTGCTGCGCGCGATCGGCGAGGGCAAGCCCGACGCGCCGGAGCAGATTCTCGCGCGGTGGACGTGGCGGCTCGCGCGCGCGACGCGCAAGGTGCAGGATCGACGCGCGTCGTCGGAGTATCCCGAAGCGAAGCGGTTGCTCGGCGCGCTCGCGAACTCGCGCGGGCACCGGCACGAGGAGAACGCGGCGAAGCTCGTCAAGCTCGCGAAGGAGCAGCCGCTCCAGGTCGGGGCGGCGCTACTCGCCTCCGCCGAGGGCTACACGCCGCGTGCGACGAAGCTGATCGAGCAGGCGCGCGAGGAGCTCGGCGAGATCCAGGAGGTCGCGCTGGCACTCGGCGAGAACCTGCCGCAACCGAAGCAGCAGACGTCCCGCAACCGGCGCCGCCGGCGGCGGAAGAAGAAGCCGGCAGAGGCGGCGGCTGCTGCTGCTGCGACCGAGAGCGGTGAGCCGGCGGAGGCGGCCGCGACCGCAGAAGACGCCGAGAAGCCGGCAAAGCCGAAGCGGCGCCGCCGCAAGAAGCCGGCGGCAAGCGAGGACCCGGGCGCCGAAGCGTCCGAGCAGCCGGGCGACGCATAATGATCGGGGACGCGCGCGTCGTCGACGTGACCGGGACGTCTGTGCCGCTGCGGTAGCGCTCCAGGAGCACGTCCGGCTCGTCCGGCCCCGTCACCACGACGAGACGTGCGCTATCGGCACACAGTTGGCACAACTCCGTGACGGGGAGTATCCCCGTTTGCAAATGACCGTCTCTAGGAGGCGGGGCCCGAAGGGCCGTCGTCGTCGTCTTCCTGCTCGTCGCGCTCGCGCAGGAAGCGGGTCAGCTCGGCAGCCAGCGTGTCGCCGGAGGGCAGGTCGTCCTCGGTGCTCAGCATGTCGACTCGCCGCTCCAGCTCCTCGACATACGCGGCAGTCTCCGCGTCGGTCGACACGGCGTCGCTCACCTGGTCGCTGTACTCGGACGCGGCCGTCTCGAGCTCGTCGGTGTCGACCTCCAGCTCGAGCAGCTCGGCGAAGCGGTCGACGAGCGCGAGCGCCGCGCGCGGGCTCGGAGCGAGCGACACGTAGTGCGGCACGGCCGCCCACAGGCTGAGCGAGGGGATGCTCTGCCTCCGCGCCGCGTCGAGCAGCACGCCCACGATCCCCGTCGGGCCCTCGTAGCGCGACGGCTCCAGGCCGAGCTCCTCGACGAGCTCCGGATCGGTCGCGGCGGCGGTCACGGGCGCGGGTCGCGTGTGTGGGACGTCGGCGAGCAGCGATCCGAAGGTGACCATCCGGTCGACGCCGAGATCCTCCGCGAGCCCGAGCACGAGCCCGGCGAATGTCCGCCAGCGCAGGTTCGGCTCCGTGCCGATCAGAATCACCGCGTCGCGACCGTCGCCCGGCACCGAGGCGTGGAAGAAGCCGTTGTCCGGCCACTCGAGCTTGCGCGTGAACCCGTCCTCGAGCGACACCATCGGCCGCGTCGCCTGGAAGTCGTAGAACTGCTCGGCGTCGATCTCGGCGAAGCGCTCCGCGCCCCACGCCTTCGCAAGGTAGCCGGCGGCGAGCGACGCGCCCTGACCTCCGTCGTTCCACCCGCGGAAGGCGGCGACGAGCACGGGATCCCGCAGCTCCGGCCGGAAGGAGACGTTCAGCTCGGACATTTCGGAAGTCTACGCGGCAGGCCGCCACACGCGGACGGCGAGCCCGACCGTCCACGCGAAGAGCGTCGCCGCGAGGGTCACGTGGAGCAGCACCACCCACCACGGGATCGTCCCGTACATCCGGTACTGCGACTCGCCGACGGCCATCTGGCCGAGCAGGATGGCGAGCAGGCCCACGCAACCGCGCAGCAGCCCACGCGCCCGGTGCCGCCACGCCCAGTAGGCGACGGCCAGGAAGACGAGGCCGAAGATGGCGACCGCCTTCACGTGCAGGGCGACCGAGGGCTCGAACGTGCCGAGCCGCTGGACGTACTTGTCCCCGCTCGAGCCGGGGAACTTCCCCGCTGCGGTGGCGAGCGTCCCCGTGACGACGAGGAACGTCACGGCCGCGAGCAGCAGCAGCGCGAGCCGCTGCGCCGTCACTCCGAGCGCCGCGCCCGCCCCGGGCGCCGCGACCACCACGCCGAGGCCGAGCACGAGCAGCGAGAGCAGCAGGTGCGAGATGACGAGATACGGGTTGAGGTCGTAGTGGATCGTGATCGCACCGAGCGGTGCCTGCGCGAGCGTCCCGACGAACGTCGCCCACGCGAGCACGCGCGTCCAGCGCGGCACCCGCGCGAGCAGCGAGGCGATCGCGAGCAGGAGCGTCGACACGACGGTGGCGGCGGCGACGACCCGGTTGCCGAACTCGATGTCCGAATGGAAGCCCTGGGCGGGCAGGAACTCGCTCGGCGTGCAACCGGGCCAATGCTCGCAGCCGAGCCCGGACCCGGTGAGGCGAACGGTCGCCCCGGTGGCGACGATCAGGACGAGCATCCCGACCGTGAACCACGCGAGACGGCGGAACGTCGTGCTCGAAAGCTCGAAACGGCGCGGGATCGCGCCGGCAGCCGTGCTCACACGTTCAGGCTAGCCGCGGCGAACGCGGCCTGCACGAGTCGAGCCGCCTCGAGCACGGCGAGGATCTCGCCGAGGTACGGATGCTCGCCCGCCGGCACCGGGAGCTCCGCGAGGGCCGTCCCGGGCAGAGGCTCGAGCTCCTCGCCGAGCAGCCGCTCCGCCCGCTCCTCCCCGTCGGGCAGCGCCTCGAGCTCCGCGATCCCCGCCAGGAGCTCGTCCCGGACGTGCAGGATCAGCCGGACGTGCGAATGCCAGGCCGGCGCGGGGATGGGCATCGCCTCGGCGATCTCGCGGAGCTCGGCGAGCATGCGGCCACGATATGCCGGGGCGCGGCGATCGCCATCCCGGACTTCTACGGATTCACGGCGACGCCGGAGCCCGCCTCGACCGCGCCGATGCGCGCGAGGAAGAGCCCGCGCCGCTCGAACTCGCTGCGCAGCGAGAGCGCCTTGTCCGCCGGCAGCGAGACGAGCAGGCCGCCGGCGGTCTGCGCGTCGTAGCCGAGCGCGAGCAGCTCCTCCGCCACGCCGTCCGCCGTCACCGGAGCGAACTCGCGGTTGCGCGGGTCGCCGCCCGTGCGCACCCCCCGCCGCGCGATCTCGAGCGCGTCCCCCAGCACGGGGATGGAGGCGGCGTCGATGGAGATGCGTACGCCGCTCCGCTCCGCCATCTCGTGCGCGTGGCCGAAGAGCCCGAAGCCGGTGACGTCCGTGACGGCGTTCGGCGAGAAGGGTCGGAGCGCGTCGGCAGCGTCGCGGTTCAGCGTCGTCATCCACTCGACCGCCTCGGTCGCGTCCCCTTTGGCGGCGAGCACGAGCCCGGTGCCGACGGGCTTCGTGACGAAGAGCGCGTCGCCGGGCTGCGCCGTGCTCTTCACCCACACGCCGTCGGGATGGACGGTGCCGACGACCGCGAGCCCGTACTTCGGCTCCTCGTCGCGAATCGTGTGCCCGCCCGCGAGCAGCGCGCCGGCGGCGCGCACCTGCTCGTCCGCCGCGGCGAAGACGGCGGCGACGACGTCGGTCGGCAGCTCTTCCGGGAACGCGGCGATCGAGAGGGCGAGCAGCGGCGAGCCGCCCATCGCGAAGACGTCGTTGAGCGCGTTCGTCGCGGCGATGCGACCGAAGGCGGCCGGGTCGTCCACGAGCGGCGGGAAGAAGTCGAGCGTGAAGACGAGCGCGCGCTCCTCGTCGAGCTTGTAGACGGCCGCGTCGTCCGCAGGCGCGAGCCCGACGAGCAGGTTCTCGGCCTCGACCGGCACGAAGCCGGCGAGCAGCTCCTGCAGGCGCGCGGCCGAGTACTTCGCGGCGCAGCCGCCTCCCGTGGTCAGTCGCGTCAACGCGGACATGGGATGAGCATAGGAAGACGGCGGCTTGCGCCGCCGTCTTCTCGGGGAGAGAGAGGGAGCCGCTAAGGCACCCTCGCGGGCGGTGTTCGGGCTGCGCAGGTGTTGACCTTCCTGATAGACACCGCACGTGGCGGAGCGCGCGGCGCTGATCACGGGCGGCTCGTCGGGCATCGGGCTCGCGATCGCGCGCATGCTGCGCGACGAGGGCTACGCGCTGACGCTCGCGTCGCGCCGAGCCGAGAAGGTGCAGGCTGCCGCCGAGGAGCTCGGCGCTTTCGCGGTCGCGGCAGACGTCGGCGACGCGGATGCCTGTGCGCGGCTGGTCGCGGAGCACCGCGAGCGGTTCGGACGGCTCGATGTCCTCGTCAACTCCGCCGGAGTCGGGATCGCAGGGACGGTCGAGCATCTGCCGGCGAAGCACTTCGACCTGCAGCTCGGCGTCAACCTGCGCGGGCTCTTCCTCGTCACGCAGGCGGCGATCCCGCTGTTGCGCGATTCGCACGGGCTGATCGTCAACCTCGCGTCGATCGCGGGCACGCTCCCGACTCCCGGCCTCGCCACCTACGGCGCGACGAAGGCCGCAGTGATCTCGCTGACGCGCTCGCTGAACGAGGAGCTCGACGGCGACGGCGTCCGCGCGATCGCAATCTGCCCCGGCTTCGTCGACACGCCGATGGCCGAGTGGAGCGGGCTGCCCGGCGAGGAGATGATCCGGCCGGAGGACTGTGCAGAGGTCGTCCGCCTGTGCCTGCGGCTCTCGCCGCATGCCCGCATCCCCCAGGTCGTGATCGAGCGGATGGGCAGCCGGAACGGCGACGTGCCGCTCAGCGGCGCCTGACCGGACCGCGCTCGCGGCCGTGCGAAGTTCCGTTCTCCGCCTGGAGAGCTACAGCTCTCCGGGCGTCCTGACGATCTTCCAGACCATGTAGAGCGCGAGCACGCAGGCGACGACGAAGCCGGCGAAGCCGATCCACTCGAAGCGGTGGACGCGCACGACGAGCGCCGACGCCAGCAGCAGCGCGGCGATGATGATCGCCGCGCCGACCCGGTTCGCGATCGAGCGCAGGTTGTGCTCGAGCTCGCCGAGACCCGTGGGTTGGATTCCGACCTTCAGCCCGCCCTGCTCGAGCTCGGTGAGCACGTGGCCGATCCGCCGCGGCAGTCGCGCGAGCGGGTCGAGCTGCGTGTACAGGTACGAGAAGAGGCGGTTCGGCTCGAGGCGCCGCTCCGCCTCGATCAGCATCACCTCGATCGCCTCGTCCTCCATCAGGCCGATCGGGTCGAGCTGCGGGTCGAGCACGCGCGCGATCGAGTCGGCCTGCGCGAGCGTCTTGCCCACGAGCGCGAAGCTCGTCGGCAGGCCGATGTCGTGCTCGAGCGCGAGCCGCTGCAGGTCGGCGAGCGACTCTCCCGTGTGCAGCCCCGAGAGCGGACGCCAGTGGAAGCGCGGCAGCTTCCGGCGCACGTCGTGCAGGAACGCCGCCTGGTCGGACTGCACGGTCGTCAGCGACAGCGCCACGATCAGGTCGGCGACGTCGTCGGCTCGGTTCTGCGCGAGGGCGAGCAGCAGCAGCGACAGGCCGCGGCGCGTGTCTTCGTCGAGGCGGCCGAGCAGCCCGAAGTCGAGCAGCGCGAGCCGCCCGTCGCTGGTCAGCAGGATGTTCCCCGCGTGCGGGTCCGCGTGGTAGACGCCCTCCACGATCACCTGGCGGACGTACGCGGCGAAGAACTCGCGCGCGAGCTCCGCCGCGAGCTCGGGGGCGAGCCCGTGGTCGCGCTCCACCTTCTTTCCGTCGATCCACTCGAGCACGAGCACGCGCTCGGTCACGTACGGACGGATCACCTGCGGCACGACGATCCGCTCGTACTGCTCGACGAGGCCCGCGATCAGCTCCGTGTTGTGCGCCTCCTCGACGAAGTCGAGCTCCTGGCGCAGGTGCACCTCCAGCTCGTCCGCGAGCGCCTCCAGCTGGAGCCGCCGAGCAGTCTCCGAGTGACCAGCGAGGAGCTCTGCCGTCGAGCGGAGCACCGAGAGGTCGAGCTCCACCTGCTCCGCGATGCCCGGCCGGCGCACCTTCACGACCACTTCGCGCCCGCTCTTCAGGAGCGCCCGGTGCGTCTGCGCGACCGAGGCGGCGGCGAGCGGCTCCGGGTCGATGCTCGCGAAGACGTCGTCGCCGATCTCGGCGCGGATCGTCGCGTCGATGTCGACGAAGGGGACCGGCGGCACCTCGTCGACGAGATGGCCCAGCTCCTCGATGTAGACGTCCGGAAGCAGGTCGGGCCGCGACGAGAGCAGCTGCCCGAGCTTCACATACGTCGTGCCGAGCTCCTCGAGCGCCGCCCGGAAGCCCTGCGCGCCCTCGCGAGTCGCCGGCCGGTTGCCGCGAACGCCCACTTCCGCGAGTACCCGGCGAAGACCGCCGCGGCGTGCGACGTTGCCGACCTCAAGCGCGCGCCGTGTGCGTGCCATCCGCGCCCCCACGTGACCTCACGTCTCCGCGTCGGCCGGCAGGAAACACCGCGGGATGGTGCGCGGGACGGCGCACCGGTTCAGTGGAACCGTCCCGCTTAGTTCATCAGCCAGCCGCCGTCGTTCATCCCGAGAGGCTTGTATGCCGCGCCGAGATAGAACGCGAGGAGAGCGGCGAACACGAGCAGATACAGAAGCCGCGCCTTCGTCATGTCGTCACCTCCCTCCCTGACCTAGAACCTGACGTCCTGCAGCGCTTCGGCTGCAGTCCGATAGAGATGCGCCGCGAGCCGGTCGTCGCCGCGCCGCGCCGCGAGGTCGCCGCGAGCGACCCAGGCGGCGGCCCGATGGCTCGCCGAGCCCAGCTGGTCGAAGCTCGCCTCCGCGGCGGTGAACGCCGCCTCGGCGTCGTCGAGCCGGTCCTGCTCGAGCAGTGCCCGTCCGAGCACGAGCTGCGCGTTGCCGATCTCGTCGAGGTAGTCCTCGTGCCCCTCGAGCAGCTTGAGCGCATGCTCGGCCTGCTCGGCGGCCTTCTCGACGTCGCCGGTGCGCAGGTTGATCTGGGCGAGTGAGGAGACGGCCTGCGCCGCGTCCTGCTCGAGCCCGTTGTCGAGCGCGATCGAGAACGCCTCCTTCAGCAGCGCCACCGCCTCGTCGGTCTTGCCGAGGAGGAAGTTCAGGCCGCCGAGGTTGTTCGTCAGCCGGCCGACGTGGACGCGATCGGAGAGCTCCTCGAACGCGGCGCGCGCCTTCTCGGCGTACGTGCGCGCGAGCACCCAGTGGCCCTCGCGGTCGGCGACGAGCGAGGCCTGGAAGAACGCGGAGCCGATCGTGCGCGGGTCGGCGGCGGACTCGGCGAGCTGGAGCGCGCGCTCGATGTCCTCGCGCGCAGCCTCGTAGTCGCGCATCCGGCGCCAGCAGCGCGAGCGCCACGAGAGGATGTTCGAGCGGAGCGAGTCGGAGGGCATGCCGGAGCGCTCGGCGAGCGCGAGCGCCTCGTTCAGCAGGCCGAGCGACGTCTGGACGCTGTTCAGCTGGTAGCGACAGACGCCGAGCGCCAGGAAGACCTCGGCGCGCTCGAGATCGGAGAAGCTGCCGGCCTCGACGAGCGCGCGTGCCTCGTTGAGCAGCTCGAGGGCCTCGCGGGGGGCGCCGAGGCGCATCCGCGTCTTGCCGGCGCCCGTGAGCGCGCGGACGGCGAGCTCGGGGACGCCCATCGCGCGGGCGGCCGGGACGAGTGTCTCGTACTCGACGTCCGCCTCCTCGAGCCGCACGCCCTCGTGGAGCGCCTCGGCCCGGGCCAGTGCGCCCTCGAGCCGGCCGCGCTCGTCGGTGGCGACGCCGTTCGCGAGGAAGCCGGGGTCGACGCCGAGGCGGGCCGCGAGCCACTCGATCGTCTCGCGGGTCGGGCGCGTCTTGCCGCGCTCGATCTGCGAGACGTACTCCTTGGAGAAGCGGTCGCCCGCGAGCTCGCTCTGCGTGAAGCCGGCCGCGACGCGCAGCTGGCGCAGGCGCTCGCCGAGACGAAGTCCCGGATGGGCGGCGCTGCTGCGGCTCTGGGCGGTGTCGAGGTTCATAGCGGCTAGTGAACTGCCTGCTTCACCAAAATGCAAGGTGTCTCTTCGGGCATCCCCCGAAAAGGGCATGTTTGCCTGGGGTTTTGGTGAAGCGGAGCATAGCCCAAATCACTTGACCGAGCTACTTGACTGTTCGGGACACGGCTCCTATAGTGAGGCCACCTTGCAACCAGGCCGGACGCCAGGCTCGGGTTTGCAGGGGGTGCGCCGGCACATCCGGTGAGGGCAGGAGGCGCGGCTGGGCCGCAGAGCCGAGCTTCCGAAGCCCCACCAGGATGGGCGCGCCTCTCGAAGAGGCCCCCGGAGCCGCAGCCGGGGGCCTCTTCGCCATGTAGCACCGTTCTAGGCGGCGAGCTGCTCGGCGGCGCGGTGCTCGGCGCGGGCCGCGGTGTGCACCGTCAGCACCGCGACGACCGCCGCGGCAAAGGTGATCACCGCGCTCGTGACGAGCGCGGCGTGCAGCCCGTTCACGAAGTCCTGCGCCTGCTGCAGCCGCGGCTCGCGGATGCCGGGATGGAGATAGGAGGCGAGGATCGCGCCCATCAGGGCGATCCCGAGCGAGCCGCCGACCTGGCGGAAGCTGTTCAGGACGCCGGAGCCGACGCCGGCCTTGTCCACCGGCACCGAGGCCATCGCCGCCGAGGTCATCGGCGCCATCGTCATCGCCATCCCCGTCCCGCCGATCAGCATCTGCGGCAGGAGCACCCAGTAGGAGGTGTTCACGCCGACGCGCAGGTAGAGGAGCGAGCTGATCGAGACGAGGGTCATCCCGGCGCCCATCAGCCACCGCGAGCCGAGCTTGTCGGAGAGGTTCCCGGCGACCGGCGCCACGACGATGATCAGCAGCGTCATCGGCAGGAACGTCGCGCCCGCCTTCGTCGGCGAGTAGCCGAGGACGTTCTGGACGTAGAGCGAGACGAAGAAGAAGACGCCGAACATCCCGAGCGAGACGAGCATCGCGACGGTGTTCGCGCCGGTGAACGAGCTGTTGCGGAAGAGCGACAGATCGAGCATCGGGAGCCGCTGGCGGTGCTCGACGAGCACGAACGCGCCGAGCAGCACGACCGACGCCGCGAAGAGCCCGAGGATCTCGCCGGACAGCCAGCCGTGCTGATTCCCCTCGATCAGCGCGTAGCAGGCGGCGAGCAGCCCGAGCCCGGACGTGACCAGTCCGGGGAAGTCGATGCTCTGCTCGTGCGAGGTGTCGCGCGACTCGCGGATCACGAGCTGGGAGACGACGATCCCGACGGCGCCGACCGGGACGTTGACGAAGAAGATCCAGTTCCAGTTCAGGTTGTCGACGATCAGTCCGCCGATCAACGGGCCGATCGCCAGCGCCATCGCCGAGACGCCGGCCCAGATCCCGATCGCGCGCCCGCGCTCGCGCGGCGCGAACGTCGCCGTGATGATCGACAGCGTCGCCGGGTTCATCAGCGCCGAGCCCGCGCCCTGGACGGCGCGCATGCCGATCAGGAAGCCGGCGTTCGGGGCGAGCCCGCAGGCGAGCGAGGAGAGCGTGAAGACGACGAGGCCGACCACGAACATCTTCCGCCGGCCGTAGTAGTCGCCGAGCTTGCCGCCCGTGATCAGGAGCGCTGCGAACGTGAGCGCGTACGCCGTCACGACCCATTCGAGGTTCGAGATCGACATGTGCAGGTCGCGCTCGATCGACGGCAGCGCGACGTTCACGATCGTGTTGTCGAGCATGATCATGAACAGGCCGAACGCGACCGCGGCCAGCGTCCACCACTTCCTGTTCTCCTCGGCGAAAATGCGAGCCTTCACGAGATGACCGACTGTATCTGGCACCCCTCCCACGACCGCGTGGAGCGCGCGCGCCTCACCGGGCTGATGCGCCGGCTCGGCGCGACCGACTACCACGCGCTGCACCGCATCTCGGTGGAGGAGCCCGAGCGCTTCTGGCCCGAGGTCGTGGACGATCTCGGGATCCGGTTCTCGCGGCCGTGGCAGCGCGTGTGCGACGCCTCGCTCGGGCCGGAGCGCACGACCTGGTTCGTGGGCGGCGCGCTGAACGTCGCGCGGGTGTGCCTGCACGACGGAGCGACTCGCGACGGCGAGGCGCTCGTCGGCCGCTACGAGGACGGCGAGCGCGAATCCCTCTCCTGGGCGGAGGCCTCCCGGCAGGTGACCCGGCTCGCCGAGGCGCTCGTGGAGCTCGGCGTCGAGCCGGGCGACCGGGTCGCGATCTTCATGCCGATGTGCCCGGCGGTCGCGGTCGCCTCGCACGCGTGCGCGCACGTGGGGGCGGTGCAGGTGCCGATCTTCTCCGGCTTCGCCGCGCCGGCGATCGCCTCGCGGCTCGAGGACTCGCAGGCGAAGGTGGTGATCTGCGCCGACTGGTCGCTGCGCCGCGGCAAGCGCGTGGAGATGCGGGCGACGCTCGATGCGGCCGGGCCGTTCGCGGTCGAGCAGGTGATCGAGTGGAACCGGGAGACGCGGTCGTGGCCGGAGCTCGTGACGCGCCAGCCGGGCGAGCTGGCGCCGCTCGAGCTCGATTCGGAGGCGCCGTACCTGCTCGCCTACACGTCCGGCACGACCGGCACGCCGAAGGGCGCGGTGCACGTGCACGGCGGCTTCCTCGTCTCGATCGCGCGCGAGGCGGCGTACCAGACGGACATCCATGCGGGCGACCGCGTGCACTTCGCCACCGACATGGGCTGGATCATGGGCCCCTGGACGGTGGTGGGCGCGGGCGCGTGCGGCGCGACGATCGTCTTCGCCGAGGGCGCGCCGGACTGGCCCGACGACCGCCTCTGGGAGCTCGTGGAGTCGGAGCGCGTGACGATGCTCGGCCTCTCGCCGACGCTCGTGCGGGCGCTGATCCCGAAGGGAGAGCCGGTGCACGACCGCTCGTCGCTGCAGGCGTTCTGCACGACCGGCGAGCCGTGGAACCCCGACCCGTACATGTGGCTGTTCGAGCGGGTGGGCGAGTCGCGCGTCCCGATCGCGAACATCAGCGGCGGCACGGAGGTGGGCGCGTGCTTCCTGTCGACGTGCCTCGTCGAGCCGATCAAGCCGGTGGCGCTCGGCTTCCCCGCGCTCGGCCAGGACATGGACGTCGTGGACGAGCAGGGCCGGTCGGTCCGCGGCGAGGTGGGCGAGCTCGTCTGCCGCCGGCCGTGGCCGGGCATGACGCGCGGGATCTGGCGCGACGAGGACGGGTCGCGCTTCCACGACACCTACTGGGCGCGCTTCCCCGGCATCTGGACGCACGGCGACTGGGCGTCGGTGGACGAGGACGGCTACTGGTTCCTGCACGGCCGCAGCGACGACACGTTGAACATCGCGGGCAAGCGGATCGGGCCGGCGGAGCTCGAGTCGGCCGCGATCGGCAGCGGGCTCGTCGCCGAGGCGGCGGCGATCGGCGTCCCGCACGAGGTGAAGGGCGAGGTGGCGTGGATCTTCTGCGTCGCGCGGCCGGGGGCGGAGCCGGACTCCGCCCGCGTAGCCGCGGCCGTCACGGACGTGCTCGGCAAGGCCTTCAAGCCGGAGCGGATCCTCTGGGTCGGCGCGCTGCCCAAGACCCGCTCGGCGAAGATCGTCCGCCGGGCGGTGCGGGCGTGCGCGCTCGGCGAGGATCCGGGCGACCTGTCGTCGCTCGAGAACCCCGAGACGCTCGCGGAGCTTCAGGCGACGAGCTCGCCGCACAGGTAGAGCCGACCGTCGCGCCACTCCGCGACGGGCTCCCAGCGCCGGTGGGCGTCCACGTGACCGGGGCGCAGCAGGTGCACGACCTCGTGACCGCGCGCGGCGAGCAGCTCGGCGATCAGCCGGCGGTGGCACTGCCACCAGAGCGTCTCGGCGCACATGAAGCACGGCTCTTCCAGCTCGAGCGCCGACGCGAGTGCCGCCTGGAACTCCTCCCCGCCCATCCACTCCGCGTAGCCGCGGAACGCCGGCACCCGCAGGCAGTCGAAGCGGTCGCCCCCTCGCCGCCGGCCGCCGAGTGCCTCCACGTGGACGTACTCGACGCCCGCCTTCCGCACCGTCGCCGCCACGGCGTCCCGGCCGAACTGCGGGTGCCGCCGGGAGCCGGGGAAACGGCGCACGTCGACGAGCGTCCGCACGTCCGCCTCGACGAGGCACTCGACGAGCTCCGCCGCCTCGCGGGCGCCGTGACCGATCGTGAACACGCGCACGTTCCTAGACTTGCAGTGCGATGCGGATCGCGCTCGCCCAGATCAATCCCGTCGTCGGGGACCTCGACGGCAACCGCGACCTGATCCTCGCCAGGCTCGAGGAGGCGAAGGACGCCGCCGCCGACCTCGTCCTCTTCCCGGAGCTCGCCGTCACCGGCTACCCGCCCGAGGACCTGCTGCTGCGACCCGGCTTCGTCCGCGCAGCCGAGCGCTCGCTGGAGCAGATCGCGCACGCCACCCGCGGGACGGTCGCCGTCGTCGGCGCGCCCGTCTTCGAGCGAGACCTCTACAACGTCGCGGCCGTCTGCGCGGGCGGCGAGGTGAAGGGGATCGTCCGCAAGCGCTTCCTCCCGAACTACGGCGTCTTCGACGAGCTGCGCTACTTCGCGCCCGGCAACGAGCTGCTGCTGTTCGAGCACGGCGAGACGCTCGTCGGCGTCACCGTCTGCGAGGACATGTGGCAGCCGGGCCCCCCTGCGACCGACCTCGCGCTCGCCGGCGCGCAGCTCCTCGTCAACATCTCCGCCTCCCCGTTCCACCTGCTCCGCGACCGCGAGCGCGAGGAGATGTTCCGCACGCGTGCGCGCGACACGTCGGCGTTCGTCGCGTTCTGCAACACGGTCGGAGGGCAGGACGAGCTGATCTTCGACGGTCACTCGATGGTGCTCGACGACGAGGGGACGGTGGTCGCCCGCGCGCCGGGCTTCGAGGAGTGCCTCCTCGTCGTGGACATCGAGCCGTCGTCCGTCGTGCAGCGCCGGCTCACCGACGCCCGCCGGCGCGCGCTCGCGGCCGAGCGCGGAGACTTCGACGTGCGCACCGTGCACGTCGGCACGCCGCACGCGCACGAGGACAGCGTCACGGCCGAGGTCACACCGTTCTGCGACGACCTCGAGCAGATGCGGCTGGCGCTCGAGCTCGGATTGAACGACTACGTGGGCAAGAACGGCTTCCGCGAGGTCGTGCTCGGCGTCTCCGGCGGGATCGACTCGGCGCTCGTCGCCGCGCTCGCCGTCGAGACGCTCGGCCCGCACCGCGTGCACTGCATCTCGATGCCGTCGCGCTACTCCTCCGAAGGGACGCGCAGCGACGCGCAGCAGCTCGCCGAGAACCTCGACGCCGGCTTCCGCGAGATCGCGATCGAGCCGGTCGTCGAGCGCTTCCTCGAGACGCTCGCGCCGTTCTTCGCCGACCGGGAGCCCGACCTCACCGAGGAGAACCTGCAGGCCCGGATCCGCGGGACGCTGCTGATGGCGCTCTCGAACAAGTTCGGCTGGCTGCTCGTCGCAACCGGGAACAAGTCGGAGATGTCGGTCGGCTACGCGACGCTGTACGGCGACATGGCCGGCGGCTTCGCGCTGCTCAAGGACGTCTACAAGACGGACGTCTTCCGGCTCGCGAAGCACCTGAACGAGCGCGCGGGCCGCGAGCTGATCCCGCAGACGATCATCGACCGAGCGCCGAGCGCGGAGCTGCGCGACGACCAGCTCGACGAGGACTCGCTGCCGCCCTACCCGAAGCTCGACGCCGTGCTCGAGGCGTACGTCGAGCAGGACCGCACGCTCGAGGAGCTCTCCGCGGACGGCTTCGACCCGGACGTCGTCACGCGCGCGGTCGCGCTCGTCGACCGCTCCGAGTACAAGCGGCGGCAGGCGCCGCCCGGCGTGCGCCTGCGTCAGAAGGCGTTCGGCCGCGACCGGCGCACGCCGATCACGAACCGCTGGCGATCCTGAGCAGCTCGACGAGGTCGTGCGGCGACGTCGCGACGGCGGCCGCCTCCTCGAGCGTGAACCAGCGCGCGTCGCGCGCCTCGCTGACCACCTTCGCCTCGAACCACGGGACGCGCACGAGATAGCTCCGGTTCGTCTGACCCCCGAAGCCGGGCTCGCCGAGGAAGTGCCGCGTCCGGTCCCAGAGCAGCGGCCCGAGCTCGAGCTCCTCCAGCCCCAGCTCCTCGCGCAGCTCGCGCCGCAGCGCAGCCTCGTCGCTCTCCCCCGCCTCGACGCCGCCGCCGCCCGGCGTGATCCACCACGTGTCGTAGCCGTCGCCGTAGCGCAAGAGCAGCGTCCGGCCGTCGGGCTCGAGCACGACCGCGCGCACCGCATCGCGGATCGGCAACCCGGACGCGCGGCCCGCGAGCTCCTGGAACCAGTGCAGCCGGACACGCCACGGCACCGCCGCGTTCGCCGGTGACGTCGACGGCAGGACGAACAGTTGTGTCTCGCCGAGCCGCCGCTCCTGCACGCCGAGCTCGGGCCGCTCGCCGAACGCGCCGCGATACGCCTCCTTGCCGACGAAGGCGAGCCACGCCGGCTGCAGCTCGTGCGCGATCCGCTCCAGTCGCGCCCCGTCGAAGTCGCCGCGGCGGAGGTCGCCGGAGCCGGGCGTCGTCCGGTACGCGGCGTTCGTGATCCCGATCCCCTCCTTGAGCACCTCGAACTGCTCGCTCGGCTCGTACAGCCGCGACGTCAGGCGCGCGGCGTGCAGCAGCCGCCAGAAGTCGTTGCGGGGGTTGGCGAAGTGCGCGTTGGCGGCGGCCGACACGCGGCCGGGGTTGATCCCGACGAGCACGACGCGCAACCCGGGCGCGAGGACGTCCGGGACGTCGGACTCAGGCGGCTTCGGGCGCTGAGACGAGGCGTTCGTCGAGCCGTTCCTCGAGGCGGCGTCGGAGCTCTTCACCGGACACCGTTGGAACGTAGCGCGGCCGGCGCGGCTCGATCTTCACGGTCTGGACGGTCGGATCGTGGTCCCCGTAGCACCGGGCGTAGCACTCCGCTTCCGACAGCGTCCTGAGGCGCCGCACGATCGACACCGTAGTGACCGCTGCGGACGGCAGAATCGACCCGTGCCGGTGAGGCCGAAGGAGTTCCGCTTCGCCGTCGACCTGGGCGACGAGCTGCGGACGGAGGACGGGACGCCGCTCCACGAGGACGCCGCGTGGACGCCCGAGCACCTGCTGCTCGCCGCCCTCCTCCGCTGCTCGCTGAAGAGCCTCGAGTACCACGCGCGTCGCGCGCGCATCGCGGTCGAGTCGGCGAGCGGGGCGGCCCGCACGCTCGTGACGAAACGGGAGACCGACGGGCGCTACGCGGCCACCGAGATCGACGTCGACCTCGAGGTGCGGCTCTCCGAGCAGCCCGGCGACGACGAGCTCGCGGCGCTGCTGCAGAAGGCCGAGCGAGACTGCTTCGTCGGGGCGTCGCTCACGGTCAAGCCGGGGTACCGCTGGTCAGTTCTCTAAGGGCGCCATGGTCAGGCCGTGGTCCTTCAGCTGTTCCCAGTACAGCTCGGCCTGCTCGCGGAGCCCCGACCACACGACGGCGAGCCCGCTCGAGTGGATGCGGTTCGCGAGCGCCATCCCCCGCTCGTAGTCGATCCCGGGCAGGACGGACGAGAGCGCGAACGCGACGCCCTCGAAGGTGTTGTGGTCGTCGTTCAGGACGATCACCCGCCAGGGCTCGCCGAGCCCGGTGCCCTGGCCGGTGTCCGGGCGTTCCAGGGTCTGCACGAACGAAAGGGTAGTGTCGCGCCGTGGACGTCCGGGCCCGGTTCTCCGCGCTGCAGGTGCCGACCGCCTTCCTCGACGCACCCGGCGGCACGCAGGTCCCCGACAGCGTGATCGAGGCGATCGCGGACTATCTGCACGACTCGAACGCGAACCTCGGCGGGGCGTTCGGGAACAGCCGACGCAGCGACGCGCTCGTCGCGCGGGCGCGGCTGACCGCGTCCGCATTCCTGCGCTGCGACCCCGACGAGGCGTTCTTCGGCGCGAACATGACGACGCTCAACTTCGCGCTCACGCGCACGGTCGGACGTGAATTTCGCGAGGGCGACGAGATCCTCTGCACGAAGCTCGACCACGACGGCAACATCTCGCCCTGGCTCGAGCTCGCGCACGACCTGGGTCTGCACGTGCAGCTCGTCGAGGTGCACGACGATACGACCCTCGACCTCGGCGACCTCGAGCGAAGGCTCTCGGAGCGCACGCGGGTCGTCGCGTTCCCGCTCGCCTCGAACGCGGTCGGGACGCTCACGGATGCGAAGCGGATCGCGGAGCTGGCGCGCGGCGCCGGCGCCCTCAGCTGGGCGGATGCCGTCCACTTCGCCCCGCACGGCCCGATCGACGTCGCCGACCTCGGCGTCGACGTGCTGCTCTGCTCTCCGTACAAGTTCTTCGGCCCGCACCTGGGCCTCGCGTTCGTCCGGGCCGAGCTGACCGAGCGCTGGCGAACGTACAAGGTGCGGCCGGCCGACCACCCCTACGAGACCGGCACGCTCCCGCACGAGCTGCTCGCCGGGTTCGTCGCGGCGGTCGAGTACGTCGAGTCCGTCGGCTGGCCGGCGATCCGCGAGCAGGAGCGGCTGCTCGGCCGGCGCTTCCTCGAGGGCCTCCCCGCCAACTGCACGCTGTTCGGCCTGCCCACGATGGAGGGACGCGTGCCGACGTTCGCGTTCACCGTGGACGGGGCCTCGCCGCGCGCAGTCGCCGAGCGGCTCGCCGAGCTCGACATCGCCGTCTGGGAGGGCAACTACTACGCGGTCGAGCTGATCGACAGGCTCGGGCTGCCGGACGGCGCCGTCCGCGCGGGCTTCGTCCACTACAACACCGAGGAGGAAGTCGACCGGCTGCTGGAGGCGCTCGCATGACCGACGTGACCACGCTCCTGCAAGAGCTGATTCGCTTCGACACGACGAACCCGCCGGGCAACGAGGAGGCGTGCGTCGCTCACGTCGAGGCACTCCTGCACGCGCACGGAGTCGAGACCGAGCGGTACGAGCGCACGCCGGGACGCCCGAACCTGGTCGCGCGGCACCCGGGCGCGAACGACCAGCCCCCGCTGCTCCTCTACGGCCACGTCGACGTCGTCACCACCGCCGGGCAGCGCTGGACGCACCCGCCGTTCGGCGCCGAGATCCACGACGACGTGCTCTGGGGCCGTGGCGCCCTGGACATGAAGGGCGGCGTCGCGATGCTCGTGCGCGCGTTCCTGGACGCGGTCGAGCGGAACACCGCGACACCGCTCGTCCTCCTGGTGCTGAGCGACGAGGAGAACGGCGGCGACGAGGGCGCGATGTTCATGGCCGACGAGCACGCCGGCGCGCTCGGCGGGGCGAAGCACGCCCTCGGCGAGTTCGGCGGCGCGTCGCAGACGATCGGCGGCCGGCGCATCTATCCGATCCAGGTCGCGGAGAAGCAGCTGACGTGGCTGAAGGCGACCATCCGCGGTCCGGGCGGCCACGGCGCGCTCGGCGTGCACGACTCGGCGATGGCGCGGCTCGGCGAGGTGCTGTGCACGCTCGACCGCAGACAGCCGCCCGTGCACATCACGCCCGTCGTCCGCGAGTGGTTCGAGACGATGGCCGCCCATCTGCCGCGCCGGCATGCGCTGCTCGTGCGCCGGCTGCTCGACCCGCGCACCGCCGACCTCGCCGTGCGGGCACTGCACACGCCGACTCTCGGCCGGGTGATCCGCAACACGGTCAGCACGACGATCGTCCACGGAGGGGAGAAGATCAACGTGATCCCGAGCGAAGTGGAGCTCCAGCTCGACGGCCGCATCCTTCCCGGCCAGACGCCGGACGACCTGATCCGCGAGCTGCACGACCTCGTCGGCGACGATCTCGAGCTGGAGGTCGTCCGCCACGACCCGGGCCCGCCCGAGCCGGATCTCTCGCAGCTCGAGCTGCTCGCCGGCGTGCTGCGCGAGCTCGACCCCGACGGCGTCCCCGTGCCGATGCTGCAGGCGGGCGTGACCGACGCGCGCCATCTCGCGCGCGCCGGGGTGCAGACGTACGGGTTCCTCCCCCTGCGGATGCCCGACGACCTGGAGTGGCCGAGGCTGATCCACGCGGCCGACGAGCGCGTCCCGGTCGGCGCGCTGCAGTTCGGCGTCGACGCGATCTCGCGGGTGATCGAGAGGTATCAGGGATGAGGCTGCTCGTCCTGGGCGGGACGAAGTTCCTCGGCCGCCACGTCGTCGCGCACGCGCTCGCGGACGGGCACGAGGTGACGACGTTCACGCGAGGGCAGACGAATCCCGAGCTCTTCCCGGACGTGGAGCACCTGCGCGGGGACCGCGACGGAGACCTCGACGCGCTGAGCGGACGCGAGTGGGACGGTGTCGTCGACACGAGCGGCTACGTGCCGCGCGTCGTGCGCCAGTCGGCCGACCTGCTGCACGACGCGGTGCAGCGCTACGTCTTCGTCTCGTCGATCTCGGTGTACGCCGAGCCGGAGGAGGAGCCCGCCGACGAGGACGTCCAGGCGCACTACGGCGCGCTGAAGCGCGCGTGCGAGCGGGTCGTCGACGAGGTCTACGGCGACCGCGGGACGGCAGTGCGCGCGGGGCTGATCGTCGGGCCGTACGACCCGACCGACCGCTTCACCTACTGGGCCCGCCGGCTCGCGGCGGGTGGGGACGTGCTCGCGCCGGGCCGTCCCGAGCAACCCGTGCAGGTGGTCGACGGGCGCGACCTGGCGAGGTGGCTCGTCAGGCTCGCGCTGCACGGGCCCGGCGGGACGTTCGACGCCACCGGTCCACAGCTCACGCTCGGCGAGGTGCTCGAGCGGCTCCGCGGCTCCTCCAACCTCGTCTGGGTGGAGAAGCCGGAGGGCGTCACGCCGTGGACCGAGCTGCCGCTCTGGCTGCCCGAGGACGGATGGTTCCTCATGCAGCGGGACGTCTCGGCCGCGCAGGCGGCCGGGCTCTCGTGCCGGCGGCTCGAGGAGACGGCGCGCGACACCGAGGCCTGGGACCGCGGCGAGCCGGGCGACCGGCCGACGCTGACGCGGGAGCGCGAGGCGGAGATCCTTGGATCAGCGGGCGCCTGACCGGACCCGCGTCAAGCGCGAGCCGCACCGCGGCCGCTACGACCGCGAGACGATCGACGCGATCCTCGACGAGGCGCTCGTCTCGCACCTCGGCTTCGCCGTCGACGGGCAGCCGTTCGTGATCCCGACGCTGCACGCCCGCGTCGGCGATCTCGTCTACGTCCACGGCTCCGCCGCGAGCCGGATGCTCCGCGAGCTGGACGGCGGCACGCCCGTCTGTCTGACCGCGACGCTCTTCGACGGGCTCGTCCTCGCCAAGTCGGTCTTCAACCACTCCGTCGACTACCGCTGCGCGGTCGTCTTCGGTCGGGCCACGCGCGTGCCGGAGGGCGAGGAGAAGGTGGCGGCGCTGCGTGCGCTGACCGAGCAGCTCGCGCCCGGCCGCTGGGAGGAGGCCCGGCAGCCGACCGAGCAGGAGCTGAAGGCGACGTGGATCCTCGCGCTGCCGATCGACGAGGCCTCCGCGAAGGTGCGCACGGGGCCGCCCGAGGAGGAGCCGGGCGACGAGGACCTGCCGGTCTGGTCGGGCGTCGTGCCGGTGCACCTTGCCGCCGGCCCGAGCGAGTACGACTGGAGGCGTGTCCGCGACGGTCGGGTGGGCGCCCCGACTACGGTGGGGCCGTGAGCACCTTCGAGCGGCACACCCTGGACAACGGACTGCGCGTCCTCACCGCGAACCTGCCGCAGGCGCAGTCGGTCACGTGCATGGTGATGCTCGCCGCCGGGTCGCGCTACGAGACCGCCGAGACGAACGGGATCGCGCACTTCTCCGAGCACATGTTCTTCAAGGGGACGGAGCGGCGCCCGACGGCGCGCGACATCGCCGGCGAGATCGACGCGATCGGCGGGCAGCTGAACGCGTTCACCGGCAAGGAGTACACCGCGTACTACGTCCGCTGCGCCGCCGAGGCACGCGACACCGCACTCGACGTGATCGTCGACATGCTGCGCAACTCCACGTTCGACTCCGGAGAGATCGAGCGCGAGAAGGGCGTGATCGTCGAGGAGATGAACATGTACTTCGACACCCCGCGCGACTACATCGGCGGCGTGTTCGAGTCGCTCATGTACGGCGACCAGCCGCTCGGCTGGGACATCATCGGCCGTAAGGAGACCGTGCGCGGCGCGACCCGCGACACGTTCACCTCGTACCTCGACCAGTGGTATCACCCCTCGCGCATGGTGCTCGGGCTGGGCGGCCGCGTCGGCGACGACGTGCTCGAGCGCGCGCAGGAGCTGCTCGGCGACCTTCCCGCGCGCGAGACCGCGGCGCCGGCGCCCATGCAGCCGCACGCGAACGGCCGGATCTCCGTCTTCACGAAGCAGTCCGACCAGGCGCACCTGATCCTCGGCGTGCCGAGCTACCCGCTCACGCATCCCGACCGCTACGCGCTGCAGGTGGTCGCGTCGATCCTCGGGGGAGGGATGTCCTCGCGCCTCTTCACCGAGGTGCGCGAGCGGCGCGGCCTCGCGTACTACGTGTTCGGCGTCAACTACAGCTACTCCGACGCCGGCTCGCTCTACTCGCAGGCGGGCGTGGACATCAACCGGATCGACGAGGCGGTCGAGACGATCGTCAAGGAGCTGCGCACGATCGCCGCCGAGGCCGTGCCGGCGGACGAGCTGGAGAAGGCGCGCTCGTTCGCGAAGGGCCGCTTCGTGCTCGAGCTCGAGTCCCCGCAGGGGCTGATCCTCTTCGGGCTGCGCCGCGAGGTGCTCGAGGGCCGCGCACCCGACCTCGAGGAGATCCTCTCCGCGCTCGACGCGGTCACGGCCGAGGACGTCCAGCGCGTCGCCGCCGACCTGATCCGCGACGAGGCGCTCCGCCTCGCCGTGATCGGCCCCTTCGAGGACGCCGACCGCTTCGAGCGGCTCCTGTAGCGCAAGTGCCGCAGGCGCGGCCGCTCGCATCGGCCGGCCGCGCAGGGCTCGAGGTCCCATACCGGAAGGCTGCGTCTCGGTCGGCGGTCCGGTTAGCACCTGAGCCCGGGTCCCGCCCGTCAGAGTGCTTTCGACCCGACGGCTTCCGATATACGAACGTCTGGATCGAATCATTCGCTCCGGACGGACTTAGTCCTATAACGCCGTGCCCGGCAACGTGGTTGCGGGGCATGTCCCGCAACCACGTTGCCGTCCTCTACGCCTCGTCCGTCCCCTCGCTCGTGGCGCGGGTCTGGATCTCGCTCACGACCGTCGGGTCGGCGAGCGTCGTCGTGTCCCCGAGCGGGCGGTTCTCGGCGACGTCGCGGAGCAGGCGGCGCATGATCTTGCCGCTCCGCGTCTTCGGCAGCTCCGGCGTGAACACGATGTTCGCCGGCTTGGCGATCGGGCCGATCTTCTGCGCCACATGGTCGCGCAGCTCCTGCAGCTTCTCGACCGATCCCTCCTTGCCGCCCTTCAGGGTCACGTACGCGACGATCGCCTCGCCGGTCGTCGCGTCCTTGCGCGAGCAGACCGCGGCCTCGGCGACCTCCTGGTGGTCGACGAGCGCCGACTCCACCTCGATCGTCGAGATCCGATGCCCGGAGACGTTCATCACGTCGTCGACCCGGCCGAGCAGCCAGAAGTCGCCGTCGCGGTCGATCCGGGCGCCGTCGCCGGCGAAGTACGTGTCCTCGTACTTCGACCAGTAGGTGTCGCGGTACCGCTGCTCGTCACCGAAGATGCCGCGCAGCATCGCCGGCCACGGCCGCTTCAGGACGAGGTAGCCGCCTCCGCCCGGCCCCACCTCGTTCCCCTGCTCGTCGTAGACGCCGGCGTCGATGCCGGGGAACGGCTTCGTCGCCGAGCCCGGCTTCGTCGTCGTCACGCCCGGCAGCGGGGTGATCATGATCATCCCGGTCTCGGTCTGCCACCACGTGTCGACAACCGGCGTGCGGTCGCCGCCGATGTGCTCCCGGTACCAGACCCATGCCTCCGGGTTGATCGGCTCGCCCACCGAGCCGAGCAGGCGCAGCGAGGACAGGTCGTGCTGCTGCGCGTGCTCCGGCCCCCACTTCATGTGCGAGCGGATCGCCGTCGGCGCCGTGTAGAGGATCGTCACGCCGTACCGCTCGATGATCTCCCACCAGCGGTCCTTGTCCGGGAAGTCCGGCGTGCCCTCGTACAGCACCGAGGTGGCGCCGTTGCACAACGGCCCGTACACGATGTAGCTGTGCCCGGTGATCCAGCCGATGTCGGCGGCGCACCAGTAGATGTCCGAATCCGGCTTGTGGTCGAAGACGTAGTGATGCGTCGTCGCGGCTCCGCAGAGGTAGCCGGCGGTCGTGTGGATGATCCCCTTCGGCTTCGCCGTCGTCCCGCTCGTGTACATGAGGAACAGCAGGTCCTCGCTGTCCATCGGCTCGGGCGGGCAGTCGTCGTCGACGCCGTCGATCGCGTCGTGCCACCAGACGTCACGGCCGTCCTGCATCGGCACCTCGTTGCCGGTGCGGCGGACGACGACGCACGTCTTCACGTTCGGCGCGTCGGACATCGCGTCGTCTGCGACCTTCTTCAGGCCGACGGTCGTGCCGCGACGCCACGCCTCGTCCTGCGTGATCAGCACCTCGCAGTTCATGTCGACCATGCGCCCGCTGAGCGAGTCGGCGCTGAACCCGCCGAAGACGACGGTGTGCGGCGCGCCGATGCGGGTGCACGCGAGCATCGCCACCGGGAGCTCCGGGACCATGCCCATGTAGATCGCGACGGCGGTGCCCTTCCGCACGCCGAGCTTCTTCAGCGCGTTCGCGAACTGCGCGACCTCGTGCTGCAGGTCGGAGTACGTGATCGCCCGCCGCTCGTCGGCCGGCTCGCCCTCCCAGTGGAAGGCGACCTTGTCGCCGTCGCCCGCCTCGACGTGACGGTCGATGCAGTTGTACGAGACGTTCAGCGTGCCGCCGAGGAACCACTTCGCGAACGGCGGCTCCCACTCGTACAGCTTCGAGAACGGCTCGAACCAGGAGAGCCGTTCTCGGCCTTCCCGCTCCCAGAACGCCTCGAAGCCCTCGTCGTAGATGTCCGGCTTCGCATTCGCCTGCTGCGCGAACTCCGGCGAGGGCGGATACGTCCGCTCCTCGAGGAGCATCGTGTCGATCGCGTTCTGCGATGTTGCTTCGGTCGCCACAGGTCAGACTGCCTCCGCCCGCCGCGGCATCGGGGAACCGATCCGGCCGATCGGCGCGGCACCGACCGGGAGGACGACGCCGGGCGCCATGCCGTTCACGACGCCCGCGGCAGAGGTGTACCACGCCACGGCTGCAGTCACGATCCCGCACCAGCCGCCGGCGTGCAGCCACCACTCGGTGCCGCCGTGCGAGAGGTTGAAGAAGCCGATCACGAGCACGATCTCCGTGATCTCGAGCGTCAGGAAGACGAGGAAGACCGCGACGCTCACGCGCGTGCTGTGCAGCAGCATGTACGTGTTGAAGATGGCGAAGGCCAGGAGGAACCAGGCGAGGCCGTTCGTGAGGTTGGCCCCCGCGAGCGATGCGGCGAAGTTCTTCGAGACGTCGGCCAGCACGACGATGATCCCCAGCCCCATCCAGAAGCCGCCGTAGGTCGAGAACGCGGTCGCCCCGAACACGTTGCGGTTGCGGAACTCCCACATCCCGGCGAGGAGCTGCGTCAGCCCGCCGTAGAAGAGCGCCGGCCCGATCCAGACCGCGTCGGGGATGAAGCTTGCGTTGTGTCCGCTCAACAGGAACGTCGTGAGCGCGAATGCGGCCAGTCCGAGCGGCGCGGGGTCGGCCGCCGGAACGGCCTCCACGAGCGTCGAGGGACGGTCGACAGCCACTGCAGCCATGCGACCAACCTCCTCTATCGGTTGCCTACCACCGGCACTGTTCCGGACCCGGGACGCTCCCGTCAACCGGAGTCCGATGGTTCTACGGCGTCAGGCCGTACGGGTAGTCCGTCACGACCTCCACGCCGTCCTCGGTGACGACGAGGATGTCCTCGAGGCGGACGCCGCCGAAGCCGGCCCGGTAGAGGCCGGGCTCGAGCGTGATCACGTCCCCGACGACGAGGTCGTGGCCGGTGCGCGAGAGGTTGGGCTTCTCGTGCACCTCGAGCCCGACGCCGTGGCCGAGGCCGTGGAAGAAGCCCGACTCGAGCACCTCCCCCGGCTGCTTGTTCAGCTGCGTCGGATAGCCGTGCTCGTGGAAGAGGTCGCAGGCGATCTCCATCACCGCGCGCCCGTTGACGCCCGGCCGCACGGCGGCGGTCGTCCGCTCGAGGGCCTCCCTGCAGAGGCGGTGGTACTCGGCGATTTCCTCGGGCACCTCGCCGACGACATACGTGCGCGTCATGTCCGAGTAGATGCCGGTCTCCCGGTCGCGCGGGAAGAGGTCGAAGACGATCGGCTCGTCCGCCCGGAGCGTCCCGCTCCCCATCTCGTGGCCGACCGCGGTCTGCGGCCCGTGGCTGACGATGAACTCCTCGCCGACGACGCCGTGCGCGCTGAAGACGCGCTCGATCTCCTGCTTCAGCCGCTCCACCGTCAGCGGCTCGCCGTCGAGGACGAGCTCGCCGTCCTGCGTCTCCGCGTTGCGGAGATGCTCGCGCGCGACGTCGAGCGCCCGCTCGCAGGCGCGCTGCGCACGGCGCAGGCCCTCGAGCTCCTTCGGGCTCTTCCTGCGGCGCCGCTCGTCGAACAGCGCGTCGTCGACGTGCACGTCGATCCCGTTCGCGCGCAGGTGGTCCGCGATCAGCAGCGGGAAGGTCGCGGGCACGGCGGCGTCGGCGACGCCGAGCTCCCGGCAGGCGCGGACGAGGGCGTCGCGCTCGGCCTCGTCGCGCGACAACCCTTCGGCGAGCAGCTCGTCGAGGCCGAAGTGCTCCGGCGCGCGCGCGTCGATGCCGGGGTCGACCTTCTTGATGCGCCCGATCTCGAACGCGCTCGCGACGACGGTGCGCGTGCCGTCCCGCTCGATGTAGAGGAAGGGGTCGGGGACGGGGAGCGGCACGGCGTGCCGCATCTCCGGCGAGCGGATCGAGTCGGCGTAGATCAGGACGTGGGACATGCGGCTGATCGTAGAGGCTCGGGGCGAGTTAGACGCCGATGCGGGGCCGCGCGGCGCGATCTATCTCGCCCCGAACCTCTAAAGTCGATGGGTGGCGATTTTCCGCCCGGAGGACGAGGCCCGCGTGCGCGAGCTGCTCGAGGGAATGGAGCGGCCCGTGGAGCTGCTCGTCGCGCACGGCCCGGAGGAGACCCCGCTGCCCGGCGCGCGCGACATCGACTTCGCCGCCGAGACGGAGCGCGTCGTGCGCGAGCTGTGCGAGCTCTCGCCGCTGCTCTCGTTCCGCGTCGAGCAGCAGCCCGAAGGCTACGACCGGTACCCGGCGGTCGGCGTGCTGCCGGAAGGCCGGGATGCGGGCGTCCGCTACTACGGCCTCCCGTACGGATACGAGCTCGGCTCGCTGATCGGCGCCGTGCGCGAGGCGGGCCGCTCGACGTCGTCGCTGTCGGAGGAGTCGCTCGCCCGGCTGGGCGCGCTCGAGCACGACCTCTCGATCGACGTCTTCGTCACGCCGACCTGACCGCACTGCCCGCCGGCCGTGCTGCTGGCGATGAAGTGCGCGCTCGCCTCCGACCACGTACGGGCGGCCGGGATCGAGGCGACCGAGTTCCCGGCGCTCGCGGACCGGATGGAGGTGTACGCCGTGCCGCGGATCGTCGTCAACGGCGTCCCGCAGTGGGACGGCTCGGTGCCCGAGCGGGTCTTTCTCGACCGTGTCCTCGCGCCCGCGTTCGGATAGGCCCGCGCGGGTAACGTCCAGCGGATGAGCGAGCCGCTCGAGCGCGCGAAGGAGCTGTTCGGGCTCTTCGAGGCGCAGCTCCGCGAGGAGCTGCCTGCCGGCTGTGACGTCGTGGACGCGCACACGCACCTGGGCAACGACATCGACGGGATGTCGGGCCATCTGGACGAGCTGTTCGAGACGATGGATCGCTACGGCGTCTCCCGGGCGAACATGTTCTGCCTGGACGAGCCCGACCGGCACCCGGCCTTCCGGGCCGGCAACGACCGGACGCTCGCCTTCGCCGAGCAGGCCGGCGGCCGCCTCGTCCCTTACGTCCGCCTCGACCTCTCCGAGGGGCCGATCGAGGAGGCCGAGCGCTGCCTCGACCGCGGCGCCCGCGGGATCAAGCTGCACCCGCGCGCCCAGAAGTTCCTGCTCGACGACGAGCGCCTCGCCCCCGTGTTCGCGCTCGCCGAGGAACGCCGGGTCCCGATCCTCATCCATGCCGGCCGCGGGCTGCCGCCGATCGCCGACCACCTCGCGCGACTCGTCGAGCGTCATCCCGGCGCGACCCTGATCCTCGCGCACGCCGGCATCGCCGACCTCTCCGGGCTCGCAGGCAACTTCGCCGGCACGCGCGGCGTCTTCTTCGACACCTCGGTGTGGAGCCCGGTCGACCTGCTCGGCTTCTTCCGGCTCGTGCCGCCGGAGCAGATCCTCTACGCATCCGACTACCCGTACGGCCTGCAGCCGCAGTCGCTGCTGAACACGCTGCGCACCGCGCGCAGCAGCGGCCTGACCGAGGAGCAGATCCGCGAGCTGCTCGCCGGCAACGCGAACCGGATCATGGACGGCGAGGAGCCGCACGAGCCGACGGAGCCGCACGGCGCCGAGGTGCTGCAGCAGCCGATGGCGCTGGCGCGTATCCACCAGTACCTCTCGATGGCGATGGCGTCGCTCTTCGCGCGGCAGCAGGACACGTTCGGCGCGCTCGGGCTCGCGCTCAACGCGACCAACGAGCGGAACGGCCACCGCGAGGAGCTCGGCGAGATCCGCGAGCTGCTGCTCGCCGCACGCGACCTCTGGCGCACGTTGCCGGAGGCCGAGGACGAGTCGGATGCGCGGCTGATCGCGCGCACGAGCTCGCGCCTGATCCACCTCGCCGACGTGCTGGCGGTGACGAGCGGTGAGTGACCTGCGCGTCAACGGGCACGCGTACGAGATCCGCTCGCGCGTGGGCGCGTCGCTCGCCCACGTGCTCCGCGAGGAGCTGGGGCTGACCGGGACGAAGATCGCGTGCAACGAGGGGCACTGCGGCGCGTGCACGGTGCAGGTCGACGGCGCGCCCGTGCTCTCCTGCATCACGCTCGCGCACGCGGTCGAGGGGGAGGTCGTGACGATCGAGGGCCTACGCGGGCATCCGCTGGTCGACGCGTTCGTCAAGGCGGATGCGGTGCAGTGCGGCTTCTGCACGCCCGGCCAGGTCGTGTCCGCCGCGGCGCTCGTGGCCGCGAACCCGGAGCCGTCCGTCGAGGAGATCCGCCATCACATGGCGGGGAACATCTGCCGCTGCGGCACGTACCCACGCATCGAGGAGGCGATCCTGCATTGGCGAGGCTGATCCGCACCGAGAAGGAGGTCGAGGGCCGCTTCGAGGAGGTCTGGCTCGTCGTCGAGGAGGACGCGCTCGACCAGTGGCCCGCCGGCCCGCGCACGATCGTCGGCCGCGACGCCGTCCGCAAGGACGCGCCGGAGCGCGTGCGCGGCGAGGCTCGGTACACCGCCGACCTGCAGCTGCCGGGGATGCTGCACACCGCCATCCTCCGCTCGCCCCACGCGCACGCGCGCGTGCGGCGGATCGACCTCACGCGCGCGGCCGCCGCGCCCGGCGTGCACGCGGTGCTCGGCCCGGGTGAGGCGCGCGGGCTCGCAGAGGAGGCCGGCTACGTCGGCGCGGCCGTCGCGGCCGTCGCGGCGGACTCGTTCGCGCACGCGCAGCGCGCGCTCCGGCTGATCGAGGTCGACTGGGAGGAGCTCGAGGTCGTGCTCGACCCCGAGCAGGCCGTGGAGCTCGAGCAGCTGACGACCGATCCGACGCGCTACGAGCGCGGTGACTTCGAGCGCGCGCTCGAGAGCGCGGACGTCGTGATCGAGGGGACATACCGCACGTCGGTCGTCCTGCACAACTCGATGGAGACGCACCAGTCCGTGTGCGAATGGGTGGGCGACACGCTGACTGTCTACATCTCGACGCAGTACGTCTGGGGCATCCGCGACGAGATCGCGACGGAGCTCGACATCCCCGCCGACAGGGTGCGCGTCGTCTGCGAGTACATGGGCGGCGGCTTCGGCTCGAAGAACGACGCGGGCGACTACACGTACGCAGCGATCGAGCTGGCGAAGCGCACCGGCCGGCCCGTCCGCGCCGCGCTGACGCGCCGCGAGGAGAACACGGCGGCCGGGAACCGCAACGCGACGATCCAGAAGCTCACCGTCGGCGCGCGCAGCGACGGGACGATCGTCGCGCTCGGCGGCGAGTTCGTCAACGCAGTCGGCTGGTCGGGGTGGTCGGCAATGACGGAAGGGCCGCTGCAGATGCTGTACGCGTGCGAGAACGTGCGCACCGTCCGCTACGGCGCGAAGATCAACACACCGCCGATGAAGGCGTTCCGCGCGCCGGGCTTCGTCGAGGGGACGTTCGGCCTCGAGTGCCTGATCGACGAGCTGGCCGCGAAGCTCGACGTCGACCCGCTGGAGCTGCGGCGGCGCAACTACGCGACGGACAACGACGGCAAGCCGTACTCCTCCAAGAACCTGAAGGCGTGCTACGAGCTCGCGCAGGCGCAGTGGGACCGCCGCGACGAGGTGCGTGCGCGCTCGGCCGGCGCGTGGAAGCACGGCGTCGGCATGGCGTCGCAGATCTGGTTCGGCGGCGGCGGCCCGCCGTCGTACGCGTGGATCCGCGTCGGCTCGGACGGCCGCGCGCAGGTGGTGACGGCGATGCAGGACATCGGCACGGGCTCGCGCACGGCGATGGCGCAGATCGCCGCCGAGGAGCTCGGCTTCCCGCTCGACCGGGTGGAGGTGTCGCTCGGCGACACGTCGCGCGGCCCGTTCGCGTCCATCTCCGCCGGCTCGTCGACGATCCCGTCCATGGGGCCGGCCGTGCGCGCCGCGGCGGCGGACGCGAAGCGCCAGCTGCTGGAGATCGCCGCGCAGCGGCACCACCTCGAGGAGCGCGTGCTGGACATCGTCGACGGCCACGTCGTCTCGGCCGACGGCAACCTCGCGACTCCGATCGAGAGCCTGGTCGCCGTGCTGGAGGACGCGCAGATCCTCGGCAAGGGCGGCCGGGGCCCGAACCCGACAGGGATGAGCGTGCTCACCTTCGGTATCCAGGTGGTCGACGTCGCGGTCGATGTCGAGACCGGCGAGGTGCGGGTCGACCGCGTCTACGCCGCGCACGACGTCGGGCGGATCGTCAACACGCTCGGGGCGCGCTCGCAGGTCGAGGGCGGGATCATCCAGGGGATCGGGCACACGCTCTCGGAGCAGCGGCTGCACGATCCCGCGACCGGCCGCATCCTGACCACGACCCTCGACGCGTACCGGATGCCGACGATCGCCGACGTCCCCGAGATCGT
>Ga0070683_100000383_pt1 | contig 30748 bp, 28 predicted proteins | sample KBSC713LmetaG_FD_64662 | JGI IMG/M metagenome (GOLD analysis project Ga0070683, IMG submission 64662) | Corn rhizosphere microbial communities from Kellogg Biological Station, Michigan, USA - KBS C7.1-3L metaG | ecosystem: Host-associated > Plants > Roots > Rhizosphere ... | reverse complement strand
CTTACGGTGCGATCGGCGGCCGCGGGGTGGCCGCCGATGACCGTACGCTCGACCTATGGGCCAGCGGGTGCCCGGCGGATGCGGGTCAGGGGGTTTCGGGGGACGGGCTGGCCGGCGACGGCGACGGCGACGGGCTTGCCGGCGACGGACTCGGGCTCTGCGCCGGCGGGGTCGTCGTCGGGTTGGACGTCGGGGGCCGGCGCGTCGTCAGGGTCGGCTGGGGAGCCGCCGCCTTCTTCGTCGTCGGCGCCGCGCCCGGGGTGGTCGGCACGTCCGCGCTCGGCGTGTCGGTCGGGCCGACCGGCAGCGCGTTGGAGCCGTCGGCGGGCGGCACGACCGGGCCGATGGTGAGCGTCGAGCCGGGTCGCGGCGACGCCTGGCTCACGTCGTCGCGCGGCCATTTGGTCCACACTCCGACGCCGACCAGGACCAGGCCGACGATCGCGGCGATGAGCAGGAGCGGGATGCGGCGGCCGTCCTCCTCCGCCGGCTCCTCGGCCGGTGGTGGCGCGGCCGGCGGCGGAACGGCCTGGCGTGCGAACTGGCCGGAGTGGTGCCGCTCGTCGTAGTCGTCGGCCGGCGCGTAGGAGCGCAGATCCTGGTATTCGTCGAAGACCGGAGCCTCGAAGACCGGAGCCTCGAAGACCGGAGCCTCGAAGACCGGAGCCTCGAAGACCGCAGGCTCGGGGACGGCGGCGGCCGCCGGCGCAAATGACTCATAAGGCTCGGGCGCGGCCGGCTGCGCCGGAACGAAGCCGTTGAAGCTCGGGCCGGCGTCGAGCTCGGGGATCGGCGGCACCGAGGACGTGAACGCCTGGCGCTGCGGGAGGTCGGCGTGCCCGTGGAAGAGGTCCTCGTGGTGGTCGGCGTCGGTGCCGCCCCGCGACGTCTCGTTCCACCAGTCGACGTCGTCCTCGCCGGCCGGTGGACCGGCCGGGGACGGAACCGGGGCGACCGGCACCTGCCGCTGGGTGTCGTCGATGACCGGCGAGACCTGGTAGCCCTGGCCGGCCACCGGCATCTGGTTCCAGTCCATGACCTGGGCGGCGCCGTAGACCTCGTCGGGCGAGCCCTCGATGCGCATCGGCGAGTCGTGCGGGTCGGCCGGCGGCTTGTCCTCGTCGTCAACCGAGTGGCGCCCGACCACGCCACCGTTGCGCCGGGGCAGCGGGATGGCCGGCTTGTCCTTCGACGTCTCCTGCCATCGCTCCAGGTCCCAGGCGTTTTCGTCCCAGTGGTCCCAGGCGTCGCGACCGCTGTTCCACCCGTCGCCCGAGTCGGGCGGCACGGTGTGCTCCGGCCGTGCGTCAGCCGCCCGGTCTTCGCCGGGTGCCTCCGTGCCGTGGTCGCGCGTAGTCAGGTCAGCCCTCGCTCACGAGCGTCGTGCCGTACAAATGAGCCGAACGGAAGATAGCGCACGTACATCGACGCCGTCGACCGGAGGAACCCGGCTGACCGGCCGATGGTCGCCCACCGGCCGGTCAGAGTGACCTGTACTACTCAGCACGGACCGTTGTCAGTCCACACGTTTTGCCCGTTGTTTCCGGGTATATCGCCTTGAGTCCACCACTTGGCGGTCCAGGCGTGCCCGTTGTACGTGACGACGGCGCCACCGTTGTACGCGGTGCTCGGTGACCACGCGGCCGAGGAGCAGCCCGATGTTCCGCCGCCTCCGCCGGAGCCGGAGCAGGCGCCCTGGTCGGCCCAGACCTGCGCCACGCCGGGAGTCTCACCCTGGGTCCACCACTGCGCACGCCACGTGTGCCCGTTGTACGAGGCGAGCTGGCCGCCGGTGTACACAGTGGACGCGTTCCAGGCCGGCGCCGTGCACGAGCCCGGGTTGCCCGGAGTTGTCGGCGGCGGATTGCCCGGTGTGGTCGGCGGCGGGTTGGTGGGCGGGGTCGCCCCGGCGAAGCGGGCCGTGTACTTGGTGAAGTCCCACGCCCCCTGCGGCACGCTGCTGCAGGTACCGGAGGTCGTGCTCTGGTTCGGGTCGGGGCACTGCCGGTCGCGGTTGACCGACCAGTACGTGTAACGGGCCAGGCCGTGGCTGGTCGCGTAGTTCAGGACGGTCTGGAAGTCGGCCTGGTAGAAGTACTCGCCGGCGTCGCTGCGGCCGTTCATCATCGACACGCCTTCGTGGCCGTAGGCCGTCTGGCTGTTCCAACCGAACGTGTTCATCAGGATGCCGTGGAACGCCTCGAGCGCGCTGGTCTGGCTGGCCGCCCCGTTGAACCCGCCGTCGAACGGCATGATCGAGTAGTTGTTCGGGGTGAAGCCGAGGCTTTTCGCGTCGTTGAGCATCTGCTGGCCGAACCAGCCGGTCCCGGCCGCGGTGCCGGCGGTCGTCACCGACACATACAGGCCGGGGTTGTTCTGCTGCAGGATCTGCGCCGCGCCGAGCTCGTTGTGCACGGCCGCGGCGTTCTCGTACTCCGGCTCTTCGAGGTCGAAGTCGATCGCCTTCAGCTGGTACTTGCTGACGACCTGCTGGTAGGCGGCCGCCGTCGCGGAGGGGCTGCCACAGGTCTGGCCGAGCTTCGTGCCGCCGTAGCCGCCGATCGACACGCTCACATCGCCGCCGGCCGCGCGGATCCGGCTGATCAGGTTGGCCGCGTCGGTGTCCGAGGAGACCGCGCGCGTGCCGTCCCAGGTCGGTGAACACCCGCCGCCGTTGGGGGCGAGGATGAACGCCAGCTGGAACGCCTTCTGGCCGGTCGCGTTCATGACCTGCACGGCGTCCGGCGGGCTGTTGTCGAAGGGCATCAGGTAGGGCGCTGACGCGTACCAGTTGCTGGTGAGCGCGGCGCTCGCGGTCGATGCGTTGATGACACCGAAGAGCACGGCGCCGGCGGTGGTGAGGCCGGTGAGCAGCGCCGGCACGAGGACCTTACGCCGCATGAGCACCCCCTTCTGTTAACAAACCTTATCGTTTCGTGAAAGTACAACGCCTATCGATGTCTTCACAAGAGCAAGTCACCGACGGTTTTTCTCTCCTTGACAAAATAGTTTGTCGGTGTGAGGCTGTCGGCATGGTTTTCGGCACCGTTGAAGTCGCGGTCATCGAGGATCCGGCAGCCGCCGAGGCGTGCCTGGACCCGATGCGCGCCCGCCTGCTGGCGGAGCTGGCCGAGCCCCGTTCGGCCACCATGCTGGCGGCCAAGGTCGGGCTCGCCCGGCAGAAGGTCAACTATCATCTGCGCACACTCGAGCAGCACGGCCTGGTCGAGCTCGTCGAGGAGCGGCGCAAGGGCAACGTGACCGAGCGCGTGATGCGCGCGAGCGCGCTGTCCTACGTCATCTCCCCGGCCGCACTCGCCGCCGTGGCGCCCGACCCGTCCCGCTCCCCCGACAAGCTCTCGGCCCGGTGGCTGCTCGCGCTCGCCGCCCGGACCGTGCGCGACGTCGGCGCGTTGATCACCGGCGCGACCGCGGCCGGCAAGCGGGTCGCCACGTTCGCGGCCGACAGCACGGTGCGCTTCGGGAGCGCCGCCGACCGCGCCGCGTTCGCCGAGGAGCTCACCACCGCGGTGACCGCGCTCATCGGCAAATATCACGACGAGTCCGCCCACGACGGCCGCGATCACCAGATCGTGATCGCCGTCTACCCCACCATCACGAAGGAGACCTGACATGGGCAGCAACTTCGAGGTCAGCCTCGAGACGACGATCAACGCCTCCCCCGAGGAGGTCTGGCAGGCCATCGCGACCGGTCCTGGCCTCGACTCGTGGTTCATGGGCCGCAACCAGGTCGAGCCGCGCGAGGGCGGCACGGCCACCATGGCCATGGGCGACATGTTCACCGCCGAGTCGACGGTCGTCGCCTGGGACCCGCCGCGGCGGATCAAGACCGAGTCGGCGACCGGCGAAGACGGCTCGTTCATGGCCATGGAATACCTCGTCGAGGGCCGCGACCAGGGCAGCACCGTCGTCCGGCTGGTGCACTCAGGCTTCCTGCCCGGCGACAACTGGGAAGAGGAATACGACGCGCTGCGCAAGGGCAACCCGCTCTACCTGGCCTCGCTGAAGCAGTACGTGGAGCACTTCAGCGGCCGCACGGCGACCCCGGTGAACACGTTCGGCGCCCCGCAGGCGAGTGAAGCCGACGCCTGGCGCAAGATCACCAGTGCGGTCGGGCTGAGCGAGACGGTCACCGCCGGCGACCCGGTGCGGTTCACGGTCGACGGCACCGAATACGCCGGCGTGGTCGACACGGTCCGCCACCCGTCGTTCCTGGGCATCCGGACCGACGACGCACTGCTGCGCTTCGTCGGGCGCGGCGGCGTGATGGGCGTCGGCCACCACCTCTTCGACCAGCCCGACGACAAGACGGCGACCGAGACCTGGCAGGCCTGGCTGGGGAAGGCGCTCGCCTAAGGATGTAGTACATGTGCTACCTTTCGCCGTAGACGTATAACGGGGAGGGGGCGTCCATGGAACCTGTCCTGGACGTGCACGACCTTCGGATGCGCTACGGCAGCACTGACGTCCTGAAGGGTGTTTCGTTCGAAGCCCGGGCCGGGGAGGTCGTCGCCCTCCTCGGCCCGAACGGCGCCGGCAAGACCACCACGATCGAGATTCTCGAGGGCTTCCGCATGCGCTCGGCCGGTCATGTGCGCGTGCTCGGCGTCGACCCGGCCCGCGGCGACGAGCGCTGGCGGGCCCGCCTCGGCGTGGTCCTGCAGTCGTGGCGCGACCACGGCAAATGGCGCATCCGCGAGCTGCTGCGCCACCTCGGCTCCTACTACGCGCCCTACTCGACCGACCAGATCCGGCGGCCGTGGCCGGTTGACGAGCTGATCAAGGCGGTCGGCCTCACCGAGCACGCACACAAGCGCATCTCCCGGCTCTCCGGCGGTCAGCGCCGCCGCCTCGACGTCGCGATCGGCATCGTCGGGCGGCCCGAGCTGCTCTTCCTCGACGAGCCGACGGCCGGCTTCGACCCGGAAGCCCGGCGCGAGTTCCACGACCTCGTGCACCGGCTCTCCGACATCGACGACACCACGATCCTGCTCACCACCCACGACCTCGACGAGGCCGAGAAGCTGGCCGACCGCATCCTGATCCTGGCCGGCGGCCGGATCATCGCGGACGGTTCGGCCGACCAGCTGGCCCGGCGGATCGCCGGCGAGGCGGAGATCCGCTGGAGCCGGAACGGCACCCGCTACGTGCACTCGGCCACCGACGCGACCGCGTTCGTGCGGGAGCTGTTCCGCCAGTACGGGGACGAGGTTGCCGACCTCGAGGTCCGCCGGGCCAGCCTCGAGGACACCTACATGACCCTGGTCCACCAGCAGGAGACCGGCCAGCCGCCCCGGTCGGCCACCGCCGTGTTCGAGACGCCGGCGGCGCCCGAGCGTAGCGAATGTGCAGCTCGGCCCGCTTCTGGCGATTTGGAGGTCGCCGGATGAACCCCATCCTCGCCGCGCTCCGCGCCGGGATCGTCCGGGGCGTGCACGAGCTGCGCCAGACGTTCACCAACGGGCAGGACCTCTGGGGCTACCTCTTCGCCCCGCTCGCCCTGACCATCGTGATGATCTTCATGCGCGGGCACACGGTCCCGGGCACCGGCTTCTCGCTGGGCGCCCGGACGCTGCCCAGCGCGATCGGCCTGGGCGTCGTCTTCGGCGGCCTGGTCACGCTGGCCATGGCGCTCATTGTCGAGCGGGAGGACGGCACGCTGCTACGGGCCAAGGCGGTGCCCAATGGCATGCTCGGATACCTGGTCGGCAAGCTTGTCGTGGTCTCCGGAATGACGCTCATCGGGGTGGTCCTGCAGCTGATTCCCGGCCTTGTCATCCTGCACGGGCTCGCGCTGTCCGGGGTGACGCCGTGGCTGAACCTTATCGCCGTCGTCGTGCTCGGCCTCATCGCGACCCTGCCGCTCGGTGCGATCGTCGGCTCGCTCTTCAGCAGCCCGCGCAATATGGGCATGGTGATGCTGCCATTGGTCGGACTGATCGCCATCTCCGGTATCTTCTATCCGATCAACAACCTCCCCACCATTCTCCGGGACCTCGCCGAGGTCTTCCCGATCTACTGGCTCGGCCTGGGGATGCGTTCGGCGCTTCTCCCGGATAGCCTCGCGGCCGTCGAGATCGGCCATTCCTGGCGGCCCCTGGAGACATTCGGCGTGCTCATCGCCTGGGCGATCATCGGGCTCGTGGTCGCGCCCATCGTGTTGCGACGCATGGCCCGGCGTGAATCCGGGTCGAGCGTGTCGGCCCGCCGGGAAGCGGCGATGCAGCGGGTCCGGTGAAAGCGACGACATGAGCGAGGCGATCTACAACCGCATCGCGATGCTGCGCGCCGAGCGCGGCATCTCACGCCGGCAACTGGCCGAGGCGCTGGGCGTGCACTATCAGACGATCGGCTATCTGGAGCGCGGCGAATTCAGCCCGAGCCTGCATTTGGCGCTGCGAATCGCCCAGTACTTCGAGGTCGCGGTCGAGGTGGTGTTCTCGACCGAGCCCTTTCCGCGCCTGGGTGGAGCGGCCACGCCCGGCGAGGCGCGCTCGGCCTGACCGAACGGCAAAACAGCCTCATGGCTTTATGCAAAGTGCAAAATTGAGAGTGGCGAACAACGTTGTTCGGGGCCAAATGTCTCAGAATTTGGCCCATCGAGACACGTGCGCACCCGCCCGCGATTGTCATGCATTACATTTAGCTCGGCAATGTACGCATGGCAGAAAGGGTGCCACATGGCAAAACGCGTTATCCACGAACTCGTCGACGACATCAACGGGCAGCCGGCCGACGAAAGCATCACGTTCGGACTCGACGGCGTCCAGTACGAGATTGACTTGACGAGCAAAAACGCGGCGAAACTGCGTGATGCACTGGGGCCGTTCGTGGCTGCCGGAACCAAACTCGGCCGCACTGGAATCGGCGTCGGCCGGGGCCGGGACGGGCGAGGCCGCAGCGCGGCGCGCTCCGATCGCGAGGTCAACCAGGCGATAAGGGATTGGGCCAAGTCCCACGACATCGAGGTCTCCGACCGGGGCCGCATCAAGCAGGAGATCGTCGACCGCTACAACGCCGAGGTCGGTCGCTGACCGCACCGGTGGTGGAGGTGGCTATAGGGGGAAATGGCGCCGGCGGCGCCTCGCTTGCTTCCGCCGGTACACGGGATGGAACCGCAAGCGGGGCGCGGCGCGTCAGACGGCCATGAGAATCGATATGTTGCCGAGGGTCGCCGGGCTCGCCACGGCCGCGGTGCTGTTCGTGTCGCTGAGCGGATGTGCGCGGAGCGAGCCGGGCGGGGAAACCGTGCCCCAGACCAGCCCGGCGCCGTCGAGTTCCGAGGTTACGAGCCCCGCCCCGGCGACCCCGTCGACGTCCTCGGTTCCGACTGCGGCCGCCCAGACCGTCGTGGTGGAGCGCACCGGCGGCATCGCGGGCCTGCAGGACACCATCACCGTCCAGCCGGACGGGCACTGGTCGCGCGGTAGCAAGCGCGGCTCGCCCGGCACCGGCCAGCTCACCGCCGACCAGCGTGACCGGCTGCGGGCGCTGGCCACCAGCCCGAAGCTGCGCGACGAGGCAACCCGCAAGCGGAGCACGGCCTTCGTCTGCAGCGACGCGTTCCTGTACACGGTGACCGTCGGCAGCCTCAAGGTCAGCTACGAGGACTGCGGCGGCAACAACACACCGGAGACGGCCAGCCAGATCGTCAACCTGGTCATGTCCGCCTCCGGCGTTCGTTAGATCCGGGGACTAGATATTCAGGGTCACGAACGTCTTCCCGGCCGTGTTCACCACCTTGATCGCGGTCACCTCGCCGGGCGGCACGGCCGCGGAGCCGTTGAGCGGCGTGCCGTCCTGAGCGCCCTTGGGCGACACGACCCAGCCCCCGGCGACCTCGCCGTTCGGGTTGTTGCGCCCGACCACGATCAGCCGGCAGTTCTCGCCGGCCGGGATGCCCCCGACCAGGACGTTGACCCGCACCCACCCGGCGGCCGGCACGACCGTGGCGTCGATCGTGGCCCCGGTCGCGGCGTCGGTCGCCTTGCCGGACCGGGTGCCCGACGGCAACGGCGACGCCGACGGGCCGACCGTGATCACCGGTGGCGTCGGGGTCCCGCCGCCCTGGATGCTCGACTTCGTTCCGCGGCCGATGGCGACCCCGGCACCGAGTGCCACCGCCAGGACGATCGCCGCTGCCGCGACCGCCATCGACCATCCCCGTCGGTTCTGCGCCGAGCTCTCCGAGCGCATCTGGCGCAGGGTCCGCTGCAACACCAGGTCGGCGTCGGGCGGCCCGTGCAGCAGTGCCTCGGGCGGGAGCTCGTCCAGCACGTTTTTCACCGCCTCCAACTCCGCCAGTTCGGCGCGGCACTCCGCGCAGCCGGCCAGGTGCTCTTCAATGTCTCGCCGCTCCTCGGGCTCGAGCACGTCAAGCACATAGGCCCCGAGCAGGCCGGGCTCGTGCTGCGGCTCCTTGGTGGTATCCATCAGGCAGCTCCCTTGAGTGCGACGGAACGCCCCGCCAACGATCGTCGAAGCAACTTCAACGCGTTGTGGGACCGCGACTTCACCGTTCCCGCCGGGATGCCGAGCAGCTCGGCGGTCTCGGCGACGCTGCGGTCGTGGAAGTAGATCTCCACGATCACGCTGCGGTGCTCGTCCGAGAGGTGATCGAGCGCCTCCAGGGCGAGCATCGAGTCGGCGACGCGCTGCGCATGATCTTGTTCCACCGGCACCGTGGTCGGGGATTCCGCGACCTCCGGCGGCCGCGACGCTTTGGCCCGGAGCCGGTCGGTGACGATGTTGCGGGCCACCGTGAACAGCCAGCCCCGGATGGAGCCGGCCGCTTCGGTGAGCGAGTCGGCGTGCTTCCACGCGCGAATCAATGTCTCTTGCAAAACGTCCTCCGCTGCCGACCGGTCGCCGAGTAACCGGGTCGCATAGGCGAGAAGCGCTGCCCCGTGCTCCTCGTAGAGTGACCTGATCAACGCCTCGTCGCTGGACACTTGGCGTCCTCGCGACCATGGTCTAGCCATTGCCCGCCTTCCCGCCGCAGGTGTTCCCTCGCCACCCGGAGTACGGATTCGAGGGAGAGTCGGTTCACCAGTAGACACCATGCAGGCCACTACTCCGGGGAGTAGTGGCCTGCCTGGGCGTCTTACCGTTAGCCGATCGTCACCTGGACCAGCACCTCGATCGACTTGGTGTCACCGGATATCTGCGCGTCGGTGAACCAGGCGTCGCGAAGCTGCTTGTTGGAGAACAACCGGGTCTGGTCGGAGAAGTTCGGGGAGGCCGGGTTGGCCGACTCACCGAACGTCAGGAGCGCCTTGGCGCTCGGGCCGGCGGTCGTGAAGCCCATGGTCAGCACGAAGCTTGTCCCATAGTTGACCGGATAGCCCTTGGTCGTCATGTCCGTCTTGTCGCTGAACAGGGTGCCGAGGTCCATGCCCGGCTCGAGCGACGTCGACGAGGCGGCCTGGCCCGGGAACTGGTAGTACACGGCGTTGGCGATGCCGACGTTTTCGTTGGAGCCCGGGACCGGGATCTTCACGCCGTTTTTCACCGTGTACTGGAGCTGGGACAGCGGCGCGTTCAACGGGATGCCCCGGCTCTGCAGGAGCAGCGTGGCGCGGGCCAGCCCCTGGCACAGCGGGGTCCGGTTGGTCGGCACGCCCCGCGGCGTATGCGCCGGGTCGCCCGGGCTGAACGGCACGCCCCACATGGCCGGGCCGGCGGTCAGCGAGCCGGGGTTGGCGGCGATCACGGCGGCGACCGTCTCCCGCCAGAGGATCGCCCCCCGGCTGGCCGGGTCGAACCTCCGGTCCCAGCTCTGCAGGACCGTCGCCGGCTGGTTGAGGTTGACGGTCGAGCCGTCGACCGTGATGGTGCCGCGGCACGAGGCCGCCACGGCCGAGGTCAGCTGGTCGGACGTGAACGACGTGTCCCCGTAGAGTGCCGCGCCGATGGCGGCGACGGAGAACTTCGCCGTGGCCTCGATCAGCTTCACGTTTTGCCGCGACCGGACGGTCAGCGGCGTGCCCTCCGGGCCCTGCAGCAGGTTGAACCCGACCAGCTGCTGGTTGGCGTTGGGCACGTAGTGGCTGTCGTTGGCGTTGAACGTGTAGTCCCGCCGGGTCAGCTTCGGTTGCTGGCTGAAGGGCACCAGTCCCTGGGACCGCTGGCCGGGGGCGTTTTGCCAGGCGAACGCCGAGGAGCTGCCGTCGAGCAGGCCGAGCGGGTTGTCCGGGCTGGCCCACACCGCCTGCGCGTCGGGCGTGAGGAGCGGGGTTTGCGACGGGTCCGCGTAGTACGCGTTGCCCTTGGCGTCGGTCGCGATCACGTTGACCCACGGGATGCCCTGGTCACCGGCGACCGCGGCGTTGATGCCGTTGGTGTCGGCCGCCCGCGCGATGTTGAACCACTGGTGCAGCATCTTGTCGTTGGTGATGTTGGCGTCCCGGTAGCTGATGGCGGTCGCGTCGGTCCAGCCCAGGGACGGGTCGATCGAGGAGAGGTCGAGCACCGGGCCGTAGCGGGTGGAGTAAAGGGTTCGCGACACCGGCGCCAGCGTCCCGTCGGGCTGCTTGACCTGGATTGTGAACGTCTTGCTGGTCATCGCCTCGCGCTGGCCGTCGACGAGGTAGTGCGTCGCGTCGCCGTCCAAGGTCATCAGGTAGAACGTGAACCGGGTGCCGGTCGAGATCGTGTGCGTCCAGGCCACCTTGTCGGTGAAGCCGATCTGCACGCCGGGGAGGCCGCCGAGGCTCGCGCCGTAGACGTTGAGGTTGCCCGGCACGGTCACCTGGGATTCCCAGAACCGCAGCTCACCCTCCCAGGGGAAGTGCGGGTTGGCCAGGAGCAGGCCCTTGCCGGTCTGCGACTTGTCGGCGCCGAGGGCCCAGCCGTTGCTGCCCAGCGCCGTGCCGGCCGCGTTCTTGAAGTCCCGGATCTGCTGGACGCCCTGGCGCACCTGAGGCGCGACCGAGGCGAACGCGACGGCCGAGCCCGGCGGCTGCGCGGCGAAGGCCGGCGCAAGGAGGTTGTCGCCGCTGGCCAGCAGGGCCAGGTCACGCTCGTAGGCGAGGACGTCGACAGCGGTGATCGGGCCGACCCACGGCTGGCCGGCGCACCAGCCGGGCACGTGTGCGGCGCCCACCTTGGTGAGCAGTCCGTTGAACCCGGCAACGTAGCCGTCGAGGATCTGGCGCTCCTCAGTGGACAGTTGCGCGTTTTGCTGCCGGGCCAGGTCCATGACCCCGAGCTGCAGGTAGCCGTAGTCGGTGATCAGGTTGGCGAAGTCCGGGCCGGCGCCGAAGAACTTCCCGCGCTGGCTGCGCACCTTTATCACCTGGTCCATCAGGTCGCAGAAGCGATCCTCGGCGTAGGCCCAGCCCTGGCCGAAGGCGGCGCTGCCGAGGTCGGTGGCCGAGATGTGCGGCACGCCGTAGCTGGTGCGCTTGATGGTCGCCTTGTAGGTCGTCGTCGCGGCCGACGCCGGCGACGGCAGCGCGATGACCGCGGTGGTGGTGACCAGTGCGGCGGTCAGCGCCGAGCTGAGCAACAGGCGGAATTGACGCACGGAGTTCCTCCGTTTCCAGTCAATGACGGGATTCCGTGGCATTGGGAAGGCGGCGCAACACACGGTTTCGAGCGGCTCAAGACCCTCCGTCGCGGCGAGCGTACCCAACGTCATGGCCAGTTTCAATCGATGGTGACCACTCGGCTACGGGCCTTGCCCCAACGGAGGCCGCCACCGATCCATTGGGAGGATGGCGTTGTGCGATATGGCGGACCGTCGGGGGGTCGAAGCCGTTGAAATGTGAGGCGTAAACGGTTGTGTAGGAGCCCGTGCTACCGATGAACACCCGGTCTCCGGTGGCGAGATCGGCGGAGAGCTCCACCCCGTACAGGATGGTGTCCTGGCTGTCGCAGGTCGGCCCGGTGAGGTGGAACCGGTCGCGGCACGCGCTGCCCCGTGAGTCGGAGACCGGAAAGCGCAGCCGGTTGTTGGTCTCGAGGCTCTCCATGAGGCCGTTGAACGCGCCGACGTCGAGGTGCGCCCACCGGTCCCCGTGCCGCAGGGCGGTCCCGATGACGGTGGTGATCAGCGTGCCGGCCTCGGCGACGACCGCTCGGCCGGGCTCGATGACGGCGTCCACCTCGTATGGCAACTCGGCCAGCCCGGCCGCGATCACCTCCGCGTATTCGGTCAGCGGGAGGGGCTGCGCACCGTATCGGGCGGGAAAACCACCGCCGAGGTCGACCATGCGCAGCCGGATGCCGCACTTGTCCATCACGTCGGCGACCGTCTGCAACGGGCGCTTCCAGGCCAGCGGTGAAAGCATCTGCGATCCGACGTGGAACGTGATGCCGCAAGGGTCGAGCCCGTGATCGCGCGCCGCCAGCAGCAGCCCGACGGCCGCGTCCGGGTCGACCCCGAACTTGCCTTCGCTGGGCACATCGCTCATCGTCTGATGGGCGGCGAGCCGAACGAACACCGATGCGTCGGGCGCGACGGTCGCCAGCTTGGCCAGCTCGTCGAGCGAGTCGAAGGCGAATCGTCGTACTCCCGCCTGATAGGCCCGCACGATGTGGGCGATCGGCTTGACGGGGTTGCTGTAGATCAGCTCCGCCGGCTCCACCCCGATGTCTTGCAGCGTCTCGAGCTCCATCGCCGAGGCGATCTCAAACGAGCTGCCGATCGCGTGGAGCCTTTGCAGCACGGCGGGGTGCGGGTTGCACTTGGTCGCGTAATGCACGGTGACCATCGGCAGCGCCGCGACGATCCGGCGATAGGCGTCCTCGACGAGGTCGAGATCCATGACAAGCTCGGGCGTGCGACGTTCCGTGTCCACGGGCCCCTCCGAACGGACAAGTACGCATAGTGTCGCTCCAGACACGTCCAGTTATCAATGGCTCAGGTAATTTGGCACGTGTGGCTGTTCTTCTCACCGGTTCGACCAGCGGTCTCGGCGCCTGGCTGGCCCCGCGGCTGGCCGCCGCCGGGATGACCGTGCTCATGCACGGGCGTAACGAGGCTTCAGTGAACGCCGGGGTAGCGGCCGTTCGGGCGGCTGGCGGGCAGGCTTTCGGGTTTGTCGCCGATCTTTCGAGCCTGGCCGAGTGCCGCCGGCTGGCCGCCGAGGTCGCTGCGCGCGGCGACCTCACCGCGCTGGTCAACAACGCCGGGGTGGGATTTGGCCGGCCCGGCTCCGGCCGGGAGCTCTCGCGCGACGGGTTCGAGCTGCGCTGGGCGGTGAACTACCTGGCGCCGGTGGTGATCACGCATGGCCTGCTGGACACGCTGCGGGCCAACGCGCCGGCCGACATCGTGAACGTCGGCTCCGCCGGCCAGGTGCCGATCGACTTCGACGACCTGCAGCTCGAGCGGCACTATGACGGGACGGTCGCCTACCGGCGGGCCAAGCTGGCGCTGGCCGCCTGGACGTTCCAGTTGGCTGAGGAGCTTCATGATTCGGGGGTACGGGTAAACTGCCTGCACCCGGCGTCGTTGATGGATACTGCGATGGTCAATGAGGCCGGGGTCACGAGCGTGTCCACAGTAGACGAGGGCGGGGCGGCGACGCTGCGGCTGATCATGTCACCGTCCGGAACCGGCAAGTTCTACAACGGCGCGCGCGAGGCGAAGGCGCATCCGGACGCCTATGATCGGTCGATTCGTGAGCGGCTGGCGGAAGTGACGGCGGAGGCCGTTCGGCTCACACCGTGACGGTGGTCGATCCGGCCCCGGCTCGTGCGTCGGCGTGATCAGGCTGCTGGTTTGCCATTCCCGTTGCTATGACGACGTTTTCGGCAATCAGCGGCCGTTCGCGGCACCACTCGTGACCCGTATTCGCAAGGCTTCAATGCACCGACGACCGCCCCGGCGCGGATCGACCATCGTCTACGCCGCCCCCAAGACGATGGTCGATCCGCCGACGCGCCACGCCGCCGGAATGTCGGCAGAGCGGCCACCGTCTGGGCCATCCGGTGGCAGATCGACCATCGTCGAAGGCGGGCCGGCCAGCGACTCGCGAACGGCGGTGGGTCCGTTCGGACTCTTGCCCATTGACTTACATCTACGTACCATGAGTCAACGGCCGCCGTTGAATCGTTTCATAACCCCCGCCACCACCGGGAGGCCGCGCGATGCGACGCGCCCTGCGAAGACTCCTGCTCCCCGCCGCCCTCGTACTGTCCACTGTGGTCATCATTGACCATCCCGCCCACGCCGCCCCGCCCGTCAGCCTGACCGGCGCCCACTGGATCTGGTACCCCGAAGGCGATCCGCACGTCAGCGTGCCCGCCGAGTACCGCTACTTCCGCAAGAGCTTCACCGTCGCGGCCGGGGCGGTCAGCGACGCCCAGTTCGTCGTCACCGGCGACGACACCGTCGACGTGTGGCTCAACGGTAAGCCGCTGGCCGGCTCGCCACGTACGGCCGACGCCTGGAAGTCGGCCCAGTACGTCGACCTGCAGGCGGCGCTCGTCGCCGGTACGAACACCGTCGCCGTCGCCGTGCACAACACCACCGCCGGCCCGGCCGGGCTCCTCGGCCGACTCCACGTCGTGACCGCCGGCGGCACGACCGACCTGACCACCGACGCGAGCTGGAAGGCCGGCAACACCGCCCCGGCCGGCTGGGAGCAGCCCGGCTTCGCCGACGGCGGCTGGCCGGCCGGCACCGACCTCGGCACGTACGGTGTATCGCCCTGGCTCAGCAACGTCACCGGCCCGCCCGACCCGAGCACCGCGTCGTCGCCGCTGACCGTGGCGTCGGCGACGGTTGAGCACCGGACCAATCCGCTCGGCATCGACGTGGCCAAGCCCCGCTTCGGCTGGCAGCTCAACTCCGCCCAGCTCCAGCAGCGGCAGGGCGCGTACCAGATCAATGTCGGCACCACCGCGGGCGCCGCGGATGTGTGGGACAGCGGTCGCGTCGCCAGCCAGCAGGAAGTCGACGTGCCGTACAACGGGCCGGCGCTGGCCTCGATGCGCCGCTACTTCTGGCGAGTAAGGGTCTGGGACAGCCTTGGCCGGCCGGGCGCGTGGAGCGCCAACCAGTTCTTCGAGACCCCGCCGGCGTGGAGTGCCGACTTCATCGGCCGCGCCAAGACCGACCTGACCGGCGCGAACTGGATCTGGTACCCGGAAACCGGCATGCCGGCCGCAACCCGATACTTCCGCCGGACCTTCACGCTGTCGACGATCCCGAGCCCGGCAACCCTCGTCGTCACCGGCGACGACACGGCCGACGTGTGGGTCAACGGAGTCAGCGTGAGCACCTCGCCCCGAGTCACCGACTCGTGGAAGCAGGCGGCCAGTCTCGAGGTGACGGCCCGCCTGCACTCGGGATCCAACACGATCGCGATCGCCAGCCAGAACAGCACGGCCGGCCCAGCGGGAATCATCGCCAAGCTCGCCAACACGCTCGTCACGGACACCGCGTGGAAGGCGAGCCAGACCGGCCCGAGCGGCTGGGAACAGCCCGGCTTCAACGACGTGAGCTGGCCGGCCGCGCTGAGCGAGAACGCCTACGGCGCCGGACCCTGGGGCAACCAGGTCGTCGTGCCGAGCCCGGCACCGTTGCTGCGCAAGGCGTTCACCGTCAGCCAGCCGGTCGCCAGCGCCCGCCTGCTGACCACCGCGCTCGGCCTGCAGGAGACCCGGCTCAACGGCGCGAAGGTGGGCACCGACGCGCTCGCGCCCGGCTGGACCGACTACACGAAACGGCTGCAGTACAAGGAGTACGACGTATCCGGCCAGATCCGCCAGGGCAGCAACGTCCTGGGCGCCTACCTCGGCAACGGCTGGTTCTCCGGCGGCGTCGGCTTCGCCGGGGCGCAGCTGTACGGCGCCCAGCCGTACTACTCGGCCCAGCTCGTCGTCACGTTCACGGACGGCAGCAGTACCACTGTGAAAACCGACTCCTCGTGGAAGGTGACGGCCGGTCCGATCCGGTTCGACGACCTGTACAACGGCGAGGAGTACGACGCGCGGGCCGAGCTTCCCGGTTGGGACTCCCCCGGCTTTGACGACAGCGCGTGGAACAGCCCGGTCGTTCGGACCGCGGCCAAGCCGGCGCTGGTGTCCCAAGTGGACAACGGAGTAAGGATTCAACAGGAGATCCGCCCAACAAGCCTGACCCAGCCCAAGCCCGGCGTGTGGGTGTTCGACCTCGGGCAGAACTTCACCGGCTGGGATCGGTTGCGCGTCAGCGGGCCGGCCGGCACGACCGTCCAACTGCGGCACGCCGAGGTGCTCAACCCGGACGGCACCATCTACACGGCCAACCTGCGGGGCGCCCGGCAGACCGACAAGTACACAACAAAAGGCACGGCTGAGATCTACGAGCCGCGGTTCACCGTTCACGGCTATAGATACGTCGAGCTCACCGGAATGACGCCCACCATGGACACCATCACCGGCTTGGCCGCCTGGACCAGCGGCGCCCAACCGGGCACGTTGACCACGTCCAACGCCCTGATCAACCAGCTGCAGCACAACATCGTGGGGGGCGAGCGGTCGAACATGCTCTCGATCCCGACCGACTGTCCCCAGCGCGACGAGCGGCTCGGCTGGACCGGCGACATCGCCATCTTCTCGGCGACGTCGACGTTCAATGTGGACGTACACGGGTTCCTCGACAAGTTCGCCGACGACCTCACCGACGCGCAGCGCAGCGACGGCGCGTTCACCGACGTCGCGCCGGCGGTCGCGATCGGCGGGGCGGGCACGGCCGGTTGGGGCGATGCGGGCGTCATCATCCCGTACACCGTCTGGCAGCGATACGGTGACATCCAAACAGTCAACGACCATTTCGTGGCGATGACCCGCTGGGTCGACTACCTCCGGTCGACGTCCGGCAGCGATCTGATCCGCAACCAGCCGACCTACGGCGACTGGCTCAACGTCAACGACAACACCGCGCAGGACCTCATCTCGACGGCGTTCTTCGGCTGGTCGGCGCGGCTCGTGTCGCGGATGGCGGCGGCGACCGGGCATACCGCCGAGGCATCCACCTACGGCACCCTTGCCAACCAGGTGGCCGCCGCGTTCGCCAACCGGTTCGTGGCGGCCGACGGTACGGTGTCCGGCAACACGCAGACCGGCTATGTTCTGGCCCTCGCGTTCGGGCTCCTGCCGAGCAACCTCATCCAGCCGGCCGCGGACAAGCTGGCCGCGAAGGTCGCCGCGACGGGCGGGCATTTGAGCGTCGGGTTCCTCGGCGTCGAGCATCTTCTGCCGGTACTGGCGGAGCACGGTCACCTCGACACCGCCTACCAGGTGCTGCTGCAGCCCGGGTTCCCGGGTTGGGGGTACATGCTGAGCCGCGGCGCGACCACCATCTGGGAACGCTGGGACGGCATCAAGACCGACGGCTCGTTCAACGACCCCGGGATGAACTCGTTCAACCACTACGGTCTCGGCTCGGTCGGCGACTTCCTGTACCGCGAAATAGGCGGCCTGTCGGCGGCCTCTCCCGGCTACCAGAGCCAGCTCATCGCGCCGCGGCCGGGCGGCGGGCTGACGTCGGCGTCCGCGTCACTGGCGACGCCCTACGGGCCGGCCGTCAGCGACTGGTCGACGGCCGGCGGCGTCCTGACGCTGCGGGTCACCGTGCCGGCCGGCACGTCGGCGACGGTCCAGGTGCCGGGGACAAACCCGGTCACCGCGCCGCCGCAGGCGGTCCCGACCGGTCCGCGCGCGTACTACCTGCCGGCCGGAAGCTACACGTTCACGTCCTAAGCTGTGCCGTGTGACGACGACGTTCGAGGACCTGCTGCGCGACCTCACGCCGCAGGTCCTCGGCGCGTTGGTGCGCCGATATGGGCAGTTCGACGCGTGCGAGGACGCCGTGCAGGAGGCCCTCCTCGCGGCCGCCACCCAGTGGCCGGCCGACGGGGTGCCCGACAACCCGCGCGCCTGGCTCATCACGGTCGCCTCGCGACGGCTCACCGACCAGTTGCGCAGCGACATCGCTCGGCGCCGCCGCGAAGAGGCCTTCCAGGACACGAGCGTCGAGCCGCCGAGCGTGCCCGACCGCGACGACACGCTCGTGCTGCTGTTCATGTGCTGCCATCCGAGCCTTTCCGCGCCCTCACAACTCGCGCTCACGCTGCGCGCCGTCGGCGGGCTCACCACGGCCCAGATCGCGAGCGCGTTCATGGTGCCCGAGGCGACCATGGCGCAGCGGATCAGCCGGGCCAAGCAGCGGATCAGGTCGACCGGCGTCCCGTTTCAGCTGCCACCCGAGGACGAGCGGGCCGAGCGGCTCCGGGTCGTCCTGCAGGTCCTCTACCTGATCTTCAATGAGGGCTACACGGCGACGTCCGGCGACGACCTGCACCGGCCCGACCTGACGGCCGAGGCGATACGGCTCACGCGGGAGCTACGCCGTATCCTGCCGAACGACGGCGAGGTGGCCGGGCTGCTCGCGCTCATGCTGCTCACCGAGGCCCGCCGGCCGGCCCGGACGCTCCCCGACGGCACACTCGTCCCGCTGGACGACCAGGACCGCCGCCTCTGGGACGCCAACGCCATCAAGGAAGGCGTGACGCTGATCAGCGAGACGCTCGCCCGGTCGACGATCGGGCCATACCAGTTGCAAGCGGCGATCGCGGCGGTTCACGACGAAGCACCGTCCGCGCAAGACACCGACTGGGTGCAGATCCTCGGCCTGTTTGACCTGCTCGAGACGATCGCCCCCAACCCGGTCGTGACGCTCAACCGGTCGGTGGCCGTCGCGATGGTCCAGGGCCCGCGGGCCGGGCTTGACCTGCTTGCCGGGCTCGAGAACGACGAGCGGATGGCCGGCAACCACCGCCTCGACGCGGTGCGGGCGCACCTGCTGGAGAAGGCCGGCGAGGTGGACTTGGCACGGGAGCACTTCGAACGGGCGGCCAAGCGGACGACGAGCCGGCCGGAGCAGCGCTATTTGCAAGCGCAGGCGCGGCGGCTACGCACGAGTCCCTGAGGAGAGACGGCGTATCGCGGTGCCGTAGGGCGCCCGGAACGGCGGATCCACCGCGTAGGCGATCTCGCGCAGCTGCGCGACCACATGCACGAACGCCGCCTCGACGTCGTCCGGCAACGGCTGATCGGCCGACGTCGCGTGCCGCACCGCGCGAAACGCCGTGACGAGCCCGTCCAGGATCACATCGTCCCCGGCCGACGGCCGCCGCACCCGGCACTCCCCGGCCACGAACGCCTCGTGGAGGCGCTCGACCGCCTCCACGTACAGCAAGAACGCGAGCGAATAGTCCCGCGCCTGATATGCCGTCAAGGCCTGGGCCCCGGCCCGCTGCGGCGCGAACGGATCAACCGGCTCGGCCCCGGGCCGGCGGGCCCCGCGAACCTCGTTGATCTCCCATGCCGCTATTTCACAGTTGTACTGAGCGAGCCCCGCACCGGCTCCCATCGTGAAAACCTTGGTGCCGTTGTCGAGCGGGAGCACCAGCGCGTCGACGACCTGCCGCCGGCGCGTTTCACGTGAATGGTAGGCGTCGGCGACGAGCGCGCTGTGCCGCACGATCCACTCGGGACGCAGCCGGCGGCGCAGCCGGCCGAGCCGGAACGCGTATGTCGCCTCCGCGGTCACGAGCAGGAACGCCTTACGGTCGGCGCCTTCGAACACATTCTGGAAGTCGGGCGCCGACTCGTGGGCGTAGGCAAATTCGATCACCGCCGGCGGGTTCAGCGGGAGTCGGGTGAGGGTGGCCATGCGGCGTAACTCCTTCTCGAAGTCGGCCCTTCGCATGCCGCCCCTCCTGACGTCATGGAAGAGGCAACCTTGCGACCGCTCGCCCGCACCACGCTATCCCTGTGTCATCAATCGGACGGCGCTATCACCTGGTTAGGGTATTGGCGATCGCCACATCAGCCACAGTGGTGGCCCGTCGGGTAGCCGGACGACCGAGCGGACCGCGTACCCGTGTCGCAAATAGAGGTCACGGTTGCGCGGGTCGTTGGATTCCAGATATGCGGGAAGGCCGGCGGCGTCGAGCCGCGCGTGGTGCCGGTCGAGCAGTGCGCTGCCGACGCCGTGGTTCTGCCGCTCCGGCCGCACGGCCAGGAACGCGAGATAGTGGTGCGGGTCAAGCGGATGGTGCGCCTCAAGCAGCGCGTCGAGCTCGCAGGTGCGGTCGAACGCCGATCCGGCCGCCTCCTTCAACCGGTGTTCATAGTCGGCCGGCGACGGGATCAGCGACGTGAACGGGAACCACAGCGCGACACCGGACAGTTCGCCGGTGTCGGGATCGGCGTTCGCGTAGACCTCGCCGTAGCGCACGGCGTGTTCGGCGTAGATCTCGAAATACCCGGGAGCACGCCGCCGTCGAGCGGCGTCGTCGGGCATGAGCCAGCGCGCGACCGGGCCTTCACTCATCGCCTCGGCCAGCACCGAGGCGATCTCGGTGACGTCCACCGGCGCGACATCGCGGATCACCAGATCCTGAATGGCGTGCGTCATCAGCGTCCTTCACAGGAATTGAAATCGGTTTAAATTGAGATTGATTGATCAATGGATCAGCGTGCTCTGCGGCGCGCGGATGCTGCGCAGCGCCGCCGCCTCGGCCGCGGCCGTCTGCATCCGTTGCGCCGGCGGCATCGCGGCGATCGACGTGAGGTGCCCGTCGGCGCCGCGGCCGATCGCGGCGTAGACGTCCGGCCGCGCTCCGCGCATGACCAGCGCCCAGCCGAAGCCGATGACCGCGAAGATCGCGTAGGCGGCCGGGAAGAGCCACTGGAACGGCGAGTCCTTGCTCACCTGCAGCAGGTCGCCGAGCCCGATGATCGTCGCCGCCAGCACGCCGCTCAACAACAGGAACGCGATGACCGGCGCGATCTGGCCCCGCCACACGTTCTCCTGGCCGCGGTTGCGGATGAAGAACGCGATGACCGCCGCCGAGGCCGCCCACATAAGGATCAGCACACCGAGGCCGCCGACGATCGTCAGCCAGCCGAAGAGGTAGACCAGCGGATCGGCCTTGGTTGCGTAGTAGACGATCAGCACGCCGATCGCGAGCACGCTTTGGGTGATCGAACCCATCAGCGGCGCGCCGGTGCGCGGGTGCGTGCGTCCCCAGATGCCGGGCAGCACGCCTTCGCGGCCGAGCGCGAATTCGTAGCGGGCCACGGCCGCGTGGAACGCCAGCAGAGCGGCGAAGACGCTGGTCAGGAACAGCACGTAGCCGATGCTCACGAACACCTGCGGCACGTGCGTCGAGATGAGCGAGAACACCAGGTCGGTGTGCTTGTCCTTGGCGGCCGCCACGATGTTGCCGGGGCCGGTGCTCACCGACATCGCCCACGCCGACAGGCCGATGACCGCGCCCGGGATGATGACCGCCCAGTGCGTGGCCCGGGCGATCGTGCGCTTCGGGTCGCGGGCCTCCTCGGAGAGCACGACGGTCGCCTCGAAGCCGACGAACCCGGCGATCGCCACGACGAGCAGCGCGGCCGCCTGGGGGTCGATCATCTTGGCCGGCGACAGGGTGGCGAAGCTGACGTGCCCGCCGGCCGGGTGGATGGTCATGATCAGGTCGTAGAACAGCACCAGGCTGATCTCGGCGACCAGCAGCACCCCGAGCACCCGCCCGGACAGGTCGACCCACAGCACGCCGAGCACGGCCACGATCGCCCAGGCAACCAGCGCACAGACGAACCACGACACCGTGAAGCCGAATGAGTCGAGGATGCCCGACCCGACGACGCCGAACAGCCCGAAGAGACCGACCTGCATCAACGCGTAGGCCGGCAGCGCGACGAACGCCGCGCCGACACCGATCACGCGGCCCAGCCCATGGCTGATGTAGGAGTAGAACGCGCCGGAGTTGACGATGTGCCGGCTCATGGCGACGAAGCCGACCGTGAAGATCGACAGGATGCCCGCCGCGACGAGATAGGACACCGGCACGGCGGTGCTGCCGATCACCGCATAGATGGTCGTGACCGAGCCGAGGATGACGGTCAGCGGGGCGGCACCAGCAACGCCGAAGAACACGACCGACGGCACGCCCAGCCGGTTGCGGGCCAGGGCCCGCGACACGATATCCGGCTCGGCAGCATCGCGACCCGGCATTATCACCCTCCACGCGGAATTGGGGACGTTGCGGTTGCGCAGCCTCCGCGGAGGAAGGTGATGGCGCCCTTTTGCCATTACCGTCGCCCAGCGGCGAGCACGGACCCGACCAGAGCCTCGGTGTGCTCGACCAACTGCCGAAGGTCTTCAGGCAATGAGCTGACGATCGTCGGCAGGTGAACCAGCGCATCGCGATGTGCCTGGAAGTCCCAGAGCACGTGCCGGGTAAGCCCGGTCGCGACAACCAGTCCTACGAGGACGCGGTCGCTCAGGTTCATCGGACGGCGGCGCACGAGAATCTCCGCCAGCCGGATCGGCGCCCACGCCGCCACGTTGCGCTGGTTGGAGTTCATCGGCATGTACAAGGTCTGAGTGCCCATCAGCTTGCGGCGGGTCACCGGCTCGAGCACGCCGGCCCGCAGGAGCCGCTCGCCGACCTTGACCGTGGCGTCCTGAGCGAGGAACGCCAGCCAGGTGCGCAGCTCGCGGTGCTGGGGTTGGGCAATGAGCAGGTCGAGCACGTCATGGCTCAAGGGGTCGCCGGTCGGCTCCCGGCTGACCACGTAGAGATCGCCTTCGTAAGCCCGGACGCGGTCGCTCACCATGAGCTCGCCGAGCAGCGCACCGGCCAGTCCGAGCCCGGTTGCCCGGGGGTGCAGTCTCGACCGGCCGGTGCGGTCCTCGTGCGCGATGAGGAAAAACTCGTCAGCAAGCAACGCCGCCACGCCCCTTTTAGAGCCCGCACTATGCGCTGTCCTCTATGTCCTCAGCATCATGTACCTGTCACTGGGTGTAGCGCAACAAGTACTAGACTTCTCGCAGATGACGCCCTTTTCTATAAAGATCGTTAGGGTGAGGGAGACTGACGCCGCAAGTGGGACATTGAGGAGGTCATGGTGCCTTTCGACGAGGGACCTACGCTGCGCCGGCGGCGGTTGGGCTCCGAGCTGAAGCGGTGCCGCGAGCAGGCCGGGATGACCCAGGAGCAGGTATCGAAGTACTTCGAATGGCACGCGGCCAAGGTGACCAGAATTGAGACGGCCCGCGTGGCCGTCACCCCGCGGGACGTCAAAGATCTTTTGACGTTGTACGGGGTGCAGGACGAGCAGTACCGCGAAGCGCTCATGACCCTGGCCCGCCTGTCCCGTGAGCGCACCTGGTGGACGGACTACCGCGACCTGATGCGCCCGGGCAACTTCGTCGGCCTGGAGGCGGAGGCCTCGTGGGCACGCGTCTGGGAGCCGATCGTGCTCCCGGGCCTGCTGCAGACCGCGGCCTATATGCGGGCGCTCATGACCGTGGGCCGGCGGGCCGACACCCCGGAGAGCGTGGACCGGCGGATCACCCTGCGGCTGCGCCGCCAGGACCGGCTGACCGGCGACAACCCGCTCAACCTCTGGGCGATCATCGACGAGTCGGTCGTGCGGCGGATCGTCGGCGGTCCGGCCGCCATGAGCGAGCAGCTGCAGCGCCTCCTCGACGTCGGGGACTTCACCAACGTGACGATCCAGATCCTTCCGTTCACCGCCGGCGAGCACGTCTTCCTCGGCGGCTCGGCCGCGCTGCTGGAATTTCCCGAGCGGGCGCACTCCGATGTGGTCTACCTCGAAGGCCTTGCCGGCGACTACTACGAGGAGCAGCCGCAAGAGGTCGAGCGCTACCGGCAAGAGTTCGAACGACTGGCCGAGAATGCACTGCCGGCCGACGGCACCGCCGCGATGATCAAGCGGCTCCGTGACGACTATTCGAATTCCTGATCGCTCATCCGCACGCCTTCTGACGTGGGCCGTCGCCGTACGCGACGGCAAATATCCGCAGGTCCAGCTGTTTTTGTGAATCTTGAAGGACCTCCGCGGCGACGCCCCGGGCCACTCGGTTCACCCGGAAGTCCAGCGGCCAGCCGAGTCAAACAAAAGCAATTCGGGTGGCCGGCGAACGCTATGAACAGCTCGCCAAAGAATACCGCCGCGCGCACCGCCGCCAAACCATCGTGCGATGTTTGTCAGTGCGCCCGGGCGGAGCGAGCCGGCAAGTTGGCCGCAGTCGGGAACGACGACGGCCACCGTGACGGGCCGTCATCGTCTGACTGACCGGCCGGCGCGCAGCCTGACTCCACCGACCTGACGAGGAACCCGAGTCCGGTGATGGCTCGCCCGCTATCGCGAGCACAGAACCGCAAACACGGATGGGCGAACCCCAAATCGGTGAAGTAGGGTCAGTCCACTTGCCGGACTCGAATAGTGCGAGCAGTATCGGGATGCCAATCGTAATTATTTCTCACACCACCCACGCCCTGTGAACGTTCGTGTACGAACGGTTCAGGTGGGGTATGTGTTTGTCCACGGAAGGAGGTAGCCCGGCATGACCGCACACAATTTGGCCGACGCCGTGTGGCGCAAGAGCAGCCGCAGTAACGGTAACGGCGGGAACAACTGCGTCGAGGTGGCCGACCTCGGCTCGGCCGTAGCAGTGCGCGACAGCAAGGACCAGCACGGTCCGGCTCTGGTCTTCGCACTGACCGACTTCGACGCGTTCCTCCGCTCGGCGAAGGTCGGAAGTTTCGACCGCATCTGATAGTAGTTCCGCAGTCGCGCACGGCCCTCATTCGCCGAGGGTCGTTGTCTATTTCGGGGCACCCTCACCGGGTGCCCCGATTCATTTACCGTTCGTAGCCAAATGAGCGGTTCTGGCAATGTCCAGAACAGCGAGGAAATAACACGGGGTGTAGTACTCGGACGAGAATCGCGGCGATCTCGCACCGGCCGAGTGAATTCGCGCCGAAACCGCTCTTTCGGGGTACGGCCGGTGATTCCATAGCGGTCGAGCCGGACCGCCTTCGGCGAACCGCCGACATTGAGCACCCGGCCGAAGAACTCCTCCGCCTCCGCCTCCGCCTCCGCCTCATCGCCGACCCGGACGCGGCCGGGCCCTCGGGGCACCCTCGACCGGGTGGCTGGTCGCCGACCGAGAGCACGGCGTCGGCCCGTTCGAGGATCGACCGGAAGCCCTCCCGGATCAGGGACTGGTCGTCGGCCAGTACGCCGCGAATGCTCACGAGCCCTCCAGCGGCAGGTCGGCGCGCACGGTCCAGCCACCCGACGGGCCGGGGCCGACCAGCGCGACCCGCTCCCGCATCCAGCCCCAGCCCGGAGCCGGGCGACGACGTGGCCGTTCCCGCACCATCGTCGGAAACGTCGATTGTCACGCCATCTGAAGATTGGGCGATCGACACGTGCACCGACGACGCCCCGGCGTGCCGGACCACGTTCGTCAGCGCCTCCTGCACGATCCGGGACGCCGTCAGCCCGAGAAACACCGGCACCTCCAGCGGTCGGCCGAGACGGTGACCGCAGGCCGGCCGCCCGCGCGTGCTCGACGAGCTCGTCCAGCTGGTGCTCGCCGCACCGCCTGGACGTCGCCGTATCGCTTGGCCACGGCGCGAAGGCTGATTGCTGTCATGCCCTCGATGCTCGGCGCTCGCCGGGATCCGCGAATCCGGCGAGCGCCGTCACTGTCGCACCGCGCCCTACTCCCCGGGGAGTAGTCAGCCCACGTCCCGCCTCGTGCTGGTGAGGACGGCCGCGATCGCGAAGGCCGCCGCGTACGCGGCGAGGGCCAGGCCGGCCTGCCACTGCGGCGGGCCGTCGGTGACGGTCGGCAGGCCGTCCAGGGCCGAGCCGAGCGCGAACGGCAACCAGTTCTTGATGCCGCCGACGAGTTGGGCCACGATCCCCTCGATCAGTGCCAGCCAGGCGAGCGCCGCGGCGACCGCGCCGATCAGGTTGGTGATCAGCGCGCCGACCCCGACGCCGATGGCCGCGAACGCGCCGTTCCACAGGACTCCGCCGACGAGCGTGCGCCATATGTCCACCGTGGACAGGTCGACCGGGTAGCCCTTGGCGGCCAGCCAGATGGCCGTGGTGGCCAGCGCGGTGATCAGGCCGACCACCCCGAAGCCGAGGCCGGTGACGGTGTACGCGGCCAGTTTGGCCAGGATGACCCGCGCTCGGCGGGGCTCGGCGAGGTAGGCGTCGGTGATCGTGCGGTGGCGGTACTCGCCGGCGACGGCCAGGATGCCGAGCACGAGCGTGAACAGCGACACCAGGCCGAGGTGGGAGACGGCCTTGCGCAGGACGTCGGGCGAGTTGAGGTTGGATCCGTTGAGCATGAGCCCGCTGATGCCGCCGATGATCAGCAGCTGGGCGGCGCCGAGCAGGATCCATACGGTGCGGGTGGAGCGCAGCTTGAACAGTTCAACCGTCATGACGTCAACTCCAGGAAGGCCGATTCGAGGTCGGCGTGCGGCGCGCCCGCGTACCGGAGCGCGCCGCCGCTCACGATGACGACCCGGTCGACGGTCTGGGCGACCTCGGCCAGGACGTGGCTGGAGACCAGGACGGTGCGCCCCTCGGCGGCCCGGCCCCGCAACAGCTTGCGCAGCCACGCCACGCCGGCCGGGTCGAGGCCGTTGGCCGGCTCGTCGAGGACCAGCACCTCGGGGTCGCCGAGCAGCGCGGCGGCCAGGCCCAGCCGCTGGCGCTGGCCGAGCGAGTAGCCGCCGACCCGCCGCCCGGCCTCACCGGTCAGGGCCACCTCGTCAAGGACCTCGCCGACCCGCCGGTCGGGTACGCCGGTGCGACGGGCGAGGATCCTGAGGTGGTCGCGGCCGGTGCGGCCGGGGTGAAAGCCGGTCGCCTCGAGGACGGCCCCGACGACCCGGCGCGGATGGGCCAGGTCGGCGTACCGGCGCCCGCCGATCGTCGCCGTCCCGGCCGTCGGGCGGACCAGGCCGAGCAGCATCCGCAGGGTCGTCGTCTTGCCGGCGCCGTTCGGGCCGAGGAAGCCGGTCACCGCGCCGGGGCCGACGTCGAAGGTCAGGTCGCGGACCGCCGTGACGGCGCCGAACCGCTTCGTCAGGCCGCGTACCGAGATGTCAGTCATCGCTGCACGATCGCCCGTCGGGCCCGGCCCGCGCGTCGCCTCGGGGCGGCATCTTCCGGATACCGCCGCCGCGGTATACAGCCCGGGCGGCCGGGCACCTACCGTGAGGTCATGAACGCGCGCTCGGCCGACCCGATCGTGGCGGCCGTCGTCTTCCTGGTGACGCTGCTCAGCGCGGCCAACCCGCAGCACCTGCACGACTGGGTCGCGGTGGCCCTGGCCGGGGTCGCCAGCGGAGCGCTGGTGCTGCGGCGCCGGTGGCCGTACGCCGTACTCATCGTGAGCACCGTCGCGGCCGAGGTCTTCCTCGCGCGGTACCACGGAAACAACCGGACGCTCGTGCTGGCCGCGCCGCTCGTCGCGCTCTATTCGGTGGCGGCGTCGAGCGACCGGCGCCGGTCGCTCGTCATCGGCGGCCTCGTGGTGCTCGCGATCGGCGGCTTCCACACGGCGTTGGGCAAGCCGGAGCGGTTCCTCGGGCCGGAGAACATCGCGCTGGCCGCGCTCGGCGGGCTGGCCGTGGCGGCCGGGGACGCCGCCCGCAGCCGGCGCGCCTACCTGGCCGAGGTCGAGGCGCGGGCCCAGCGGGCCGAGCGCGACCGGGAGACCGAGGCGCTGCGCCGGGTCACCGAGGAGCGGCTGCGCATCGCCCGGGACCTGCACGACAGCGTCGGCCACCACCTGGCGTTGATCAACGTCCAGGCCGGCGTGGCGACGCACGTGCTGACCGACCAGCCGGACACCGTGCGGGCGACGTTCGCCCAGATCCGCCTCGGCTCGCGGGCCGCGCTCGACGAACTGCGGGACACCGTCGGCCTGCTGCGCCAGCCGGGCGACCCGGCCGCCCCGGTCGAGCCGACCGTCGGCCTGTCCAGCCTGCCCGATCTGCTCAACAGCTGCGCTCGCTCCGGTCTGCACGTCACCGTGGCGGAGTCGGGACCGTCCGTCGCCCTGCCGTGGGCGACGGACGTAACGGCGTATCGGGTGATCCAGGAGTCGCTCACGAATGCGCGCAAGCATGCCGGCGCGGTCGCCGTGTCGTTGACGTTGGCCTATGCACCCGAGTCGGTGACCATCACGGTGGCCAATGCGGCTCGGGCGGCGGGGCCGGACGGGCACGGGATCACCGGTATGCGGGAGCGGGTCACTGCGATCGGCGGCACGTTCTCGTCCGGGGTCGCCGGGGGCCGCTACACCGTACGAGCGGAGCTGCCGCTATGACGATCCGCGTCCTGCTGGCCGACGACCAGCCGCTCCTGCGGGCCAGCTTCCGGACCCTTATCGACACCGCCCCGGACCTGGAGGTGGTCGGTGAGGCGCGCACCGGTCGCGAGGTGGTCGGGCTGGCCCGGTCGGCGCGCGCCGACGTGGTGCTGATGGACATCCGCATGCCCGACCTCGACGGGCTGAGCGCCACCCGGCTGATCACCGCCGACGAGGACCTGGCCGGGGTCCGGGTGCTGATCCTGACCACGTTCGAGATCGACGAGTACGTGTTTGAGGCGCTGCGCAGCGGGGCGAGCGGGTTTCTCGGCAAGAGCGCCGAGCCCGACGAACTGCTCACCGCGATCCGGGTCGTCCACCGGGGTGACGCGCTGCTCTCGCCGGCCGCGACGCGGAGCCTGATCGCGCGGTACCTGGCGCGGCCCGACTCGTTTCCGCAGCCGGTCGCTCCGGAACGGCTGCGCGGGCTGACCGACCGCGAGCGGGAGGTGCTCGCCCTCGTCGGCCGGGGACTGTCCAATGAGGACATCGCCGCGCACCTGACAGTCAGCCCGCATACCGTGAAGACCCACGTGAACCGGGCGATGACCAAGCTGGGCGCGCACGACCGCGCCCAGCTGGTGGTCATCGCCTACGAGACGGGGCTGCTCAGCCCACCGCGCACGCCGACCCGTTGAGCGCGAAGGCGCTCGGGTTGCCGTTGCTCCCGCTGTAGGTGCCCTGGAAGCCGAACGAGGCCGAACCGCCCGGCGACAATGAGCCGTTGTAGGACATGTTGCGGGCGGTCACCGCCGCACCGGACTGGCTGACCGTGGCGCTCCACGCGGACGTGACCCGCTGGTTGCCGGGGAACGACCAGGTGAGCGTCCAGCCGTTGATCGGGTTGCTCCCGGTGTTGGCCACCGTGATGTCGGCGGTGAAGCCGGTGTTCCAGGTGTTGGTCTTGTAGGTGACCTTGCAGGCCGAGTTGCCCGGCGGCGGACTCGTCGGGGGCGGGCTGGTCGGCGGCGGGCTGGTCTGGCCACCACCGTTCACGGCCGCCGAGAAGCTCGTGACGCCGAGCCCGGTCCCGCCCTGCCACGGCTCGAAGCCGGCCTGGATGCTGGTCAGGTACCAGGAGTTGGTGATCCCGCCGCGGTTGCGCACGTCGTTGATGAAGTCCAGGACGCTGAAGCTCCAGCTGCTGATCGCCGAGGGCGCCACGTAGGACGTGACGTTGTTGGAGCCGTTGTTGCCCTGCCAGACCTGCCAGCTGCGGCCGCCGATGGTCGTGTTGCCGACCGCCGAGCCGACCGGCTGGATCGAGCCCTGCCGGTTGAACCAGATCATGATTTCTTGCTGGTTCACCCCGTCGGTCTTCGGCGACGGGTCGAGCCAGATGTCGTAGGAGGCGTCGTAGATCGCGCCGCTCACGAACTGGTAGTTGATGCTGCTGGTCACCGAGCTGATCCGGCTGAGCTGCATCGGCAGGTTGGTGCCCGGCGAGCAGTTCGTGTAGTGGCATCCATAGTAGACAGACGGGTAGGAGACCGGGGCGCCGTTGGTCGGGTTCGAACCCTGTTGGCTGGTGATCGAGAAGCCGGTGGAGGTGACGTTGATGCACTGCTGGGCGGAGGTTCCCCAGCGGTTGTTCTGCACCACGTACCGACCTTGGATGGTGGTGCTGCCGAACTGGTCGCAGATCTGGGTGTCGGCCTGGGCGGGGCTGGTGGCGATCACGGTCGCGATGGCGGCCGCGGCGAGCACCCCGGCCGCGGCCGCGAAGCGAAGGGCACGTCTCATGAACCGGAAGGTATCGAAGCATCGAAATGACTGCGAGTTGTGCCCGAATATCGGCGCTTTCCTGCGGCTTGCGAGCTGAAACTTTCATCGAAGGTCTCGCACGGCTCTCGTAGGCTGCACGGCCTGGCGGTCCTGCTGCTCTTCCGCACCGCCTGCTCCGGAAGCCACAGCGACTCCGCGGCCGCTCCCCCGCCGTCGCCCTCGCGCGTCGGGTCGTTCGTGACCCCGACCAGCGAAACATCTAAGGCGAACGGCCGGGGGCCGTGCACGGCAGCCGCCCGGCTCGGAGGTCGACACCGGCTGCACCATCACCTATAAGGGCACGGCCGCCGTCTTTCATATCAACGGATACGCGGGGAGCGTGCTCGTCCAGTACACGGTGAGCAAGACGACGGCCGTGCCGGGCGGCATCGGGGTCATGAACCCGTGGTATCGCACCGTGCGCGCGGCTGCGCCCGGCGAGGTCGGCACGGCGAAGTGCGGCTCGAGCCTGCCGGAAGCGGAGCGGACGAGCTTCGGTGTGCAGCCGTGTCGCTGCTGGTACACCGCATCGGATGGGACCAACGTCGAGAAGAAGGTGAACCTGACCGCGAAGGCCCGTCCACGGTGGTCCACGGTGGTCCACGGTGTTCGACGGTGGTCGACGGTGGTCGACGGTGGTCGACGGTGGTCGACGGTGGTCGACGGTGGTCGACGGTGGTCGACGGTGGTCGACGGTGGTCGACGGTGGTCGACGGTGGTCGACGGTGG
>Ga0070683_100000382_pt1 | contig 30781 bp, 30 predicted proteins | sample KBSC713LmetaG_FD_64662 | JGI IMG/M metagenome (GOLD analysis project Ga0070683, IMG submission 64662) | Corn rhizosphere microbial communities from Kellogg Biological Station, Michigan, USA - KBS C7.1-3L metaG | ecosystem: Host-associated > Plants > Roots > Rhizosphere ... | reverse complement strand
TTTCGTTATGTGTGCTCGCGCGCGCACGCGGCGCCGAGGCGCGACATGCACGACAACCATTATGATTTTCCAATGCGTCAACGCGGCCTCTGGCCGGTGACGAGCGAACCTTCGGTGGCCGATGCGACGCACGCGCCGAGCTTGTCGCTCGGCGGGGTCAGCTCAGATCAGCGACGGCGGTCCGTTGGCGAATGGGCGATCGTACGGCCGATCGATGGTCGGCGCGACGGCAACTTGGCCGATGCGCGCGGGCGACGAAACTCGGTACGACGCACTGGGCGCCGTCGGAGCATGGCCAACGACAAATGCGGCTACGCCACAGCATGCGCTGAGACAGCTGCACGACGGCGTGGAGTCGTGGGACGAGTCCGATGACGACGCTCGCTCATGCCCGGCATGCCCGGGCATCGGCATCTCTGCCGATCCGTGATGGTGCGCGGCGGTCGCGACGTTCGAGTGAACGGCGCACGTGTGGATCCCCGGAGCTTCGAGAAGCGCCGCGTTGAACCACAGGCCCCAAAGGCCGACAAAAAGCCGAAGCCAGACCGGACGTCGCACGATCCTATTAATACAACGCAGCAATCAGTCGTTCGCCAGGGCCGCGTTTTCGAGGACGCGCGGTGAAGCCTGCCAGATCAGCGGCCGATACTCAATCTGATTGCCTTACGCTGTTCCCTCCTGAGTTCTACGAACTCACGTCGCCAGACCGGCCATTCGGGGGCGAGAGAAAGAAAAGAGATGACAAGTCACATCAATTATTGGATCGCCGCCCTCTCGCTCCTCGTCGCGACCGCTGCGTCCTACACGGCGCTCGATGTTGCTGGACGAGCAACCGCCGCGACCGGCCGCGACCGTCTCGCGTGGCTCATCGGTGGCGCCTTCGCGATGGGACTCGGGATCTGGTCGATGCACTATGTCGGGATGCTCTCGTTCGAGCTGCCGGTGGTCGTCTTCTACCATGTCCCGACTGTTTTCGTGTCGCTCCTCGCGGCGGTGTTTGCTTCAGGCGTCGCGTTGTTCGTCGCAAGCCGGCCGCGGTGGAGCTGGCGAGCTTCGGCGCTCGCCAGCGTGATCATGGGCGCCGGCATCGGCGCGATGCACTACATCGGCATGGCCGCAATGCGCCTCACCGCGATGATGCGGTGGAACTATGCCGTCATCGCGTTGTCGATCGTCATCGCCGTCGTCGTCTCGCTCGTCGCCATGTGGTTGGCGTTCCGCTTCCGAGAGACGCGGATGGTCGCGGCGCCGAAGATCGCGAGTGCGTTCGTCATGGGCGTCGCCGTCGTCGCGATGCACTACACCGGGATGGCGGCGGCAACATTCGACTCGTCGCCGATGCCGTTTGACCGAACGAACTCCATCGTCATTTCGTCGCTGGGCCTCGCAAGCATCATTCTGGTGACGTTCGGTGTGCTCGCGTTCTCGCTGCTGACGTCGGTGCTCGACCGCCATTCGCAGCGACTCAAGCTGTCCGCGAGCGAAGCGCGCTACCAACAGCTCGTCGAGAGAAGTAGAACGGGCATCTATCAAGCGACGCTCGACGGACGACTCCTCGAGTGCAACGAAGCCTTCGCTCGAATCCTCGGCTACGAGACGCGCGAACAGTGTCTTGCCGCACCACTTACGTCGTACTACGCGACTCCCGCTGATCGGTCGGTATTCGTTTCGGCGTTGATGTCGAAGAAAACTCTGTCCGACCATGAGGTCCGACTCACGGATTGCAACGGCCGGGTCGTGTGGGTTCTCGAGACCGCGACGCTGTACGGTGAAGTCAACGGAACGGCGAACGTCGTCGACGGCACGATCCACGACATCACGCAGCGCAAGGAGGCCGAGGTAGCGCTCCGCGCCGCGATGGAAGCGTCGCAAGAAGCGAATCGGGCAAAGAGCGAGTTTCTCGCGAACATGAGTCACGAGATCCGCACTCCGATGAATGGCATCGTCGGAATGACGGAGCTCACTCTCGAGACGGATCTCACCGCCGAGCAACGCGAGTACCTCGAAACGGTTCGCTCGTCCGCCGACTCACTCCTCGGCGTCATCAACGACATTCTGGATTTCTCGAAGATCGAGGCCCGTCGCCTCGACATCGATGTCGTCGACTTCGATCTCCGGACGTTGATTGACGAAATGCTCAAGACGCTCGCGCCGCGCGCGCACGCGAAGGACCTCGAGCTCGCATGTCGCGTTGCGCCGGACGTCCCTCAGGGACTCGGCGGCGATCCGAACCGCGTTCGGCAGGTACTCCTCAACCTCCTGAGCAACGCGGTGAAGTTTACCGAACGGGGCGAAGTGGTCTTGGAAGTCGAGAGTGCTTCGATCGGCGAGCATCGCGTCAACGTGATTTTCACCCTCACCGACACCGGCATCGGCATCCCGCGAGACAAGCACTCGACGATTTTCGAACCATTCGCGCAGGCTGACGCGACGACGACGCGGCGATTCGGTGGAACAGGATTGGGACTGACGATTTGCTCGCGGCTCACCGCGTTGATGGGCGGAACGATCGCGATGGACAGCGAGGTCGGTCGCGGGACTCGTTTCAAGATCGTCATTCCGTTCGATGTTCGCTCAGCGCTTCCGGCGAGCGGACGGACGCGCGATTCGGGGGAGCTTCGTGGCGTCAGTGTACTCGTTGTCGACGATAACGCGACGAATCGGCGCATTCTCGATGAAACGTTGCGCGGATGCGGCATGCAGCCGACGCTCGTCGATGGCGGTCGAGAGGCAATCGCAGCGCTCGAGCGCGCAGTGGGTGAAGGTGCGCCGTTCCCGATCGCGTTGATCGACTTCCAGATGCCGAATCTGGACGGCTTCGACCTCGCACGAATGATCAAAGCACGTCCCGAGCTTGGCACGCCGACCATCATGATGTTGTCGTCCGTTGGGCATCGAGCGAGCACACAGCACCTCCGGGACATCGGCATCGCATCGTATCTCACGAAGCCCGTCCGCCGGCCGGTGTTGATCGACTCAATGCTGTCCGTTCTGGCGCGCAGCGCAGAGCGACGAGTCGTTCCACGAACAGCGAAGCTGACGTCGGTCCGCGAATCGCTCCGCGTGCTTGTTGCCGAGGATAACGATGTCAACGCCCGGCTCGTGACTGCGCTTCTCGAGAAGCGCGGCCACTCGGTTTTGAGAGCTGAAACCGGTAAGCAGGCGGTCGACGCGGTCGCGGAAGGCGGAATAGATCTCGTGCTGATGGATGTTCAAATGCCCGAGATGGACGGCCTCGATGCAACAGGCGCCATTCGTCGATCGGAATCGGTTAGCGGCGGTCATATTCCGATCATCGCGCTTACCGCGCATGCGATGACCGGCGACCGCGAAGCATGTCTCGAAGCCGGCGCCGACGAGTATCTGGCGAAGCCGATCAACGGAAAGAAACTGTTCGCGTTGATTGACACGCTGATGGGCGCGTCGGTAGAGGCCTCGAGCACCGCGATGCGTGCTGGATCGACAGAGGCCGTGATCGCGCTCGACGAGCTGATGGAGCGCGTCGACGGAGACCGCGAGCTGCTGATCGACATCGCGCGGACCTTCAACGACGAAGTTCCCGCCTTGCTCGCCAACGTTCGGCAGTCTGCGTCCGCGCGGGATGCTCGAGGACTGGAGCGTGCGGCCCACGCTCTCAAGGGCGCGTGCTCGAACTTCAGTGCGGCCGCGGCCGTCGACGCGATGTCCGTGCTTGAACAGGCGGGGCGATCGCAGAAGTTCGAGCAGATCGATGAATGTCTCGACCGCGCCGAACGCGAGCTCGAGCGACTGCGTCGAGCGCTGGTCGCACTGTGTGATTCACGGCAGGAGTCCGCCGCCTAGCGGCTTGATGCTTAGAAAAATATGAACCGATCGATGAAGATCGTTCTCGCTGATGACGATGCGATCGCGCGCCGGCTCCTCGAGACATGGCTCACGCGTTGGGGCTACGTCGTCGAGTCGTTCGCCGACGGCCATGCCGCGTGGGCCGCGCTCGAGCATTCGACCGAACCAACGCTCGTCATCGTCGATTGGATGATGCCTGGACTCGACGGTCCCGAGATTTGTCGGCGTCTCCGGGCTCAGGCGCGCGAGCTCTACGTGTACGTTCTCATGATCACCGGTCGCGGCGATCAAGACGACATCGTCCAAGGACTGAAGGCCGGCGCCGACGATTTCATGGTCAAACCCGTCGACAAAGACGAGCTGCGCGCCCGCGTCAGTGTCGGCGAGCGAATCGTCCGCCTGCATACCGAGCTCGTCGCCGCCCGCCAGGCGATGGTCGAGCTCGCGACGGTCGATTCACTGACTCGCTTGGTCAATCGAGCAACGATTCTCGATACGCTGGCGAGAGAGATCAATCGAGCCAGCAGAGAAAAAGTGCCGATTTCTGTTTGCGTTGCGGATCTCGATCACTTCAAGCGAATCAACGACACGCATGGCCACGCGGCCGGCGACGTTGTCCTGCGCGAAGCCGGCGCGCGAATGCGCTCGCAACTTCGCTCGTACCAAGCCGTCGGCCGATTCGGCGGTGAGGAGTTTCTCATGGTCCTACCGGGCTGTGACGCTGCAACCGCGCGGATGGTGATCGATCGCGTTCGTGCTTCTCTTTCCGAGAAGCCGATCGTGGGTGAAGACGCGTTGATTCAGCTGACGTGCAGCTTCGGCGTAACGACACTGCCGCCCGGCGAGAGAACTGATCCGCTGTCTCTCGTTCAAACAGCGGATCGAGCGTTGTACGACGCGAAGGCCAAGGGGCGCGATTGCGTCGCTGTTCGCGAGTTCGACGCGTCAGCGCCGATTCGCGCCGCCGCTGCGGCGGTGCGATAGCCACGGATCGTCAGCCGCCAACCGTTACGCTCCCGGTCGAGGCATCGTAACTCACGGGATACGAACGCAGGTTGCTCGTGCGCTGCCCGCCGGTCCAGTTGCCGGCAAGATCGAAGGTCGCGCCGTGCCCAGGACAGTAGAATCGCGTCGTTTGCGCCTGGACCGTGTTTCCCTGATGCGGACACACCAGTGAGAACGCCGCGAACGTGCTCGTCGACTCGCGCACGACCGCTACTGGTGATCCGTCGATATTGAGCGTCACGACGCCGCCGACCGTCGCCAACTTTGGATTGTTCGCGATCGTGAGCGTCGTTGAGGAAACTGTCGAGGGCGACGTCAAGCTGTCGCCGCCGCACGCCGCGAGCGCCGCTGCCGCAATCAGCGCCGCGCTCTGCTTCAAGAACATCATTCGATCGATCATCGGTGCGCCGCCTTGAACCAAAGCGCATCCCTCACACGCTCGCACTTCCCCATTCGCCATCGATTTGGACTTCGTCATCGTCGACTCCTCATAGATATCAATTCTTCCAGAACCACATCATCGCCGTGCCAAGCGTCGCCACGCCGATAGACCCCAGTGCGACGTTGCGATGCTGGCGTGCATTCGCGTTCGATCGCTTCGCCTGATCCGCGATCGCGCCCGTCCAAACAAAACCGGCGTCCGCCGCGAGCATTGCCAGTGCGTGCACCGTTCGTCGCGTGCGCCCGGCGGGATCCGACCGCGAATCCCACAAATTCCACAATCCGGTGGCGGTGTTCACCGTAAACAACACTCCGATGCCCGTCGCAACGACGACATGCGCTGGCTTGATTCCAGAACCCTCATTGCCGTGAATCAGCTGATTCCCGAGCACATACTCCGCGCCGAAGAGCGGCAACATCGTGTAGCTGCCGATGCGGTGAATCGTGAGCCGGCGCGAGTACCAATCGCTGTACTCGACCGCTCGGCGCCGACGCGGTAGCGTATCCGACAGCTGAGCGGCGGCCACGATGTTCAACGGCGGCACCGAATCGATCGAACAACACCCTACGGTATCGGTCGCAAGCGAATGAGACGTCAAAGTCGCCGCGACGATCGCGGCATAGAGTGAGATCATTGTGGACGCTCGGAGGCCTCGTGCGTGACTCAGTGAACACCGCGCGCTAGCGCGATCACGCCGCTTGTAGAGCACGATTGCGACCACCACATCGGGCGGTCTGTAGAAAGACATACGAGCTTGTGAATCACCTGATCCGCCGCACTCGCTTTCTCGCCGAGCTCGCCTCTACTTGGCGGGCTTCGTCAGCGCGGCTAGCTCGCGCCGATAGCCGTCGGCAATGCTGGTCTCTTTGAGCGAGTCTGCGTCCGCGGCGAGATCCTTCAACGAGTTCTGAAGGAACGACAGCGACGGACTCGCCTGTTTGGCGAGGATGTCATGACCGACCAGCGACTCGACTCGGCCGTCCGCGAATCTCCGCTCCCTGAGCAGGGTTCGGCCAAGCTTCACGTGGGCAATGCCGGTGTTGAGATGGTCGGCGCCCTGGGTCTCAGTGAATCGCCGAATCGCGTCGCGGTAAAGCGACTCGGCGCGCTTGTAGTCTTTCCGGCCGTAGGCGACGGTGCCGAGGTTCGACGTCGCGACGGCGTCGAGGTAATGATGATCGCCGTAGATCGTTTCGTAGATCGACAGCACACGACTCCACCGCGCCTCAGCATCGTCGTAGTGGTCTTGCTGATACGCGATCGACGCAATCTCGTTCAGCGTCGACGCGACCGCGGGATGCACCGGGCCATACACGCGCTCGCGAACCGCCAGCGCTTCGCGCAGCAGCGAATCCGCCTCGGCAAAGCGATTTTGAAAAACCAGAGCGCGTCCGAGCAGCGTCAGCTTCGCCGCCGTCTCGAAATGCGTCGGACCATAGTAGTCGCGCGTGATCGCAAGCGCCTCCCGATTGAACTTTTCCGCGCTGACGTAGTTGCCCCGCTCCTGCTCCGTTGCGCCAAAGTTCACGAGGATGTCGGCGACCAACGGATGCCGGTCTCCATAGATCGATTTGTACTCGGCGAGAACGATTCGATTGAGCGAATCTGATGCGTCGCGGTGACCTGCATAGAAATGCGCGTCGGCCAGCGCCGAGATGTTCGCCGCGATCTCGCCGCGCGATGCCTTGGCCGCTCTGCTCATCCGTACGACGTTCTCGAGAACCGGGATGGCTTCGGGATACGATCCGCGCTCCATCAACACGCGCCCGAGCGCGACCGACGCACTGATGATCCCGGCATCGCCCGGCCGAAGCGTCGCGTTCGCCATCGCGAGCCCGCGACGAATCAACTGCTCGGCGTCCTCGAAGCGCGCCTGGTCGATCCTCAAGAGGCCAAGCGCGACCAGCGACGCCGCGACGTCCGGATGCTGACCGCCGAGGATCGCCTGGCGTCGAGTCAGCGCGAGTTGAATCAGAGAGTCTGCGCGCGAGAGCTTTCCGAGTTTCTCGTAGATGCCGCCGAGTGTGAGATAGAGCTCGGCTTGCGCGGCGGGTTCGGCGTCGAGACTGCGCGCGTCGGTGACGCCCTTGTCGAGCAGAGTGACGACGCGGAGACTATCGGCCGGACCAGCCAGCTTGTCTCCACCTTGGAATAGATCGAGCGTGAAACGCTGGACTCGCTGGGCTCTCGCCGCCGCGATGACCGCTTCGTTTCGAGCGCGCGCCAGCCGGATGGTGTAGAACGCGACGAGTCCGACGCCAAGTACGATGGCCGCGGCCGCGGCGGTGACGGACTGGCGGTTTCGCTTGACGAACTTTCGGAGCCGATAGCGGACACTGTCCTTGCGCGCCTCGAGTGGTTCGCCGGTCAGATAGTGATCGATGTCGCGAATGAGCGCGTCGACCGTGGCGTAGCGGCGATCCGGCTCCTTGTGCATCGCCGTTCCACAGACGACGTCGAGGTCGGCCCATTCTGATTTGCCAATGCGATCGTCGTGCGCCGCGACCGACGGAGGCTGTGGCTCCTGATCGGTTATCAGCGCTTCGATGCGCGCTTCGTCGCTGGTCTCGAACGGCAAACGCCCGGCGATGAGCTCATAGAGCACGACGCCAAGCGCATAGACGTCGGTGTGAATTCCGATTCGTCCACCGCGAACTTGCTCTGGCGCCGCATAGGCGAGCGTCATGAGACGCAGTACGGTTTTTGTTTGATCGCCTCGACCGTCGAGGCTCTCGAGCTGCTTCGCGATCCCGAAGTCGAGCAGCTTTACCGTGCCGTCGCTCGTGACGAGGATGTTCGACGGCTTGAGATCACGATGCACGACGAGATGTTGGTGCGCATGCTGCACGGCCTCACACACGTCGCGGAACAATCGAAGACGACCCTCGAGCGACGTCTCATGCTTGCGACAGTACTCCGTGAGGGGCAGTCCGTCGACGTACTCCATGACGAACCACGGCGTACCGTCGGCGAGCGTGTCCGCGTCGAACAGTCGCGCGATGAATCGATGACTGAGCTGCGCGAGCAGTCGCTGTTCACTCGCAAATCGCTCACGGCGGAGCGGCGACAGCCACGCGTCGCGCAGAATCTTGATCGCCGCAACCGTGCCGAGGTCGTCCCGCTTCGCGAGGTAGACGACCCCCATTCCACCTTCGCCGAGCGGGCGAACGATTTGGTATGGTCCGAAGGTCCCGGCTGGGGCGTCGGCGCCGTCGAGCAGATCCGCGGCGACGACGTTCAAACCGCCGTCGAGAATGAAATCCTGCCGGGCGTCTTCCTCGAGAAGTGCCTTGGCGTCGTGCGCGAGCGACGGATCGTCCGTGGAATTCGCTGTGAGGAATGCCTCGCGCTCGGTCTCAGAGAGATCGAGCGCTCCGTGAAACAGCGTTTGTAGCCTCGCCCAACGGTGGGAATCCATCGTCACGCCTCCATCGGAGTGACTTCAGCGACGATAGTGGTGTGCGGTCAGGCGCGTCGCAACTCCGCGGCGAGCCATGCGCGTGCCGCGCGCCAATCGCGAAGCGCGGTCGATTCGGAAACCTGGAGGAGCGCCGCCGCTTCGGTGATCTCGAGGCCGCCGAAGAAGCGGTATTCGACGAGGCTTGCCTGCCGCGGTTCGAGACGCGCGAGATCGTCGAGCGCAGAATCGAGGGCGATCAGGTCGTCGGCGCCGGTCGCCGTGTGGTGCACAGACTCGTCGAAGGTGACAACCGGCGCTCCGCCGCCCCGCTTCGTCGCTCGGCGACGGCGGGCCGCTTCGACGAGAACCTGGCGCATCGCGCGGGCGGCGATTCGGCGGAAATGGGCAGGCGAGGTCCGGGCCACGTGGGGCGACTCCCGGAGCTTGAGCCACGCCTCGTTCACGAGCGCGGTCGGGCTGAGCGTCGCGCTCGGATCTCCTCGACGGACGGCGGCCGCGAGCCGACGTAGCTCTTCATATGTAATGCTGAACAGCTCATCGAGCGCACGGCCGTCGTCGCGGGCGACAGAGTCGCCGGCATCACTGCCGTGGCTCACCAGGATTCCCCCGACGACATGTAAATCCTCTTGCATCGATGACGGTTTTCCGACTCGTCCCACGCAATTATGGCGAGGACGGCCAGGTAAACAATAGGAGTAACGCGTCGGCGTTACAAAGGCTTTTCGGCCGTCCTCCCTCCCCTACCAAACCCCTCTAGGAGAAGTCAGATGCGTCCTTCGTTGATGCGGACCATGTCGCGCATAGTTGCAGTCACCTGTCTGGCGACGACGGCGAGCGTCGCGGGCGCGCAGGCAAAGGGAGCCGCGAATTTCGGCGTCGGCTATACGGACGTCGGCGCGGTGATTGGCCTCGGTGGATTGAATGGCGCGAGCGCCTCGTTCGGCGGTCGGTTCGAGCACGCCATCAAGCCGCTGCCGGACCTTGGGAACGGGATTCTCGCGATCGGCGCGTCGTTCGACTACTACTCGTGGTCCGCGAGCTACGTCGGCTACAGCTGGAGCTACAAGTACATCCCGATCGGGGTCACGGCGAACTACCACTTCAAGCTCGATGAGCCGAAGATCGATCCCTTCGTCGGCCTCGGCCTCGGCTACAACGTCGTGAACTGCTCGTTCAGCGGAAGCAGCATCAATAACACCTGCGGCTACAGCAGCGGTGTCTATTTCATCGGACGTGCAGGCGCTCGGTATTTCTTCAGTCCGAAGATGGCGGTATACGGTGACGTCGGCGCCGGCGGTGCGACGCTCAACCTCGGCGTAACGTTCAAGTTGAACTAGTGCGATTTGATTTATAAAAGGAAGGGAAAGCGTGGGGCTCGTGAAGCCCCGCGTTTTTTTTGCGCCGCGGTTGGTGGCGGGAACGTTTCATGCTTTCCCATCGGCCTCCAAAAACGGAGGCGAAACGATGTCACGGCGCACGATCACAAAACGGCGGTTTGTGCGCGCTTTTGCTCTCTTCGCGGGATCTCTTGCCGCGATAGCATGGGGCTGTAAGCCCGAACCGTCGCGCAGCACAAAGAGCGTGAATGCGCCCGTCGGGGCGGCGCCGGCGAACGGAGAGATCAACCTTCCGCCGGATGACGGGCAGTGGGTTCGACCGGCGAAGGATTTTGCGTCGACGCGCTTCAGCGGACTGGCCGAAATCAACACGACGAACGTCAAGAACTTGAAGAGCGTCGGAACGTTTTCGACGGGCGTAAACCGCGGACATGAAGCGGCGCCGATCGTTGTCGGCGGCACCATGTACATCATCACGCCGTTCCCGCACTACGTCTACGCGCTCGATCTGACGAAGCCCGGGTTCCCGGCGAAGTGGACGTTCAATCCGAAGCCAGAGCTCGCGTCACAGGGCGTCGCGTGCTGCGACGTCGTGAATCGCGGGCTGGTCTACGACAACGGCCGCTTGTTCTTCAATACCCTCGACGATCACACGATCGCCCTCGATGCCGCGACCGGAAAACCCGTTTGGAATACAAAGGTCGGCGACATCAATCTCGGCGAGACGATCACGATGGCGCCGCTCGTCGTCAAAGGCCGAGTGCTCGTTGGAGATTCGGGCGGCGAGATGGGAGTGCGCGGCTGGCTGAAGGCGCTCGATGAGAGTTCTGGCAAGGTCGTCTGGACCGCCTATCACACTGGTCCGGACAGCGATGTGCTGATCGGTCCGAACTTCAAGCCGTTCTATCAAAAGGATCAGGGGAAGAATCTCGGGGTTTCGACGTGGCCGGCCGACGCGTGGAAGATCGGCGGCGGTACGATGTGGGGCTGGATCTCGTATGACTCGACCGTGGACCTCATCTACTACGGATCCGCGAATCCGGGACCGTGGAATCCAGAGGTTCGTCCCGGCGACAACAAGTGGACGTCGACATTGTTCGCGCGTCACCCCGAGACCGGCGAAGCCGTCTGGGCCTACCAGTTGTCACCGCACGATCTGCATGACTACGATGGCATCAATGAGCAAATCCTCATCGATCTGAACATCGGCGGCACGGTACGAAAGACACTCGTTCGTCCGGAACGCAACGGCTACATCTACGTCATGGATCGCACGAGCGGCGAAGTGCTCTCGGCAACGCCCTACGGGTTCGTGAACGCGACGAGCGGCGTCGATCTCAAGACGGGCGCGCTGCAATACAACCCCGAGAAGGAAACGAAGGTCGGCAAAGTCGTGCGCGACATCTGTCCCGCGGCACCGGGAATGAAAGACTGGCAGCCATCGTCCTATTCCCCGAAGACCGGGATGCTCTACATCCCGCATCAGAATCTGTGTATGGACGAAGAAGGCACCGAAGCGAACTACATCGCCGGAACGCCCTACGTCGGTATGAACGTGAAGATGTTCCCGGGGCCCGGGGGAAACCGCGGCGAGCTCGAAGCCTGGAACCCCGTCACCGGAAAACAGGTGTGGGCAATCAAGGAAGATCTTCCGGTTTGGAGCGGTACGGTGGCGACCGCGGGCGATCTCGTGTTCTACGGGACGATGGACGGCTGGTTCAAAGCCGTCGACGCGCGAAACGGCGCCGTCCTTTGGCAGTACAAGACGGGCTCCGGAATCATCGGCCAGCCGATCACGTATCGCGGGCCGGACGGCCATCAGTACGTCGCGGTGCTGTCGGGCGTCGGAGGATGGGCCGGCGCGATCGTCGTCGGTGGCCTCGATGCTCGGGATTCGTCGGCGGCGGCTGGATTCGTCAACGCGATGCGCGATCTGCCCGACAAGACGACGAAGGGCGGCATGCTCTACATCTTCGCCCTATGATCGCGCGCATCATGCGGGTGCTCCCGCTCGGTCTCTTGCTCGCGTTCGAGGGCGCGCCGTCGCCGAGTGGCCTTCGAATCTGCGCGGACCCGAACAACCTTCCGTTCTCGAACGAAGCACGCGAAGGATTCGAGAACAAGATCGCAACGCTCATCGGCCGCGAGCTGCATCGTCCCATCGAGTACGTGTGGTGGGCGCAACGCCGAGGCTTCGTGCGAAACACGCTCTCCGCCGGCTCCTGCGATCTCGTCGTTGGGACGGTCAGCGGGATGGAGATGCTCGCAACGACCCGACCGTACTACACGTCGACGTATGTCTTCGTGTCACGCCACGATCGAGCGCTCGACGTCTCGTCGTTCGATGATCCACGACTGAAAAACCTGCGCATCGGCGTTCAACTGGTCGGCGACGACTTTGCGAATACGCCGCCGGCGCACGCGCTCGCAAACCGCGGCATGACGCGGAACATCGTCGGCTACACGCTTTACGGAGACTATCGACGCCCGCACCCGGCGTCGCAGATCGTCGACGCGGTCGCGCGCGGAGACGTCGACCTCGCGGTCGTGTGGGGACCGCTCGCCGGCTATTTCGCCAAGACGAGCCCGACGAAGCTCGACATCGTTCCGGTGAGCCCGCGACGCGACCCGCCCGCGTTGCCCTTCGTCTTCGACATTTCGATGGGAGTTCGTCGCCGCGATTCGACGTTTCGCCATTCGATCGACGAAATCATAAGCCGAAAACGCGCGTCGATCGACAGCATTCTCGATGCGTACGGGGTGCCGAGGGTGAATGCAATCACTACGAGTCGTTCTGCCGAGCAGCCCGATCCCTCGTCGCGGTTGCTCCTCGGGATGACTAGTGAAGTCATCCCGAGCAAAGCGAGGGATCGCTAAGCCATGCGCAACGCCTTTCTGATTCTTGTCGCGATCGCCTGCGCTGGATGCGAGCGCGAGGAGCGACGACTCAACCAGCCGTCGCCGCCGGCGCCGACGCAGTTCGTCGCTCAAGTGCCGCTGCAACCCGGCCCGACTTTCGTTGCGACTGCGACCGAAGCGCCGTTCGACGACAACGCCTACGGCACGTCCGAGGGCGAACGGCTGTTCAGCCAAATGAACTGCGTCGGCTGCCACGCACACGGTGGCGGATCGATGGGCCCGGCCCTGATGGACGACCAATGGATTTATGGAAGCGATCCGTCGCAGATCTTCGCGTCGATCGCCGAGGGGCGCGCCAATGGGATGCCCGCGTGGAAGTACCGGCTGACGAATGAGCAGATCTGGCAGATCGTCTCCTATGTGCGTTCACTGAGTGCTCTCACGCCAAAGGGCGCGCGTCCATCGCGCTCCGATCAGATGATGGTGAAACCGGCGCCGGCGCAGACGCCGAACGCAAAGCCGAAGCGATCAGGTCCGCCAGGCGGCGCGGGACACTGAGCATGCATTCGGTATTCGATCCAGCTTCACCGCAAGCGCGGGCCGTCGCGCATCTCTGGTGGTGGATGTTCGGCGTCGGCGCCGCGGTCTGGCTCGCGGTCATGGCGGCGATGCTCCTCTCGCTGCGTCGTCGACGAGCCGTTCGCGGTCCGGACGAGCTGATGCAGCCGGCGCCGGGCATGGATAGTCACATCGAGCGCGTCGTCAAAGCCGCGACGTTTGTCACAGTTCTCATATTGATTGGCTTTCTCGCCTTCGACTTCTCGATCGGACGCATTCTTGCGCAACAGCCAGTCGATCCACTGACCATCGAGCTGACCGGACATCAATGGTGGTGGGAGGTTCAGTACGCGAACCAGGATCTGTCGCAGCGCATCGTGACCGCCAACGAGATGCACGTGCCGGTTGGCCAGCCGGTGCGATTCATCCTTCGGTCGCGCGACGTCATTCACAGTTTTTGGATGCCGAACCTTACCGGAAAGCGCGATCTCATTCCCGGCTATCAGTCGACCATCTGGTTTCAGGCTGATACTGCCGGAACGTATCGGGGCCAGTGCGCGGAATTCTGCGGCTTACAGCATGCGAAGATGGCTCTCACGATCATCGCGCAGCCCAAGGCGCAATACCAGCTCTGGTACGCGGCTGCGGTCAGCGCTCAAACTGAACCTGCTGATTCAACGCTTCTCTATGGCCAACGAATCTTCATGACCAGCGGGTGCTCGGTGTGTCACGCGATCTCCGGCACTCAAGCGTATTCGACAGTCGGGCCGAACCTCACGCACTTCAAGAGCCGTACGTTGATCGCGTCCGGAACTTTGCCGAACACTCGCGAGAACGTCGCACGCTGGGTCCTCAACCCGCAGGCCATCAAACCCGGCACGCAAATGCCGCCGAGCCCATTGTCGACTGACCAGCTGAGCGCGTTGGTCACGTATCTGGAGACGTTGAAGTGACGGGCCCGAACACGAACCGGACACTGCCCGTCGAGGCCACCGTCGCCGAGGATGATATCGAGCGCGATGCCCGTGCGCTGGAGACGGTGTGGGGAGAGCGCCCCGGATTCTGGAGCTGGTTGACGACGGTCGACCACAAGACGCTCGGCAAGCGCCTCATCGTCACCGCGTTTCTCATGTTCATCGCCGGCGGCATTGAAGCGGCGCTGATGCGCGCGCAATTGTCTCGACCTGAGAATTCTCTCATCGGGCCGGATCGCTACAACCAGCTGTTCACGACGCACGGAACGACGATGATGTTCTTGTTCGCCGTTCCGATCATGACGGCGATGGGATTGTACTTCGTTCCGTTGATGATTGGCGCACGAAGCCTCGCCTTTCCCCGGCTCAATGCGTTCGGCTACTGGAACTTCGTCGTCGCTGTCGTCTTCCTGTATGTCTCGCTGTTCGTCAACACGGGGCCCGACGTCGGTTGGTTCGCGTACGTCCCGCTCTCCGGGCCGCAGTATTCGCCCGGCCACCGCGTCGACGTGTGGGCGCAGGTCGTGACGTTCACCGAGATCTCGGCGCTCTGCGGCGCGGTGAACGTCATCGTCACCGCGTTCAAGATGCGCGCGCCGGGGATGACGGTGAATCGCATTCCGATTTTCGTCTGGGCTCAGCTCGTCGTCGCGTTCATGATCGTGTTTGCGATGCCCGCCGTCGCGACGGGAAGCACGCTGATGCTCGCCACGGATCGCGCGGTGAGCATGCATTGGTTCAACCCGTCGGAAGGCGGCGACGCCCTCTTGTGGCAGCATGTCTTTTGGTTCTTCGGGCATCCCGAGGTCTACATCATCTTCCTGCCGGCTCTCGGCATGATCACGCCGATCATCGAGACGTTCTGCCGACGGAAAGTGTTCGGCTACACGCCGATCGTCATGGCGAACATCACGACCGCGTTCTTCGCGTTCGGCCTCTGGGTGCATCACATGTTCGCGACGCCGATTCCGGAGCTCGGCCAGAGCCTGTTCACCGCGGCGAGCATCCTCATCGCGATTCCGACCGGCATCCAGATCTTCTGCTGGCTCGCGACGATGTGGATATCGCGGCCGCAGCTCACCGTTCCAATCCTCTTCGTTCTCGGCTTCCTATTCACTTTTGTGAATGGTGGCATCACCGGTGTGATGCTCGCGTCGGTCGCGTTCGACAAGCAGGCGCACGATACGTTCTTCGTCGTCGCGCATCTCCACTACGTGCTGCTCGGCGGCGGCGTCATGCCGCTGTTCGGCGCGTTCTACTTTTGGTTCCCGAAGATGACCGGCCGAAAGCTCAGCGAAACGCTCGGCAAGTGGCATTTCTGGCTCTTCGTCATCGGCGTGAACGTCACGTTCTTCCCGATGCACATTCTCGGGCTCGAGGGAATGCCGCGACGTGTGTACACCTATCTCGCGGACACCGGATGGGGCCCGCTGAACTTGGTCGCGTCGATCGGAGCAGCGACGATCGCGATCTCAGTGTTGCTGTTCGTGATCAACGTAATCGTTACGATGCGCCGCCCCGTGAACGCCGGTGCAAATCCATGGAACTCGTCCGGCCTCGAGTGGTCCGTCGCCTCCCCGCCGCCGAGTTACAACTTCTTGTATGCGCCGCTCGTCGAGAGCCGGCATCCGTTGTGGGATATCAGTGTCGATCTCCCGGTGCTCACCGGGTTTCGGACCGACCGGCGCGAAGTTCTCGTAACCACGACGTTCTCCGCTCAGCCCGACTCGCGGCACGAAGGACCGACACCATCGATTTGGCCGTTGTACCTCGCACTCTGCATGGGTGTGGTGTTCATCGGTTCCATCTTTTCGCCCTGGTTCGTTCTCGGCGGCGTCGGCCTGTCCGTGATCGGACTCGCGGGTTGGGGCTGGACTGGATCGAAGCCGTCGGGTCATGAGCGTGTTTCAACGCCGGCCGCGATGCCGGAGCGCGCATGAAATCCCTTCGCGTTGCCGGGACCGTCGGCGATCTGCCGACCGTCACCTTCGGATCTCGAAGCCTGATGTGGTGGGGCACCCTCGGCTTCATGGTGATCGAGGGATGGACGACCGCGATCATTTTGGCGGCGTACCTGTATATCCGGCAGAACTACGAGACTTGGCCGCCGCTCCGAACGCCGTATCCGAGTTTACTCATACCGACGATCAATCTGGCGCTGCTGCTGTTGAGCATCATTCCGGCAGTTTTCGTTGCCCGCGCCGCCAAGCGGTTGGACGAGCGAAGGCTCAAGCGCTGGCTCGTCGTTCTGTCGGTAGCGTGCCTCATCCCGCTCGTCATTCGATGGTGGGAGCTCTGGGCACTGAACACGCGTTGGGATACGACAGCATACGGCAGTGCGGCGTGGACCATCGTCGGATTTCATACGTCTCTGCTTTTGCTCGACGTCATCGATACCCTCGGCCTCACGCTGTTCTACTTCATCAAGCCGATGCCGGTGAAGTCGTTCAGTGATGCATCCGACAACAGCTTCTACTGGTATTTCACCGTTGGGGGCTGGGTCGTCATCTACCTCATCGTCTATGTCGGCCCGCGAATACTCTGAGACGCTCGCCGGCGTCGTTGGTGCGCCCGTGCTCGCGCTCTTGAACCAAGAGCTGATCTACGCGGTCAACATGTGGGCGTGCGGCCATCGAATGAGCGGAGTGACGCACATCGTTCCAGCGGTGTGCTTGTGTCTCTCGATCGTGACCGTGGCTCTCTCATACCGCGTTTGGACGAGCGTCGGTCGCGGCGTCGATGACGAGCCCGCGGTCCTCGAATCGCGCGCGCGCTTTCTCGCACTCCTCGGCATCGCGATCGGCGCGTTTTCGTCGGCCGTCATTCTCGCTCAGTGGGTGGCGATCTTCGTGTTCGATCCATGCGCGCGCGCCTGATTCGATCGTCTCGAACCTGGTACTTCGCCGCCGGACTGTGCGTTGCCGCGATCGCGTTGCTTCCGCCGCTGCATGAATTGTCGGAGGAACGTCTCTCCGCGCACATGATACAGCACGAGCTGCTCATGGCGGTTGCGGCCCCACTGCTCGTCGTTGGCCGGCCATTTGTGCTCGCACTCTGGGCACTTCCACGCAGATGGCGCACACCCGTCGCTCGCGTCGCGCGTCAGGCGAGCGTTCGGCGAGCATGGACGCTAGTCTCAGCGCCGTTCGTTGCATGGCTCGTCCACGCTTTAGCCATCTGGCTATGGCACGTTCCGCCGCTCTTCGATGGTGCAGTTCGAAATGACGTTGTGCACGTTCTGCAGCACGCCAGCTTCTTCGGTAGCGGAATGCTCTTCTGGTGGACGATCGCACATCCCGCTCGACGCGCGAATCGCGGAATGGCGGTCGTCGCGCTGTTCACGACGTCAATTCACACGGCGGTGCTCGGCGCGCTGATGACGTTCGCCCATCAGCCTTGGTACGATGTCTACGCAAAACGATTGGGCGTCGCGTCGGCGCTCGCCGATCAGCAGCTCGCGGGAATGATCATGTGGATTCCGGCGAGCCTTGCGTACTTGATCGCTGCGCTGCTCGTGATGCGCCGCTGGCTCGCCGACTCTGATGTGGAGTCATCCCGAGCGCAGCGAGGGATCGCTTTGACTAGGGCGTCAGTGTCATCCCGAGCGCAGCGAGGGATCGCTTTGACTAGTGCGTCAGTGTCATCCCGAGCGCAGCGAGGGATCGCTTTCACTAAGGCCGTTGAACAACCCCGCAACGACAGCGATCCCTCGTCGCTGCCGCTCCTCGGGATGACACCGCGCTCGTGAAGAAAATCTTCGAGGTCGCGCTCGGCATCGTCACCAGCGTCGGCGGCTTTCTCGAGATCGGTTCAATCACCACCGCCGCACAAGCAGGTGCGTCCTTCGGATTCCAGCTTGGCTGGTCGATCGCGCTCGGGACGTTGTGCATCGGATTTCTGGTCGAGATGTCCGGACGATTCTCGGCAGTGAGCAAGCACACGATCCCGGACGCGATGCGCGAGCGCTTCGGCGCGAACTTCTTCGCCGTGCCGCTGATCGTGATGCTCGCCGTATCGCTGCTTGTGCTCGCCGCGGAAATCGGCGGCGGCGCCGTCGCGCTCGAGATGGCGACGGGAATCTCGTTTCCGGTTTGGGCGCTGCCGGTCGCGCTGCTGGCGTGGGCACTTCTCTGGGCGACGACTTTCAGCTTTATCGAGAATGGCGTCTCGCTGCTCGGCCTCGTCACCCTCGCGTTTGCCGTTGGCGCTTTCAAGTTGCATCCCGACTACGGCGCACTGGTGAAGGGTTTTGTGCCGACGCTGCCGCACGACAACAAGGCGCACTACTGGTTCATCGCCGTGAGCGTGCTCGGCGCTTCGATCTCCCCGTACCTCTACTATTTCTACTCGTCCGGCGCGATCGAAGAGAAATGGGACGAGAGTTACATCTCGATCAATCGTGCGATTGCCGCCATCGGCATGGGGTTCGGCGGATTCCTATCGATCGCCGTCCTCGTGTTGGCCGCTTTGGTCTTTCATCCGCGCGGCATCAGCGTCGATCACTATCAGCAGTTGCCGGAATTGCTCACGGGAGTGTTTCATCGCCCCGGTTTCTGGCTCGTCATCGCATCGCTCGCCGTAGCATGCCTCGGTGCGACACTCGAGATCGCGCTTTCGCTCGCCTACCTGATCGCGCAGGGCTTTGGTTGGAACTGGGGCGAAGACCTGGCGCCGAGGGACGATGCGCGGTTCGCGCTCACGTATACGATACTGATTCTCGCCGCCGCGCTCTTCACTCTTTTCGGGATGGATCCGCTGAAGCTGACCGAGATCTCGATGTCACTCACGGCGGCGTCGCTCCCGCTTGGGACGTTTCCGTTCCTCATCTTGATGAACGACCGCGAGTATCTCGGCGAACACACGAATGGCCGCGTCGGCAACGCCGTTGTGCTCGTGATCAGCGCGCTATCGGCGCTGCTTGCAGTGGTCTCCATTCCTCTGGAGCTGGTAGGTGGCGGATGAAGTTTGGCCTCATCGCTGAAGTGCTCGACGAGCAACTCGTCGATTCGACGGGACGGCAGGCTGGACGCGTCGACGGCATCGTGCTGGACCTTCGCGATGGAAAGCCGCCTCGACTTGGCTACATCGAGGTCAGTCCGATCACTTTGCTTTCGCGGTTCAACCGGCGATTCGCACGTTGGTACGCATTCTACGATCGCAAGCTCGGCGAAGGACGCGGAGTCGCGACGCGAATTCCCTGGACTCGGCTTCAGCGTAAGGGACCGACGTTCGTCATGGACATCGACGCCGAGTCGACGCCGATCTTCGCGCTCGAGGATTGGCTTCGGCGCCACATCGTCGAACGAATTCCCGGAGGGTAACCGTGGAGTCCATCGAAGCGCACGTCGAACACCTTCTCGGACAACGCGTCGTCGACGTCGATGGCCGGCATGTCGGCAGACTTGAAGAGATGCTCGCGGAAATCGTGGATGGGGAAACGGTGGTGACAGAGTTTCACATCGGAAGTGCCGCGTTGGTCGAGCGCATCGCTTCTTTTCTCGTTCAGCTTCCATTCTTTCGGCGAATTCCACTTACCAGACACGGCTATCGCGTGGGCTGGCAGCAATTCGACTTGTCCAATTCGCGAGTGCTGCGGGTCAACGTCCGCCGCGACCAGTTATCCCCTATCGAATTGGGAGGGAGCTCCGCTAAACGCTGAAGACTTCGCGTTCGGCGTCGCGTGGCATGCTGCGTGCGATCGCCGCCGTCTCTCAACACGGAGTCGGTGATGTCAAAGCAGAGAGCGGAGCACGATTCCGAGGCACGGAGGTTCATCTGTCTCGGACCTACGAGCGTCCGGGACCGATTCCGAAAGTCGTATCGACCTTCAAACACGACAACCCGTCGCAGCGCGAGTTCGACGAGTTGCTCGCCTTTAAGCAAATCCTCGAGACCGGCGACACCGTGACATCCGATGCTTGGGCAAACGGCGTCTACGGTGGATTCATCGACGCGTTTCCGATGGGCGCGATCATGAACCGTTCGCTGAAGATTCGGACCGGTCAGTGTCACGTTCATCGGTACATGCCGCTCTTGCTCGAGCACATCACGGCCGGCCGGATCGATCCATCGTTCGTGATCACGCACCACATGCCGTTATCCGAGGCGGCACATGGCTATGAGATATTCGTCAACAAGCAGGATAATTGCGAGAAGATCGTACTGAAGGCCGCATAGCGAATCATCGCGTCGCGGGATCGGTGTTTCGTGCGGATCATCCGGACCACACCGATCTCGCCGAGACGGTCGAGGCAAGCCGCTCCGAACCGGGACGGTTCAACACGTCTCGGTTCGGAGCGATCTATGTGTCACGGGAGCCGGATACCGCCCTCGACGAGCTGCGAAGGAACAACGGCCAGTTGGAGCATCCCTGTGCGCTGTTCGTCGTCAAGTTGTCAGCGAATAGGGTCGTCGATCTATCCAACCCTCGCGAACGCGAACGGTGGCAATTGACGAAAGACGACCTCACGAGCGACGACCTCTCTCGGTGCCGCGAAGTTGCCGAAGCGGCGGTCCATCACGGTGCAGAGGTGATCGTGTGGCCGTCGGCGACGGGCAGTGGACTGAGTCTCGCTGTCTTCGCAGAGCGACTGGGGCCGGAGTCGCATGTCGAAGTCGTCAGAACATTCGAGCTCGGAAAGACCGTGCTCACGTCGGTCGCCGCCGGCCTTTCGGTCGTCAGCATTCACCCGATGCTGACGACATTCAATCTGTTCGGGCCTGGGCTGTCTTAACTGATCGGTTCCGACACGCCTTTGAACTTGCCGTCTTTCATTAGAGTTATGTCGGCGACCGGCAGCTTGCCTTGGAAAATCGGCGTGACGTCCACGGCGACATAGCCGGGATTCGCGGCGAGCGCTTTGGCAACCGCGGACGAAAGCGATTTCTTCGCCTTCGCCGACACCTTACTCTCGGCTTTCGCCTCTTTCAGGTCATCGCCGCTGGTGATCTTGTCGATCTGCGCCACTTTGCCCGTGGTGTGATCGAAGAAGATCTCCGAGAAGGCGCCCGCCCTCTCGACGAAGACCGACAGTTTCAACTTGCCGTCCTCGAACTCGTATCGTGCGGAAATCGGATTACCGGTGGCCGTGGCCTTCTCGATTGCGTCGGCAAGCGCCACGTGCGTCGCGCCACGCATCGCTGCCGCTACTTCGGACTGCGCCTTCGTTGCCTGCGCGGATGCGACGCTCGCCATGAGTAGCGCGCCAGCAGCGGTCAATCGAGCAACCATCGAGAACATGTTTCTGCTCCGTAGAGAGGTGACCTTTTGAGACCGCTCAACGTATGCGGTCAACCTGTCGGTAACATGACACCGCGGGAATATTGCTCTCAGCGACCGCCCTTTCGAACGGCTTGGTAGCGAAAGCAATCGATCAGGTGGTCATTGACCATGCCGACCGCCTGCATGTAGGCATACATGATCGTCGTTCCGACGAAACCGAACCCTCGCTTCTTGAGATCGCGGCTGAACGCGTCCGATTGCGGAGTGCTCGCGGGGATTTTGCTCGTTGCCGTCAACCGATTCTGAAGCGGCTCGCCGTCGACGAAACGCCAGCAATAAGCATCGAAGCTACCGAATTCCTCTTGCACGTCGAGAAACGCACGCGCGTTCCTCACGGCCGCGGCGATCTTCGCACGATTGCGAACGATACCGGCGTCGAGGAGGAGCTTATCCATTTTGGCGGTCGTGAATCGCGCGACTTTCGCGGGGTCGAAGTCGCTGAACGCGCGCCGGTATCCTGCTCGCTTGTTCAAGATCGTCGACCAGCTCAACCCCGCTTGCGCGCCCTCGAGGATGAGAAATTCGAAGTGCAGCCGGTCGTCGTGCACCGGAACCCCCCATTCACGATCGTGGTACTCGCACATCAGGGCGTTGTCGGGATTCGCCCACGCGCATCGTTTTGCGTCCGCCATGAGTTCCGTTGTTGCGTTCCCGAAACTTCAAACCGTGCCTGTAGAATACCAGGTGAACGACGATGAGACTGTGGCGCTCGGCCAACAGGAAGGCCGGAGTATTTCTTGCCATCCTCGACTCGCTGACCGCGAACACAGTGTCGCGACGTGAAGGACTCGAACCCGTCAGAACGGTGACATCTCGCATCGCAGTTATCATCATCACCGCTGCATTTCGCCTTGGCATACTCGCGCAGCCCGCAGTTGCGCAACAACCTTCGCTCGTTCCCACCGACTCGACAATCGCGTCCCGCACCGATCCACTCGACGCAAGCGCGAAGACTCTCTTTACGTATAGAGATGCCGTCCTCGCAGGTGGCTTCGCCGTCCTGACTGTCGCCATGTTTCCCGTCGACCGATCTCTCGCGACGCGTCTTCAGGACTCGAGCACGCAAGCGAGCCATCTCGTAAAGAATGCTTCACGCGACGTCCAGTTCATCGCCGATCCCGGCTCGATTTTCATCGGTGTCGGCCTGTATGGGGTCGGGCGCATCGCCCGCTGGAAGGAAGTCGCCGATCTCGGACTTCACGGGACTGAGGCCGTCGCGCTCTCGGGATCGATCACTGCGCTTCTCAAAGGCATCGCGGGACGAGGCCGACCGTACGTCTCCGGCGACACGAACCCGCACGACTTCAAATTCGGCCGAGGATTCAGAGGCGGTGGGCAGTACGCGTCCTTCCCGTCCGGCCATTCGACCGTCGCATTCGCCGCCGCCGCCGCGGTGACGAGCGAATCACGTCGATGGTGGCCGCACGAACAGTGGATCGTTGCACCCGTCATGTACGGCGGCGCGACGCTTGTCGGCCTCTCGCGCATGTACAACAATGCTCATTGGGCAAGCGACGTCGCGCTCGGCGCAGCGATCGGGACGTTCTCGGGAATCAAAGTCGTTCGATACAGTCATGCGCACGCGGACAACTTCATTGATCGCGCGCTGCTGCACATGAGCATCGCGCCGGCGAACGACGGCGTGCGCGTGGCGTGGACCGCGTCACCGTGACCGTGCGGACGAGCTCATCGCAAAGCTCCGCGAGTCCGCCGAAGCTCACAGAGACGAGGTTCGCGCGCGAACATCCACGGGCCTTCCTCGGAGTGTATGGGTCTGTTGGACTGATCCTATCTGCGGCATCGACATGGATCTTCTTTGTTCTCGCCGACGAAGTTCCGGAACACGGCTGGATGGTCCGCATCGACAACGCGGTCACGAACTGGCTGCAGTCGCACGGCACCGAAGTTGGCGAGTCGGTCTACTGGTCAATCAGCTTACTCGGCGCACAAGTCCTGGTCGCGCTGCTGCTCGTCGTCGGCGCGATACTCATCTATAGAAAGAACTGGCGACGGCTCGTCGCGCTTGCCGCCACCTGCGGAGGCGGCGCGATCCTCAACGCCGCGCTCAAAGCTTCGATGCACCGCACGCGGCCGTCATTCGCGGCGGAGTTCAACGCGCGCTCTTGGAGCTTTCCGAGCGGTCACGCCATGGATTCCCTGATTGCCTATGGATTCTTAGCTCATTGGGCCGGCAGCAGGTGGCCGCAGCGACGAACGACGATTTTCGTCGCGACAATCGTACTCGTCGCCACAATCGGCTATGCGCGCGTCTACCTCGGCGTTCACTATCTGAGCGACGTCGTCGCGGGCTGCTGCGCCGGCGGCGTCTGGCTGTTCATATGTACGAACGGATTTCGTTTCGCCGAGCGACGACGACTCGGCAGCCGCGGAACGGGGTCGTAGAGATCTCTAGCGCTCTTACTCGTAGCGAAGCGCCTCGATCAGGTCGAGCGACGACGCACGCCGAGCGGGCGAAACGCCGAACAGGATTCCAACGCTCGCGGCGAAGAGAAATGCGAGCACCATCGAGCTCGGACCCACCGTCGTGCTCCAGCCGAATGAATTTCGCAACACGACCGCGAGCCCGACGCCAGCCGCGATCCCGACCGCGCCGCCGAGGATGCAGAGCGCCACCACCTCGGTCAGAAACCGAAAGAGAATGTTCTTGCGTGTCGCTTTGAGCGCTTTTCGAATGCCGATCTCTCGACGCGCTGGCGGCCGATGTCTTCGCTCGACGTGAACACGCGTCCGCGGTCGATCGCGAAGGGCTGCATTTCGACGAAGGTCGGCGCTGCGCCGACGACTTTGACACTCGCGTTCTTGTTGCCCCACTGGAGCTGGAGGTCTTTGTCCTGCTGCGGATTGACGGCAAGGACATGCAACGCACGCTCGTTGATCGAGCTGACATCGTCGATTGTGACGCGCTTGCGAAGCGGATTCGCACGAAGCGCGGCGTACGCGAGCCGAAACACCTCGAACTGCACTTCCACCTCTGAGTAGAGCCGTACGGTCAACGTACGCGCGGAACTTGTCCGCACAGTGACAGGCGACGACTCGCCGCAACCGCCAAGCGCGATCACACGTTGAATTGCCGGAGGTGGTGATCGAGGTGGATGTACATGAACGTCGCCCACTCCTCCGGCGTCATCGACCCGAAGAAGAAGTGCGGATGACGAGTGCACGCGCCCGGACCCGACGTGAAGCGATCAATCGTTCGCTCGAGCCGGTCGCGCTCCGTGTTGAAATTCCGTTCGTCCTTGATCCGGACGCTCGGATGCGTCGGCGCGCTGCGCCCCATTGGCTTGCCCTTCACGATCAGTCCGCGCTTGGCCCAACCACCGATGACCCGGCCAAGCGGATGACGGGGCAGTACGGTGTCGCCGAGCGCATTTTCCATCGCCATCGCGCAATGCGCGAACATCTGCGCGACGCTCATCTCGCCCCACGCGCGCTCGCTATCTGGGCGCAGGCGCTCGATGCGTTGGCGCACTTCGTTCGCGACGGCGGGATCGTACAGGCTCTTCATCTTCGCGATCTCCTCGATCGATTCACGGTTCCACGCAGTGTCTCGAGCGTAGCGCACATCGCCTCGCCTGCGTCCTTCATGAGCTTTGCGCTTTGCGAATGCTTTGCCGTGCTCCAAATCCCGATTTGTCCGACGACGACGAGGGTTGCCGTCGCGCGGACGTCGACGTCGCTTCGCACATTGCCGGCATTTTGCCCTCGCGCGAGGGCGTCGGCGATCGTCGCGCGCCATGTGTCGTACATGGTCTCCAAGCGACGGTGAAACCCTTTGTCGAGCGGCGACATCTCCTGCGCGAGGTTGTTCATCGGACAGCCATAGTTCACGTTGCCGGCCTTGATGTCGTCGCGGATGTGCCGGCGAAAGCTCGTCTGCAGGACGGTGATCGGATCGTCCGTATCGGCTAATGGCGCGAGCCAGCGCGCATCGAGGATCGGCGCGAGCAAGTCGTCCACCAGCGCATATCCAAGCGATTGCTTGCTCTCGAAATGATGGAAGAGAGCGCCTTTGGTGATGCCGGCCGCGGCGACGATGTTGTTCAGGCTTGCCGCCTGAAAGCCGTTGTGATAGACCTCGTCGAACGTGGCATCCAGGAGCTTGCCTCGCGTGGCTTCGGTTCTCGCGGCTTGTGATGTCGCCATGAACTCGAACATACCGACCGATCGGTATGTATCGCAAGAGCGGCGCGGAGAGACCGTCCGACGTCGACGCGACTCCACCGCTAACCGTCGCGCCCCTCCAGCTCGCGTTCGCCCTTGACGTTGCGCGTCGCTCTGCCCTGCCCCGGATGCTCCTTCGCATCGTAGAACCGCTCGCCCTTCGTGCGGAGCTCACGCGCAAACGCTTCGAACTGCAGCGGCGACATCCCGTCGGCAACGCTCGGAATCAATCCCTTGAGCAACGTTACCCGGTTCTCCAGCGATAGCCCGCGAACCTTATCAACGATTTCACGCAGTGCAGGATGGTCGAGGCCGTCAGTCTCCGAACTCGTCGTCATTGATGTCTCCCGTTGCCTGTTTGCGAGCTGTCTCCAAAAATGCTCGCGCCATAAGAGACCGTGCAGTCAACGTGCCTCGGCGCGCGCTCCGCTGAAACCGACCGAACGGAGCCGTCGTACCCGGCATCTAACCGATGCCCGTTCGTGCGACGGGCCACAACCCACTGAGGCGGCCGCTATGATCGCGCCCTCGAGAGCCCCTTTCGAGCAGAACCAGTTTGGCGATGGCGACAGATTCGCCTCCATGAAGGACAGCGCGCGCGATCTCCGGCATGCGTGGCGCTCGCTCCTTCGCACTCCGGGATTTTTCGCGGCGGCGGTTGGTACGCTCGCGCTCGCGATCGGCGCGGTTGCCGGAATGTTCAACGTCGTGAACAAAGTCATGCGCGAGCCGCTTCCATTTCCGAAACCGGATCGGCTCGTGTACCTGATGGGAACCGCGCCCGGATCCGATCTGCCGCCGCGCTACGACCTCGGCAACGAGCACTACGTCCACTATCGAGAGAGCTCGAAACTCATCGATGGGGTGTTCACATTCATCTATGGCACATCGACCTTCCGCGTCGGCGAGCGCGTCGAGCGAATCCCGATGGCGTGGCCGTCGAACGACATGTATTCGACGCTCGAGGTTCGCCCGCAGATCGGCCGACTCCCCGTCGAATCGGACAACGATGACGCGGTCGTGATCAGTGACCAGCTGTGGAGCACGTGGTTTGGACGGGACAAATCGGTGATCGGGAAATGGTACTTCGTCTCCGACAGCCTCAAGCAGATCATCGGCGTCATGCCGCCGGAGTTCCATTTCCCGGAAGACGAAACGCTGCTGTGGGTCTCGAGCACCATCCGCGCGTCCGACGTTCGCCCCGGCAACCTCGGCACGCCGATCGTCGCTCGCATGAAAGAGGGGGTTACGAGTGATGCATTGGCAGCTGAGCTCACGCGCTTGGCGAAGGGTCTGCCGGCACGCTTCGGCGCCTCCCCGAACTACACGCGCATCCTCGACAAGCATCGTGCGCTCGTCATCCCGATTCTCGACCGCATGGTCGGACCGGGCCTCAAGACATCCCTTTACGTGCTGCTCGGCGCGGTTGCCGTCGTCCTCCTCATCGCCTGCGCCAACGTCGCGAATCTCTTTCTGGTGCGCGCTGAGGCGCGGCGGCGCGATCTGACGGTGAGGCGAGCGATCGGTGCATCACGCGCGCAGCTCATCCGCTTTCAGATGGCTGAGTCGCTCGTCGTCGCGCTGACCTCCGGCGTGTTGGCGATCGCCCTCGCGGCGGTGACCCTTCCCCTCTTCGTTCACGCCGCGCCGGGCGGTATTCCACGGCTTGAAGAGGTGGGCCTCGATGCGCCAACGCTCATCGCGACGTTCGGTCTCGTCATTCTCGTCGCGCTCGCCTGTGGATTGACTCCGGCGCTTCGGTCGTCGTCCCCGGACCTCACGGCCTTGCGCGAAGGAGGGCGCGGATCGACTGGCAAGCGCACCTGGGGACGCGATCTTCTGGTCGCCGGCCAAACCGCCCTCGCGCTCGTTCTGCTCATCGGCTCGGCGCTGCTCGTCGAGAGCTTTCAGCGGCTGAAACAGGTCAATCCCGGCTATGCGATCAAAGATCTCTATACTTTCCAATTCGCCCCGGATCAGCCAGGCCTGCAGGACGGACCCTCGCTCGGCGCGATGCACAATCGGGTCATGGACCGGCTCCGAGCGCTGCCGGGAGTAACCGACGTCGGCATCATCAACAACATTCCGCTCGATGAAGGAACGGGTTCCGTTCGAGTTCGCACCGACGAGATGTCGGGAGATGCTCAACCAGTGTTGCTGAATCTCAACTTCACGGGCGGCGACTATTTCCGGACGATGAGTATCCCGCTGCTCCAAGGCCGAGTCTTCACGAGAGAGGAAGCGGCAACGCCGAACAGCAATGCGATCGTCAGCCGCTCCGCCGCGGCGAAGCTATGGCCGGGGCAGAATGCGCTCGGCCGGCGGATCCGGCCAAGCTTCGGCAATCAGGATACGCTCACGTTCACCGTCGTCGGCATTGTGGGCGACGTGAAGCAGAACGACTGGCGTGAGTCCGATCAGGCGATCGTCTACATGCCCCTCACCGGCCCGACGCCGAGCGCGTGGGGAATGGGATCGCCCGCGTATGTCGTAAAGTCGGGGCGGACAGAGTCACTGAAACGCGAGGTGAGGGCGGTGGTGCATGAGTTTGCGCCTGAAGCACCAGTCTACCGCGAGTTCACGATGGAGTTTCTCGCGCGTCGCTCCATGATCCAGCTTTCGTTCACGATGCTCACGCTCGGCGTCGTCTCGGCGCTGGCGCTGATTCTGGGGGCTGTTGGTTTGTACGGCGTCTTGTCGTACGTCGTCGCGCAACGCACGCGGGAGATCGGTGTGCGGATGGCCCTCGGAGCGACCGCCGCGGCGGTTCGACGACAGATCGTCTCTCAGGGAACGAAGGTCGTGCTCGTCGGAGTATTGGTCGGCGTCGCGGCGGCCTTCGCGTCGACGCGTCTCTTGGGCACGCTGCTCTACGACGTGAAGGCAGTGGACCCGATCGTCTTCGCGGTGATGTCCGTCACGATGATCGCCATGGGAGCTTTGGCGAGCTACATGCCGGCGCGGCGAGCTAGCAACGTCGATCCGATCGAAGCGCTTCGAAGCGATTGATCTCTCGCAGAAAATTTGTAGCGCGCTCAAAAAAATTTCTGCGCGATGGGGCAGGAGGTTGTAGTTTGTGAAGCGGCGGTTCACTCCTCCCCCGCACCAGTGACTCATGTCGACACTCGCGCCCATCAGCTCGGAGAACCTCACCGCAAATCGTCTCGACGAGATCTCGTTCGGGAAAATCGTTCAGATTCGCGAAGTTCTGCTCAAAGCTCAGGCGAAAGGCGCGCGTGTCGTTCGATTCGAGTCTGGTGATCCGAGCTTTTCGGTGGCGCCGCATGTGCTCGACGCAATCACCGCCGCGGGCAAGGCTGGCAAGACGCACTACATCCCGAACGACGGCATCCCCGAGTTGCGCGCCGCGCTCGCGGAAAAGCTGAAGACGAAGAACAAGCTCACGAACATCACGCAGCACGACATCTTCCTGACGAACGGCGCGATGCACGCGCTGTACGTCGCCTTCGGTTCGATGCTCGCCGACGGCGATGAAGTGATCATCCCGGATCCGATGTGGACCGAAGTCGCCGAGAACATCAAGCTCGCCGGCGGCGTTCCGAAGCGCGTCGCGGTGACCGCCGCGGACGACTACGCGTACGATCCGGAAGCGATCGCCGACGCCATCACGCCGCAGACGCGCGCGATCTTCATCAACTCGCCGCACAACCCGACGGGCGCGATGGCGTCGCTCGGCACACTGCAGGCGATCGTCGATCTCGCGCGAGAGAACGATCTCTGGATCATCTCGGACGAGGCCTACGAAGACGTCGTCTACGAGCCGAATGTCCACACCTCGATCGGATCGATTGCCGGCGATTGGGCACACCGCGTCGTCAGCGTGTTCTCGTTCTCGAAGAGCCACGCGATGGCTGGACTGCGCACGGGCTACCTCGTGACCCGTTCCCCGCTCCTCAAAGAGCGCATCCAGAAGCTGCTGCGATGCACGATCAACGGCGTCAACAGCCTCGCCCAGGCTGGAGCCGTCGCCGCGGTCACAGGACCGCAAGGTCACCTCGACACGATGCGCGCCGAGTACACGCTCCGACGCGACATGATGATCGACGCGCTGCGCGGCATCCCCGGTGTACAGGCATTCACGCCCCGCGGCGCCTTCTATATATGGGCAGAGCTCTCGCCCGAGGTCTACACGCGCCTCGGAGTGAGCGGTGCGGATGAACTGTCGTCGAAGCTCGCGCAGAACGGGATCGGTAGCGCGCCCGGCGATGCGTTCGGTGTTCAGTGCGTCGACGCGATCCGCTTCGCCTTCAGCTGCGAAACCGAGATGGTTCGCACGGGATGCGCGCTTTTGCGTGCGGCACTCACGGGCGAAGAGAAGCTCTAAGCGACGACGATCCGAAAGACGAAGCCGCTCCGGCAATCGCCGGGGCGGCTTTTTTCGCGAGACCAGCGACGGCGTCGACTATTCGTTCAGCTCCTTGAGCCGATTCTCGAATGCCGCGATGACAGCGTCGACTCCTCGGCTGAGCTTCACCTGAGTCGCGGTCATTCCGGTATATCGCTTCATCGTGTTGCGCAGCGAATTCACCGACGCGAACGACAGGTCGATCGAAATCGTCTCCAGCGTGCAGCCGGTCGTCTCGAGCAAACAGGCAACGAGGGAAAGACGCGCCCACACGACCAGCTCTTCGGGTGACACGCAGTTCGCGCGCTGGCACCGATTGAAGAGCGTCTTGCGATGGACGCCGAGTGCTGATGCGATCCGCGGAACCGTTCGATAGTGTGGCCGTGTCAGCGCGAGCTCGACCAACGGGTGCAGCGTCGACGGAAGCAGTTTGACGAGGCGGTCCATCACGAGCATCGCCGCGCATTGTCGACGCGCACGATTCAAAACGCTGCGAAGCGCGATGCCCGTGTCGTCGACTCCGAGAAAGA
>Ga0070683_100000380_pt1 | contig 30907 bp, 26 predicted proteins | sample KBSC713LmetaG_FD_64662 | JGI IMG/M metagenome (GOLD analysis project Ga0070683, IMG submission 64662) | Corn rhizosphere microbial communities from Kellogg Biological Station, Michigan, USA - KBS C7.1-3L metaG | ecosystem: Host-associated > Plants > Roots > Rhizosphere ... | reverse complement strand
TGTTGTCGCGAACATAGGCGGGACTATCACTGCTGCCAGTGTAATGGTAGAACCAGCTACCGGCACCTGCCCAGCTACCATTGGTGATGGTGTTTTTGTAGCGGCCGATGATACGTCCCTGGACGTCGCGGTCGTAGTAGAGACCTACACCAGTAGTGCTGGAATTGTATTGTTCGTAACCGGTGCTGCGGTTTGACGAATCGTAGTACAGGCGAAGCGGAGTGGTACCGGTACCGAGTAACGTCATGTTGCCATGAGTATCGTAGGCTGGGTTGTGGTATAGGGCATTGCTGCTATCTATTAGCTGGTCGGCATAGTCGTAGCAAAAATAAGTAGTTACGCCGTTAATGGTTTGGGAGGTACGGTTGCTGTTCTTGCCGGAGTTAGCGTTTTTGTTGTTGCCGGTGCCGCAGGTTGTGGTGTCTTGGGTGCCGTAGGTGTAGGTAAAACTGTTGCCGCCAATGGAAGTCGATGTTAAGCGACCGGCTCCGTCGTAACCATAGGTATTCCATAGCTCATTGCCGCCAGAGGCTGCTATGTCGTTTACAATCCGTCCGCTTTGGGTACGGTTTACGGTGTCGCTTATGGTTGTGGTGCCGTTGCCCATGCGATACGTTTTTGACGTAAGCCTGCTGAGGCTGTCTCGGCCATAGGTTAGCCGCTGCTGTCCGGCGTTGGAGTAATCTATGTAGTCTGTGCGGCTGTACTGGTCATAGTGCACTGTTGCGTAGGTGACGGCGTCAAATTTTTGGTCGACTAGGCGGTTATAGTTGTCATAGGTATATGCTTCTGTGCCCATAGGGCTTACACGCTGGCTTACTCTTCCGAGTGAATCGTATGAGGTAGTTGTTTCGTCATCGTAGACATCGCGGTATTTGGTGGTACGACCCAAAAGGTCAGACCACTTTACAATCCAACCGTTTCCGTCCCACGTGGTGGTAACCAGTGGACTGCCGCCTACGGCGTAGTCGTTTTGGATGGTGCGGGCGGCGTTGCCGTTGTAGGCTGGGACTACGGTGCTTGCTACGCGTTCACGAGAGTCATATGTTGTACATGTCCAGCTGTCGGCATTGACACGTGTGGCTACTACCTTGCCGGCATCGTCGTAGATGGTTTCGGTGGTGCGGGGGGTTTGACTGCCGGTGCCGTCTGGGTCGGGATCGGTGCGCAGCTTGAGCATACCGGCTTGTTTGTAGGCTTCGGTTGTGCCGGTGGTGCATGGGTCGTCGCGCGTTTCGGTGGCGCCGTAGTACGTGTACTGCGTTCCGGTGGAGGCTACGGCAGTATCAGCACCTGGTAGGTATTTGGCGGTTTGGCGCAAGAAGGTGCCGGTCGCGCCCTGGGTTTCGTAGGTGCTGCTGGTGGTGAGGTTCAGGCCGGTGGGATCGACACTGCTGCTTTGGGCTAGGCCTAGTTCGGGGTTGGTGCCGTAGTTTGTGGTGGTGGTACTGTTGCCTAGAGTGGCGTCGTAGACTTTGGCCGTGGTTGTCAGGCTGTAGTCGGGGCTTAAGTAGTTGGTGTAGTTAATAGTATCGGCTTGACCGGGGCCGGACAGGTGCAGGCTGACGCTGCCGGGGGTGCCGGCCGTGGCGTAGTCGAAGCGGAAGCGGTAGGATTTGCCGGTTTCCAGCCAGCGGACGTTGGCGCTCGAGCCAATGGTTTCGGAGCGGCGCGTCCAGGAGTCGAAGACGCCGAGGTCGTCGATGCTCAGCCGGGCACCGTCGTCGTGGTAGGCGGTAAAGGTGTAGGTGCCGGTTTGGCTGACCCGGATGCGGCCGGTGGCGGTAAAGCCCAGGCCGTCCATGCCGCTATCTTGAGTGACGGGCGGCGCTGCCATGTTGGCGTAGAACACTGCCTGCGACGAGTCGGTCAGGCCGGTGGTGTGGAGCTTGGGTGCGCCGGTCAACGAGGTTCCTTTTAGGTTGTACCAGGCTACCGACGGGCCCCACAGACCTTCGTCGTACTTGGTTTCGGTGCGTGGCACTTGGGCGGTGTAGGTGCTGGTGGGTTTGTTGTCGGTGCCGTAATAGCTACTGGGGGCCGGGCCGTAGCTGTCGGTGGGGCGATCTTCGTCGTCGTAGATGGTGGTGGTCTTGAGGCCGGTAGCGTCGGTGGTGCTAAGCACCAGGTCTTTGTCGGCCTGCCACTGGGTAGTTGTCGCCAGGTTGGCGATGTCGTAATCCTTTAGGGTGCGGAAGGTACCGTCGTACTCCAGACGGCGGCCAAAACCGTTTGGTTCGGTGGCGCCGGTGATGTGCTGCTGAGTGGCCCCGTAGTAGCCGCTGGCCGGATAGCTGAGCGTACCGGGCAAATATTCGATGGTGTGGGTAATGCGCGAAGCGCCGGCCGTGGCCGCGGGCTGCTTAACGCTGCTCACCCGCCCGAGCGTGTCGTAGGTAATTTCGGTTTTGGCTTCGGCGTTGTCTGCACGCACACCCGCGGCAATGGCGTCGTTGGCCAGCGGGTCGCGGATGGCGACGATGCGTTGATAGCCGCCGACACTTTCGTACATGAAGTCGGTGGTCTCGCCGCCCGGCTTGACGATGCGGGACAATTGGCCGGTGGTGTAGTAAAAGTAGGTGGCGCGGTTATCATTAGTCTTTACGGCGCACAGCATGCCGCTGGGGGCGGTAGTGAAGCCCGATGGCGCCGTGCCGCAGGCGCTGTCACCGCTGTAGTAGACGGTGGCTTTGCGGCTGTTATCGACGCCGTCGGCGATTTCGATGATGCGCGACGGCCCGTCGGTAGTGCCGACGCCGTAGGTGTACTTGAGGGCGGCCGGTTTGCGATCATCCAGTGGTGTGGTGGCCGAAGTGAGGAGACCAGCGGCACTAAACAGGTAGGTGCGGCCATCGGTGTCCTGCAATGTGAAGGTGCCGTCGGCGTTGCGTACCAGCTGGGCGTCTTCGTTGGCCGGGGGCTTATAGCCCGAACCGGTCCAGGTATATTCGTGGGTGCTGCCGGTGGAATCGGTCAGCACGGCGCTATTAGCGGTGCTGCGCAGCCGTTCGTACCCCAAGTTACCGTCGGCGTCGAGCCCCAGGCTCCAGCCATCGGGCACCACTTGCGCTTGAGTACTCAGCCAGCTGGACGGCACAACTGAACCGTAGGTATCGGCAGGTTGTTTGATTTTAAAGGCCATGCTGGCCTGGCCGGTATGCTCGTAGTATTCGATAACAATCGGCACGGGTACGTTGTCCGGAAAGGTGTAGGCGTTGCCCCAGGTGTCACTGGCCGTGCCATCGGTCCATTTGTTGAGCGTTGGTGTACTGCTGCCGTTTAGATAGATACGGCTGCCGTCGTCGGCCGAGGTGCCGACCTGGTAGCTGCCGCCCCCCGGCACCGTGATGTAGCCGGTCCAACGCACCATAAAGTTATCGCTGTAGCCACCGGAAACCGGTGAGTCGCTGCCCCAGTTAAAGCTGAGCAGCGGGTCGCTGCGCTGCATGAACAGCACGTTACTGCTGGAGTTGAAATTGTGGCTGCCGTCATCGGTGTAGTAGCGGCCGATCAGGCCGGTATTTTGCTGCACCGGGCGCACGTCGGTGCGTAGCCAGTTCGACGGCACGTAACGTTCGTCGACCAGCGTGCCGCTCTGGTAAATCTTGGTACGCATATGTGCAAAGCTGTAGCTGCCGGTATCCCAGTAAATCACCGTCACCGGTACGACTTGGCCGGCCGTTAACGAGGTGGCGGTACCGCCAAAGCACACGCCCGGGAAGCAGCCGGTACTGTTATATTTGAGTGAACCGTTTAGGCTAATCGACATACCATCGTCATTATTGCCGCCAAAATAGTAGTCGCCGGTGACCGGGGCGATGAAACTGCCGGTCCAGCGCACCGAGAAATTATCCGACGGAACGCCAGCACCCGGCGAGCCAAGATCCCAGTTAAAATCCGGCGCCGGGTCAACGCGCGTGATTTTGGGCGTGCCGGACTGGCTGGTATTGTCGAAGTACTCGCCTACCAGCCCGTTACGGGATTTGAGGGGCGAATTATAGTCCAGACTAACACCCAAACTGCCGCCCAGCGCCGACGACGCGTGGCTGCTGGCCCCGGTTACCAGGTTGCCGGTGGCCAGGTCGACACTGACCGGACCGAGTGTATCAAAAGCCTGCGTGGCATCTTTGCCGGTGCGTGAATCGATACGGAACGGCACAATCGTGCTGGGATTGCTGTAGTTGTAGCCGTCAGTCGTAAAGGCCGTAACGTAGTAAGTCGTGCCGTCTTGCAGGACACCGTCGGGTACCGTCCACTGTGACACGGGAATGTCGCCGGAGCTAATGACAGTGCCGGTTGCGCCGTCCGGGCCGGTCGATACCCTGAACATATACTTGAGCGTATCACCGTCGGTTTCGGTGACCGGTACCGGGTCAACTTTGAGCGATACCTGCGGGTCGGTGAATGTCTGATTGGCTGCGGGCAGCGTTATGGTCGGAGTTACGGGTAGCAAGTTGGCGGCAAATGATACATAACTGCGGTCGGGATCAAAGGCCTTCCACGACAATGATGGACTTTCTTCGCCGCGCAAAATTAACGACGATCCCCAGTCGGCACGGTCCTGCAGCGTCTGGTAAATGGCTCTTACGTCGATGTCCCCCGAGGTGTCTATACTGGCCGAAGCCTGCGGTGCGGTTGTGTCGATACAGTTATAACCGCCGCAGCTTGCCCGGGCAGCGGTAAAGGTATAGCTACCTGTCGCGCCCGCCCACTGCTCCAAGTGAAGCGTTGCCCCGAGCAAAACCTTGCCGCCCAGTTGCGTGTAGGGCGCGTAAATGGTGGTGCGCCAGCTCTTCCAACTGTCGGTGGTGGTACCGGCATTCATATCGCAACCGCTCGAATAGCCGCAGCTGTAACCATCGGATTTGTACGCCGTATAGCTGCTGCCGACGGTTGTACCCCAGAAGGTCGGGTCAACCACTACCGGAAACTCACTGGCGGGCAGCGCCTTGAGCCACTTGCCGTCTACCGTGGTTGTAAGTATGCCATTGGTAAAGGCTTGCCGAGCCCGTTGTCCGTCGGCCGGACCTGCGCCTTGTGCGGCGACTGTTACGGGAGCAATCGAAAACTTCCCCTCGAGTGCCCCGCTGAGCGTAAAACCGCCCGGATTGTTGGGGTCGGCGACCAGGCTGGCGCCCTCAATGGTAAAGGCATAGCTCGGGGTAACATTTTTGTCATGCAGGTACACAAGTTCCTTGAGTTGGGAATTATGCACCTGATACTCAACCGTCACACCCGGCCATAGATTTTCGTAACGGACCGATTGGCTACCGTTTTTGACCATCATTTCCGGCTCAACCCCTGCCGCACCCTGCGGCCGCATGGTCAGCGTTTTACCGTTATACACAATACGCAACATCCCCATAGCGTCTTCAGAGGGGGCAAACCGTGCCTGCCAGTCGTTGCCTTCGGTCTTAAAAGCCGTTGGCGTGCCCTCAATCCAGCTTTTGATTACGCCCAGGGCCTGTCCGGGCCAGTGTGTGGAGTCAGCAACATTTTTGTCTTCGACGAGCGAATTATCAATTGCTGTCCAGTTGCCGTTCTTTTGGTAAAACTGGGGTGTCAGGTACTGGCGTTCGGTCTGTGTACCGTCCTTACCGAGCAGAACTTTGCTGGTGGCGGTCCGTTTTTCGGTTAGCTCATGCGGCGCCACCAGATGCTTGGTGGTACCGCTTTGCAGAGCGTCACCCATATCCCGCGCAACCCCCTCCCTGCCAAAAAGCCGCGCCACGCCTGTTTGCGGCTGCACATCGGCGGCGAGCGGCTGGCTTGAAACTTTTGGAGCTTCGGCTGCCGGATAATTTTGACTCATCTCGGTCTTAGTATCAGGTACGATCGCAGCCGGCCGGCCCGCCGGGGCCGGAGTAATGGCGCGCTGGAGTGCTTGTTCGTCCGCATAGGCCGAAACCGGCGGAATAAGCAGGCTGGTCAAAAATACCGCCGTAAACAAGAACGCCGGTACGCGGCGCCGTAAAAAATGCACAAAAAAGACGGCATACCGCCGCCGACTCTGGCCAAACCTGCTCACCGTCATGTTCTACCTTTCTTATTTTTGCCTGGCCGCATAATACACCGGGTTGCTTCAAAAACAAACGAAAAAGTGAGTATTTAATACTCTGATAATAATTAAACAATCGATACGCAGCTTGGTCGGCGCATCGCCTAGTCGCGGCGTGCCCAATGACCAAATCCCTGGCTCGTATAGATAATATCGCCGCGCACGGTAGTAACCTCACCTTCGGGCACAAATTGAAAAATAAAATCAGCTACGCTATAGGCAGCCATATACTCATTTGACGCAACACCACCAAAAAAACTAAATGCTTAACATTGAACGGTTTGATACTTTGACTCTAGGATGTGGCTATCCGCTGTCAGAAAGATACAGCCTTCTGATTCGCTCTGAGCCACTAACAGGGCATCGAACGGATCTTTATGTGCTAACTGGATGTCCAAAACCGTTAACATGTGCTCATCACGAAGAGGCAACCTGTCGAGATTAAGTACTCCTACTCCCTGCACCAGTTCGGCGGGTGAACATGCCAACTTGCCTTTGCCAAACTTAAGTGTTAATTCCCATAAACTTACGGCTGATACATAAACTACATCGGCCGCTTGAATAAGTTCTTTTGCCTTTACGGAGATTTTTTCGGGCTCATAGAGCAGCCAAATGAGCACAGGTGAGTCAATAAGTACTTTGCTCTCGCTCATAGTAAGGGCTGGTCTAGACTGTTTTCAAAATCAACAGTAATATCGTGATCAGGATCAACAAGTTCCCTAGTCTTGTAGGCGTGGGCTATCTTCTTGTGTTCCCAGATACCGATGTTAATAGGACGTTTGACTGGTACTGGCGCTATTACCGCTTGCGGGTTACCATAGGCACCGATGTAAATCGTCTCACCGGCTTGGGCTTGTTTCACCAGCTTGCTTAAATGAGTTTTTGCTTCATATATAGATATTACCTTTGGCATGCGGTTAGCGTATCAAATTAATATAGTCTAGTCAAGGTCTAGTCTAGACTTTCCTGCGTCATATATGCTATCCTAAACAGATGAAAATTGAAGTTGCGTTGTGTCCTTACAAATAGCTACGGTAATCACCGAACCCAACCACCTAGCGAAGTGCTGAGTCGGTTACCTTTTGAGCTGAAATTGGTTATGCCACCGACAGACCGTGGTGGTCGCGGGTATTCGGACGAATACATCGCCAAACTAAATGCCGAGTGTAAATTATAACTGGTACGACCTTTATCAAATATTGTTCACCACTGCAGCCTCAACCATGTAGTAGAGCGAGTCCGCACTTGCGGTATCGAGTGGCGTCAGCCCTACCTGGCCTTTTATGCCATCCGCGGTTCGATCAGCTAAGAAAGTTGTAAATTCAGCTAAATATCCTGGATCATCAGCATACATGGTCAAAAGCTCCACCGTATCCTCTCGTGCTTTGTAGCCCCCACGATAATGCCCCAGTGAACCAAGTCCCGAAAGACCATAGTGGCCACGGGAATCAGCGCGAAGGCCAAAGGTCAGGTCGGTGAGGCTGTCCATTTCAGGAGTATCAACTTTATCGAGTAAAAATTTGTGATTTACCTCATGTAGCAGCCGCCACCGTATCTCATCAGCGTACGAAAACCGTTCTGCATGAAACATTACTTGGTCTTTAAGATCAGGCGGCATTGGCGCCGTACCAAGCCGTATGGCACCAGTACGTGCATCACTGTCTGAGTGAAAAGTAGCAGGATCGATAGTAACGTTTCCGGGACGTAAGTCTCCGCCCATGGCTTGCCGCAGAATGGCTTTGCCAAACATAGTGTCTCGAATGACTGATTCAATAGCCTGATCCTTAAACCGATTGGGGTCGGTCAGGGACAGTTCGTAGGATAGTGTATCGCGAGATAGACGTTCGTGCATGTTTTTTGTTTTCGAGGTAACAATATAAACATTAGCATAATATTGTATATATTGCAATATAAGGCTGTGACGTTACGTAGTGCGCCATATCGGATGACCTCGCTGGCACGGCACAGTCACCTCTGTTATAATAGTTGGGTATGAGCCTCTCTATAGCCATTGTCGGCCTGCCTAATGTAGGCAAATCTACCCTGTTTAATGCCCTTACCAACAACAATATTTTGGCGGCTAATTATCCGTTTGCCACTATCGAGCCCAATACCGGGATTGTACCCGTGCCCGACGAACGCCTGCAGCGCCTAGGCGAGATGTACCACACTAAAAAAATCGTGCCCGCCACGGTCACGTTTGTGGATATTGCCGGGTTGGTGGCCGGCGCCAGCCAGGGCGAGGGTCTGGGCAACCAGTTTTTGAGCCATATCCGCAACTGTAATGCCGTGGTGCAGGTGGTGCGAGCGTTTGCCGACCCTAATGTAATCCACGTAGACAACGACCTGGACCCTAAAAAAGACATTGAGGTTATTAACACCGAGCTGGTCCTGGCCGACTTGCAAACCGTCGAAAAACGCCTGCCTAAACTCGAAAAAGAAGCCAAAGCCAACCCCAAGCTGCAGGCCGAAGTAGAAACACTGAAGCGCGCCCGTGCCCTGCTCAACGATAACCAGCCGCTTTCGAGCGTCGACGACCTTACTTTAGAGCACTTGGCCGACTTACACCTCCTTACTGCCAAGCCGGTTATCTACCTGTTTAATCTCGACGAAGCCGGGCTGCAGGACCAAGCCCGCAAGACGGAGCTCGCTGCCCTAGTCGCACCGGCCCGTTCCCTATTTGTATGCGCTCAGCTGGAAAGCGAGCTGCGCGGACTGGACGAAACCGATGCGCACGAGCTGCTTCAAAGCTACGGCCAACAGGAGTCGGGGCTCATCCAGCTTATCCATGCCGCTTATGACGTGCTGGGTTTGCAGAGCTACCTCACCGCTGGCGAAGACGAAGTGCGGGCCTGGACGATTAAAAAAGACAGCACCGCGCCGCAAGCCGCCGGCGCAATCCACGGCGATTTTGAGCGCGGTTTTATTGCCGCCCAAATTGTGAGCTACGACGATCTTATCGCCGCCGGCTCAGAGCAAGCTGCCAAAGCCAACGGCAAGATGCGCACCGAGGGCAAAGACTACCACATGCAGCCGGGCGACGTGGTCGAGTTCCGCTTTAACGTCTAGGCCTCACGCAGCTCCCGCTTGCAGAAATTGAGTGACATCCCTTTGGAACGCCTCACGTCCTTCAAAGGGCCGAGCTAGTGCCTCAGCAGGATTCCTGCCTGGCGTTGGGGCAAAGCCGACAATAGTAGCGGCAGCTGTTTCGCACGCCTCTTCGCCAATGGCCTTCGCAAATAGCAGGCTACCTGGATCAGGCATTTCGTGGTGCGGGCCTCGGTAACTAGCCGAGTACTGCGTTAAGGGAATGCGGGGGAACGAACTGGCGAAGCGTGTCCGGAGGTAGGTCGTGGTGTCGGTGGCAGTTCCATCACGTAAAACAATAGGTGCACCGGGGCGGCCAAGACCAGCAAAGGCTTGAGAGACCGAATCACCAATAATAGAATGTGAAAATTCATGGCCGAGCCCCCACAACGCCGCAATGCGGCGCTGCGTTGGTTCAGGAAACAGTTCGGTGAGCTTGCCTGGTATTAGCCAGAGCACCCCGTCATCTCTGTTAAACCGGCCGCTTGGCACCACCGCTTCACCCGTATCGGCGCGATGCGAAATGCGCAATGTGGCGTGTGGCGTGTAGATCTGCCCGTTGCTCACGGTGATAAACCCCGGAATATTAAACTGGGTAAGACGGGACCGTTCTTGCCCGCGCCCAAAACTGGCCACAACAAGACCGATTTCGCGCTTGGTGATGCCTATTTTTGCTAAATCAACGTCATGTATTTGCTCGATTTTTTGGGCCATTGCGGGGCTTAGGTCGGCCATTTTCCCGCCTGCCTCTGCCCTGGCAAAAAAGCCCTGCGGCCCGTCAAGCCGATGGAGGATAGCGCGAGTATTGGCCTCTACAAAACTACCGAAATAGTTTTCGGATGTCATGTTGGGCGCTGTTACTGCTGGGGGAAGTGGTTGTACCTTCATATTTTTGTTTTTGCCCGGGTGTCGCGGACTTATTAGTAATGTGTATACATTAGCATATTATTGACTAAGCTACAATACACTTACTTAAATAATCTAACTTCCTAGTAAAAGCGAGGTACGCGGCGCCGGCGCATCATCAGCGGCACTTTAGTGTACGGATTAGGATACGGTGCCATGCGCATCGCAGGCAGTGTCGATGCGGCGCCCATGGTATTGCCCTGCATTGCCAGTCCGCCCACCATCGGCGCCGAATACTGCATGCTCGGCTGCTGCCGGGTTTGCGGCTGGGGTTGAAATTGCTGCTGCATAAGGTAATGCTGGCGGATTTCCATCACCCGCTGCTGGGTATAGTTAAGGATTTTGCGCAGGCGATGTTGGCTCCACGACCGGAAGACCAGCTTACGATTGGGCGTCATAAGGTGCACGGTGCTGTCGAGCAGCCGGGCACTATAATCCATCTCCGAAATCATATCGAAACGTATATCTTCGAGCGTCAAGAACATTGGTTTGCGGTCTATCAGTAATAAGCGGTGGTTGGTAACACACAGGAGGGCAAAACCCCCTTCATAACGGCCGTTGGCACAGCCAGCAATAATTTCGTCATCCATAAGGATGTTAGCGAGTTCACGTATCTCGGCTCTCCCAAAAAATCGGAAGTTGCAGCCTATGCGCCGGAGCTGCTCCTCTATATGTGCGAGTTTCTTCATCCGTCCTCCCCTTGTTAGCGCATCCCACCTTTGGTATGCTCTTTTATACTAGTCTTCCCTATGCCCATCCGTCGGTAATGTTCATCACAACTATCCTGCGATGTTTATCACATCCTGCAAGTAGGGCGCTCTGCCGTTAAACTCCGGTATTTGCCCCCAGTCAACACCTATGAGATAATAAGTGCATGTTGACGAATGACGGGCAACTGACGGCTCTCGTCAACCTGTTCCACGAAGGGACCAGGCTGGTATACGAGAAGGGCGAGTTCGTTATTCGACCCGGTGGTCCGCCGCAAGGAGTGTTCTACATTCTCAGCGGCCTAGTTAAGGCCTACGATATCACCAAGTATGGCGAAGAAAACCTGCTTATCATCCGTAAACCGGGCGAAATTATTGGCCTTACTTGGGCGCTAACCGGCGAAGACCGCCACATCATCTACTCCACGCTCGCTCAAACCGAACTGCTGCAGATTAGCCGCGAGCAGTTTGTCACTTTCCTGCGCACCCACCCGGAGGCAGCACTGCCGCTGGTCGATATGCTCGTTGATATGTACCGGCTGCACTCCGAGCGCATTATGAACCTCGAGTACCGGACCGTACGCGAGCGTCTGGTGTCGTTTTTGCTGACTACCGCCCGGCGCTTTGGCAAACAGAGCGACGACGGCTTAATTTTAGATGTCCAGCTGCGGCACCAAGACCTGGCCAGCTCCATTAGCGCTACGCGCGAATCAGTAGGGCGCGAACTGTCCACCATGGAACGCCAAGGCTTGCTCGTGAGCAAGCAGTCGATTATTGTCATTAAAGATATAGACCGTCTGCGCAAACACCTCGAATAGCCAGCGGCCGTGGGCCCTATGCCTGGGCTTTGGCTGGTTTTTCTTTCCAATTGAGTACAATTTGCTCGACGCTTCTTACGACTTGGTCGTGCGAGGGGATGTCCTGGATATCGTAATAGTGGTCGGTGGTAATGTAGTCTTCGATAACGCTCAAACAAAAAATTTCGTCGGCTAAAATGTGCATGCGGTCCACGGCCTTAATGCTCGCGAGGGGCGTGGCCACAATCAACTTGCCGATGTGGATGGGTTTGAGGTACTCGGCGGCAATATCGAGCGAAAAGCCGTTGGTCAGGCCGTCGGCTACCAAAATAACGTTGTGCCCTTGCAGCAAATCTTTGCGGATGAGACCACCGTGACCCAGACCGTGCTGCATGGAGTGCATCTTTTCCATTTTTTCTTGCTCGATCAGGCTACGATATTCGCCAACGATCTCTTCGATCTCCCCTGGTGAGTAAGCCGCATTGTAGCTAAAGGCACCGTCCTGGCTAATGCCGGCAATCGCCTCCGGCTCGCGCGGTAATTCGATGGACTCGCTCAAAAGCATAGTAAGCACACACTGCAACGCCAGCGCAATCTGCACGCCCACCATAACACCGCCGTCGCTCAGCCCCACCACCGCACACGGCGTGCCGGCATATTTTTTAACAATCTGCGCAGCCAGAGTCTTGCCCGCTTCGGCGCGGCTTTTGAAGTACATATCCAGAGTGTAGCATCTGTGGACGGCGGCTCCAAACCGCTTACGGCTTGGGTAGAGCGGCGACACGGTACCAGCAGACCCAGTCCGCGCCCACGGCACTTGCGGCTCTCAAAATATGCTGGAGTAGCATATTATTGAGCTTCCGAGGCGCCTTAGTGCGCGGACTGGGTCTGCTGTTGCCGTGTCGTCACACGCTTTAATTACACTTTACGGAGAGTGTAAAAACGCTCAACATTGCCCTTGGTGCCGGCAATGTCCGAATCGGCTTTATCGATAATGACAAAATATTGCCGGGCCCAATCTTCAAAATCTTTTAAAATGTCGCGGCGCATCCGGGCGTTTTTAATTACCCCTTTATGTTTGAGGTTCGAGGCCTCCGCTTCGAACTGCGGTTTAACCATTGCCACAATGTGCGTTGTTTTACTTACCAGAGTGGCGATGTGCGGCAAGACATCGCGCAGCGAGATGAACGAAACATCGATAACCACCAGGTCCACGGGGCTCGATAGCTCGCGCAAATCGCGGATGTCGGTTTGCTCGTGCAGCTCAATCGCGGGGTTGCCGTGCAGGCTGGGGTGCAACTGGTTGGTACCAACCTCCACCGCAATAACCTTGCGGGCACCGTGCTGCAGGGCGTAATCGGTAAAACCGCCCGTCGAGCTGCCCACATCCAGCATCACCTTGTCCTTAAAAGACAGTTTAAGCGTCGCAGCCACCGACGACAGCTTGAGCCCGGCGCGGCTCACGTACTGCTCATCGGTTTTAAGCTCAATATGGTCCTCGGCGCCAATCATAAAACCGGCCTTGGTAATAACCTGGCCGTTTACAAACACTTTGCCCAGGCGAATCCAGCTCTCGGCCTGCGAGCGGCTTACGACTAAGCCGCGAGCCGCGATTGTTTGGTCGAGCCGCTGTTTCACTGCTTTGACTATTCCTTCACGCGTTCGCGGTAAGCACCGGTCGCGGTATCAACCGAGATGATATCGCCGGTTTTTACAAAAGCCGGCACGCGGATGCTGATACCTGTTTCGAGCGTAGCGTCTTTGGTCACCGCGTTGGCGGTGTCGCCCTTCACCACATCTTCGGCGTAGGTGACTTTAAGCGGGACGTTTTTGGGGAGCTCGACATTAATAGGACGCTCGCCAAAAAACTGCAGTGATAACTTATCACCTTCCTTGAGGTACCCTGCCCCATCGCCCACCAGGTCGGCGGGCACTTCGAACTGCTCGAAGGTCTCTTCGTTCATAAAATAGAACGTGGCGCCGTCGGTGTACAAATACTGCACGCCCTGGTTGGTTACGTCGGCACGGTCGAGTTGTTCGTTGCCCTTAAAAGTCTTTTCCAGCACCTTGCCGTCGAGCAAACTTTTAATGCGAACGTTCACAATCGAACCGCCGCGGCCCATAACCTTCTGGCCATACTCGACCACACGGTAGGGCACGCCTTCGTATTGAAAGACTGTGCCTTTTTTGAGATCAGTGATGCTGAGTGCCATTATCGTGAACCTCCAAATAATGTTTCTAATACTGCATGTACGACGTCCGAACAATCCTCGCGAAGCTTGAGTTCCTGGGGAGTGTAGGCCTCGGCGCCTTGGCCTTCATACACCTTAAAATCCCCTTGCGGTATAGCAACGCGGTATAGAGTGGCTTCAAAGGGGCCGGTGCCATTTTTGTCAGGCGGCAATGTTATGTTGCACGCAAAGTCAAAAACCAGGTCTTGCACGTTGAGGCTTGTTTCTTCCTGGAGCTCGCGGCGCGCGCCCTGTTCAAAGGTCTCGCCCGGCTCCAGGCTGCCGCCAAAAAAGCTCAGCTGGCCCGGGCTCGTTGGCGCGTCGTCGGTCCGCCGCTGCATTACCCAGCGGCCGTCGGGCAAAACCAAAATTACGCCGGCAGCTTGTGATACCATAGCTGGCCAGTTTAGTTGTTGGCAACAAACGGTAGCAGCGCGATGTGGCGTGCACGCTTAATAGCGGTAGCTAGGCGGCGTTGCTGGCTTTCGGTTAGGCCGGTTTTTTTACGGGTTTCGATCTGTCCGTAAACGTTGATGTAGCGTTGCAGGGTCTTGACGTCTTTGTAGTCAAAAAACGCAACGTCGGTTTTGTGCTTAAAAATCTTTGCCATATACTCTTCCTTTATTCTTAAGTATTATCTATTGTTCGGGGGTGGGGCGACTAAGCGCCCATGCGCCCGCTGCACAGCTGAGCTGACAAGCGTAAGCAGCGTGAGCGAGATCAGGGTACGTCGTGAGCACGTCGGTTTCACCGCCGTGACCCCAAGAGGCGACCTGTGCCTTATAAACCAGGCCAGCCTGCTCGGGGCTCAGACTCCCGCCCGCCCTGCGGGCCGCATCTTGCATGGCAGTGACTAAACTACCTACTGCCTGTCCTACCAGCAAGGGGTCGGTTTGCCCCATGTCTACTTGCAGGACCAGACAGTCAGGAGAAAATTGACTCATCTAAAATATCCCCCTAAAACGGGATGTCGTCGAGGTTAATTGGCTCGTCGCCAATGTCGTCGACAACGGCGTCATCTTTTTTCTGGGGAGCGGGCTTTGGATTGCCGGCAGGAGCACTGCTGCTGCCACCATCGTCGTTACCGTTGCTGCTGCCACCTGCCGGAGCGCTGGCGCCATCACCACGGCCGTCAAGGAAGGTTACATCGTTTGCTAACACCTCTACCTTGCTGTGCTTTTGGCCGTCCTTTTCCCAGCTGCGGCTTTGGATGCGTCCTTGCACCAAGGCGCGGCGGCCTTTGCTTAAGTATTGGCTAATGCGCTCACCGAGCGGACCCCAGGCTACGCAGTCAATGTAGTCGGTAGCTTCTTGCCACTCGCCGCTCTGCGTCTTGTAGGCACGGTTGAGTGCTAAGCTAAAGCTGCATACACTCTGCCCGCTTGGCGTTTGCCGAAGCTCCGGGTCACGCGTAAGATTTCCCATTAAGATGACTTGGTTGACACTTCGTGCCATAATTTTACCCTCCATTTTAGGGAAACGAGGCAACCCTGCGGTTACTCCTTACCCCAAGCGCCGGATACATTCGCCGCTTGGCCTTTCCCTACTTAAATTAAGGCCAGGGATTCCCCCGAACCTGCTTATTTAACGTTCTTCGTCAGATTTTTCGTCGCTAGACTCGACGGACTCGCCGCGTTCTGCAGCCTTTTTGGCTTTAAGGTCGCGCAGAGCTTCGGCTTTGGCCATTCCCTTAAGGTCTGGGCGGCTAATCAGGAAGCGAATTACCTCGTCGGTAATGTTCAAGGTGCTCTCCACCTTACGAACGCCCTCGGCTGGCATCTCGAGCGTGTATATAACATACACTGCTGAGTCGTGTTTTTTAATAGGGTATGCGAGTTTACGCTTGCCCCAATTGTCGACGTGGGTCACTGTACCCTTACTGTCGGCAAAGATTTTTTCTACTTTGCTGGTGGCTTTTTCCAGATCGATTTCTAAATCCGGATGATACAGAACCGCTACTTCGTACTGGTTCATCAGTCCTCCTTTGGACCCGCGCGTTATGAAGGCACGGAGCATCCCGACTCCTCGAGACGCAGGTTAGTTATTAACAGGGGTAATTATACTACTATTTGCCCAACCGCGCAAACAGTTGCCCTCCACGGGCTGCGCCGGCCTCTGGGCCTAAGGGCCAAAAAAGTTGTAGTATCGACAAGTATCGTTGCGCCCAACAAAAGGCGTGCTACCATTGACTAGTGAAACAACTGCCACCGCTTGTTATATCTGGGTCGATCGCCATTGACCGCATCATGAGTTTTGAGGGACGCTACCGCGAACACATCCAGCCCGAAAAGCTGGATAGCTTGTCTATCTCGATTTTTTTAAGCAGCCTGCAGGACGCCTATGGTGGCGTGGGGGCAAATATCGCCTACTCGCTCGCGCTGCTGGGTGACGCGCCGCTCTTGGTCGGGTCGGTAGGCAAAGATGCCGTCCTCTACCTAGAAAAACTGGCGCACGACGGGGTAAACATCACCCATGTCTTCGAAAGCGCGCTGCCCACTGCCTCGTTTAATGTCATTACCGATGCCGACCAAAACCAAGTCGGCGGTTTTTATCCCGGCGCCATGTTCGACAGCGACACCTTAAGCCTGGAAACCTGGAGAGATTCAAGCCCCCTGGTGGTCGTTGCCCCGCACGATCCCAAAGCCATGCGCCGGCAAGTGGCCGAGTGCAAAAAGTGGGGCCTGCGCTTGTGCTACGACATTGGCCAACAAGTAAGCAATCTGCCCGGCGACGAAATGGCCGAGGGCGTGCGCGCCGCCGAAATACTCATTTTAAACGACTACGAACTATCCGTGCTGAGCAAGAAAACGGGCATGGACATAGCACTCATTAAAAAGACCGTGCCAATTTTGGTAACCACGCACGGTAAAAAAGGTTCGGTTATCGAGGGCGCCCGGGTGCCCAAGCCTATTGAAGTGGGCGTGTGTAAGCCAACCCAGGTCGCCGATCCCACGGGTGCCGGCGACGCCTTTCGGGCCGGCTTTTTGCACGGCTATGCCCGGCAATGGCCACTCCTGGCCTGTGCCCAAGCAGGAGCGGTGTGCGGCACGTACGCCATCGAAAGCGTCGGCACCCAAAACCACCGCTTTAGCTTGGCCGACGTTGCCAAGCGGTACCAAGCCAGTTTTAACGAACAAATGCCGAAATAACAGACAGTAAAAGGAGCGCATAGTGAGCAAAGAAGACTACAAAGTTAAAGATATGAGCCTTGCTGGCTGGGGTCGCATGGAAATTACCCTGGCCGAAAAAGAAATGCCTGGCCTTATGAGCATTCGTGCCGAATACGCCGCCAAAAAACCGCTTAAGGGTGCACGCATTGCCGGCTCTTTGCACATGACCATCCAAACTGCAGTACTCATCGAAACCCTTAAAGACCTCGGCGCCGAAGTACGCTGGGCTTCATGCAATATTTTTAGTACCCAAGACCACGCCGCGGCCGCCATTGCCAAAGCCGGCATCCCCGTTTTTGCCTGGAAGGGCGAAAGCGAAGAAGACTACTGGTGGTGCACCGAGCAAACGCTGCACTTTGCCGGCGGCAAAGGCCCCAACCTGCTGCTCGACGACGGCGGCGACCTAACCAGCCTGGTACACACCAAACATCCCGAGCTGCTCAAGGACATTAAAGGCGTCAGCGAAGAAACCACCACCGGCGTCCACCACCTGTACCAGATGCTCGAAAAAGACACCCTCAAAATTCCGGCTATCAACGTTAACGACTCTGTTACCAAAAGTAAGTTCGACAATAAATACGGCTGCCGCGAATCGCTAGCCGACGGCATTAAGCGCGCCACCGACGTCATGTTGGCCGGCAAGGTAGCGGTTGTTGCCGGTTACGGCGACGTCGGTAAGGGCTGCGCCCAGTCCCTGCAGTCTTACGGCTGCCGCGTGCTGGTAACCGAAATCGACCCCATCTGCGCCCTGCAGGCCATGATGGAAGGCTTTGAAATTGTGACCATGGAAGAAGCAGTGCGCGAAGGCAACATTTTTGTGACCACCACCGGCTGCAAAGACATCATCACCTTAGAACACATGAAAAAGATGCAGGACACGGCCATTGTATGCAATATTGGCCACTTCGATATCGAAATCCAGGTCGCCCAACTCAACGCCTTAAAGGGCATCAAAAAACAAGAGGTCAAACCCCAGGTCGACCTCTACACCTTCCCCGACGGCCACCGCATTATATTGCTAGCCGAAGGGCGGCTGGTAAACCTGGGCTGCGCCACCGGGCACCCTTCGTTTGTTATGAGCAACTCGTTTAGCAACCAGGTATTGGCTCAAATCGAGCTCTGGACCAAAGTCTACGCCGTGGGCGTTCACCGCCTGCCAAAAGAGCTGGACGAAAAGGTCGCCTTGTTGCACGTCGAGGCCCTAGGTGGCAAGCTCACTAAACTCAGCAAAGACCAGGCCGAGTATCTTGGTATCCCCGCCAAAGGCCCCTTTAAGCCCGAACATTACCGCTACTAAAAGCTCTATGTGTACACTAAAAGCCGCCGTTAACCCGGCGGCTTTTTATAGTCCCTGGGACTCCTCCAAGTGTTGCATGGAATATCCACCAGAAATAATGAGCCTTATTAAGCCACAGCTTTACACGCTTGCTGGCAAAAACAAAACTACACTTGCTCGGTAGGCGCGGCTGCCGGTGCAGCGGCAGCGGGCGGCGCACCGCCAAAAACTTCGTCCAAAGAGCTTACCAGCACCTCGCGCGGGCGGGCGCCGTCGGCCGGGCCAACAATGCCCTGCTCTTCCATTTCTTCTATAAGGCGGGCGGCACGGCCGTAGCCAATGCGCAGCCGGCGTTGCAGCAGGCTGGTGCTGGCTTTGTGGCCTTCTATAACACAACGCACGGCGTCTTTAAACATGTCGTCGTCAGATCCGCTGCCGCCCATATCGGCCACTACCCCGCCCTTGCCATTCAGCTGCACCGGCTGCGAAATTATTTCGTCGTCGTACTGCGGCGGGCGCTGCATGCGCAAAAAGTCGGTTACTTTGGTGGTTTCTTCTTCGCTAATAAAGGCGCCCTGTACACGCTTGGGCTTCGGCATATCGGCGGTCAGCAGCAGCATGTCACCCTGGCCAAGGAGCTTTTCGGAGCCGATTTGGTCGATAATGGTGCGCGAGTCTACCTGGCTGGCGGTGGTGAAGGCAATACGGGCCGGCACGTTGGCTTTAATAAGGCCGGTAATAACATCTACCGACGGGCGCTGCGTGGCCAGCACCAGGTGGATGCCCACGGCGCGGGCTTTTTGGGCGATGCGCACAATCAGGGCTTCTACATCGCGCGCGGCCATCATCATTAAGTCGGCCAACTCGTCGATCACAATAACGATGTAGGGCATGCCCTCGTCTTTTTTAGTGGCGTTGTATTCGCTAATATTGCGTTTGCTGGCTTCGGCAAGCGCGGTGTAACGGCGCTCCATTTCGGCTACGGCCCATTTAAGGGCGCTAATACACTTTTCGGGCTCGGTAATAACCGGGCTGAGCAAGTGCGGGATATCGTCGTAAGGTTTGAGCTCGACCTGTTTGGGGTCGACCAAAATAAGCTTAAGATCTGCTGGGCTGCTGTGGTAGAGCAAACTCGTAAGAATAGTGTTAATCATGACCGACTTACCCGAGCCGGTTTGACCAGCGACGAGCAAGTGCGGCATACGGTCCAGCTCGGCTACCACCGGCTTGCCGGTAATATCGCGGCCAATCACGAAGCCGAGCGGGCCTTTGGTGCCGTTCCAGTCGGCCGATTCGAAAATAGACCGCAGGCGCACCGTTGCCGACTTAACATTAGGCACTTCAATACCAACAGCGCGCTTACCCGGGATGGGCGCTTCCATACGGATAGAGTGGGCAGCTAGGTCGAGCGCGAGGTTGTTTTCGAGCGCGGTAATTTTAGTGAGCTTAACGCCGGTAGGCGGCTTGAGCGTGTACTGGGTAACGCGCGGGCCCACATTGGCGCCTTCCATTTCGACGTCGATGTTAAAGTTGGCAAACGTTTCTTTAATCGCTTTGGCGTTACCTTCGACGTCTCCGGCGTCGGCTTTGTCTTGCTTTTGCTCCAGCAGGTCAAAGCCGGGGAACTTCCAGGCCGGGTCGCTGGTGGTGGTAAGGGCCTGGTGATCTTCGGTGGGGGCAAGCTTTTCGGCAGTGTTTTTAAGCCCGGCAAACGGGCGGCCGGAGTGGTGCTCTACAGGCACGCCCTCGTTGAGCTTAAAGCCACTGCCCTCAGCCTTGGTGCGCAGCGCCTCCAGTTCGGAATCGGCCTCGCTTTTACGGAATAAGCCAGCCAAGTTCAAAATAACTTTAGGCGACACGCCAAAGGCAAAAAAGCCGGCCATAACCGTAAAGATAAAGAACATAAGTGTAGCCGGGAAGCTGTCGAGGGCGTGCAGCACCGCGCCGCCAACCGTCTGGCCGGTAAAGCCGCCGTAGTCGCCCTGCCAGGTGCCGCTTTGTTTGCTGGCAAAAGCCGTAAACAACCAGCAGGCGGTAAATATAAGTACCGCAAAAATGCTAATGAGCTTGGCGAGCGGGATCCGGTGGTCTTCGGTCCTAAACTTGTAAACTCCCCAATAAATAAGGGCCACCGGCAGCAAATACGCAGCCCAGCCTAAAGCGGTGTAAGCTCCGTTAAATAACCCAACGGGCAGCGCACCCCCGGTGCCAAAACCCCCAAACAATAAGAACAAGGCGACAACGCACAGCAGCACGGCGCCAGCCAGCGGCCAGAACGGGGACTTTTCGACCTCTTCTTCTACCCTTTTGCGACCGGCTGATTTTTTCTTTTTGGCCATAGTGTTTGTATATAGTATACCAGCTTGCTGATACAACAAGTTAACACCTTAATTGTAGCAAAAAATACAACTAATGTCAACCAGCCCTTCCTTTTGAATCCAACTCTACCCCACGGCACTTGCGGGTCTTGAGAATGTGCTCTTTATAGCACATTATTGAGCTTCCGAGGTGCCTTAGTGGCCAGAGTTGAGGTTCGAAGGCTACTCTTTAAGGGCAGCCGTGCCGTCGCGGCTCAGTCGACGCGGGCGTCTTGGCCCAGGAGCTTTTCGCGCATGCGCTGGAAGCGGCGCTGCTGTTCGGCGGCGTCCTCTTCGGAAGTTTGAGTTGGCTCGACGGAGACTTCATCACTGTGGTGTTGGCCGTTGCCGGCCTGGCTGTTTTGCGGGCGACCGTTGCCGCGGCCCTCAGTCCCCTGCACGGGCTTGCCGCCGCCCTCGCCCTTTGGCCCAATAACGTTTACTACCGGGATGACGATGGGGCTGCGCTGCGTTTGTTCAAACAGGTAGTGCGTAATGTGGTCTTTTAGTTCCACCTTAAAACGGTCGAGGTCGACACGCTTAAAGCGCTGGCTGGTAGCGCGGCGCAGCTCGTTGCGCAGGCCGTTCATGAGGTCTTCGTTGTCGCGCATGTAAATGAACCCGCGCGAGATAATGTCTGGACTGGTAAGCAGCACACCGTTCTTTTTGTCGACGGTCAGTACAACCGCGACCAAGCCTTCTTCGGCCATGAGGACGCGGTCTTTAACCACCACGTTATTAACAATGGCGCCGGTTTGGTCGACCAAAGTGGTGCCGTTGGGCACTTCGCCAATAACTTCCATTTTGTCGGGAGTAAAGGCGATTACCTGGCCGTTGCCGACGTTAAGAGTGTGGTTGCGGGGGATACCGCGGCGCACGGCTTCTTCGATGTGGTAGTGTTTGCTGCCGTACGGGCCGTAGATAGGGACAAAAAACTTGGGACGCATCATGTCGATCATCTCGCCATATTCGTCCATGCTGGCGTGCCCAGACACGTGCAGCGGGCCGCAGCCGTCGACTTCGCGGTGGTCGTGACGGAAGACGTGCACACCCTGACGCATAAGGTTGTCGACCATGGCGGCAATCAGACGGTCGTTGCCGCTTTCGGGGATGGGGGTAGCCGACAAAATAACCGTGTCCTGGGCCTTGAGCTTAACGTATTTGTGTTCTCCGCTGGCCATCCGCTGTAAGGCTGAGCTGGGCTCGCCCTGGGCACCGGTCGAAATAACGACCAGTTCTTCGTCCTTCATGGTTGCCGCGTTGGCAATGGGCACAAAGGTACCTTTGGGGATACGGATCATGCCGTGTTTAACGGCTACCTCAAGGGTGCTCATCATGCTGCGCCCGTCCATGGCAATTTTACGGCCGTGGGCGGTTGCGGCATTTACGAGCATCTGGATGCGGTTAATGTTACTCGAAAACAGCGCCACAAATACCCTGCCCGGCGCGCGGGAAAAGATATCGATAAAAGTCGGTTCGATGGTGCTCTCGCTGGGGGTACGGCCCGGGCGGTCGGCCGAGGTGCTTTCGCTCAGCAGCACCAGCACACCTTCGTCACCGAGCTGCTTGAGGCGGTCGGTATCGGTGCGTTCGTGGTCGAGCGGGTTGGGGTCAAGGCGGAAGTCACCGGTGTTAATGAGGCGGCCAACCGGCGTATCAAGCACCACAACGGTCGAACCAGGAATGGAGTGGGTAACGCGCACCAGTTCGACGAAAAAGGAGCCGACCTTGAGGCGCTCATGCGTTTCTTCGTTCATGGTGACAGTTTTAAGCTCAAAGCCGGCAGGCATGGGCAGCCCAAAGTTTTCAAAAATCTTTTCGACCATACCAATACTAAAGCGCGAGCCGTAAATGGGCGCTGGGAAGCGCGGCACAATGTGCGGCAGGCCACCAATGTGGTCGAGGTGGCCGTGGGTAATAACGTAGCCGCGCAGCTTGTGCTGGATGGTTTCGAGGTAGGCAGTGTCGGCAATGGCGTAGTTAATGCCGGGCAAGTCCACACCAAGGTCGTTGCCGCAGTCGATAACGACGGCGTCGTCCATGTACTCGACCAGGATCATGTTTTTAGAGCCGGCGCCGTCCATGCCGCCCAGGCCAATGACCTTGAGGCGCGGACTGTCGTCGATAAAGTTCGCGCGCCGTTCGGCTGCGGCCGGGTCGGCGGCGGCGTACTGGTTAGCAATTTTTTGGGCATCGGCTTGCGAGCGCTTTTGGGCGCGCACCGCGGCACCGCGGGACATGCTGGCGCCCTGCACCTGCAGCGGAGTGTCGGAGCGCGGGCCGCCTGGGCCACCGCGGCGTTGGCCGGAGTTATTGCCGCCGCGCAGGCCTTGGGGACGCCTGGGGCGGTTTCTTTGTTGGTTAGTGTTTTGTTCAGGGTTAGGGTTCTCGTTCATACGTTTTTTCCTTTCGTTTTAATAGAGAGATTTTTTAATAATCGTTTATGTAATATGTTTCGTGATCAGTGGCAATTTGGCAAAGTCATCGATGAGCGCTTGGCGCATCGAGCCGTTATACAGTGCTGCTGCCGGATGGTAGAGAGGCAGGATGGTCCACTGTTTGTAGGTTTGGACTTGGCCGTGGACCGCGCTTATTCGCAAGGCCGGCAAAAAGCAGTTCAGGCTGTGGCGACCGAGCGTTACCACAAGCTTTGGCTGAATCGCTTCCAGCTGGGCTTGCAAATAGGGCATGAAGGCTTCTTTTTCTTCTGGCAGCGGATCGCGATTATCCGGCGGCCGGTATTTAAGAATGCTGGTAATATACACGTCTGTGCGCTTAAGACCAACACTTTCCAGCAGTTCGCCCAAAAACTTGCCGGAAGCACCGACAAACGGCCGTCCTGTTTCGTCCTCTTGCCTGCCTGGCGCTTCGCCGATAAAGACGATTGCCGCCCGCGGGTTACCTTCTCCAAATACAAGGTGCTTGGCCGTTTTGGCCAAATCTGGGCAGACATTGTTTTTAACAATCTCTGCCGCAATCTGGTCAAGCTGTGCTTGAGCGTTTAAACTCATGTCCGCTTTTTTAAAATACCCACCGCAAGGTCGCGAATACCTACAAATACCAGTAACAATACCAGCGCGTAGTCGAGCAAGCTGCCGCTGTCGATGGCCCACAGTACAAACATAAAGGCCAGCAGCAGTGCCAACAGGCCAAAGCCAATCAGCACCGCACGCTTTTCAAATAACGCCTGTAATTTACTTTGTGGTTTGGTTTGCTTGCCCATTTTGTAATTCGTGTGCAGCGGCTTTCATGCTCAGCTGCAACCTTCCCCTGTCGTCGATGGCGACAAGTTTAACCGTTACTTTGTCGCCTTCTTTTACGACGTCGCTTGGTTTTTCTACCCGTTCGTCTTTCATTTCGCTGACGTGCACCAGGCCGTCTTTACCTGGCATAATCTGTACAAACGCGCCAAAGTCCATAACGCTTACCACCGGACGGTCAAAATAAATTTTGCCGACCTCGGGGTCTTCGACAATGCTCAAAATCCATTCTTTGGCTTTGGCAATGCTCGCGCCGTCGGGGCTGGCGATCATTACCGTGCCGTCGTCTTTAATGTCGATCTCGGCCCCGGTTTCGCCGGTAATGCGCTGGATGGTTTCGCCGCCCTTGCCAATTACTTCGCGAATTTTGTCGGGGTTAATTTTGATGCTCTCGACGCGCGGCGCGTAGGGACTCAGTTCTTGGCGCGGCTCAGCCAGGGTGGTGAGCATGTGCTCGAGGATGTGGGCGCGGCCCTCTTTGCCCTGCATCAGCGCGGCTTTGAGAGTCTCGACGGGCAGTCCGTGTACCTTCATGTCCATTTGCAGGGCGGTAATACCCTTGCTGGTGCCAGCGGTCTTAAAGTCCATGTCGCCAGCAAAATCCTCGGCGTCGGCAATGTCGCTCAAAATAATCGTCTGGTCGCCTTCAATTATAAGCCCCATGGCAATACCGCTCACCGGCGAAGTAAGTGGCACGCCGGCGTCCATAAGGGCCAAACAGCTGGAGCAGGTCGCTGCCATGCTGGTCGAGCCGTTTTGGCTCATAATTTCGGTTACCGAACGGATGGCATAAGGGAAGACATCTTCGGCAGGGATAACCGGCAACAGCGCGCGCTCAGCCAGCGCAGAGTGCCCAATTTCGCGGCGGCCCGGGCTGCCCAAACGCTTAATTTCGCCTACCGTATAACCCGGCGCGTTGTAGTGGTGCATATAACGCTTTTCTTCGTTGCGCTCCATGGTGTCGACTAACTGGGCGTAGCTAAGCGGGGCCAGGGTGACAATGTTCATCGCTTGGGTCAAACCGCGGGTAAACAGGCTTGAGCCGTGGACGCGGGGCAAAATGCCTACTTCGCTGCTCAGCGGCCGGACTTCGGTAAAACCGCGGCCGTCGGGGCGGACGCCGTCCTTTAAAATGCCCTTTCGCACGTCCTTATTGGCGGCGGTCGCAAAGGCGTCCTCGTAGTGGCGCTTTTGGTTGTCCCAATCTTTGCCCAAAGCTTCGGCAAAGTGTGCAAGCATGGCTTCGCGTAGCACGTGCATGCGCTGGTGACGCTCGCCAAGCGGCGCGCGGAGCTTGTCGCCCATTTTGCCGTCCAGGTAGGCATCGACTTCTTTTTGTACGTCTTCGCTGGGCAGGCTGAGAGTAAATTCTTGGGGCGTTACGCCGACCTTGGCGACCAGCTCTTTTTGAGCGGCAATCGCCGGTTTGAGCGCTTCGTGTGCCCAGGCCATGGCCTCAACCACCTGCTCTTCGCTAATCTCGCTGGCGCCGGCTTCGACCATCATAATGGCGTCTTCGGTTCCGGCAACTACTAGGTCAAGGTCGTTGGTCGTCATCTCGGCCAGGGGCAAAAATGCCGTTGGCTTGCCATCTTTAAGGCCCACACGTACACCGGCAACCGGACCCTCAAAGGGCGCACCGGTGAGCATAAAGGCTGCACTCATGGCGATCATAGCGATCATGTCGGGGCGGAAGGCCGGGTCGGTGCTCAGCACTGTTGCCACACCTTGGGCTTCGTTACGATAACCCTTGGGCCACAAGGGGCGGATAGGCCGGTCGATGAGCCGCCCAATAAGGATCGCCTCGTCGGAAGGGCGGCCCTCGCGCTTAATAAAGCGGCTGCCGCTTATTTTACCGGCGGCGTAAAACTTCTCTTCGTAGTCAATGCTTAAGGGGAAGTAGTCAAAACCGGCGAGCGGCTTGTCGCTCACCATGGCCGTGCCCAGCACGACGGTGTCGCCATAGCTTACGAGCACACTGGCGCTCGTGCGGAAGCCCACGCGGTTGACTTCGAGCTTAAGCGTACGGCCGCAAAACTCAACTTCAACGCTTGTTATGTCTTTATTAAGAGGATTTATTGTCTGTCCCATCGAATCTTCAGACCTTTCTGCTAGAGGCAAAATTGTAGCGAGCACAGTGCAAATATATGGCAGCCCTTGTGCATTTGAAACGGCGCGATATATCTGACCCCTGCCCGCTACACGACAATCTAGTATTAGTTAATGTGCACAAGCTTGGAGCCCCAAGATTTTGGGGCTGATGGTCTATGCACTAACGGCGAATGCCGAGCTTTTTGACGAGGTCCAGGTAAGCCTGGCCGTCTTTGGCGGCAATGTACTGCAAAGCGCGCTTGCGCTTGCCAACCATTTGCAGCAGGCCACGGCGAGCGGCAAAGTCTTTTTTGTTGACCTTGAGGTGCTCGGTGAGTTCCTTGATGCGTTCGGTCATGATGCCCGCTACTACGGCGGGTGAACCTGTGTCGTTTTTATGTGTTTGCAGGGTTGTAACGACGCCCTGTTTCTTCTCACTTGAAATCATACTGGAATCATTCTATCAGATATACCCTGGCAAGACAAGCCTTCTTACATAATCTAGGAGACGAGTGTCAAACGCTTCCTTAAGGTATCGCGGCGCTTCTTGTCGAGATCCTCTAACATAGCTTTAGCAACAACCTTAGCGGCCGAATCAGCCTCGTTACTTTCTAGCACGACTCTAAGATGACGCACCAGCTCTTGGTCGGCAATACTTAAACCGTCAATGTCCTCTACTTTAATAGTCCTGTCAAAGACTGCCTTCTCTTTTAAGGGCTTAGTGATACTCGGGGGAGCTTTGGCTGCTTCTTCGGCCGCGGGCTTTTTGGCCCGTTCGGCTTCAGTCTGCGCCATGGCACTGCGCCAGTTGTGCTGTTCCGCTTGATGGTAGGCAAAAATACGGCCACGGGACTCCCGGGCCTCTTCGGCATAGTTAGCCTCTGCTAAGACGGCCACACCCCGCATCGCAACGTTACCAAGGGCTACAGGGAGCAACTTGACATCTTCATGATATATCGCCGCCTCGGGAAGCTTCATGGTTTGGTAGTGCGGCGTTGGTTCAAAATCCTCAGGCGCGTAACGGTTGGCGCTGATATAAACGCCGCCCTTGCCAGCCATAGGGTCGGCGTGCGGCGCGGCATCTGTGCGGCTCAGGGGGTGCGCTGACTCTACAATGGCACCGCTCATGTTCGGGATAGCCGCACCATTAAATGCTTCGGTGGGCTGGTAGACTCCCATAGGTGCCGGGGGCGCAGCTAAACCTTCCATGCGTGGTGGAGCGAGGGTATGCATAATGGCTTCCGAACTTATGTTTTTGTTTTGTTTGAACTATAGATACAGTAACATAAGCGTTACGAATAGTCAATATAAATAATACATAACTCTAAGTCTGTCAAATACAGATGGCTCGCCTACGTTTACTGCCCGCTCCCTGCCCTAGGTGCGAAGGGCGGCCTGTAACGTGGCGGCCGAAAGCTCCACCATAGACATGGCATCTTCGATACGAAATGAGCCAACCGTGGTGCGGCGCAGCGCGGGCATATAAGCGCCAGTTTTAAGCACCTTGCCGGCGTCTTCGACCAGCGAACGAATATACGTGCCGCTGGAAACTTCGGCCGTAAAGTCAACGAGCGGATAGGCATAGTTATGGACGGTAATACTGTAAATTTTGGTGGGGCGCGCTTGCATAGTCGGGGCCTGCCCCTTTCGGGCCAGGTCGTAGGCACGCACGCCGTTTATTTTTATGGCCGAATAAATGGGCGGGGTTTGCATAATATCACCTACAAACGTCAAAAGAGCCGTGGTCACCTCTTGGAGTGTGGGCTGACGGTCGGAGACAGCGGTTTTTTCGCCCTCTTCGTCCCCGGTGGTGCTCACTTCTCCCAGGCGCATTGTTACTTGGTAGGTTTTATCCAGCTTCGTAAACTCGGGCACTTTTTTGGTATAAGTGCCGAGCATGAGCACCAGCAGGCCGGTTGCCAGCGGGTCAAGCGTGCCGGTATGCCCAACCGGAAAGCGCTTCTTGTTAGTGGTGTTGAGGCCGGACTGCTCGATAGTGCGGCGCACTTTATTAACCACGTCAAATGACGTCCAGCCTATGGGCTTATCAACAAGCAATATACCGTTCATTACGGCTAGCATAGCGCGAGATGTACACCAGAAGCAACACACGGAGCATGCTCCGGGGTGGGCCTACTGCTGGGCAGGAGGCATGGGCGGCATCATGGGCGGCGGCACGGGCGGAGGCGGCGGGCCGGCTGGGCTGCCCGGGACTGGGGGCAGCGTGGGGCCAGGATTGGGCGTGCGCAAAGGGTCACCCAGGGGCTGGGCGTTAAGGGCCTGAATAGGCTGCTGCTGGGCGGGTGGCTGTGATCCAATAGCTTGCATGACCGCATCGCGGGCAGAGTCGAGGTGGGCGGGCGCGGGCGCATCAGCTGCGGGCTGCTGGACGGGCTGCGGGGGCAGCATGGTGTGCTGGCCTGGAGGAGTGGCGCTTGGGGGTACCAAGGGCTGCTGTGCTGGGGGCGCCGCTGCTGCGGGAGATGGGTCTGGTTGTGACGGGCCAAAAACGGACGGGCTGGGCATGGGGCTGCCGCTCGGTAATTCTTCGGGGTCTGGGCCCCCAAACACACCAGAGTCGCCGGCAGTCGTTGCCGAGGCGGGAGGCGCAAAGGGCGAACGCTGCAACAGCGGGTTCTCTTCTGGCGACGGCAAAGACAACGGGTCTCGTGCCGGCGTGCCGTCTTCGGGCACGGTGTTGGCAGTAAGCTGGCCGCCCATGGTTGGCGGCTGCAAGACCATGTGCTGGGTTTGCATGTGCCCAGTGGGGTCAATACTGGCCGCGGGCTTGTCGGCAGTCTCAGCCTGCTTGGCGTCGATGGCATCGACTGCTTCGTAAGCAAGATTATGCAGCGAGCCTTGGTCGTCGATATTAATTTGCGGAGTGGTGGGCTCTTTTAGTTGGTCGGGGCCGGCAGTTACGTCGGTTGAGGCGTCTATACCTTCGAGCAGTGGTTTGTCGCCGTCGAGATGCGAGATTTCTAGGGCGCCATCTTCCTCTTTGGGCGGTGCGGTAGGCTCGGTAGTGCGCAGCTTAATAGGCTGAGCGTGCTCGATGTCTTTGGGCTGATCGCTTGCCGGTGCCTCGGCCGGAGCTTCTGGCACAGGCGGCGGAGTCTCGGCTACCTTGAGTTTGCTTACCACCAACTGCTGGTTGGCGCCGGCGCCCATAAGTTCGGCGCTCATGCTCATGGTAGCGGGCGTGGTTTTTTCGTTGCTAAAACGGTCGGTCTCGGCCACGATGCCGGTAAGCAACGCAGTGGCAATCTGGCCGTCCATCAATGACTTATCGAGCGTATTAATTAACAAGGACACGAGTTCGGACAAGCTACTGGCCTTGGCATCTACCCAGTTAATGCTGCCAAGCTCCTCGCCTGCCTGGGTGTTAACGCTAATGACGGTGGCGTCGTGCAAAATGCGGCCGTGGGCGGTTATGGCTTGGTCGACATCGGCCTGGACGTGTATGCCCAGCGCAATAACGGCATCTACATTAAAGTCGCCCTGGCTAAATTCGAGGTCCTTATCGGTAATCGAGGTTTTGTAGGGCGTAATGAAGATTTTGACGATTTTATCTTCGACCTTGTAGCGGAGTTTGTCGGCCTTGGCTTTGTCGAGGGCAATGATAAAATCGCGCAGGCTATCGGTGGTTTTTTCGATGGTTTTTTCGGGCTGCAAAAATTCGATGGTGCTGGGAATGGCACCACTAAATACGGCCGTGGAGTGCTTGCCCATTTTGTTGAGCGCCAGCGTTAAGGCAATACACGAGGCCAGCTGGTCGACCGAGGGGTTAGCGCTAACGGTCACCAAGATGTTATTTGACTGCTTGAGTCGTTCGGTGATTTCCTGTTTTTGATCCATATTTTTGTTTACAGCTATCTGTAAAATCAGCGTAGCATAAACACTTATGGTTGTCGAGAGAAAAGCTGGTGCAGGCGGTTAATCTACGTTCGTTGGCCATAGGCCGTAGGTTTCCGTTCCGGCCCGCCAGCCTGAGGCCGAAGAAGCAAGGTTACCACAATAAGCCACGCCAATGGCGCTTCCAGGGGTGGCGCTATCGGTAACGGTGGTTTCGACCGTCACGACTAGGTCGGAAGGCACTTCGGCGCCATTTCCAGCGGGCAACAAAACATCAGCGACGAGAGCGCCTGGCGCAAGTGTAGCGGTGTTGCTTGTGGGGAGTGCCGATCCCGCCGCCCAGCCTGTAGGTTTAACCGTTGTATAACTCACATTACGCACCACAATTTGGGGCTCTGGCGGAGTCAAGGTGGAGTATTTGGAGCGAGCCTGCGCAGCCGCTGTTTGGTCCTCGGTCGTGCCGACAAACAGCGTTACTTGGTCGTAGGCCTGCCCTTCAAGCTGGACTGCCCGCGGCGTGCCAATGATCTGCGGCGAACACGACAGAATATTCTCCTGGGCAAGCCTGCCCCTGTTCATAATTTCGTCGTCGGAAGCGCTCTTGGGCCGTGGCGGCGGCGTACTCGCATCGCTGTCCATACTATAGCGCGGACGATTTGCTAGTATATAGGCATCGCCGGCCGCCACAGCGACCACGACGCCCGCAATAGCGCTCGCTGCTATTGCCCGCTTGTATCCGGGTAGCCCGCCACGCCCCTCGGGGGTGGCCACATAATGGCTCATATACAGTATTTTACCATATAATCGATACTATAACAAATTATAGCCCCTGCCCTGCAGCCTCGCGGCTTGGCCGGCAATCACCAGCCTTGCTAGAGTGTTTTAAAGCTTATAGGTCAAAATAGGTGTCAGATACGAACACGATTACGGGATAGCTGGGCCTGCTCTGCTGCGGGGCCAAAGGCGGCGCGGCGCAGGTGGGCCGCTCTGCCCAATCGGCACGTATTGTAAAGTGTGGTCCCCTGTTGTATAGTACATGCGATAAGATAACAACCATAAGGTAGAACAATGCCCATTATTAAATCAGCAAAAAAACGCGTCCGTGTTGCCAA
>Ga0070683_100000379_pt1 | contig 30941 bp, 27 predicted proteins | sample KBSC713LmetaG_FD_64662 | JGI IMG/M metagenome (GOLD analysis project Ga0070683, IMG submission 64662) | Corn rhizosphere microbial communities from Kellogg Biological Station, Michigan, USA - KBS C7.1-3L metaG | ecosystem: Host-associated > Plants > Roots > Rhizosphere ... | reverse complement strand
ATCGACTGGGTGGTGCTGGTGTTCGCTCTGGTGATTTCCATGCTCACCGGTTTGGTGTTTGGACTCGCCCCCGCGTTCTACTCGGCAAGAGTCACTCTTTCCTCCGCTATTCGCGAAGGCGGTCGAGGGTCGGGCCACAGCAAGAAGACCGGCCACCTGCGGGATGTTCTCATCGTCTCTGAGCTGGCACTAGCGGTCATGCTCATGGTCGGAGCCGGCCTGCTGCTGCGAACGTTGCGGAATCTCCTGCAGGAAAATCCGGGCTTTAATCCGGCGCACGTCATCACGGCGAACATTCAGCTTCCGAATCCGAACGATCGAGCTGCGGATCCGTATCTCGATGTTCCTCGCCGAGCCATCTTTGAGCGTGAGCTGCTGCGGCGCATGAAGCAGATTCCGGGAGTGGAAGTCGCCGCAATCACCTCCGCTCTCCCAAGCACCAACACCAACCCCAACGCGGTCGGCGGTATCGCGAACGAAGGCTTTGCGATCGAAGACCGACCCGACGAGTCGTTGCAGGATCTGCGGGCCGAGCGAATTCGAATAAGCCCGGATTATTTCAAGGCGTTGCAGGCTTCACTTCTCCGCGGCCGCGCATTCACTGAGGACGACGACGACGGCAAGCCGCTGGTGGCGGTCGTCGATGAAAGCACCGCTCGGAAGTATTGGCCGAACCGCGATCCGCTGGGCCGGCGCGTGCGGTTCGCACGAGACGCCACGAAGCCGTGGACGACTATCGTGGGAATCGTGAAGGACATCAAGAGCGACGGCCTCGACATCGATGGCGTTCCCCACATCTACGTTTCGAGCTATCAAGACTCCAACAAGCGACTGAGCGTGGTCGCGCGGACGTCTCTGACCGCGGCTGTGCTCGAACCGCAGATCCGGGAGAGAATACAGAGCATCGATCCGAGCTTGCCGGTATTTGGTGTCGCTTCGATGAACGACGTCCTTGATCGGTCATTGGCTTCGCACCGCTTTTCTGCGGATCTGGTAGGCGGATTCGCCGGTGTGGCGGCGCTTCTGGCCTCCATCGGGATTTACGGCTTGTTGTCGTATATGGTCGGTCAACGGTCGGGTGAGATCGGTATCCGTATGGCGCTGGGCGCGCGGCGGGAAGACATTTTGAGAATGTTCTTACAGAGAGGGGCAGTGCTCGCCGCCGCGGGTGTCGTCTTCGGATTGGTCTTTTCTGTATCGTCGGCGTCGGTGATGGCAAGTTTGCTCTATGGAGTGCGCCCGCATGATCCGACGGTGTTTCTCATCGTCCCTCTCCTTTTGTTTTCCGTTGCCGTTCTCGCGAGTTACGTCCCGGCCCGTCGCGCGACGAAAGTGGACCCGATGATTGCCTTGCGCGACGCATGATGATCGGTTTGTCGTCGGCCGATCAATAAAGCCACTGGCGCACTGGCCTTTCTCCTATTCAGCGCGAAGCGTTGAGCTGGGGTCATTGCGGCTAGCCCGTATCGCCGGTGCTACCATCGCCGCGAAACTCATCACCGCGAGCAGCACCGTTACAGACGCGAGGACGACGGGATCTAGTGCGGATACCCCGTAGAGGAGCGACGCAACCGCGCGCTCGAGCGTCAACGCGGCGATGATTCCGATCGTCATGCTGATTCCCAGCACGCGGAGGCCTTCGCCGGTGATCATCATGAGGATGTCCTGCGCACGGGCGCCAAGTGCCATGCGGATACTCATCTCATGAGCGCGTTGGCTCGTCGCGTACGCGACGACGCTGTACACGCCGAGCGTCGCGACGATCGCGGCGAGGACGCCGAGTGCCGTAAACAGCGTGGCGCCGAGCCGCCACGGACGGAGCTTTGGTTCGAGGACCCGTGTCATGTCGGTCGCGCTCACGCTTTCGGCTCCGGGAAGCCGCTCGCGCGCGATTCGCAGCGCGGCGTCCATGATTGCGCCTTCACTTCCCGATTGGACCCGGATGAGCAGAACGCGTCCGAGTCCTCGCGCGCCAAAGCGGAGAGAATCGAGCGGCCGATTTTGCGCGAATGGTAAATACAGCTGCATGAAAGGCCGCTGCTCGATGATGTCGTCCGTGTGCATGTCGTCGACGACGCCGACAATGCTCGTGCAGGGTGCAGTTCTGGAGAATGCGATAATGCACTTACCGATCGGATTCTCGCCGGGCCAAATGAGCTTTGCCATCGTTCGGCCGACGACGGCGACCGGTGTCGAACCCGCTCGATCGGTCGACTCGAACACTCGGCCTGCGACGAGTGGGACACCCACGGTGCTGAAGTACTCGGGCGATACGAACACCGCGAGCGGCGGAATGCCGTTGACGGTTGGAACCGAATCGCGTCCGGGAAGAAAAAGTCGTGTCGACTGGCTTCCTTGCATCGGTGCTTGTGACGTCAGTGCGACGCGTCGAACGCCCGGAAGATGCAACAGGTCGCTCTCGATGTTTCCGAATGTGCTGAAAACCTCTCGACTGCGGCCAAGGTCGAGATAGTTGGCGCGCAGCGAGACGAGTCCAGTCGCATCGAAGCCGAGGTTGATCGTTCGAACGTTGTGGAGACTTCGAACGAAAAGGCCGGCTCCAACGAGCAACACCGTCGACAGCGTGACTTGTCCGATCGTCAATGCACTTCGAGTCAACGCTCGACTGTGAGATCGAGACGCCGCAGAGCCTTTGAGCGCGCTCGCGACATCGAGTCCGCTTGCATAGAGCGCTGGCGCTGTCCCGGCGAGTGTCCCGACGACACTGCTCGCGACCGCGGTGAACACGATCAGCGATCCAACGTGGGAGTTGCTTGCCCAATGGATCTCTGGTAGGAGAAGCGCAACTAGCAGAGAAGATCCCCACTGGCCGACGATCACCGCGGACGCGCCTCCAAGCGTCGAGAGGACGAGGCTTTCGGTGATCAACTGCGTGCACAGTCGTGTAGTCGAAACGCCCAGTGCTCGACGAATCGCGATCTCTCGGCGCCGACGCATCCCCCGGACAAGCATGAGGTTCGCAACGTTCGCGATCGCGATCGCGAGCAAGATCATCGACACGCCCGCGAGTCGAAGGGATACGGAGACCTCTTGCCGGCGGTCCAACGGCCCGAGTGCGGCGACGATCGGGCCTGTCAGAATCGTCGACGTCGAATCGCGTGACTGCGCGGTCTCCTGCGCATGCCGATACGCCGCGGTTGCCGCGGCGGTCACTCTCGTTTCAGAGATGTTTGATGAAATGCGCGCGAATACGCGAAGCACATGAAACCCGCCGAGGGACAGTGGCCTGCCCCAGAACGGCGGTGGAGGAAGCGCGCCGAGTGGGAGCCAGATGTCGTTGCGGTCGAGGTCGATGCCATCGAATCCGCGCGGCGTGATTCCGACGACGGAGTAGGTTCGGTCGCGAATGTGAATCTGTCTTCCGAGAACCGCGGAGTCTCTCGCGAAAGCGCGTTGCCAGAATGCGTCGCTGATCACGGCGGCAGTGGCGGCGACGTCGATCCGATCTTCGTCACGCGTGAAAAAGCGGCCATGTGCCGGTCGGACGCGCAGCGTCGTGAAGTAGCTCTGCGTGACGTAGGACGCCATCGCAGGCACAACCGCATCGCCGATCCGCGTGTCGACAGAATCAGGGCGGTTGTACGCGGCGAATTCGACGTTCGGCGACGAGGCGCGGATTGCCGCAAACTCAGGATAGTCTACCGGTTCGTTGACGCCGTTCGCCGGACCGAATGCGCGGAATGGCGACCGCGGCTGAATGTAGTAAAAGCGTCGAATTTCTCTTGGTGCATCGACACCCGCGGGGGTCGCGAGAAAGACTCGGTCGAGCAGCGAGAAGAGGGCGCCGTTGGCGCCGAGTCCGAGCGCGAGGACGGCCGTGACGGCCACCGCGAGACCGGGCGATCGTCGCAGTCCACGCCATGCGTGCCCGACATCCTGTCGAACATCCGCGAGCCAGGCCGTCGCTGGTTGTCGATTGATTTTTGGCGTCGAGGGGATGTTCACCACAGTGAGGATACGCCGTGCTACGTTCGACGACGAGCGTTCGCACCGTGGACGGAATCCTCGAAGAGCATCCCCGCTGGTTCGTGATCGACGCCCATCGCTCGCGCGAGCGCCGTCAGCCCGGTGGCGAGCGACCGCTTCTCGCTCCGATCGAGGGACTCTATCGCCCGGATCAAGGCAACGGTTGGTGGCGGCGATGCGGCATTCTTCATGGCCTTTCGTCCGGCGACCGTGATCGACACTGACGCGCGTCGCCGATCGCTCGACGATTGCTCGCGAACGACGTAGCCTTGGGCGACGAGCCGGTCGACAACACTCGCCACTGAACTCCGATCTGTGAGCGTCGCCTCCGCGAGATCATTCACCGCCGCCCCCGGCCGCTCGGTCAGCACGGATAGGACGAACGTTTGTGCGGCGCTCAGCCCCGTTGAAAGCTCGCCTTTCCGTGCCATGAGACGGATCTCGCGAAGAATGCGACGGAACGCGTCGACCGACGCGGCAATGTCCGCGTCCTCCCGCTGCGTCACAGCCTTTTCCGGTCGTCGACGTGAAGTAGCCATTCCAAAATCAAAGAAACGCAGTCTGCATCAGCAAGCGGCGGCGGCCTGGTTTGCTGCGCTCACGCTGCGGTCACTTCACAACCGAGGCGACGAGGGTCCGTCGAAGTAGCCGGCGTTGGCGGAGCGAGTAACGAGGCCCAGGTCCCGCTCAATGAGCGCGACGACGTCATGGCTCGTCGACTCGGACGCGCCAAGGAATTCGAGCACCGCTCGCAACGCAGCGGTGAGCATGACCGACTCCTCGGTCAATGCCGGCGCCGCTATGCCTTGTCGACGACGAAACGAGCCGTGGCTCCGTGCGCGAAGCTCGAGGAGGTTGGGGTTCTGGTGCTCGCTCCAGGGCTCCTCGCGGAAGAGGGCGGTCAATACCGCGGGCAGCTCTCCCACCAAGTCGTCGAGCGGCATCGACCTCCACGGTTCGCTCCGACGGGCAATGGCCGTCCATTCGTCCACAATGTCTGACGGCGTCACGAGCGCCACCTCGCGAAGCTGTTCGAAGAATGACTGTCTATCGTCCCGCATTCTTAAGTTCCTGGCAGAAAAGGGGTCCACCCCACACTAGGACGCGGCACCCGGTTCCGCCAGCCCGCAGCTATTGGGAAAGGCGACCCTGGAGTAGACGCAGGGGGACGTCGGTCGTCTTGCACGACGACGGGCGCGCAGCCCAGAGCGATGTCGCCGTCTCGACCAACGAATCGGTCATCGCTTCGCGCTGAGTGGCGGCGACCGTCGCGCCGAGCAAGGCGCGCGCAGTTCCGGCGAGCGGCGCGGCCGCCTGGCCACACTGAACGGCCGCCGCCAACGTTCGCTCGAGCAGTTTCCGGCTTCGCGACAATCGTTCTGCGGAGCCGATGCCGCGCGCCGCGGGGTCGAGTGTGATCACAGAATCTGTGGTCGCGAGTCGCGCTTTAACTGCAGTATCGCCTGGTTGAAGGCGAAGTGCTTCCGCGAAATCCGCGCGAGCTCGGCGGAAATTTCCCAGAGCTAACTCGCCCTGGCCGATGCCATCGTAGGCGTCGGCACTCGTAGGATCCTGGCGTAGGACATCGCGAAAAGCCGCCACCGCGCGAGCGGGAGAACCTGCAACGATGAAGAGCGCCGCCAGTCGCGCACGCAAAGCGACGCTATCCGGAGAGGTGCCGTCCAAGGGCAGAATCTCTGCCAAGAGCTCGCGCTGCGAGCCCTGGCGCGCGAGGAGATCGATGAGCTCGAAGCGCGCTTCCTGCCGGCGTGAGACCGAGTCCGCACCCCATCGACCAAAGATCGCGCGATGGTAGTAGGCCTTTGCTTCTTCGGTGCGCCCGGAGTGAAGCAGCGTTCTGGCCATCACGAGATTCACGGCCCCGTCATTCTCCGCGCGCTCGACCAAGTCGCGGAGCGTTCCCTCGGCCTCTGCGATCTTCCCCTGGTCGAGCCGGGCCTGAGCGAGGGCGAGTGCATACGTCACGCTCGAGTGATCAATGGACACCGCGGATGCAAATCGCTGCTCTGCTACCGCTGGCTGATGGCTCGCGAGGAGCGACTGGCCATCTGCAAACAGGTTCGCAGCATGCGCGACCGACTCGCGGCGATCGATGCGCGCGAGGAACAGGTCCAGCAGAAGCAGCGCGGCGATTGCCGCCAGCATCACTGCAAACGTTGCGACGAACGTCGCAGCACTCGCGGTGGGTATCAGCGCGGTCGACCCGGCATCCTCATTCATCGTGGAACCTCAGAACGCCGGCGGGCGTCGCCAGCGCTGTCGACGCCGTACGCGCTCAAGACGTCTGAAAGCGTCACGACACCGAGCAACGCGCGAACGTTTGCCCGACTCACGACTGGAAGAACCGTGTGGCGCGATTCGCCCATTCGCGTCAACGCGAGGCCAAGTGGATGATCCGGGTGCACGTGCGGGACAGCGTCATCGTCGAGTCCTTCTTCACCAGCCGCATCGACGAGATCACGCACCACCGACCTTCCACGACCTTCCGCGACCGCGGAGACGATGTCGGCTCGACGCACCATTCCTACGAGGCCGCGCCCGTCGACAACGGGCCACGAACCGAAATCGCTCTCGAGCGTGCGCTGTTGGGCATCTTCGAGCGTCGTCTCGGCCGCGAGCGGCTCAGGAGACGGTTTCTGCGCGGCGCTCACTCGGCGTTGTCGCGCCAGCTGACGAAAGGCGCCGGTTGGGAGGTGGAGACCATCCTGGCGCGCGAGCGCTTCGTAGATCGGCTCATGCTGAAGGCGCTGAGAGATGTAGAACGCAATCAGGTTCGAGATCATCAGAGGCACGATGATCGTGTAATTCCTCGTGACCTCGAAGATCATCAGCACCGAAGTCAGCGGCGTGCGAATGATTCCGGCGAACGCCGTTCCCATTCCGACGAGCGCGTAGGCGCCCGCCCCGGCCGTCGAATTGGGAAAAAGTTGGTGGGCCACATGCCCAACCGCGCCGCCCATCATCGCGCCAATGAAGAGACTCGGCCCAAAGATTCCTCCGGCGTTACCGGATGCGTAGCACACCGCCGTCGCGACGATCTTGAGCACCGCCAGGACGATGACCGCGGCGAGGAGCATGTCGCCGTTCAGAACGCGTTCGACCTGATCGTAGCCGACGCCGAGCACCGCGGGAACGAAATAGCCGAGCGCCCCGACACAGAGTCCGCCCGCCACGGGGTAGAGCCACGCGGTACGGCGCGGTAGTCGGGCGAACGCCTTTCGGAGCTCGAGCAGGAGGCGAACGAAACCAACTGAGCCGAGTCCACCAACGAGACCCAATACGACGTACACGAGCAATTCCGCCGGGTCGACGAGATGGTAGCCCGCGACATGAAAAAGCGGCTCGTCGCCGAGCACGAGATGGAGAACCATCCAGGATGTCGTAGAGCTGAGTACGACCGAGCCAAGGATAGGCGCGTGCAGATCACCCATGATCTCCTCGAGCGAGAAGATCACGGCGGCGATGGGCGTGTTGAACGCGGCGGCAAGCGCGGCGGACGCGCCGACCGGTATGAGCCAGCGAACCTGCCGAGTGCTGAGGCCGAGCCGTCGACCGATGACGGATGCGATGCCGGAGCCGATGTGGACGGACGGTCCCTCTCGCCCGAGGGCAATTCCACTTGCGAGCGACGTCGCGCAACACGCGAACTTTCCAAGCACGGTTCGGAAACTGATTCGCCCCTCGTGAATGAACATCGCGGCGCGCGTTTGCGGGATTCCGCTCCCGCGTGCTTCGGGGAAGAAGCGAAACAGGAGATACCCGGTGACGAGCGAGCCAAGCGTCGGGACGACAATTCGTCGCCATCCAGCCCCGTTTGGCGGGTACATATGTGCCGCAAGCCGCCCGGTCAGGAGAATGAACGCGACGACCACGAGCCCGACGATCGCGCCGATAAAGAGACTAAGGGACAGTGCGAGTTGGTCTTCGCGACGCCGGAGATCCTCGAGCAGAGCGAAGAATTTTCCGAATCTCGGCTCTTTGGCCAGTGCGGGCGCCGACGTCATGGCCCGTGCCCGAGCGTCAGATTGGGCATCGAAGCTCCGACCGCGGGAGGGGCGCCAGGCGCGATAAACGGAGGGCGAGTGAATCGCACCAGAATCGTGAATGGGCTAAAGCGAGGATGGCTCACGGCTCGAAAAGGGGTAGTCCCCGCAGTCCGATCAAATATACCCCGGCCCGCGTTCGATCGATTCGGCGGTCCAAGCTCGCCACGGGTCTGCGCTACTCAGGGTCGCCGTTAAAATGGGGTTAACCCCGCGCTGTTCGCCTCCTGTGCGCGCACGAGCGTGCAAGGCACGCGCCGAAGTAGGGCTAGCGCTCCAATCTCTCCAGCAGCAGTGCACCGGTCATGACCGGATCGCTGTGTTTGCTTCGCGCGATGCGAATGCGAGCGCCGTCGGCCAGGACGCAATACGCGCCATACTCGTCAGCGGGGACCCACCGATTGAACGCATCGGCTCCGACGTGACAGTAACCAGAGCCCTCGGCGGGTATGTCGGCATGTGATACCGAGCCGTCGCGAGACGTCCACTTCACCCACACACTTCCGGCCGAAATCCGGAGATGCAACGTGTCGCCCGGAGCGAGCGCCGATTGAAATCGTGAGTCGCGACGCCCCGACTTTATGCCGTGTGAGCAACCCTCGACGCAGGGTCGCGACGCTCGTGTTCGACATTCGCGCCGAACCCCGCAATTCCTCGACGATCTGACCGTCGCCGTCAATTAGAGATTTGATATCGGCGATCGATGCTCGAACGACGGCGTCGCCGCGTTCGCGGCAGGAGATCTTGCCATTCGAGGAGAGGGCGATGTCATCACCGCTGACCCGTTCATATCGAATCGCGACGCCGCGCCGAGTGCAAGCGTGGCGATTGTGCCGAACAGCCGCAAACGCGCGCGTCGGTTGCCGCGCCGAAGCGTGTCCATCGCGAGATGTGGAATTGCTCGGACCGCTTCTTCGGCGCTCCCACGAGGGCTCGGCGTACGCTGCCGGGAGCGATCTGTATCCACGAGAGCGCATCATGAAGTCCTCGGCCGCAAAATTCCTTCGACGCCAACCCACATCGTCGCGGCGTCGCGCTCTGCATCACGCAACGCGCGCTGTCCCGCTCCGGTCAACACGAAATGGCGACGCGAGCGTCCGCCGCGAACCGGTAGAGGATCGCTGAAGTGCGACTTGAGAAAAGTCTTATCCTCGAGCCGCTGCAACGTCGTCGAGATGGCGCCGATCGCGTAGTCGCGTCCCGAACGCTCGAGGATGTCTCTTCGGACCTCGATCCCGTACGCATCGTCGCCGAGGCGCGCGACAGAAAGGAGAACGGCGAGCTCGAGGCCCCCGGAAAGCTTTGGCTGGCGAGATGCTATCATAAATACTACCATGTAGTACATATCGAGAAGCGCAAGTCCTTTCGCGCGCAGCGACTCCGCGGCGAAGGCGCCGTTTCATTTCCCGGGACTCAACGGACCGGGGGAAATAGGCTGACGCCGTGAAGCGTGCGTCTTCGTTTGTGTGCATCGACGATCGCCGCGTGTTCCTCACGCATGCGGACGACGGTCTTCGCGAGATCAACCGACTTCTGGGATCGCTGCCGGCCCGGCGCTGACGCCCGGCGATTTTGCGGGAATGCCCAATGTGCCTGCATTCCTCTGGTGAGCTGCGCCTGCACGTCTGATGGTTGCCGCGCACGGTGCGGCGGGCCGCCCGCGGTCTGTGCGACGCGACGCCAGGCGATGAGCGTGTGCGCGCTGAGGCACGCGACCGCGGCAACTGGCGGGCGGTGAAGCACGAACAGCTCGACGAGCGACGCGACGATCATCACCGCGCCGAGCATGATCGCGGATGCGCCGGTGAGAAATGGGATGATGAGAAGAAGCGCGCCCGTCACTTCGATCGTGCCCGTGACGTAGCGAAACCACTGGCCGATTCCGATTTCGTGGAAGAGCCGAATCATATCCGGCCGGCCGATGAGCTTCGCGCCGCCAACGAGAAAGAAAATCGCGGCGATGACGAGCTCGATGAGCTCGAGGAGAATGAGTCCCCTGCGCTGCGTTGGGTCTATTACACGCTGCGCTCGATCCTCCGGGACAGGGATCGCGCGCTGATTGAGCAGCCGTCGTGCCTGATAGAGCGCGACCGTCAGCGCGATGACGGTCAGGACATGAAAAACACCGATGTCGTCGAACACCAATCGTCTCCTGAAGACGGTACTGCGAACGAGACCCGCGAAGGGTCGCGCATATTCCCGTCAGCAGGAGAGCGCTAGCGGCTTGCCGTTCGTACGACGTGCGATCGTTCGAAGTAGCCGGGAACGATGTCCGCCTCGTTCTCCTTTCGCCAACACCACGGCGGCAGGTTCGGATCGATGTGATCCTCGACGTCGCATGACTGCATCGATTGAAGTGCCCTCGCCAATTCCGAGCTGGCGAGACGAACGGCGCGCGTCGGCTTCGCCATCGACTCCATCGCCGTGATGATCGGCCACGTTTCGACGACGTTGCCGGGACGGCGAATGCGCGCTCCTCGCGGCGGATCGATCGGAATGCGGTACTTCGAGCTCGTGCCGTCGACAATTCGCTGAAGCGCGACCACAACGCGCAGCGAGTCGTGTTCGATGTTCACCATCGTCATGACGCCGATTTGTGCGTTCGCGCGCGCGAGCCGTTCCCTCGGGCCGCGGACACCGGGAAGGGTGTTCACGTATCGCTCGATCGCTTTGACTGAATCGTCCGCGATCGGAGTCGCTACTCGGGCGGACAGCTGTTGATAGAGCCGCGTGAGGCTAGCGCTGATCGAATCGAGATCGGCTCGTCCCGTGAGATTGACCGGCGTCTCGATGAAAACTCGCCCGCGCGGCTTTCCGTCCCAGCGCTTTCGATCCGCCAAGTCCGGCGCTTCCGCAATCGTGCGCGGACGATTCGAGGTCTTGCCAATGACGATCGTCGTTGCCGTCGCGCCGATTCCAACACCGGCGAGGCCGACGGCGACTGCAACGAGACGGCGGACTACCATGAGATCACCCGCGGCATGGGGACCGACAACGAACGCCAGCTTGTGCAAGGATGCTAATGAGAGCCGTGAACAATCAAGCCCGGCGGCCAACCGCCGCCGGGCCCGCCGGTCGCCTGTCTCGGACCGCGTCTTCCCTAGCGGAGCGGTCGCCCGACCGCGTTTTCCAGAGCCGCGAACGCTTTGTGGAACTCATATACGGCGTTCACTCGATCGATTTGCGCCTTCTCGTACGTCGCGCGTGCGACCGTCACATCGAGGAAGGTTGCCGCGCCGACTTTGTACTTCTCGGCGGCTCCCGCGAATTCCTGCGCCGACTTTTGCGCGATGATCTCTTGCAGCTCGACCGTCTTCGAGCTCGTCAGAAGATTGTAGTACGCTTGCGAGACGTCCGTCTTGATCTGAAGCGCGCGCGTTCTGACGTCGCTCAGTGCGTTGTCGTGCGCCACGATCTGCTGCTCGAGCTGCGCTTCGCGCTGATACCCGTTGAAGATTGGAAGCGACACTTGGAAGGTGAGGCCGTACGGGATCTTGTTGAATGCGAACGGGCGATTGCTCGAGCGGATCAGCGCGGCTTGTGAATCCGAGACTGTCGGCGCCGCGCAGCTGAGCGGCGAGAGTTCTGCGGCGAGGCGCAGGGAATCGGTCGTCATGCAACCGCGATACGAGTTTGCGGCATTGGTCTGAGCGGTGCGGATCAAACCATCCGCTGTCGCGTAGCCGAACGCTTGCGCGCCGTACGACGTCGCCAGAGTGATCGAGGGCAGATATTGGGCACGGGAGACGCGGACTTGAGCCTGGCTCGCGGTTTCGCGCGACCGCTTGGCGGCGAGATCCGGGTTCGATCGCATCGCGAGTGCAATCAGCGAGTCGAGTGACAGCGTCGGATTCGTGAGCGGGAACTGCGTCGTCAACGTCGCCCCGAGGTCGGCGTCGATTCCCATCATCTGATACAGTTTCAATCGCTCGACCTTCGCCGCGTTGTGAAGCTGAAGGGCAGTGACCTTTGCTTGCATCGCGGTAACCTCGCCCGTTCGCACTTCAACGATGGTCGCGGCTCCTGCTTCGGCCTTCGCATTGACGAGATTGAGCTGTCCTTCGGCCGATTCCACGAGCGAGTCCTGAACCGCAGCCTGTGCTTCTTGCTGCAAGACGACGATGTACTGCGTCGTCACCTGCGATCGCAGCAGTGACGCGCCGTTTCGAACGTCGGCGTCGCTCGCGTCTCGTGCTGCTCGTGCGGCGGCAGGGGCATAGAGAAGATTGGGCGCGATCGTGTACGAAAGGCCGAATGAATACGACGACGTGTACGTATCCGGGTTGGCGAACGATCCGCGTGCGTCGACCTGCGTGCCGCCCTGTTGGTAGGAGCTCAGCAGTCGGGCGTTTGCCGCGGGCAGCAGCGCCGACATGGCTTGACGCACCTGTGTGTTCGCCAAACGCCGCGCATTCTTCGTTTGCGTGAATGCCGCGTTGTTGTCCTGAGCGATCGAGATCGCGTCGTCGAGCGTCAGGCTGGTGGTGCGAGCGGGCTGCTGTGCGATCAGCGGCGCCGAAACGGCGATCGCCGCGCACGCGAGGGAGAGAGGTCGCATACGATATCTCGGTCGGAGGGATGGCCGCATTCGCCGAGAAAGACGCGTACCCGCTGTTGAAGAACTCTTATATCGCGCTCTGGCATGGTGTTGCGCCGCTCGGCCATCTCGCGGCGGGGCTCGACCTTGGTCGAAAGTGGGAAGGTGCGTCCCATTTCCGCGCAGTACGATGGCTGAGCACCGCGCGCGTGATCGTCGCGCGCGCCCCGGTCGCGAGGCGGACTGGTCTCCGGCGAGCAGTGACCAAGCGGCTCTCGCGCGGTTTCAGTCAGTTGCGGCGCGGCCTATCGCGCCATAAGCCGACCGCACCAGCTTCTATCTCGACTCGAACTCAGTCCGCACGCAATCCAGGATTACGACATGTCCCGTCGAGCAAGCGCGTCCACGATGCCTCTGATGTTTGTCGCCGCGACGGCACTCTCGGCGCAGAAGACTCCAGCCGATCTCGACGCGTTGGTCGGCCGCGTCGTGGCCGAACAGCATGTCGTCGGCGCGTCGGTGTTGGTGGCGAAAGACGGCAAGATTCTACTCCACAGGGGCTACGGTCTCGCCGATCTCGGGCTGGACGTCCCGACGAAAGACGAGAGCGTCTACCACATCGTCGGTCCAATGCTGCCATTCACCGGTGTCGCGGTGATGCAGCTCGTCGATGGCGGGAAGATCAAGCTCGATGACGACATCTCGAAATACATCCCCGAGTTTCCGATGCAGGGCCGGCACGTCACGATCCGCCAATTGCTCGATCACACGTCCGGCATCGTCGACTACCATTACCTCGGTGATCCGATCGAGGCGACGAGTCGCCAGCCGAAGGCACTCGACGAAGTGATGGCCCTGTACGCCGGCAAGAAATGGGTGAACGAGCCGGGCGCAAAGTGGGATTGGTCGATCTCGGGGTTTCAGCTGCTCGTATCGATTGTCGAACGAGTCTCGGGCCAATCGTTCGCCGACTACGCGAAGAAAAACCTGTTCGAACCGGCGGGGCTCGAGCACACGACCTACTGCGACGACTACGTGTTGACCCGCGGCTTGTCCCACGCCTATCGCCGCTATGGCGACGGATACGTTCCCGCGAACGAGAACGACATGGCGTACAATGCTGATCTGCGGATCTGCAGCACCGCCGGCGATCTCTACAAGTTGTGGTCTGCGCTCTCGAATGGAAAACTGCTTCGCGCCGAATCATTCGTTGCGATGCAGACGCCCAAGGGGGCGGCGGCGCAGATGAATGCGACAGATCCTCGCGCGCAATACGGGCTCGCCTTGACGATCAACCACGAAGACGATCATCGGCGATTCGGCCAGCATGGATCGCTGATGGGCTACAGCGGAAGTCTGTACGACTTTCCCAACGACCATCTGGTCGTCGTCGTCCTCTCGAACACGGAAGGCCAGAACGCATACGCGATCACGCGCGCGCTGTCGCGTCAGATTCTCAGTCTCGCACCGTTGCCAGCTGGCCCGGCTCCGGCCGGTCAGCGCGCGCTGGACGATATTGCCGTGACCGCAGCAGAGCGGAAGCAGCTCGACGGAACGTTTGTGCTCGCGCCGGATCGGGTCGGCGCTGATCTCCATGATTCGTACGCGCAGTATCGCAAGACTATCCGTGTGTTCGACGAGAACGGTCGGCTGATGATCCAAACGCTCGGCGATGGTCCAGAGCGTTTGCTCAAACAGAAAGACGGAACGTTTGCTCGACGGTCGGCGCCGCGCGCCGCCGTCACGATCACCGTCTCGAACGGCAATGCGACAAGTCTAAAGATTGCGTCCGCATCTTTGCCGCTGTCTGGAAAGCGAGTCGGTGCGGGCGATCCCGCAACCTTTCACGCGCAACTCAGATGAGAGCAACGAAAGCGTTTTTGGCCGCGCTGGGCGTCATCGGCGCGTGCACGAGCCCCAATGTGTCCCCGGCTCCCGCGTCGGCCGGGAATGCGACATGGGCACCGACGTGGAGTCCGAGCCCCAGCGCAACTGCGCTTCGTCCATCCGTGGGTACGCAAGATCGTGTACCGACGTACGCGAACGCGACGATTCGCGAGATCGTCCGCACGACGATCGGCGGCGATCACATGCGAATTCGAATCTCGAACGAGTTCGGCGACAAGCCGATTCTGATCGGAGCGGCGCACGTTGCATTGCGTGACAAAGGTTCGATGACGCGCGCCGGGACCGATCGCGCGCTGACGTTCGGCGGAAAGCCGTCCGTTGTCGTCCGCACGGGAGCAGTCGTGACGAGCGACCCGATCGCGTATGACGTTCCGCAGCTCGGTGATCTCGCCATCAGTCTCTTCCTCCCTGACTCCGCACGCACGACGACGCGCCACGCGCTCGGCGTCCAGACGACGTACATCGTGAAGTCGGGCAATCACGTCGACGCGACGACATTCTCCGCGGACACTACCATGTTGTCCTGGCTGTTTCTGACGGCCGTCGAAGTCACGAATCCGCGCGTCACCGGAACGATCGTCGCGGTCGGCAACTCGATCACCGACGGCTACGCGGCGACGCCGGATTCAAATCGCCGATGGCCGGACGTTCTGGCGCGTCGATTGCTGACGTCGAACGAGCCGGTGAAGGCGGTCGTGAACGCGGGGATCTCCGGCAATCGAGTGCTGACGTTTGGTGCGGGGCCGAGCCTCGTCTCCCGCTTCGATCGCGACGTGTTGATGCAGCCGGAAGTCTCACATGTCATTCTGCTCGAAGCCATCAATGACATCAGCCGCGACAGCATCGACGTCGTGAGCGCCGACGACATCATTTTCGGATATCGACAGGTGATCGACCGGGCCCACGAGCGCGGCGTCGTCATCTATGGCGCAACGCTGACCCCATTTGAGCGGCTGTCGCCCGCTCGCCAAGCAAAGCGCGAAGCGATCAACCAATGGATTCGCACGAGCGGTGCATTCGACGGTGTCATCGATTTCGACAAAGTCACTCGTGATCCGAATCAACCGAATCGGTTTCTCCCGCTGTACGATTCAGGCGACCATCTGCATCCGAGCGATGCCGGATATAAGGCGATGGGAGAATCCATCGACCTGACCCTGTTCAGAAAAAAGCGTTCGTAACGCGAGGTCCTCGTGCGAATTGGCATTCTCGGATCAGGCCTCATGGGCGGAAAGCTCGGAACGATTCTCGTCCGGGCAGGCCACGATGTTGTCTTCAGCTATTCGCACGACCAAGCCAAGCTCGAGCGGCTCGCTCGGGACTCCGGCGGAGTTGCGCGGGCCGGAACTCCGGCCGATGCCGCGCGCGACGCCGATGTCGTTCTGCTTGCGGTTCACTGGTCACGGGTCGGCGATGTTCTGAACCAGGCCGGCGATCTGAAAGGAAAGACCGTGTTGAGCTGCTCGTTGCCAATGAACGCCGACGACTCGGAGCTTGTCATCGGTCTCTCGTCGTCGGGCGCCGAAGAGTTGGCGAAGCAGATACCGGGTGCATCGGTGGTGTCCGCGTTCAACACGGTGCCGAGCGAGGTGCTGTTTAGTGTTTTCGAACAACCTTCCGGCAGCGCGCGACCGAGTCTCGCCTATTGTGGCGACGTCGAAACTTCGAAACAGACCGTCGCGCAGCTCATCCGCCACGTCGGGTTCGAGCCGGTCGACGTCGGACCGCTTCGAATGGCGCGCTACATGGAGCCCTTCGGCTTGCTCGTCGCGCGAATCGCGTACGAAGGAGAAAACGGACCAGCGATCGCGTACCGATTCGACGAGTTCGAGGAGCGGACCTCTTAGGTCGCTGCTCGCTGGACTCGCTGGGCGGAAACGACGGCGTTCGGTCTGCCGACGCGATGCGGCGCGATCTCAGTTCGCTAGCTGAGCAGGGAGAGTCACAGTAAACGTCGAGCCGATGCCGACGGCGCTCTTCACGCGCAAGTCGCCTCCCATGCCGCGCACGAGCTCTCGGCTGATCGCCAATCCGAGCCCGGTCCCGTGATGCACGCGTGTCAGGCTCGTGTCGACCTGCACGAACGGCTCGAAGATCGCCTCGAGACGCTCGTCCGGAACGCCGATCCCTGAATCCGCGACGCGAATTTCGACGCGCTTGTCGCACACCGTCCAATCGAGCGACACCACGCCTCCCTCGTCGGTGAACTTCACGGCGTTCGCGAGCAGATTGAGCAAGACCTGCTGCAGCTTATCCGAATCCGCCATCGCGACCGCGGGGCCGCCATTCGATCGTACCGAGAGGCTCAGCCGCTTTGAATCTGCCTGCGGAGCGACGAGAGGAATCACCGCGTCCGCGAGATCCGCGATGCGCACGGGTTCCGTTGCGTAGTGCACCTGGCCGGCCTCGACGCGAACATAGTTGAGAATATCGGTAATGAGCCCGAGCAGAACCCGCTGACTCTTCCGAATTCGCCCTATGTCGTTCCTCTGAGCCTCAGACAGCGGGCCGCGGATTTCCATCTCCAACAGCTCCGCGTATCCGTCGATCGCGTTGAGCGGCGTCCGCAGCTCGTGCGACATCATCGCAAGGAATTCGCCCTTCGCTTTGTTTGCCGCCTCGGCGTCCCGACGCGCTTCGCTTTCCGATTCGTAGAATTGCGCGCGTTCCATCGCCTGCGCGCATCGGTTGCCGAGCGCCAACAGGTACTCGCGAATCGTTGCATCGAACGCACGGCGATGTCGGTATCCCAACGACACGACGCCGAGCGGAGCGTCGCCGTTCATCAAAGGAACGACGGCAAGCGCTTCGCGAGACGAAGCTTTCATCAACTCCGCGAGGTGCGGATACACCGCGGCAACGGACTCAGGATTCGGCCACCATTGCGGCATTCTCGACCGAATCGCGTCGGTGCCAGGCGTGCGGGCCGAAAACGGGACACGTTGCCACGCGCCGACGTACTCCGTCGAATAGCCGCTCGAGCCGAGCGCTTCGATGAACGAACCGTCGGCGGAAACGCGATGAACGATGCACGTGTCGGCTTCCGAGATCTCACGAACCTCGCGCGAAAAGGCGGCGCCGATTTCCTCCATCGTCCTCGTGTTGGCCAGCACCGCCGTCATGGCCTGCAAACGCTCGGCGCGATCGCGTGCAATGCGTTCTCGTTCGTAGAGGCGCGCTCGCTCCAACCCCTGCGCACACAGATCGGCGAACGCCTGCATGAACTGGCGCTCGTCCGGCGGGAACTCGCGCGGAGCACGGAGACTCATCGACAACACGCCGACCACGCGATCTTCAACGAGCAGCGGGAGGGCAATCCATGCTCCATTCCTGCCCGTAGAGTCGAGAACGGGCGACCGCGAAAAACGCGCGACGTACTCGTCGATGTTTCGAAGGAGCACGGGCTCACGCGTCCGGACGGCGTCGCGAGCAGCAGTGGGAAGTTCCACTGGCCAGCGAGTCCAGTCTGCGCGCGCGTCGTCATCGAGGCCGATCGTCCCGAGCAGAATGAACTCGCGCCCGTCCTCACTCAACTCCACGACCCCGCCGGTGGCTGCTCCGAACGCGTCGATCAAGTTGCGCACGACGACCGCGGTGACGGTCGAGCGAGACAGTGTTTGGGTCAGGTCGGCGCTGAGTTGCTGGAGGAAGGTCATTCGATCCCGAGCGGTCTGCGCCTCGGCGCGCGCGAATCGGATATGCTCGAGAACCTCTTCCTCGGCGAGGGTCGTGCCGGGTTGGATCCCCAGCTCACCTGCCAGCGACGACGCAGCGGTGTCCGACGTAAGGCCGATCATTCGGACCACGCGGCCGGCGTCGTCGCGAACGAGCCAGGTGTGATTCGCGATCCAGCGATACGCGCCGTTCGCATGGCGCACGCGGTAGTCAGCTTTCAGGCGATGGACCGTCGGGTCGGTGACCGCGGCGCGAGTCGCCGATTCGACGCGTGTCAGGTCGTCCGGATGGACCCGTTCGTGCCACCAGGCGGCGTCCGTGGCGACTTCATCGAGCGAATAGCCGAGCAGGTCGGAGATACCGCGGGACCGGCTGACCACACCCGTTGCGAGATCCCAGTCGAAGACGAAACCGCCGATAGCGGCGGCAACGAGATCGAGGTGTCCTGCTGGCTCTGTCATTTAAGGAATTCGCGCGCGTCAGCGTGTCGGCGTCGTCAACGACCTGAGAAAAGGCAGGCGCATTACCGTGGACGAATCAAGAATTTGCCGCGCAACGTTACCGCTGGGGCCGCCGATCTCAAGCCCCAATGATAAAATTAGAACGCTCTAATCGGCAGACGGAACACTCGGGGTCCAATTTACGATCATAACGCCCGCCGCCACAGCGGCGAAGCCGGCGAGGAAGGCGAGACTCAACTGCTCGTGTAGAATCGCGACTGCGAGGAGCGTCGCCGCGATCGGGTTCAGATTGATGTAGACCGCGACCTGCGTCGGAGAGAGACGCCGAAGCGCGGACGTCCAAAGCGCGAATGCCAGTGCCCCGCCCAGGATGCCGAGAAAAAGCACCATCCCGATCGTCTCGGCCGAAAGGCTCGAGAGCCTCGGCGCGTGCTCGAAGACCAGCGCCGGCGAGAGGAGGATTGCGCCGATCGACATCGCGTAGAACGTGACGGTGAAGCCGTCGTAGTTCGTGAGCATGCGTTTCGCGAGCACGTTATAGATCGCGCCGCAAAGCGCTGTCGCGACGAGAAGCGCATCGCCCATGGGAGAGCCGATGGTGCCCGAGCTCGCTCCACTTCGTTGCGCGATCACCACCCCGACCCCGGCGATGCTCAGGAAGACTCCCGCGATCTGACGAGCTGTGAGTCGTTCGCGCGTCGCGAAGCGCGCGATGACGAGCGTGCACAGGGGCATCGTCGCCAGCAGGAGCGCGCCACGTGAGGCCGCTTCCGTCCGCATTCCCATGTTGAAGGTCGTCGGGAAGATCGCGAAGAAGATCGCCCCGAGAAGCGCGAGGTAGGGCAGATCTCCCGGATCGACGCGAAGCCGATCGCGACGAAACGCCGCGAGGCCGACGAAGAGAACGATCGCGCCCTGGCCGAATCGCAACAGCGCGAGCGTGAGCGGCGGGATGTCGTGAACAGCGATGCGCACGGCAACGACCGAGGCACCGAATAGAGTAGCCGCGATGCACGCGGACGCATTGGCGACCGCCGTGTCGCGTCTCACGCAGTCATTCTAGCGTCCCTCGGCGCTCTGAGCGACCCGCTACGACAGGAGTCGAGTGATCGCATCGGGGTGCACGTTCCAACCGGCGAGACCGGCCAATCCCATGAACGCGCCGAGGACGGTCGGAACCATCGCGATCCAGAACAGCCATTCTTTCTTCGTCAGGGACGTCAGCGCGAGCAGCGAGATCGCGAGCGCGATCAGCGTATCGGAAAGATCGAATTGATCATCGCGGAAGTTCAGCGAGTCGTACGTCTTCTGATCTTCCGTCGCCTGAATGCGAAGCGAGTCTTTCTTCGTCGCTTCGTCTTTCGCGAGCGCTTGGAATTTCGCGATGGATGAGTCGATCGCGGTGCGATCCGCGGGTGCCGCGGCATGACGTTGGACGGTCAGCGTCGCGACAGTCGATTGCGCGACGTCCTGTCGAATATTCCGCGCTTGATAGAACGACCAATGATCGATCTTGTCGGCCTGCGCCTGCTGCATGCCTTGGACGATGTTGTCGTCCTTCACTTTGCAGATGCCCATGAACGTCGCGAGGAGAGCGACGGTGATCGCAACGCGCGAATTCAGGCGCGAGTGCGCTCTACTGGCCGCGGTTTCGTCGTCACCTGATTCGACGGAGTCCATCGGATCGATTTCCATGGGGCGAAAATAGGGGCGGCGCTGCGACTACCCTCGCAAAGACTTCTTGCAGCGGTCGATTTAGCGCTTGGAACGGTGCGTTTCAAATGTCGTCTCGTTGTGAACTCTGAGCCATGCGGAAATAAAGGTCTCAGCGTTGCGCCCGAATCTAGACCTCGTGGGCCAACGCTCGTGCTTGAACTTGAACCCTGGGTTGACCGTGAAATTCCGATGCTATGCGTGCGGCAAGAAGATGGCGGCGACTGATGCCGCTTGTCCGAATTGCCGACTTCGAGGTGCGCCAGAGATCGCGAATGAAGGAATAGCGGCCGTCGCACTGCCGATCGTCATGGGGGTCGCGATTGCTGGAACGATAGTCGTCACGCTGTTGTTGATGACGGGGTGAGATAGGCAGGCAGATCGCCGACGCCCGCGACTGTCGCCACGGGCCGGGAGCGCGTATCTCTACGCGTGCCCCATAACAAGCCTCTCATCCGACTCGCGCTGGTAGCCTCGCTGTTCGCAGCGGCGGTTGCCGGCGCGCAATCGCTTGTGGACCCGTCGCTCATGACGGAGATCCGCCGCATCAAAGCGATCGACAATCATGCGCATCCGCCGAAGCTTCTCGCGCAGGGCGAGAAAGACGAAGACTTCGACGCACTTCCATGTGATCCGCTCGAGCCGACGCAGCCGGGTCTCATCACTCGGCCGGAGAATCCACAGTACATGGCGGCGTGGAAGGATCTTTGGTCGTACAAATACGACGATCGATCGCCACAGCATGTGCAGGAGATCATCGCGGCGAAGAATCGCGCGAAGGCCGCGCACGGCGACGGCTATCCGTCGTGGATTCTCAGCCGGGTCGGCATCGACGTCGAGCTGTCGAATCGCGTCGCGATGGGGCGAGGCCTCAACGACGCTCACCATCGCTTCGTGCCGTTCGACGATGCGCTGCTCTTTCCGCTCGACAACTCTCCGATCGCCGCGCAGACGCCGGATCGGAAATTCTTCATGTCACGAGAAGACATGCTTCGCGCCAAATACATGAAGGAGCTCGGCGTGAATGCGTTGCCGGCGACGCTTGGCGAGTACCTCTCGAGGGTTGTGACGCCCGCGCTCGAACGTCAGCGGCAGAGCGGCGCTGTCGCGATCAAGTTCGAGGTCGCGTATCTGCGCTCGCTCGACTTTGGTCCGGCGAATCAAACTGATGCCGCTGCGATCTATGCGAAGTACGCTCATGGCGGAACTCCCGACACCGCCCAGTATCGAAAGCTTCAGGATTTTCTCTTTCGATATGTCGCATCGGAGTCTGGGCGGCTCAGCATGGCCGTTCACATTCACACCGGCGCCGGCTGTGGCAGCTACTTCTATCTCTCCGGCGCGAACCCGATGCTGCTCGAGCCGGTGCTCAACGATGCCAGTCTGCGAAAGACGAACTTCGTTCTGCTGCATGCGGGCGCCGTCGCGTATTCGCCGTTGGTTGGCTACCTCGTGATGAAGCCGAACGTTTATGCGGACATCTCGCAGCAAACGTGGATGGAGTCGGCCGAGCATCTCGGCGCTTCGCTGCGATACTGGCTGGAGTGGTATCCCGAAAAAATTCTCTTCGGAACTGATCTCGCGCCCGGCGGATCACCGGAGATCGACTGGGAGGAGATCGCCTGGCAGACGACCGAGAATGCTCGGCGCGCCTTGGGCATCGCGTTGACCGGTATGATGCGTGATGGCGAGATCACGCGCGCCCAGGCGGTGACGTTCGCGCACGATGTGATGCGAGACAACGCAGCGAAGCTATATAAGATCCCCGCTGCACCGACGCCTTGAGATGGCGCTCTCGATCAAGCTCGTTCGACACGGCGAGTCGCAAGCGAATGTCGGCATCGTCAACACGTGGGAAGTCGGCGACCACACCGTCGAGCTCACGCCGAAAGGGCACGACCAGGCGCGCGCGGCCGGCGCGTTGATCGGCGCCGAGTTCTTCGCGGGGGCGATCGCGTATTCGTCGCCGTTCCGGCGTGCCCGCGACACGCTCGATGATTTGCTGACCGGCGCTCGTATCGATCGATCGACGCTCTTGCACTACGAAGATCCGCGTCTGCGGGAAGTGGATCACGGGTATGTCAGTATCGACGACCAACGCGCGATGCAGACGAAGTACGGCCCGTTCTATTATCGCTTCGAGGGCGGCGAGAGTCCGGCGGATTGCTACGATCGAACGTCCGGGTTTCTCGAGAGCATGATGCGGCAGGTCCTCCGCGTCGGCGCCGAGCGAGTGCTCATCGTCACGCACGGTCTGACGATTCGCTGTTTCGTCATGCGATTCCTTCACCTGACGGTCGAGCAGTTCGAGTCGATGGCGAATCCGATCAATGGAGCAGTGGTGACCCTCGCCGCGCGGGAGACTGTCGACAAGCCGGTGTTCGCGACGGGTCGTTGGGCCGTGACGGGAATCGAGTTGGTGTCGCACTAACGTCATCTGTTCTCGCACCAACGTCATCCCGAGCGTCGCGAGGGTCGCTTTCACCGGGGCAGCTCACGGGCGCCATCGGACGATCGACGCGCAGCGAAGGCCTCGAGTGCGGCGGGGAACCATGCGGCATACGCATCGGGATGGGCCCCGAGATCGCGCGTCACCTCATCGAGCGACCACCATCGCCACTCGACGACCTCCTCAGTCGCCGGGTGAGGATCGCCATCGAAACGACCGATGAGCAGGTGATCGAGCTCGTGTTCGATCAGTCCCGCGCCGACGTCCGCGCGATAGATGAACGACGTCGCCGGCATCAACGTGCAAGAAATGCCCATTTCTTCCGTGAGGCGCCGCTCTGCCGCTTCGACCACCGACTCGCCCGCGCGTGGATGGCCGCAGCACGTGTTCGCCCAGCGACCACCGGAGTGGTACTTCTCGAACGCGCGACGTTGAAGCAGCAAACGTCCGTGCGAGTCGACGACCATCACCGAGAATGCGCGGTGCAAAACTCCCGTGCGATGCGCATCGAGCTTCGGCGCGAGGCCGATAGCGTTATCATGCTCGTCCACAACCACGACGAGCTCTTTGGTGTCGTCCAAGCTCGGCTCAGTCGGGCTTGTATGGAGACTTGATGCGAATCGGCAGTCCGACCGTTCCCCAGTGAAACTGTAGCGTTGCTTCGTCGCGAAGCACGACGGGGAACTCGAGCGCCATCGTCTCCATGTGCGACAGTGTCACCGGTGAGACGTCGAACCGAAGAACGTCCTCCGACTCGCCGGGATACGGTGTGTGAAAGGTGTGGGCCGCGCGGCTGAAGATCACCGTCCACGGCTTCGCCTCACGCGGAAGGAGCCAGAGCGAATATTCTCCGGCCTTGAGCGTGTGTCCCTCGAAGAGAAGGTCGTGATTGAACGAGATGATCGTCGCCGAGTCGGCGCCGGGATGCCAGACCTTGTCCCACGGTACCAGCTGTCCAAATAGCGCCCGCCCGCGCGCGACCGGTCGCCCGTAAGCGATCTTGATCGTCGTGAGGGCAACGTCCTGCGACATCGTCGCGCGCTGGCTGAACGGGTAGCCTTGCGCGCGACCATCGTGTGGCGCGACCAGAGCAAGCGTCGCAACCATCAAGAGTTTTCGAATTCTACGAAGCATTGGACGCGTCTCGACGAGTCAGTTGAGCTTTTCGCTATCACGGATGATAGCGGCGAGGCACATCCGCCGCCGTTCAGTGAACGACGATCGTTCCTGACATCGCGGGGTGAATGTGACAATGAAAGGTGAAGCTGCCCGGCACGTCAAACTTTCGCGCCACCGATTTGTTGGCGGTGGGGTCCGGAATGTTCGCGGGAGCGCCTTCGCCGGGGCTGTCAAAAAAGACGTTGTGCTGAACGCCCTCGAACTGAAACGTCACCGTGCCGCCTTGCGCTAGACTGATCGTCGACGGCTGGAATTGAATCGACGAGGCGGCGACGACTGTTGCCGTGAGAGTGGGGGTTGTAGGAACGCTCGTGGTTGTGTCGCCGCCGCCACAGCCGGCGACGATCGAGTACCCGATGACCGAACTGATCCGTCGAAAAACGGACATAAGAAAACTCCAATGAAAAAGGCTGGCCCAAACGCGAGAACAAGACCGCGGCATTCCACGGTTTATTCCCTCGACGGGTCAGCCCTTTTCATCGAGCCGAGATCAACGGCGCTCGACCACGATGATCCCGAACGAGTTCGGAATCATCTTCCGTCGGGATCGCGACGGGATTTTACACGGCGCGGTCGGCCAGCTTCGCGTGACCTTCAACGCTTTCGCGTCGATCTCGACGAGCTCGCCGTTGTCGGTGAGGTTCGCGTAGACCCTCCCGTCGCCGGCCGAGACGCCGTATTCCGGCTTTCCGCCGAGATCGATGTTCGCGATGAGAGTGCCTTTGACCGGATCGACGACGGTCGACGAATGCGCGTCGCCATTGAACGTGAACACGCGGTTCGACGCCCCGTCGTAGATGATCGCGTCCGCATCCTCGGCCGCATGCACCCTTCCGAGAACTTTGAACGTCGTCAGGTCGAACATCACGACGGAGCTGTCATTGCCCGACGTCGCGAAGCCATGTGCTGTCGTTTCGGCGATCGCTGTTCCGTGCGCGCCGTTGATCCCAGTCACTTCGCCGAGCAGCTTGCCGGTCGCTTCATCGATGACCATCACGCGGTCTTGTCGGCCGACAAATACCCGGTGACGCGGGGAATCGGTGACGAGGTAATCCCAGCTCCCTGAACCGCCGAGCGAATACGTACGCGTGATCTGGTAGCTCTGTGCGGTGAGCCCGTGAGCTGCTGCCGCAACGAGCGCTAATGAGAGTTTGCGCAAAGGGACTCCTGCGAGGCGTAAGCTCGGCGAGCGTGCTGATTCTCAGTGTAACCCCGCCGCCTTACGCCCCGATGACAGGAGTCCGAGGAGCTACTTGCCCTGCTTGTCGAGAAGGTTCTGCGCCGCGGCCATGTGCGCCTGGAAGGCCGGCGCAACCTTCGTGACGAGGTCCTTCACCTCGGCATTCTTGAGGGCAGGGAGCAGAGTCGTCGTCACCGCGTCGATCACCGCCTTGTGGTACGCGACTTCGTTTTCGAGGAAGGCCTTGTCGAAGGCTTTGCCGCTGAGCCCTTCGAGCTTCTTCATCGCGGCGGCGTGATCCTTCGCGAGGGCGAAGTCCTTCGGCGGTGTCGGGGTGACGCCGAGCTTCTTTGCGAGATCGCGGCCTTGTTGCCGGACGTTCGAGTGGTCGCGAACGAACATCGTGGCGAGATCACGGACTTCCTTCGTCGTGCCCTTCTTCTCGCCAAGCGTGGAGGTCTCGATATCCCACGTGTTCGCCGCGTCGAAGATCGCCACGATGGTGGGATCATCGAGCTTCTGGGCGTGAAGCGAGGCCGCGGGGGCGACGACGGCGAGAGAGGCCGCGAGCGCGGCAAAACGGAGCGTTTTCATTGTGAGGTCAGTGGGGTTGGTGGCCGATAGTCTCAACTGCAACGAGCCGAGGATATCGCCGGCAAGGCCAATTTGTCAAGTATTAACTTGTGTTATTGGATCTAGCACGCTCTCTGGAGTACTATTTCATCATGGTCCGAACAAACCCAACCGACCGGTTCCTCGATTCGACCAGAGGACGGATCGTCGATCTGCTCCGGCGAAAGAGCCACACGGTCGACGAGCTCGCCGCGGAGCTCGGCGTGACGGACAATGCTGTCCGGCTCCATCTTGGCATGCTCGAGCGCGACGGCATCGTTCGATCGAAGGGTGTGCGCCGGGATGGAGCGGTTGGGAAACCCGCGACCGTCTACGACATCGAGCCATCGGCCGAGCCGATGTTCTCGAAAGCGTATTTGCCGTTCCTCTCGGCGTTGCTCGCATCGCTCGGCGAAAAGCTCAGCGTGCGGGAACACAAGGCGATGATGCGCGACGTCGGGCGTCGTCTCGCGTCTGGTGCCGAGAGCGACGTCACGGCGCTCAACGATCGCGCCGAGCTGGCATCGAGAGTGCTCAACGAGCTCGGTGGGCTGACATCCGTGGAGCGCGGTCCGAACGGCAAAACGATTCTCGTTCGCGGATGTGGTTGCCCGCTTTCGGCCGCTGTGAACGAGCGCGAAGAGGTGTGCACGGCGGTCACGACGATGCTCAGCGAGATGACGGGCGCTGAGGTGCGCGAGTCGTGCGACCGCTCGGGCGAACGGCCCTGCTGCTGCTTCGAGCTCTCATAAGAACACGCGAGCCATAAACGATCGGGTTGCCGTTCAAACCATTCGTCATATGTTAGTGTCTTATAGCTAAGACGCTTACCTATAGGCTCATGGCCACCTCGCGGCTCGATCTCGTTCCCGGCACGGTAGATCTCGTCGTTCTTCGTGCCCTCGCGTGGGACTCGATGCATGGCTACGGCATCGCGCAGCTCGTGAAGCACCAAACCGGCGGCGCGATCACGATCGAAAGTGCCGCGCTCTATCAAGCACTGCATCGGCTAGAGAAGCGGAAGCTCGTCCGCGCCTGGTGGGGCGTCTCAGAGACGAAGCGTCGCGCGAAGTTCTACGAGATCACGACCGCCGGGAAGAAGCATCTCCAGGAGGAGTCGAGCGATCTCAAAGCGTATGTCGGCGCGCTTTTCCGTCTGCTCGACGCCAAGTAGCGCGGGCACATGCGACGCATCCCACGCTTCGTGAGTCTGCCGCGCTCGGCGAAACGCATTCGAGCGGATGTCAGCGACGAGATCGCATTCGATATCGACATGCGCGCGCGCGACCTCGTCGGCGAAGGAATGGACGAGGCGACGGCGCGCGAACAGGCAGCCCGCGAGTTCGGCGATATCCAGCAAACCCGCGACTATTGCGAGGACGTCGATATGAGTATCGAGGTTGAGGCGCGTCGAGTTGGTCTGCTCGAAGACAGTCGAAGCGACATCGCCATCGCTTGGCGGGCGATGCGGCGAACGCCGGTGTTCGCCGCTGCCGTTTTGTTGACGCTTGCGCTTGGAATCGGCGCGAACACGGCCGTCTTTTCCGTCGTGCGCCGAGTGCTCATCGCGCCGTTGCCGTTTCGCGCGCCGAACGAGTTGTACCGGCTCTACACGATTCCGTCGGCCGTCGACGGCGACGACGACAAGCTCTCCGCGATCGAGCTCACGGATCTTGCCGCGCAGAGCCGTTCGCTGTCCGGTGTTACGATGTTCGGCAACTACGGCGGGTTGACCTTCACGGACGACCAGCGCGCCGAGCAATGGTCGAACGTCTCCGTGTCGCCAAACTTCTTCAGTCTGCTGGGACTCAAGCTCGTTCTTGGGAAGCCGTTCGCTGATGAGGATTTTCTCAAGGGCGCTCCGCCGAAAGCGATCCTGACGTACGACGTATGGCAGCGCGATTTCAACGCGGATCGGAGCATCGTTGGAAAGACCGTCCAGTTGAACGCGATTCCGTTCACAGTCTCGGGAGTTCTTCCTGCGAATTTCGTAGGTCCGACATTCAGAGCCGATGTGCTGCTGCCGCTCAACGTCGATGCGTACCTGCGGAATGCCCGCATGTCGCGGAACCGCAGTTTGCGTTCGATCGTTCGACTGCGTCCCGGAGTTTCCGCGCAGCAGTTCGAGGCGGAGATCGCGGCGCTTCGCCCGAGATTCGAGGCGAGCTATCCCGACATCAAGCACGCCGGCGCATTCATTCCGAAGTCGCTGCACTCGGCAATCATCGGTGGCGCGGGCGATGTACTCGTCATGGTGATGACCGGCGCACTCGTCGTGCTCCTCGTGACGTGCGTCAACATCGCCGGCTTGTTCCTTTCGCGCGCCGCGGCGCAGCGCCGCGAAATGGGAGTGCGGACCGCGCTCGGTGCGTCGAGAGAGCGACTCATTCGGCAGGTGCTAACCGAGAGTCTTCTCTACGGAATCATTGGCGGTGTCATGGGCCTCTTGCTCGCGTTTGCGCTCAAGGGAGTGCTGGCAAGCGAAGTCGGAACGATGCTGCCGCAGCTTGGTGAAGTTCGAATCGACGCTCTCGTTTTGGCCTTCGGCGCGGCGATCGCGATCGGATCGGGCGTCGCATTCGGATTGCTGCCGGCCCTTGCCGCGACTCGGCTCGACGTTCGCGACGCACTTGGCGACGCGGGAACGCGGAGCTCGTCGCAGGGCAGAATCGGCACGCGCAGCTCGCGCGTGCTCGTCGGAGCCCAGATCGCGTTCGCGGTGGTGCTCGTCGTGGCGTCGGGACTTCTCACGAAAACCTTCATCAGTCTCGTTCGAACAAACCTGGGATTCGCGGCGACGGATCGGCAGGTGGCGTTCATCGTGAATCTGCAGGGAAGGTTTCGGTATCCGGCTGACCGAGCAGCGTTCGTCGCGGCCCTGGGCCAGCGTGTACATGCGATGCCGGGCGTTGCTGCATTCGGCTACACTGTTTCTGGGCCATGGTACGGCGGATGGGAGGGTGTTGGTTTTCGCATCGAGGGGCACGAGGGCAACGAGCTCGCGCATGTCGAGTACGCGACCGCGTCGGACGAATTCTTTTCCGCGGCGGGCATCGCGCTTCGGCAGGGCCGAGCTTTCGGACCGACCGATCGTCCGGGGACGCCGCCCGTCGTGATCATAAGTGAGAGTGTCGCGCGGCGATTCTGGCCGAACGGAAATGCGGTCGGTTCGAGAGTTCGTCTCGATAACGGCTCTCCGAACGACACCTTGATTTCGCGAGAGGTGATTGGGGTCGTCGCCGACACCCGACAGAATGCGATGTCGGATCCCATCCCTACGCTCTACGTGTCCGCGGACCAATCGGAGATTTTCGGTCCGGGGTTCGTCGTACGAACGAACGGCGACGCGGCCTCGTTGCTGCCCGCGATCAAGGAGACAGTGCACAGTCTCGATCCGAAGATCCCGCTCGGATACGCACAGACGGTGCGCGAGATCGTTTCGAGCTCTGTAAAGCGCCAGCAGATCGCGATGGCGCTGATGGTCATGTTTGCCGGGCTGTCGATCGTCCTCGCGATGCTTGGCGTTTATGGGATCATGGCGTATGCGGTCGTCGCGCGCGCGCGAGAGTTCGGAATTCGCTCGGCGTTGGGGGCGTCGAGGCGCGCAATCTTGTTGCTCGTGCTGCGGTCCGGGCTTGCGACGACCGTCGCGGGAATCGTGGCGGGACTCGCGATGTCGATGCTCTTGTCGCGGCTGATCGGGAGCATGCTCGTCGGTGTATCGACGCATGACGTCGCGACGTTCATCGCCGCGCCGGTGATCCTGATCGTTGTCGCGCTGCTCGCGTGTCTCGCGCCGGCACGTGCGGCGACGCGAGTCGATCCGATCGATGTCCTGCGGATGGACTAGTCATCCTGCAGCGACCGACAAGGAGCGGGACGATCTGCGTTCACGTCGTAACGGCCAAATGCCTCAAACGCCGATGTGCGGATTGAACGCGGATTAGATCGGATACGGCTGGATCAGGCACGACGTCTAATTGAACGACAATGTCTTACAGTTTGCTGACCGAACTGCGACTGACAGACGGCTCGCCTACGATCTACATAGGATTATCTACATCCGCCGAGCTTTGTCATGACCGACCGACGCGAGTTTCTGAAGCGCGCGATGATGTCCGGAGGCGCGCTCGCAATGGCGCCGAGGCTCGAGTTGCCGGGCGTGCTCCGCGGTCTCGCTACGCCTGCGCCGAAGCCGCTGAACATTCTCATCCTCGGCGGAACAGGGCTCACCGGACCATTCCAAGTGCGATACGCGCTCAGTCGCGGACACTCGGTGACCGTGTTCAACCGTGGAAAGCGAAACGACAAGCTTCCGCAGGGTGTGACCGAGCTACTCGGCGACCGGAATCGCCATCAGCTCGATGCGCTGAAAGGCAAAGACTGGGATGTCGTGATCGACAACCCCACGACGCTGCCGTTTTGGGTGCGCGATGCAGGCGAGATTCTCAAAGATCACACGAAACAATACGTCTTCATCTCGACGATCTCGGTTTACAAAACAGCAGGGCTCAAGAGCGTTGGCGAATCGTCGCCGCAGCTCGAGTACACGGACGGCGATCCAATGACGGTCACGATGCAGCAAGTGATGAAGAACGTCGAGACGATGTACGGTGCAATGAAAACCGCGTCGGAGCGCGAGGCGAAGAAGTGGTTCGGCGATCGAACGACGATCATTCGGCCAACGCTCATCGCCGGGCCGGGCGACGATTCCTTTCGCTTCACGTACTGGCCGTATCGCATCGCGAAGGGCGGAGAAGTGCTCGCGCCGGGCGACGGCAAGGACAATGTGCAGGTCATCGACGCGCGCGATCTTGCGGAGTGGACGATTCGCGTCGTCGAAAACGGAACGACAGGGACGTTCAACGCCGCCGGCCCCAAGTCGACGATGACCATCGGGCAGCAGCTCGACGCGATCAAAGCCGCGTTGCCGACAGGGAAGGACGCGAAGCTGACGTGGGTGCCGACCGAATTTCTCTCCGAGCAGAAAGTCACCCCGTGGGGCGACATGCCGACGTGGATTCCGCGAACGGATCCGGACTACGCCGGCGCCAATGCGGACAATCGTCGCGCGGTCGCCGCGGGGCTGACATTCCGTCCAATCGGAACAACCGCGGTCGACGCGCTCGAGTGGTTCAATGCCGTGCCGGAGCAAGCCCGTACGCAAATGCTAAAG